>ERZ779631.420-NODE-420-length-14885-cov-4.980782_pt1 | contig 14885 bp, 22 predicted proteins | sample MGYA00514193_ERZ779631 | MGnify/ENA primary metagenome ERZ779631 (study PRJEB29562, sample SAMEA4376710) | mouse gut metagenome | isolation source: Cecum | study: EMG produced TPA metagenomics assembly of the A DSS colitis mouse model was used to assess the...
TCCGGACGCTGAATCCCACTAAAAAAAAATCCCGCCGACGGAGAGGGAAATGTCAACGGCGCTCTTCCTCCTCCGGGCGGCGCAGTTAGGCATCCCGGTGTCCGACTTGGACACATTAACCATCGGCATGGTTTTGGACATGTGCGCCGAAGCGTTAAACGATAACGAGGAGTACGCCGTCCTCGGCACCCAGGAGGATTTTGAACGCCTATAAAGCGGGAATCGCGGTGTCCGACTTGGACACATTGAACATCGGCATGGTCCTGGACATGTTCGCCGAGGCCCTGAACGACCAGGAGGACTACGCGGTGATTGCAGCCCAGGAGGACTTCGACCGCTTCTGAAGGAGAACAACAATGGCAAAAAATAGAGTCAAGGGAATTACCGTTGAAATTGGCGGGGACCTTACAAAGCTGGACAAAGCGTTTCAGGGTACAAACAAATACATTTCTGCCACCACCAGTGAGCTGAAAAAAGTGGAGCGGCAATTAAAGTTAGACCCTACCAATACCATCCTGCTGACGCGAAAACTGGAACTATTGGGAGAACAAGCAGAAAAAACCACGAGTAAATATAGGTCCGCAAAAGAGATTCTGGATTCTGTTGTGCCCGACGACGCAAAATACGCAGAATGGGAAAAGGTTCTGACTTCTGTTCAAGGTCAAATGACAAAAGCGGCAAATGAAGCGTCAGAGCTGAGAAAAGAAGCGAAAGAGCTTGTAAAACAAGGATTTTCCCCAGACAGCGAAGATGTGAAAGTTCTTGCTGACAGGGCCGCCGAAGCCGACAAACATTTTGAGGAATTGCGGCAGTCACTTGCTAAAACCTATAATGAAATGAAGCGGCCTGTTAAAACGGATGCTTTTAAAACCATGCAGGCGGATGTCGAAGCGTACAGACTTGAAATGGAAAAATCTAACGATGACATTGACTACTTCCATTCTGTTGCCGCCGCAAAGTTTTCTGCTGCAGCGGATGATATTTCCGACAAAGCTGGAAAAATCGCGTCCGCAACCAAGGGCGTGTCGCTGGCCGCCGGGGGGCTGCTGGCCGGTATGCTGGGAAGCGTAAAGGGGACGGAGGAATTCCGGTCCGACCTTTCCAAGCTGGAGACGAACGCACGACTGGCGGGATTGGGACTGGAGTCTACGGAAAAGGCAATGCGCCAGCTGAACGCGGTTTCGGATGAAACGGACTCCAGTGTGGAGGCCCTGTCCAACCTTCTACAGGCAGGCGTCACGGATTCCAATCTCCAGCGGGCCGTGGAGAATCTGGCGGGGGCGGCGATTTCGTTCCCGGATACTATCAAGATTGAGAGTCTGGCGGACAGTCTCCAGGAGACGCTGGCGACGGGCTCCGCCACGGGGCAGTTTGCGGAGGTTTTGGCCCGGCTGGGCGTGAGTGTGGAGACCTTTAACGCCCAGCTGGGCCAGGTTCCCGGAGAAGCGGATAAGTTAAACTTTGCGCTGGATACCCTCCAAAACCAGGGCTTAGCGGGGGTATACAACGCCTGGACGCAAAATAATGAGGCGCTCATCGAAAACAAGGACGCAAATTTGGAATTTCAAAAATCCTTGGCTGACCTGGCGGAAAAGATGCAGCCGCTGATGACGACCATCACAGAACTTGCTACTTCTTTCATGGGATTTTTTTCAAGTCTGGACAGTGGAACCCGTAAGGCCATCGTAGGTTTGATTGCGCTGGTTGCAGGAATCAGTCCCGTTGCCAATGCTGTTTCCAGTGTGAGCGGTGCGCTTGAAGCTGTGGATAGAGTATCAGGCATTTTTTCAGATGTTGCAGGGGATAAGGTATACCTCACATTTTTAAAATGGTCGGCAATTATTCTTGCCGTTGTCACTGCGGTAGCCTTGTTGATCGCCATGATCAATATCCTTTTGGGTAAAAGCGATGATATGCAATCTGCTTTAGGTTCTATGGGGAGTGCCGCTGGAAATATGTCGGGAAATATTGGCGGCGGAAGCGGTCCGGGTTCGCCCCGGCAAAGCGCCGCCCCCCTGGCGATGTCCGGCGATATCCTGGACAACTATCCTCATTTCGCCTCCGGCGGGCTGTTCGCGCCCAACAACCCCATGCTGGGGGTGCTGGGGGACCACAAGACCGAATATGAGGTGGCGGCTCCGGAGTCCGTGATTGAAAGCTCCGTCCAAAAAGCCCTTTTGACCTCCGGACTGGGCGGAGGCCAGAAGACGGTGGTGGACGTGCATTTTTCCGGGACCCTGGCTCCGCTGATCCGGCAGCTGCATCCGCTGATTACCGCCGAAACCACCCGTCTGGGTCCGGCCATGGCTCCGAGGAGGTGAGGGCGGTGAACGGCATCCAGATGGACGGGAGGCACTACCGGGTGCGGATCGTGTACGACACCATCGAGCGGAGCTTTTCCCTGGCCGGCGGAAGCAACGAGGGGTACATGCTTTCCCGCCGCCACGAGCGGGACCTGGTGGGAAGCGGGTACTCCTATGCGCTGGGAATTGAGCCGGACCCCCGCTTCCCGGAGGACTACGACGCGTTTTATGACGCCGTCAGCGCCCCGGTGGACAGCCACGAGATCACCATGCCCTACGGGCAGTCCTCCATCACCTTTCAGGCGGAAATCCAAAGCGGTACGGACCGCTGGCGGGGAAGGCTGGCGGGAAAGAACCGTTGGTCCGGACTGAAAATCCTCTATACGCCCATTGAGCCTCAGCGTCCGGCCGAATGACAGGAGGTCCCATGCACAATCAGATTACATACGCCGGGCGGTCCTATGGGGACGGCGCCCTGGAATCCGTGTCCATGCATACGGCCTCGGGGCTGTTTTCCCTCCAGCTGGAGGCGGACACCCTGACGGCGGTGGTGAGGACGGAGGACAAGTCTATAACCCGCTTCGACAAAAACGAACCCATACAGTACACCCACCGCGGGCGGGTCCGCTTCCGGGGCTTCCTCCAGTCCGTGGACCGGGAGGGGCAGAACCTCTATTCCCTGACGGCGGCGTCCGCCATCGGCCTGCTGACGGAGCGGAACCACCCGGGAGGCATCTATACCGGGCAGACGGCGGAGAGCGTGATCAAGGACATCTGCGGGGACCTCCCGGTCCTTGTCAAGAGCAATATCAAGGATATCCCCCTCTACGGCTGGCTGCCCTACGCCAAGCCGCCCAAGAGCTCCGCCCGGGACAACCTCTGCCAAGTGCTGTTCGCCCTGGGGGCAACGGTGCGGGCGGATGCGGACGGGGTTCTGCGGGTGTTTATCCTGTGGGACGGAGCCAGCGGCGCCGCTCCGGAGGAACGCATATACGAGGGGGCCAGCGTGGAGTATGAGGGCGCTGTCTCCGCCCTGGCGGTGACGGAGCACCAGTACATGCAGGGCGGGGAGGAGGCTGCATTGTTCGAGGGTACGGCGTCCAACGGCGACGTGGTGGAGTTCCCGGAGCCGATGTATGACCTGAAGGCGGCAGGGTTTCGCCTCCTGTCCCATGGGGACAACCACGCCGTGCTGTCCGCCGGGACGGGGACGCTGACGGGCCGGAAGTACATACACAGCACCCGGCAGGTCATCCGGTCCGTGTGGCCGGGGGTCCCGGAGAACGTGAAGTCCATCACGGACCCCACGCTGGTGTCCCTGACCAACTCCAACGCAGCGGCGACGCGTCTGGCGGCGTATTACAAGTGCCGGGAGGTCATCGAGAACGGCGTGGCGCTCAAGCAGCAGGACGCCGGGGACCTGCTGAGGGCCTATCACCCCTACGACAGGGAGACGGTCTCCGCGTGCGTGGAGAGCATGGACGTGAACGGGTCCGGCATCCTGAAGGCGGACATGAAGCTCCTTGTGGGTTACGAGCCGCCACAGCCGGATACGACGGAGTTCTTCAGCAGCTTTATCGTCGTCACGAAGAGCGGGACCGTCACGCTGCCGGAGGGGACCGTCCGCATCCGCGCCGTGCTGATCGGCGGTGGCGAAGGCGGCGAAGGCGGCACACACGGGACCGCCGGGACGGCGGGCGGTCTTGCGAGCATCACCCGGACGAGGGCCGGCGGCAGTGTCGGGAAGGCCGGGGAGCCCGGGAAAGGCGGCGGAGGCGGGAAAGGCGGAAAAGGCGGGAACATTGCCATTTTCGATATCGACGATCCAGGGACCACGCTCCAGATAAAACTCGGGCCGGGCGCCCAGGGGGCCCCCGCGCATCCTCCGGATAGTGTCTCGTCGCCTTCCCCGCCTACCAATCCGCACACATACCTGTATACCCACGTGGATCTGCCGCTCGACCAGCGCGGAGTGTACAGCAGCGTTGACGGCTCCCCGAGCGATACCGGGTACTACGAGCCGATGGAGAGGAAGACCTACGCACGCCCCGGAGCGGACGGCATCGACGGAGGCGACGGTGGCGAGGCCGGCAGCGGGTCGTTCTCGACGCCAAGTGATGAGGTCCTGGGCATCATCTACCGCCTGACCACCACGCCGGGCAAAGCCGGCGGCGGCGCGGCGTCGTACTCTGGCGGCAAGGGTGCGGAGAGCTATTTCGAGGCGAAATACACCGTGTATGAGGACACGTATTACTACCCCACGGCTGAGACCAGGGTCTCCGCCGGTTCGGTCCCCAGCGGCGGCGGCGGCGCGGCCAACGGTGAAAATGGCGGGAGCCCGTCTTCCGTGACGAAGAACGCCGGCGGCAAGGGCGGCAAGGCGGCTGCCCCGGCCCCGAGCACGGTCCCCGGTTCCGGCGGGAACGGCGGGAACGGCGGAGGCGGAGGCGGAGGCGGCGGCGCGGGCTATGTCGGGGCGAACCAGGGGAACCAGAACCCAGGCCCGGAAGTCACCGAAAGCAGCGCGGGAGCCGCCGGAGGGGCCGGTGGCGAGGGCAGCGACGGCACGAACGGCGCGTCCGGCTGCGCGATCATCTATTATTCACAGGCGAAAACAATGCAGAGGGGCGCTTTGATGGACAGCAAGGGGCGGTTCGTCCTGGATGCTCTGGGGCGGCTGATCGTATTTTAGGAGGTACATATGACACAGGCGGAATTTAACGCCATGCTTCAGACGGCGGTCGCCCAGGGCCTTCCCGGCGGATATATCTCCAGCCGATGGAGCTGGGAGGAGATGGAGTCAATGCTGCAGCAAATAACTGCCCCTTTGGAGTGGTATGATGTGGCGATTGTTTCGGGCACAAACCTTGGTTACGGACACAGTGGGTGGAATCCGATTCAGTACACGAAAGACAGCAACGGCACTGTTTTTTGCACGGGTGGCCGGATTGGCATTTACGACAGCAATGGGGGCCCTGCCGGGACGTTTGGCGGGAACCCGCTCATCTTTTACCTCGCCCAGGGATTCCAGCCCAGGAAATACATTCGGCTTCCAGCGGTGGGGGTCAGGACAGATAAGAGTATGGTTCCGTCAAGTATAGACGTGGGTACAAGCGGCGGCATTCAGATGCACACACCGCCTTCCGAATTGATTTTCGAGCTTGACGTCCCCCCTTTTGTGTTCCAGGCGAAATAAAAGGAGGCTGTTTGTATGAACGCTCAGTATGCTTGCGTGACAGGAAGCGATATGATTTACCGGAACCTCGTCCTCGTTTGTATGGAGGGGGGCCAGGAAAAGATTCTGAACTACACGCTTAAAGACGGCGAGCAACTGGTTTACGCTATGCCACCCGCCCAGCGGGTTTATGGCAGCCAGGAAGGCTTGATTCGGCCGAGATGGAACAAAGAGACAGCGCGATGGGAAGAATCTGCCTTGGCAGAAGAGGTTTTGGAAGAGAAGCCTTGAGGCAAGAGAATATGACGGAAATTTTAGTAGCGCTGATTGGCCTGGCGGGGTCCGGCCTTGGGTCCGTGCTGGGCATCCTGGTCAGCAGTAAGCTGACCCAGTACCGGCTGGAGCAGCTGGAGAAGAAGGTGGAAATTCACAACCGGGTGATCGACCGGGTGTACAAGCTGGAGGAACGGACAGAGCTTCAGGAGGAGAAGATCAAGGTGGCGAATCACCGGATCGGGGATTTAGAGAAGAAGGTGGACGGGTGAAGGGGCGGAGACAGCAGAGTCCCATGAAAACTTCAAATCTGATCCTGCTGGCGCTGGGGGTGTTCGCCTTGGGCTTCATCGTGGCCATGACGGTGATCTTTTGCGTCAAGGGCGCGGTGCCCGATACGCTGATTCAGTATACTCTGGGGGCCGGGGGCGTGGAGGCTCTGCTGCTGGCGGGGATCAAGATTTCGAAAGTAAAAGCCGGGGACAAGCCCGGAGAAAGTGAGGATACATATGAATAATCTGTATGAAATTACCGGCAATCTGCTGGCGGCGTTCGCCGTGGGCCTTCTGGCCTATCTGACGCCGAAGCTGAAGGCGTGGCTGATTGCGCAGAGTGGCACTACCGTCTGGGAGGATATCCGCAAAATGGTCCAGGCGTTTGCCCGGGCGGCGGAGCAGCTGTACCATGACCAGGACCCCTCCGGAGAGGTCCGGAAGAAGTTTGTCCAGGAACAGCTCCGGGCGATGGGGGTGGAGATCACCGAAGCGGTCATTAATATGATTGAGGGGGCCGTCTGGGAGATCAACACGGAGAACCGGAAGGCCCTTGTGCAGACTAAGGAGATCGTCTCCGGGGGCGCGGAATGACAGCGGAAAGAGTAAAGGAGCTGTTTGAATGCCACAATATGTTCCCAATTTTAGAATCTGTTGGGTCTCAGCCAGTGTACATCCCTTACAACATCATCGCTCCGCACGAGGCACAAGCAATCCGAAATCATAGCCAGACCTTGCAACGGCTTGCGGAAAGAGGCGGCCTTGACTGGACGGAAGCGCTTGCTGTCTTAAATGACAAAACCTGGAAAGAAATGGGATATAAGTTCCATTTGCAGGAAGGCGAGATGGAAAAGGCAAAAGAAACAGTATTGGCCTATATCAGAGAAAGGAGTGGTAATTGTGGATGCCAGTAAAGTCTTGGACATCGCTCGGACAGAACTTGGAACCAAGGAGTCTCCGGCGAACTCCAACCGTGTCAAGTACAACACCTGGTACTATGGCCGGGAGGTGTCCGGCTCCGCCTACCCCTGGTGCATGGCGTTCGTGCAATGGGTCTTTGCCCAGGCGGGGGTTCCTCTGCCCATCAAAACCGCCTCCTGCGGGGCGCTGATGAACGCCGCCAAGAAGTCGGGCCAGTGGGTGACAAAGGACTACCGTCCAGGGGACGTGGTGATCTACGACTTCCCCGGCGGCGCGGCCACGGACCACACGGGCATTATCGAGAAGGTGACGCTGACCGGGGTAGTGGCTATTGAAGGCAACACCAGCCAGGACGGGAGCCAGTCCAACGGCGGCATGGTCTGCCGGAAAAACCGACCCTATAGTCAAATCGTGGGCGTTGTGCGCCCGAACTACCAAAAGGAGGACAAGCGTATGGGCAATACCCCCAGCCCCGCCCACAAGGAGGGCGTTGATTGGGCCAAGAAAAACGGCATCCTCACCGGCGACGCCGCCGGGGATCTGAAGCTCACGGAGCCCGTCACCCGGCAGCAGCTGTGCACGATGCTATACCGTTTTGCCAAGAAGATCGGCAAAATCTGAGTAAGGAAGCTGCGAATTCGCACCGATGCGCCTGGACAACCTCACGGAGGACGAGTGCGAAAATTATCGTCACGGCTGCAATTTTACGGACGATGAGAGAGCGGTTTTTGATTTGCGGGTAAAGGGGAAATCCCGCGTTGAAATCGCCGCGTCCCTGGCGATATCCATTGCTACGACAGATCGACGGCTTCGCGGCATCTATGCAAAAGTAAATAGGGTGAAGGAGCTGGGGCGTTAAGCCCCGGCTCCTTTTTGTGTGATAGTTTTTTGATAGGAAATTGATAGTTTTTCTTTCGAAATTTGGTGTATGATGGAAGGCGAAAAAACAGAAGGAGCGAACCACATGGAACAGTATCGTTTCGACCCCTATACAGGACAGCCGCTGAACCCGCAACGGCCCGTGAATAATCGCACATGGCTTGGAGGCGGACACCAGCCCGGCGGACAAGTTCAGGCCCCCACACAACCCCCGGCCCGGCAGGATGCACCCAACGTGATTTTTCGCCCCGTGGCCTCTTTTGATGAGGCAAAGGCGGTCCCCACGGACTTCTCCGGGGCACTGACCATCATGCCGGATTGGGCGCATGGCTATATCTACGCCAAGGCCCTGGGAGACAATGGGGCTCCGGTATTCCGGACCTATCGTGACGTCGATTACAGCCCCGTTCAGACGCCGCCCCCGCAGACAGTGGCGGCTCCCGCCCCTGCGGTGGAATACGCGCCGCTGGAAGAGCTGGAACGGCTCAGGCAGGATGTCAATGCTCTTCGGAAAGAACTGGCGGCGGGGAAGACGCCCGCCAAGGAGACGGCGGAGAAGCCCGCCGGGAAGGGGAGTAAGACTTGAACGACATGATTCAGAGCATCATCCAAACCGCCGTCAGCGGCGGCAGCACCATGGATCTGGTGCAGAAATATTTGAACAGCCAGAACCCTAACGACCCCAAGGTTGCCCAGGCCCGCCGGATGATTTTTGGAAAATCCTCGGGAGAACTAGAGCAGACCGGGCGGAATTTGCTGCGGGAGGCCGGGACCACCCCGGAAGAAATTCTCTCCGGACTGGGTATCCATTTTTAAGTTTTCTAAAGAAAATCAAATAATAAGTCAAATCTTCACTTCTTTTCAGTTTGCGGTCTTGACCAAAACCGCTCCCAATCGGCATCGTCCGGGGAGCGTACGGCCCCGGCTTGCAATATTTGAAAAGGAGTTTTTTTTATGGGCAACGAGCTTTTGACCGGCTTTCTTGCCGGCCAGTCCGACAACAACAGCAACGGAAACAACGGCGGCGGCTTCTTTGGCAACGAAGGCCTGTGGGCCGTCATCATCCTGGCGATCATTTTTGGCTGGGGAAACAACGGGAACGGCTTCGGAAGCCGAAACGGCGGCGGCAACGGAGGTGATAATGTGACGGTCGTTCCTTATCCCGCCCCCGGCGGTTACGGCGGCTTTGGCGGCGGCTATCCCACGGAGGCGGTCCTCCAGAGGGCCCTTGATACCCAGACGATCATCAGCAAGCTGGACGGCAACACCCAGGGCCTGTGCGACGGCTTCTACGCCCAGAGCAACGCTATCAATGGCCTGGGGACTACCATCATGCAGGGCTTCAACGGCGTTGACCGGGCTATCTGCCAGCAGGGATATCAGACCCAGGCGGGCTTTAACGCGCTGGGCAGCCAGATCGCTTCTTTCTGCTGCGAAACCAAGAGCGCCATCGGAGATGTCAAGTATCAGATGGCGGCGGACACCTGTGACATCAAAACCTCCATTCGGGATGTCGGACGGGACATCATCGACAACCAGAACGCCAACTATCGCGGCCTGATGGACTTCATGGTCCAGAGTAAGATGGAAGCTCTCCAGGCTGAGAATCAGACTTTGAAGCTGGAGAAGTCCCAGGCTGCCCAGAACGGGTATATTGATGCCGTGGGCAACTCGATTGTTGCGCGGCTCCAGCAGGCCAGCGGCTGGAATAACGGCTGTGACTGCGGCGGAAATCGCTGCTGCTGATCTTTTCCGGCTTTAGCCGTGACCATTTCGGGGCGGCGGGTATTCCTGCCGCCCCTGACTTTTTAGGAGGTTTAAGATGGCTTGCAAAACGAGCTGTAAACTCTGTGACCGTCTGGTGATTTCCCAGGCCGTCACTTTTACCGGCGGGAACGTGGTGGTTAATTTGCCCGCCGGAAGCTACCGGAACGGGTGCAAGTACTGCATTGTGATTGCCCAGGCAATCCCCGCCACGGCAACCATCAACGCCCCGGTGGTCGTCACCATTGGGACCGGAACGGAGCAGTACCCTTTAACTAACCGCTGCTGCGCCCAGGTGACCGCGTGCGGCATCCGCACCCGGACCCGCTAGTCCGCCATGGTCTCCACCAGTGCTACGGGCGGCACATTCCGCCTACTTGGCAAGACCTGCCCCTGCCCAGACAATTCCCTTGCCAGCATTGACGGCACGGCCCCTGCCGCGCCGCCCGCGCCCACGACCTGAGAGGAGGGGGAACATGAACCGAATTGGAAGAATAATCCTCATGACCTCCGGACGGGACGGAAGCCGCCAGGACTACGAACGCCGGGGCTATCCTTGGCCCGAATACGGTGACGGGCCCGATTCCCGCTTCCGGGACCGCCGGGGCCGGGAGCACTACGACAACGGGCGCTTTGCTCCGCAAAATGACGGCGGGTCGTGGGCAGAAAGCCGCTGCTGGGACGACCGGGAGGCGTATCGAGGCCCGGAAAGCCGCTATCCCATGACCACGCCCTATGTTCCGCCTGTATATCAGGACTACGGTGGTGAGAAAGGAGGGCAGCGCCCCATGAACAGAATTGGCTTCCGCATGTCCGGCGATATGGACCAGCGCCCCCCGGAGTTTGACCGGGAGTACCGGACCGACGCCGGACACCGGGGAATGGATGAGATGGCCTACCGGGGCGGGGAGCGGATGAGCGGCCACGGCTCTGGCAGCGGAGGACGCCCTTTTGACAGAGAGATGGCCCAGGAATGGGTCCAGGGCATGCGGAACGCCGACGGCACCACCGGTCCTCACTGGACCATGGAGAAGACCGAGGAGGCCAGGGCCCAGAGGGGGATCAACTGCGAGCCGCTGGCATTTTGGGTGGCAATGAACATGATCTACTCCGACTACGCCAAGGTAGCGGAAAAGGTCAACGCCAACAGCATGGACTTCTACGTTTACATGGCAAAGGCGTTCCTTGAGGACAAGGACGCCCGGAACCAGGGCGGGGAGAAGTTGGCGCGGTACTACGAATACGTGGTACTGTGAAAAAGAAAAGGGCAAAAGCTCTCCAATTTTGAAAAACCTTAAAAGCGTTGTGTCTTCCTCGCGGCAAGAATCGTACACTTTCCGTGTATGAATGCAAACTGCCTCTCGGATGCCGCTGAGGTCCTCCACAGGACCGGGCATGACTTTTTCAGGCATTGCAATACCTCCTAATAAGTAGCTGGCGAAAGAACAAGGTCCTTTCAATCCAGTGTATGCGCCGCCGCCTGGGAGGTGAGAGGGAAGGGCTTATTTCAGCTCCTCCCGCAGGAGGGCATACATGCAGTAGGAGTGGACCCGCCCATTTTTATAGACGCCGTTCCGCATGGTCCCCTCACAGGTGAAGCCCGCCTTTTCCAGCACCCGCCGGGAGCCCAGGTTGTCCGCGAAGGGCTCCGCGAAGATGCGGAGAATGTCGAAGCGGCCGAAGGCTTCCTGGCAGACCTGCCGCACCGCCTCCGTCATAACGCCCCGGCCCCAATGCTTCTCCGCCAGCCAGTAGCCCAGCTCGGCGGACTTCTCGTACACGTCGTTCCTGACAAAGACGCCGATACTGCCGGCGGCCCTGCCTTCTATGATAATAGCCCTTGTGAGCTGGCGTTCCTCGCCTTTGGAGATGCAGTCATTGACGTACCACTCCGCGTCCGCCAGGGTGTAGGGAGAGGGGAAGGCATTCCGCAGATTCGCCGCGATATTCGGGTTATCCGCCGCCGCCGCGACGGACGCCGCGTCCGCCTGCCGCCAGGGCCTTAGGGTAAATGAAGACATATGGCACCTCCAAAATAGAAAATTGAACTCATTATATCATGGGGATTTGCGCCTGTCCACCTCCGCTGCCGGAGCCGATGGAAAGAAAAGGGAATCAAGCAAAGAAAAGGCTTGCAAAACTTTCAGTATCTGGTATAATGGACACATTCGGATTACACAAAAGAAAGGGAGCATTCAATGGATTACACGATTCTTATGTTGATCGTCATGGTGGCGATCATGTACTTCCTGATGATCCGCCCGGAGAACAAGCGGAAGAAGAAAGCGCAGGAGATGCGGGACAGCCTGAAAAAGGGCGATATCATCACTTCCATCGGCGGCATCATCGGGCGGATCGTCTCCGTCGGAAAGGACACCATCGTCATTGAGACCAGCGACGACCGGGTTCGCATGGAGCTGACCAAGTGGGCCGTCAGCTCTGTGGGCGTCCAGAGTGGTGAACAGCCCGAGGAGAAGAAGGAAGAGAAGAAGCCCTCCAAGAAGGAAGAGGAGAAAAAGGAACTCGATAGCGGCAAGGGAGATTGGAACCCGGAGATCTGACCCTTCTCAAAATGAATTTGTGTTTGGCCCGTTTCCAAAGCATAAAAGCGGCCTCCCCTGGAATATGCTCCTGATAAGAGCATGTTTCGAGGGAGGTCTTTTAAATGGCGAAGGGACGAAAAAAACTGGCGGTGTGGCAGGGCTTTTTGGCCGGAGGACTGCTGTCGCTGGGCGTGTACCTGCTGGGCCTTTTGTGTTTGACCCTGCTGCTGGTAAAGGGCGCGCTGTCGGAAGGGGGATGCTTTCCCGTGGTGGCGGCGCTGTGCGTTCTGGCCTGCCTGGCGGGGGGGCTGCTGACAGTGCGCCTGACCCGCTGGCGGGCGGGAGGCGCGCTGACGGCGGCGGCATTCCTGTGCGTGCTGCTCCTGGCGGGGCTTGGCGTTTGGGAGGAGATCGCCTGGCTGGGCCAGGGCGGCGTGCTGCTGCTGTGCGGCTTGACCGGGGGCCTGCTGGCCGGAGCGGCCGGGCCTGGAAAGCGGCGGCGGCGGAAGTGAGGAACCAGGGCCCCATTGTCGAATTGCACAAAAACGCCGGAATTTGCTAAAATATCCCATTTTGGGCAAAAACGGCCCACCTCCCGAGAGGGGAGGGGAGGGGGCACAGATATGGGAAAAGCGGGCGGGAGTGTCCCCTAAATATTGACGTGAGCGGGTCGAGGTCGGAGTTTCGTTCGACCCGCTTACGGAAGTTTACATAACATTTTTGTGATAAGTCCCAAAAAAGTTCTTTTTTGGGGAAACATCTTGCGGAAAGCGGAAAAATAAGCTATATTATGAGTATAAACCATATAGACGAGGTTACACACTTCTCCCTTGCCGTTGCTGGCAGGAGGGTGTTTTCTTATCTGACTGTCAAATCATCCGGCTTTTCAAAAACGCGTATAAGCCGCCGCCCGCCTTCATAGGATGAAATGAGGTGAGGCGGTTTGAAGTGGAAGAGGCGGGAGATGACGGAATGGAGGCGGCAGTTGTCCCTCCTGCTTGTTCTGGCGCTGTTCTTTTTCGCCGGCGTCATTTTGGGACAGGTTTTTTCCGCCCGGGTTCCGGACGCCACCGGCGATGAGCTGGCCTGCTACCTGACGGACTTCCTGAAGGTGGAGGAGGGGGACCTGTCCCCCCGGACGGCTTTGTCTGCGGCGGCGCTGTATTTCCGCTATCCGCTGGCGGCGTTTTTGCTGGGCTTTGCCTCCATCGGCGTGCTCCTGCTCCCGCTGGTGAGCGGGGCGTTCGGCTTCTTCCTGTCCTTTTCCGTCTGCTGCTTCACGGCGGCGTTTGGTTCCGACGGAGTGGTGCTGGCGCTGGCTGTGTTCGGCCTCCGGTGCGCGGTGACGCTGCCCTGTTATTTTCTGCTGGCTGTTCCATCCCTGGAGCGGTCCGCGGCTTTGGCCTGTCTTTCCCTGGGGGGAGGACGGCGCACGGCTCCTGTGCTGTATGGCCGGGAGTGGTGGAATCGCCTGGCGGTGATTTCCGGTGCGCTGCTGGCGGGGATGTGCGCTGATCTGATGCTGGCCCCCTGGTTTTTGCGGCAGCTTTTGGACCGGATCCTGGCTTGATAAGAAACAATGCTCTCAATTGGCGGAACTGCTAAAGAGAGAAGGGATCGTTACGAACGAGATCGCGCGCTATGAGGAATATCTGGTGGGGGAGAGGCACGCCTCCCAGAACACCGTGGCGTCCTACCTGCGGGACGTGACCCAATTCGCGGACTATTTGACCGCCCGGGGCTTGGAACTGCTGGAGGCCTCCGCCGAGACGGTCCAGGCCTATATGGACTGGATGCTGAGCCGGGGAAAATCCGCCGCCTCCGTCACCCGGTTCCTGGCGTCTGTGAAATCCTTCTATAACTTTCAGATCTTCAGCGGCAAGCTGAAGGCCAATCCCGCCAAAGGGATCGCTGCCGCCAAGGTGAAGAGGAAATATCCCGAGATCCTGACCTCCAGGGAAGTGGACCTGTTTTTGGAGCAGCCCCAGTGTGTGGACGCCAAGGGCTTCCGGGACCACGCCATGCTGGAACTGCTGTATGCCACGGGGATTCGGGTCAGCGAGCTGATTACCCTGGACCTGGACGACCTGAACCTGGCCGCCGGCTTCATCCACTGCTCCGGCAAGGGCCGGGAACGGATCATCCCCCTGTACCGCACGGCGGTCAAGGCCCTCCAGGACTATGTCTGGAAGATCCGGCCCCAGCTGGTCTCCGGCGAGGAGGAAACCGCCCTCTTTGTCAACATGAACGGGGAACGGATGAGCCGCCAGGGCTTTTGGAAAATCATCAAGCACTATCAGGGGAAAGCGGGCATCCAGAAGGAGATTACGCCTCACACACTGCGCCACTCCTTTGCGGCGCATTTGCTGGAGAACGGCGCGGACCTGCGGTCCATCCAGGAGATGCTGGGCCATGCGGATATTTCCTCTACGCAGATTTATACGCACGTGGTGAAGGGGAATTTGAAGGACGTTTACCAGAAGGCCCACCCCAGGGCGTGATCGACGGTATTGAAAAGGCGTTTCCGGTTTGGCAGCGCCTTTCAAAACGTCTGAGCGTTATTTCATCACTTTCTGCATCTTATACTGGCCCTCCAGCCTGTTTTTGGGATTATCAATTCGAATAATATGAAAACCACACTTTCAAGTCTGTACTTACTGCATTACGCGATCAAAGCGCAACACCTATCAAATGAAACAGAGCCAGCTTCCCCATGTAGAATAGTGGGAAGCTGGCTCTGCATTTAATATTTCTG
>ERZ779631.422-NODE-422-length-14863-cov-6.815573_pt1 | contig 14863 bp, 14 predicted proteins | sample MGYA00514193_ERZ779631 | MGnify/ENA primary metagenome ERZ779631 (study PRJEB29562, sample SAMEA4376710) | mouse gut metagenome | isolation source: Cecum | study: EMG produced TPA metagenomics assembly of the A DSS colitis mouse model was used to assess the...
TTGGTTTTATATGCCCTTCTTTGGAATGCTGCTTAGATTACAATGTTTCAACCTTCCACTCCTTCCGATTCCAGAAAGGCCCGCAGGGCCTTCCGCAGCCGCAGCAGCCGCTGGGACAGGGCGTTGGCACCCTCTCCCCGCTCCGCCGCCAGTTCCTTCACCGGCACGCCGTACCAGTACCGCCGGACAAAGAGCCGCCGGTCGCCCTCCTCCAGCCCGTCCAGCCATACGCTGATGACCCGGGCAAGCTGCCGCCGTTCCACCTGCTCCTCCACGGTGCCGGGGGCGGGTACGCAGTCCTCCAGCTCGGAGATCAGCGCGTCCATGCCGTCAAACCGTTTTTGGGCGCGCTCCCGCCGCCACCGGCTGACGGACAGGTTCCGGGTGATCCGCCCCAGGAACGGCCCCAGCGACCGGGGCCAGTCCGGGGGTATCCGGTTCCAGGCGGCGTGCCAGGTGTCGTTGACGCACTCCTCCGCGTCCTCCCGCACGCCCAGCAGCCGCAGGGCGATGGAGCGGCACAGGCCGCCGTACTTTTTGTCCGTCTCGGCAATGGCCCGCTCCTCCCGCCGGTGGTAGAGCTCCACAATGGCGCGGTCATCCACAGACCCGCCCCCTTTCCGTTGAACTGCCGTGTGAAAAGGACCCTCTACCTGTATTGTCGCAAAATCGAAAGGGATGTGACAGGGTTATTCAAAAATTTTTGTCCGGCGCGGCATCAGCACCCGCCCAGCCAGTCCAGCTCCAGCTCCAGGGCGGCCAGCTCCACATCGGGCTTCACCCGCTCGCCGTGGAAGTCGCTGCCCCCGGTGCGGTGGAGGCCGTACCGCTCCGCCAGGTGGAGGTAAAACGCCCTCTGCGACTGGCTGTATTTGGGGTAGTCGCACTCGATGGCGTCCAGCCCCCAGTCCTTCAGCCGCCCCACCAGGCGGTCCAGCTCCCCGTCGGGCAGTCCCATCTGGTACGGGTGGGCCAGGGACACCTTCCCCCCCGCCTCCTTGATGGCCTCTACGCAGGTTTTGGCGTCCGCCTTGAACCGCTTCACCCTCTGCCGGAACTCCTCCGTGTCCAGGTAGCGGTCAAAGGCCTCCCGGTTGGTGGACACATACCCCCGCCGCACCAGAATCTGGGCGAAATGGGGCCGTGCGATGACCTCGCCCCCGGCCAGCTCCTCCACCTCGGCCAGATCGACCTCCGCCCCCTTCTCCCGGAGGAAGTCCACGATCTTGTACTTCCGCTCGTCCCGGCCCGCCCGGAATTTTTCGCACAGGCGGGCCAGCTCCGTGTCCCCGTCCCGGAAGCCGTAGCCCAGGATGTGGCAGTTGGGATGATCCTTCGCGCTCAGCTCCACCCCCCGGATCACCCGCAGGCCCAGGGCGTTCCCGGCCTGCTGGGCCTCCCCGACCCCGGCGATGGTGTCGTGATCCGTCACTGCCAGCACGGACAGGCCCCGCTTTTTTGCCAGCCCAACCAGCTCCGTGGGGGTATACTGCCCGTCGGAGGCAGTGGTGTGTGTGTGAAGATCGCATCGGACGTTCATCGTTATCCCTCCAGATTGGCCCCGCGGGCCGTTTTGTTCCATCATCCGGTTCAGCCGACCTCCCGTCTCCATCGCCGCCCAGCGGCGGCGGAAGCGAAACGGCGGCTTCCGGTCAGGCAGAAAAGGACGCTTTTCCGCTGGAGCTTTCCGCCCCTTCGTCCATCATCTGCCGTTCTGATCCCATATTACCACAGGGAACGGGCCTTTTCCAGACCTTTTTCGGGAGATGCCCCCCCTCCCCTCCTCTGCCTCCCGGAACCCTTTCGCGGTATTGACACTAAAATAGAGAGAATGGTATAATTAGACAACAAGTCTGGGAACCGATCCGGCGGACGGGCCGGGGCGCGTCCCTCCTGCGGATGGAACCGCCCTGTTTTGGGCGCGGAATGGAGATCGATGGCAGCATGAAAGAGAATACGGAAAAACGGGAACGTCGGAGGAGGCTCTCCCTGCCCCTCTCCATTCTTCTCATCTTCTGCGTGTTCGGCACAATTGTATTTATGGTGGCCCGGCGCACCTCCCAGGAAATGTCCGCCGCCGCCATCCAGAACCTGAGCGAAAGCCTGGATCTCATCGAGTGCACCATCGAGGCCATCCTGAACAACGAGGCGGAGTTCCAGTCCCTCCTCGCCCGGGAGGCCGCCCGGGCGGAGGACCCGGAGGCCTTCATCCTCTCCTCCGCCAGCAACCGGACCCTGGTGAAGCTCTCCCTGATCCTGGCGGGCAGGACGGATGGCATCTCCAACAACGGGGAGGCGTTCACCGAGGAGGGGCTGGATTTCTCCGCCGGGGGCAGGGTGTCCGGTATGCCCATTTCCCGGTCCTACCTGAACCATATGGGCACCTGGGCCTACACCATCAAGTGCCCCGTGGAGCGGGACGGACAGACCCTGGGCACCCTCTACGTGGAATACGTCTATGACACCATCGACCGCGCCCTCCCCGCCGACGGGTTCTACAACAAGCAGGCCGCCCTTTACATCATGGACGCCGAGAGCCAGCGCTTTGTCCTCAAGCCCAAGGGCATGGGCCAGCGCAGCGCGGGGCACCTGAACCTGGACGACTTCTACCGGGCCAGCAATGTGCAGGACCCCGGCATCCGGGCGGAGGTGGCCCAGTGCCTCCAGGACGGGCGGAACATTCTTTTTTACCACGATATCCGGGGGGAGAACGCCCTCAACTATATGTGGTCGGTGAACAATGGGTCGGTGTTCCTGGTGGGCTATGTGCCGGTGTCCGCCATCCAGCAGGAGGGGCGCACCGTCAACCAGAATATCGCCATGGTGGTGCTGGCCATGCTGGCGGCGTTCCTGCTGTGCGTGAGCCTGTACTACCTGAGCTGGCGGCAGCAGGAGCAGGTGCGCAGGGAGCGGGATGAGGAGCGCGTCATCCACAGCCAGCAGCTGGCGGAGGCCCTCCGCGCCGCCCAGATCGCCAGCGAATCCAAAACCACCTTCCTGTCCAATATGTCCCACGACATCCGCACCCCCATGAACGCGGTGCTGGGCTTCACCACCCTGCTGGACAAGGACGCGGAGGACCCGGCGAAGGTGCGGGACTACACCCGGAAGATCACCGCCTCCGGCCAGCACCTGCTGAGCCTGATCAACGACGTGCTGGACGTGTCCAAGATCGAGAGCGGCAAGGCGGCTTTGAGCTTCGGGGACTTCTCCCTCAACGACGTGGTGTCCTCGGTGGATGCCATCATCCAGCCCATGGCAAAGGCCAAGGGGCAGGAGTTCCACGTGGAGGTGTCCGGCGTGCGCCACGAATACCTCGTGGGGGACGAGACCCGGATCAACCAAATCCTGATCAACCTGCTGTCCAACGCGGTGAAGTACACCCAGGAGGGCGGGCACATCTGGTTCCGGATCATCGGCCAGAAGCAGCGGTCCAGCCAGTACCAGCACATCCGCATCGAGGTGGAGGACGACGGCTACGGCATGACACCGGAGTATCTGGAGATCATCTTTGACGCCTTCACCAGGGCGGAGAACAGCACCACCAACAAGGTGCAGGGCACCGGCCTGGGCATGGCCATCACCAAGAGCATTGTGGAGCTGATGGGCGGCACCATCGACGTGTCCAGCCAGGTGGACAAGGGCTCCCTGTTCCGGGTGGAGCTGGAGCTGCGGATCCAGGAGGGCCACAAGGACCAGCAGTTCTGGGCAGACCGGGGCGTGTCCCGGATTCTGGCCCTGGAGGGAGAGCCGGAGGACCGGGAGACCGTTCAGGCCCTCATGGAGGACGCGGGGGTGGCGGTGGACACCGCCGCCAGTTTGGAGACGGCCCTGGAGCGGCTGGCGGAGGGCGGGCCGTACCAGCTGGCCCTGGTGGACTGGGACGGGCCGGGGCTGGACGGCCCCGCCGCGGCCCGGGCATTGCGCGACGCCCTGCCGGGGGACGTCCCCCTGCTTCTCCTGGCGGAGTACGGCGCGCCGGGGCTGGACAAGGCCCTTCAGATGGAGCGCACCGGGACGCTGGCCAAGCCCTTCCTGGTGTCCGCCTTCCGGGAGAAGGCGGAGAAGCTCTGGGCCGCCGAGACCCGCCGGGACGGCCCGGAGCCGGAGGCGGACGCCGGACTGGAGGGCCTGCGCTTCCTGGCGGCGGAGGACAACGAGATCAACGCCGAGATCCTGGCGGAGCTGCTGGACATGGAGGGGGCCTCCTGCCAGCTGGTGGAGAACGGACAGCTTGCCGTGGAGCGGTTCCGGGACGCGGCAGAGGGCGAGTTCGACGCCATCCTGCTGGATGTACAGATGCCCGTGATGAACGGACACGAGGCCGCCCGGAGAATCCGCGCCCTGGACCGGGCGGACGCCGGGACGATCCCCATCATCGCCATGACCGCCAACGCCTTCGCGGAGGACGAAAAGGCGGCGTTGGACGCGGGGATGGACGCTCATGTGGCGAAGCCCCTGGACGTGGAGCTGCTGAAGCGCGTGATCCGGCAGTATATTGAGAAGGAAAGGACCGACTGAACCATGAGCCATTATAAGCACGCGGGCCTGCGCAGGCGGGCCGCGGCCCTGCTGTCGGCGGCACTGCTGCTGGCGTCGGGCTGTGGAGACGGACACCAGAACCTGCTGCCATCGGAGCGGGTGGACGGGCGGGTAGTCAACCTGTTCAGCCCCATGGAAAAAACCGACCCGGACGCGGAGAACTTAGCCCGGACGGCGGCGGATCTCACCATAGCCATGGCGGAGGACACACTGGGCGTTACCGTGGCCTACCGGACCTATACGGCGGAGGACTATCAGGATAAAACCTATGACGACGTAGCCCTGGACCGGGCCAGAAACGATATGGACGACCTGTATCTGCTGAACCCGGACACCGTCCTGGCCCTGGGGTCGGAGGGTAAGCTGGCCGACCTGTCCGGGCTGGACAGCGTCAAAAACCTGCGGGATATCATCCTCACCGCCAACACGGTGGACGGCAGGCTGGTGGCCATCCCCCAGGAGGTGGTGGCCTACGGCCTGTTCCTCAACATGGATCTGTTCCGTCAGTACAATCTGGAGGCTCCCAATACCCCGGAGGAGCTTTTGGAGTGCTGCCGGGTGTTCCAGGAGAACGGGATCGACACCCCCATCGGCGCGAACCGCTGGTGGCTGGAGTGCTTCGTATTTGCCCAGGCCTATGCCGATCTCTATAACGGTGGAACTACGGAGGCGGAGATCGCCGCCCTCAACAGCGGGGAGGCCAGGTACAGCGACTATATGCGCCCCGGCTTCCAGTTCCTCCAAACCCTGATCGATGAAGGGTACGTGGATGCGGAGAAGGCCCTGGTCAGCGAGGCCATCGAGGGCGAGGGGCCGGACTTCCTGGCGGGAAAAAACCCCATTGTCATGGCCTACTGGGGGGCGGCCAACTCGGAGACCGCCTACGGCAAAACGGACTTTGAGCTACAGGTTGTGGGCTTCCCCAGCAGCCGGGGGCAGATGCCCGTCATCCCCATCACCGGCTGGGGCGTGGGGGCCAACGCGGACCACCTGGAGGACGCCCTGGAGGTGATCAACGTCATCACCTCCGACGAGGCCCTTCAGCTTTACTCGGAGACCAACCGGGTGATCTCCCCGTCCAAGAACGTGAAGGTGGACTGTGTGCCCTCCCTGCGGCCCTTGAACGACCGGATCGAGGAGGGCGTGTACGTGCTGGGCTCCAATGCGGGGATGAAGGTGGAGCAGTGGGGCAATACCTGTCTCATTGTCCGGGAGCTGCTGGGCGGCGCAACGATGGAGCAGTGCATGGAGTCCTTTGACAGGCTCCAGGACGCGGCGTTGGCGGGAGCGTAACGCAAGAGAAATCACCCGGTATAGCTTGTGGGCTATACCGGGTGATTTTATCGCGCAAACCACTTGCTGGGCAATCTGAATCCACAACCATGGCAGGCGGCCTGGAACCCCCATTCCAAGCCGCCTGCTTTCCGTTCAGTCAGCCCTTTCCGTACAGCTCCCGCCGAGATAATCCGAAAAGCTGACCGTAATATTAGGATCATCCGGAATTTCAAAGGGCGGGATTTTTCCGCTCTCGATGTCGGCAATAATCTGCCTCCATTCCTCCTCAGTACGGGTGGGCGGGAGAGGAGGAGTATCTTCATCCAAATCCCCCTCCCCCTTTGAAATCCACTGGTACTCCACTCCATCACTCTGTTCAAACTGCCGCCCCGGGATATTGAGCGCGTCCTGCAAATCATTCAGCTTCTCGTCAGGATCAGGAATCAGATCGCCGTCTTTGTCAACGGAAAATCTCGCAGCGTCCACCACTTGACCGCTGGTAAGCTGCCTGTGACCGCCATTTTCATCCGTGATAAAAAATCCAAACCCTGTGTCGCCTGCCGCAGACGCGGCAAAAGCAGTCGTCGCGCCAGCCACCAGGGCGGCGGCCAAGGCCACCGCCAAAATGGACGCCTTTTTGTACTTCATAATTGCTTCAATCCTTTCTTCAATTGCCAGCTTGCTGAAATGGCTGCAAGGGGAGAAATACCCACTCCGGGCTTCCTCCATGCTGATCAGCGTCAGAGCATAGGACGCCCTCTCCCCACCGCCCAAGATATCCATCACACGCTGGTCACAGGACAGCTCCAAGTCCCGGTTGGCCAGGACAAACATCACCCAGGCCAGGGGGTTGAACCAGTGGACGCACAGCGCGGCGGCAAATGCCAGCTTCGCCACCCCGTCAAACCGCCGGATGTGGATCAGCTCATGGGTGAGGATATAGGTCAGCTCAGCCTCATTCCCCCGCTCCATATTTTCAGGAAGCAGGATAACCGGGTGAAAAACCCCATAGGCCAGCGGCGAGGCCACCAGGGCCGACCGCCGCACCTCCAACGGCCTGCGCAGCTTCCGGCCCGCCAGCCATTGCTGGATGGCCGGGGTATTGTCTGGGCTGGAACAGCGGAACCGCCGCCTGGCCCGTACATAGGACACGGCAAAATAGGCCGCCATCAACGTCATCCCAGCCAGCCAGACCACAGGCAGGCCCAGGCCGGGGGCTGGGCCTGCCTGGAGCGGCGTACCGTACGCCCCCGCCTCCGGCGGACCCAGGACAGGAACCCCGCCGCCCGCCAGATACTCCCCCACCACCGGCAAGTGCTCCATGGGCACGGCCATACCAGACGGCAGGGGGATTGTGAAGGGCAGGAGCAGCCGCAGCGCGGCCATCTCCCACAGGGCCAGAAACGCCCCTTTGGGCAGGCGGTGGAGAGCCAGTGCCCGGACGGCCACAATGAGCAGGATGAACAGCCCGCCGGACAGGGTCATTTGATAAAGGTTCATTCGCTCTCCTCCTGGGCCTGCAGCGTCAATACCATGCGGCGCAGGTTCTCAATCTGGGCCTTTGACAGCTTCTGATGGCCCAGCAGGGACGCGAACATCAGATCCGGCGAGTTGTCAAACAGCTTGCGCAGCAGCTCCTCCGCCTCCGCCGCCTGTACCGTGTCCCGGGAGATCAGCGCGTGACAGACAAACCTTGGCTCCCTGCGCTCGATGGCACCCTTGGCAATGCACTTCTTGATCACGGTATAGGTGGTGTTCATGTTCCAGCCGATGGTCTCATTCAGTATATCCGAGATCTGTTTTGCCGGCATATCCCCTTTCTTCCATAACACGTCCATGACTTTCAGCTCCGAGTCAAAGAGCTTATCGGCCATATGGGTCACACCCTTTCAAACTATTGCAATAGTTTATGCTCTATACACTATCACAGTAGTGCCGCTTTGTCAACACTATTCCAGTAGTTTGCAAAAAATTCACAGTTCGAGAGCAAGCGGAACAGCGAGGAATACAGCCCTTCTTTTAGGTAAAGAGGCTTTTTCAGATAAGGAGACAGGGGTGCTTATGGCCTTTGATTTACCACCATATCTATGCTATAATGTGCGTAACGGAATCCTTTGTCCAAAGGGTTGGGCTGAATACCGCATCAGGAGGAAGCAGCATGGATATAACCCAGATACGCAAACACGCGGATCATTTCATTTGGATCGGCAGCGAGGCCCTCTACGTCCAACACCGTGGAGATACCGCAACGATTAGAATTGAACTGCCGCCTGCCGGCCCCATCCCCTACGTGCCAAGACTGCACGGTCTCTGGGAGGAAAACGGACAAAGAGACTTCCGGCAGAGACTCACCCAGGCCCTGGGCGGCCGTCTGCGGATGCGGATGGGCCGTATCCTGGCAGCCATACCGGACGACCTCACCTGGATTGAGACGCGGGCCTTGCAGGACTACTTTCTGATTTCTGGAAGCGGTGCGCCGGACAAACGGCTTTTCTTCTGCCCTCAGAGCGTTCTGCTCCGTTCGGCCCAAGAGCCCTTTCTTGCCGTAACCTGGAGCTGCCGCTGTCTCAGCGTCGGTCTGGTGAGAAATGGCTCTGTGTCCGGCCGTGTACACCTCGATATCGCGCGAAGCGGCTTGAAGGAACTGGCGGAGGCCATCGACAGCCTATGCCCCACTGAGCGTGTACCAGTCTGTTATCCGGAAGTTGAAGCGGCCCCATTGCCGGCAATGCCTGGAACCGGCATACCGCTGGAGCAAATGCTGGCACTAACTCATTGAGTTCAGCATGGAAGAAGCCCATGAAACAGGTCATACTGAGCGCGGATGGAGACAGCGTCATCTATTCCGTCCCGGATGCCGTCGCGGATCAGCTTGAGGAATACTGCCTGGAGTTTTGCTGTCACTGGATTTGGAGCAGTCCCGACGCCGCGAAATACAGAAGGAATGGATTTGTATGCTACACTGAAAGGGACTTTATTGACTATTTGAACACATACCTATTCCCAGAGCAGAGGTCTGCCCCCGTTCTAAACCTGGGCTGGACAGCATTGGAGGACGGTATCCCTGAGGAATACCGTCCTCTCCCATACTTCAATTTTTGACGTTTCTTTTTTGCGCCTTTTCGTTGTTTTACTATGGTCTAACAACATCGCAGAATCCGAAGGACGGGGCGAAACCATCCGCTATATCCGCCGACCCTAACGGCTCCCGCCGGCGGGTTGGCTCCACCCGCGCGCCCTACTGGAACAGGCCTTCCAGCAAACCATAGAAGCCCTCGTCCATCCGCCGGAAGTTATCCCCATGGCGGATTCGCTCGTCAACAAGCCAGCACACCCCGTCCTGCCGGAACACCCGCAGGCGGGCCATGTCCTGGTGAGAAATATATTCCTCCCGGACCTTATACTCCACGATAACCTCAAACCCGCCCGAGATATCCAGGCCGCTCATGTTCTGATAGACGGGGGACTCCCAGGGCTGCCGCTCCCCGCCGTCGATGGCGGCCATGAGCCGGTACAGCCCGTCCTCATCGGTTACACCCACCTGGTCCACAAAGGAGCTGGACCCTTTCCCGGTGCGCTCCATCTTGACCACCGTGATCCGTTCCGGCAGAAACTCCACGTCCTCCCGCCGGGTCTGGGAATAGTCGGGGTAGATGAGGAAGGTGGTGGGGTTGTAGTCCACCGTCTCCACCTCACAGCGGACCCGTTTTCCCCCCAGGGTAACCCGCAGGGCGGGCGTCTGCTCCGACTTGACCACAACACAGAACAGAAAGCCGCTGTTCCCCGTGCGCTCCAGCCCCAGCTCAAGGGTGGGGCCAAACAGGCCGGAATCGGACGTGAAACTGGACATACCGCCGCCTCCAGCGGGGGTATAAATCAGATAATAGAACTTGTTCTCATAGACATATTCCCCAGGCAGATCATACCGCAGGGCATAGGCCCGATCCTCCCGGAGCTCCAAGGTGTCCAGCCACTTGTGGACGGCGTTTCTCACCGTCTCCGACGGCTGCTGACGGTCATACTCGTCCAAGGCCAGCTCCTGCCCAGAAGCCGATGCGGATTTGGGCTGAAGCAGATAGCCCCCCACCGCGATGGCCACCAGCAGCACCGGAACCGCCACCACCACCGCCAGCACCCGGCCCAGCCCCTTGTCCTTCCGCTGTCTGGGGGGCGTTACCCCCTCTCCCGCCCTGTCCAGGGGCGCGGCGCAGTGGGGGCACACCTTCCAGTCCGGCTCCACCGGGGCGGCACAGCGGGGGCAGGCGGGGCGCAGCTTGGCCCCGCAGCGGGGACAGACCACATACCGCTCCGCGACCCCCCCGCCGCACCGGGAGCACTCCAGGTCGGGATAGCCCCTCCGCACCAGCAGATAGATGATAAAGCCCGCCAGAGCCGGGGCGAGAACCGCCGCCAGCGTCCACGCTCCGGCGCGCATCCCCCGGCGTTTGGCGTCATGAAACACATACGTTCCCACAAACACGGGAATGGACAGCACCAGAGCCAAGACCAGCCCGGCCGCCAGCAGCTTCGGCGCGGCTGCCGCCCAATCATACTTCAACGCATACACCATCTATCCCCCCTCTCTGCGCATAGACAATAACCGCCGCCACACCCGCCGCCGTGGACAGGATGGCAAGGCACACCACCGCCAACGACAGCAAGGGATATTGCCGCCGCACCAGCACGGCGAACAGCACCGCCGCAATCTGGAGCATCGCCCCGGCCAACGCCAGCAGGACGGTGCGCCGCCGGGCCTCCCGCCGCTCCAGCTCCCGGCGGAGCATCGCCTCGTTTAAAGCGGGTGGGTCGAACCTCTCAAAATAGTCCGTCTGTTTCATCGGCCAACGCCTCCTTTAACAGCTTCCTTGCCCTGCTCAGCCGGGACTTCACCGTCCCCACGGGAAGGTTCAGAATCCCGGCGGCAGACGCCAGGTCCTCCCCCTGAAAGTAGAACAGCACCACCGCCAGCCGCAGCTTTTCCGGCAGCCGCCCCACCGCCTCGTACAGCGGCCCATAGTCCTTTTCCTCCGGGGCCGGGACACAGGCCAACAGCCGCTCCTTGTCCTCCCCGCTGGAGAAGTCCAGCAGAGGGCTTCTCGCCAGCCGCCGCAGGCCGCTCCGGTAGGTGTTCACGCAGATCCGGGTGAGCCAGGGTTCAAAGTCCCGGCTGGGGTCGTACCGGGAGATATGCTTGACCACCCGCAGCCACGTCTCCTGGTACAGGTCGTCCGCGTCAAAACGGTTGGGGCACAGCGAGCGGCACAGGCCATACAGCCTCCGGCCGTACCGCTGTATGTATTGGTCAAGCAACCGCCTCACCCCCCTTCGCTATGATATACTTCCGGGCGGGACAAAAGGTTCAATCCAATTCACAAAATATTTTAGGGCCAGGCGAACGCCTGGGGTCGGAACCCGCCCCCAGCCGCAAAAGCCGCCGGGTTCACCGCACCATAGCAAAACGCCCCGCGGCTACCAAGCCGAGGGGCGTTTTACTGCTGCGGGCGGAGTGTCTGGCGACCAAATCATCTCCCCCCGGGATAGTTGACGATCCCCACCAGCAGAGGCAGACCGCTGTCCCCCGTGACGCAGAACAGGAAAGGCCGATCCAGTACAAAATCCACCTCATTTATGGGATCGCACACAAGACGGCACACGGCCAGCTCGGTAAAGGCCGCGGCAGTACAGCCTTCCTCATCGATCATCACCCGGGCGGCGTGACTCGTTTGGTCGAGGATGATGGGCGCGTCCACACCGGAAGTCATCGGGGTGAAGTCGGAGGCCGCCGGGTCGTAGACATCGGTGACGCCCAGTGAGCGCAGGCCGTCCCCCAGGTCAAACTGGGAGGCCACGTCGAATTTTGGGACGGATTTGTTGATATAAAGGTACTCCCGCCTGTCCCACTGATACTTATTGGCGGAAAAAAGGAAGTCCACCGCCTCTCCCCCGGCAGCAAGCAGCTCCTCCGGGGATGTCCCCTCATCGGGCAGAAGGAACCACATGGCTCCTCCCTTCGCAAAGGTTTGGTTTACAGCTGTAAACCCATCCCCCCAGTAGTACATCTCCACGCTCCGCTGGCGCATAAAGTCCGCCCTCACATCCCCGCCGGGGGCGTGAAAGGTCTGGGCCACGGTCAAAGCCTTGTCAAACCCGGCGGTCCACGGGGCCTTGAAATAGAGGGTGGAGGCCAGGGCCAGAGCGGTGTCTCCGTTCAGCTTGATGTTCCCCGCCTGCTTCTTCAAAAGCCCCCCGGTCTGCCCGCTGAGCCAGTCCCGCAAGGCCTTGTTCAGCTCCGCCGAACCCATTTCGCCCGCATAGGAGGAAGCGTAGAAATCCTGTGCCAGGATATCCATGGTGTCCTGGTCGAACTTCACATCCTGATCCAGCCACAGGGAGCTTGCCAGGATGGAGGTCATCCACTCGTCGTCCCGGTAGTTGGCGTTCCACATGGTGTGCGCCCGCCCGCGTAGCGTGTCCATGCTGCTGCTGCCCAGCAACTCCAGAATCTGCTCCCGACTGCTCCCATCGGTAATTTGGGCCAGCATGGACAGGGCCAGATAAACATTCAAGGGGGAATAGACCCGGTTTTCCCCCTCCGCCTGCGTCAAAAAGACCTGCGCACTTCGGGCAAAGAAGCCCTCCGGGTCAGAGATGCCTGTGAGCTGCACTGTCATATAAGTATCCGGGTACCGGGCCTGGGCGATGGCGTAGGCGTCCAGCCCGCCGCCGGGACGCAGGAACGTGCCCACCGCAATCGCCGCCGCCAGCACCGCCGCCACAGCTCCCAGCCACCGCGTTCTGCCCCCGCGCTTCCGGCGGACGACCTCCGCCTCGATGGGGGCCGCCTCGTCCACCTTCTGCTGGCTGATCTCATTTAAGGCCTCAAAAAGCCGTTCGCTTCTCCTGCTCATATTGAAATTCCCTCCTGCTCCAAGGCGCGGCGGAGGCTCTCCCGGAGCCGTCCCAGCCGCTTGGTCATGGTGTTGGGGGTGCATCCCGCCTGCCGCGCCACCTGGGCCACCTGCTGGCCGTACCAGTACCGCCGCAGGAACGCCACCCGGTCCTCCGGACTCAGGCCGTCCAGCCAGCGGTCGATGATCCGGGCCAGCTCATGGGACGCCACGGCGTCCTCCACCGACTCCGCGGCGGGCAGGCAGTCCTCCAGCTCGGACAGCAGCGGTCCCAGTCCGCCGCCCCGCTTTTCCGCCCTGCCGCTGTGCCAGCGGTTCAGCGACAGGTTGCGGGTGATTGCCGCGAAAAAGGCCCGCAGGCATTGGGGTTTCTGGGGCGGCATGGCGTTCCAGGCCCGGTGCCAGGTGTCGTTGACGCACTCCTCGGCGTCCTCAGAGCTGCCCAGAATGTTCCGGGACAGGGCGCGGCACAGCCCGCCGTACTTCTCGTCGCTGGCGGGGATGGCCCCCTCATCCCGTGCCCAGTACAGGCCGATGATGTGGGCGTCCTCCATGGATGCTCCCCCTTTCCTCTTGTCTGAAAGGTCCTTTCACTAATTAAGACAGGATTTGGGCGGGGATATGACAGGGATGGGAAAATATTTTACGCTTTTCGCCGCGCTGTCCCAGGTCCGCTCAAAAATTGTTCGGGCCGAAAGGCGGAAAGCGCGTGGGGAAAATCGTCCCTGCGCGCTTTGTGCCTTCCGGCCCGAAAAGGTTTCTCAATGCTCCGGGTTTTTCCGCCCGCTCCGATATATCTGACATTCCAGCCACGAACAGCGTCCGGGGAGCGTCAGTCCTCCTCCCCGGCCTTGAAGTTGTAGATGGGCTTGATGATCTTCACCACCTCAGCGGTGGGGCCGATGTTGTCCAGAATGTCCTCCATCCCCTTGTAGGCCATGGGGCATTCGTCCAGGGTGGCCTTGCTCACGGAGGTGGTGTACACGTCCGCCATCTGCTTCTTGAACTCGGAGACGGTGAAGGACTGCTTGGCCTCCGCCCGGCTCATGAGCCGTCCCGCCCCGTGGGGCGCGGAGCAGTTCCAGTCCTCGTTCCCCTTGCCTACGCACAGCAGGCTACCGTCCCGCATATTGATGGGGATCAGCAACCGCTCCCCCGCCCTGGCGGACACCGCGCCCTTGCGCAGGATCATGGCGTCCGTGTCAATATAGTTATGGATGGTGGTGAACTGCTCCTCCACGTGGAGCTTCATTCCCTTGACAATCTCGTCTATCATGGCCTGCCGGTTCAGCTCGGCAAACCGCTGCACCAGCTTCATGTCGTGGATATACTGATCGAACAGCGTCCCCTCCACATAGGCCAGCTGCCGGGGGATAGCGGTGCGCTTCAGGTTCTTCAGCCGCTTCAGCTCCTTCTGGATCTCCTTCTGGCGGCCCGCCGCTTTCAGCTCCGCCACCAGCTCCTGGAGGGAGCCGTCGTCGGTGCGGTTGAGGGCCTTATAGCCCTCCTCCTGGTAGTATTTGGCCACCTCCACCCCCAGGTGGCGGCTGCCGGAGTGGACCACCACGTAGAGCTGACCCTCATCGTCCCGGTCCACCTCGATGAAGTGGTTGCCGCCCCCCAGGGTGCCGATGCTTTTTTCCGCCCGGAGCAGGTCCACATGGCGGGCGCAGCACAGCTCCTCCAGGTCGATCTGGTCCAGATAGCGGTGGGCCTTGGCGCGTATGTCAAAGCCGGAGGGGATCTTTTCATAGATCAGCTTATCCAGCTTTTGCAGCTCCATGTGGTTCTCCCGGACGCGGATGGTCTCCATGCCGCAGCCGATGTCCACCCCCACCAGGTTTGGCACTACTTTGTCGGTGATGGTCATGGTGGTGCCGATGGTACAGCCCGCCCCGGCGTGTATGTCCGGCATGAGGCGGATGCGGCTGCCCGCGGCAAACTCCTGGTTGCAAAGCTCGATCACCTGGGCGATGGACGCCTGGTCCACTACGTCGGTGAAGATCTTTGCCTGATTGTGTTTTCCGGTTACTTCTAACATATTGTATCCTTTACCCTTTCTTTTCGTGGGCCGGGTTGGCTTTTAGAGCCTGTTTAAAATCTTCTAATGAGGATGGCAATGAGGGCAAACGTGAGAA
>ERZ779631.423-NODE-423-length-14845-cov-6.745098_pt1 | contig 14845 bp, 12 predicted proteins | sample MGYA00514193_ERZ779631 | MGnify/ENA primary metagenome ERZ779631 (study PRJEB29562, sample SAMEA4376710) | mouse gut metagenome | isolation source: Cecum | study: EMG produced TPA metagenomics assembly of the A DSS colitis mouse model was used to assess the...
TGACGGTCATCATTTTCCTGCTGCTGAGCGTGATGACGGCCGACCCGGCGGAGATCATACTGGGAGACGCCGCCACGCCGGAAACCGTCGCGTAGCTTCACGAGGAGATGGGGCTGGACAAGCCGCTCCCGGTCCGCTTCGGGCTGTTTGTCTGGAACTTCGTGACCCGGGGGGACCTGGGCCGCAGCTATACCACCAACGAGCCCGTGGCGGAGCTGATCGCCTCCCGCTTCCCCAACACGCTGAAGCTGGCGGTCTGCGCCACGTTTCTCTCGGTGGTCTTCGGCCTGACCTTCGGCATCATATCCGCAGTCAAGCCCTACTCGGCCATTGACAACATCTCCATGTCCACGGCGCTGATCGGCGTGTCGATGCCCCGCTTCTGGCAGGGGCTCCTGCTGATTCTGCTGTTCTGCATCCACCTGGACTGGCTGCCCTCCTCCTCCACCAACCTGGCTTCCCTGCGGGAGATGATTCTTCCCGCGACCACCGTGGCCCTGGCCTCCGCGGCGGAGACCGCCCGGATGACCCGCTCCAGCATGCTGGAGGTCATCCGCCAGGACTATGTGGTGACGGCCCGGGCCAAGGGCGTGAAGGAATTCGTGATCATCACGAAGCATGCCCTGCGCAACGCGCTGATCCCCATCATCACCATCGTGGGGATCAACTTCGGGACCCTGCTGGGCGGCGCCGTGGTGGTGGAATCCATCTTCTCGATCTCCGGCGTGGGCAAGCTGATGCTGGACGCGATCAAGGCCCGGAACTACCCGGTGGTCCAGGGCGGGGTGCTGTACATCGCCTTCGCCTTCTGCATCGTGAACCTGATTGTGGATATTCTGTACACCTTCGCCGACCCGCGGGTGAAGGCGAAGCTGCGGTGAGGGGGGACAAGCATGGACGAGACCAGAACCACGCGGACCGGCGCCGTCTACAGGAAGAAATCCCAGGGCCCCGAGATCTGGCGCAGATTCCGCCGGAACAAGCGGGCGGTGGTGGGGCTGTGCATCATACTGCTGATGATTTTCTGCGCGGTGTTCGCCGACCTCATCTCCCCCTATGACCCCACACTCCAGGACATCCCCAGCATGTTGCAGGGCCCCAGTGCGGCGCACCTGATGGGGACGGACCAATACGGCCGGGACATCTTCTCCCGCGTGATCCACGGTACCCGGATCTCCCTCTTCGTGGGGATATCGGCCACCGCCTTCGCCCTGCTGGCCGGCGGCGCGCTGGGGGCCGCCGCGGGCTTTTACGGCGGCACGGTGGAAAGCGTCATCATGCGCTGCATGGACGTGCTGCTGGCCATACCCAGCATTCTTTTGAACATCACGGTGGCGTCCGCCCTGGGCGGAGGCGTTTTGAACATGATGATCGCCGTGGGCATCTCCAACGTTCCCGCCTACTGCCGGATCATGCGCAGTGCCATCCTCTCCGTGCGGGACCAGGAGTTCACCGAAGCCAGCCGGGCGTGCGGCGCGGGGGACCTGTACATCATCCTCCGGCACATCGTGCCCAACTGCCTCTCCCCCATGATCGTGCAGGCCACCCTGAAGGTGGGCGGCGCCATCCTGGTGTGCTCGACGCTGAGCTTTGTGGGCGCGGGCATCAGCGGGTCCACGCCGGAATGGGGCAGCATGATCGCCTCAGGCCGGGAGTACCTCCGGTCCAACGCGCACCTGACCACGTTCCCGGGCATCGCGATCATGCTGACCGTTTTCTCGCTGAACCTGATGGGAGACGGCCTGCGGGACGCCCTGGACCCCAAGCTGAAGAATTGAGGTGACGGGCATGGAAAAGCGGGAAACTTTGCTGGAAATTCGCGATCTGCGCATCGAGTACGTGACGGCGGAGGCCACCGTGTACGCCGTCCGGGGCCTGGACCTCTCTCTGGAGAAGGGGCGGACCCTGGGGCTGGTGGGGGAGACCGGCGCGGGAAAGACCACCATGGCCAAGGGCGTGATGCGCCTGCTCCCCGATCCGCCCGCCCGGGTGAGCGGCGGAGAGATCTTCTTCAAGGGGGAGGACCTGCTCCGGGCGGAGGAGAAGACCCTCCGGGGCATCCGGGGGAACAACATCTCCATGATCTTTCAGGACCCCATGACCAGCCTGAACCCGGTGCTGACCGTGGGGGACCAGATCGCGGAGGGCATCATCCTCCACCAGCACAAAAACCGGCGGCAGGCCATGGAGCTGGCCGGGGACATGCTGGAGCTGGTGGGCATCGAGCGGACCCGCCTCCGGGATTATCCCCACCAGTTCTCCGGCGGCATGAAGCAGCGGGTCGTCATCGCCATGGCCCTGTCCTGCAACCCGGAGCTGCTGATCGCCGATGAGCCCACCACGGCCCTGGACGTGACGATCCAGGCCCAGGTCCTGCGCCTCATCAAGGGGCTGCAGGAGCAGTACGGCACGGCGATGATCCTCATCACCCACGACCTGGGCATCGTGGCGGAAATCTGTGACGACGTGGCCATCATGTACGCCGGCTGCATCATGGAATACGGGAGCAAGGAGGCCATTTTCACCGACGCCCGGCACCCCTATACCAGAGGGCTCTTCGGCTGCATTCCGGACCTTTACGCCGACCAGAGCGAGCTGCGGCCCATCAAGGGCCTGATGCCCGACCCGGCCAACCTTCCGCAGGGCTGTCCCTTCGCCCCCCGGTGCGCCCTGGCGGCGGAGCGCTGCCGGACGGAGATGCCCCCGCCGGCGGAGGCCGCGCCGGGCCATATGACGCGCTGCTTCGCGCCGGAGGCGCTGAGCGCGGGAAAGGGGGCGGCGTCATGACGGAGAATATCCTGGAGGCGAAGCATCTCAAGAAGTATTTTCAGACGCCGGGCGGCCTTCTTCACGCGGTGGACGACGTCAGCTTCTCCATCCGACGGGGGGAGACGCTGGGCCTGGTGGGGGAGTCCGGATGCGGCAAGTCCACCACCGGCAGGGTGCTGCTGCGGCTGATCGAGGCCACGGAGGGAGAGATTCTCTTCGAGGGGCGGGACATCCGCAAATTGGGCAAGCAGCAGATGAGAGAGACGAGGCGCAGAATGCAGATCGTCTTTCAGGACCCCTACTCCTCCCTGGACCCCCGCTTCAACATCTTCGAGTGCATCGAGGAGCCGCTGCGGGTGAACAAGGTCTTCAAGAGCAGAAAGGAGCGGGAGGAGCGGGTCTTCGAGCTGATGGAGCTGGTGGGTCTGGCGCCCCGGCTGGTGAACGCCTATCCCCACGAGCTGGACGGCGGGCGCCGGCAGCGGGTGGGCGTGGCCCGGGCTCTGGCCCTGAATCCCGGCTTTCTGGTCCTGGACGAGCCGGTTTCCGCCCTGGACGTCTCCATCCAGGCCCAGGTCCTGAACCTGATGGAGGACCTGCAGGAGCGGTTGAACCTGACCTACCTGTTCATCTCCCACGACCTCAGCGTGGTCAAGCACATCAGCGACCGGATCGCGGTGATGTATCTGGGCGTGGTGGTGGAGATCGGGGGCTACCGGGAGATTTTTGAAAATCCCCTCCACCCGTACACAAAGGCGCTTCTGAGCTCCGTGCCCATTCCCCGGATCGACGTCCGGCGGGAGCGGATCCTGCTGGAGGGCGACGTGCCCAGTCCCGTCGACCCGCCCGCCGGGTGCCGCTTCTGCCAGCGCTGCCCCCGGGCCGCGGAGATCTGCCGCACCCAGCCGCCGCCTCTGAGGCACGCGGAGGAGGGGCACGCCGCCGCCTGCCATTTCATCACCTGACCTGTCCCTGAACCGAATACCCTGACCGCGCCGTCCGCGAAGCGGACGCGAAAAAGCGGAGGCATTGAGAAATCAATGCCTCCGCTTTGTTTGCCTCCGCTCCCCCGGCCGGGCGCTCAGGAGAGCCGGGTGAACGTGGCGTGGTTCTTCCGGTAGGTGTCGTTGTCCTTTTGACTCAGCTCCCGGTTCACCTGGGCCAGCTGACGCTCCAGGTCTTTGATTTTGGCCTCGTCGGTCTCGGTGTTGAGCCGCTGTTCCAGCTCCTGCTGCTTCTTTTTCAGCTTTTCGATCTCACGGTCCACCTTGTCGGTGTCGCACTCCCAGACCTCATCCTTGTCCTTTTTCCCCTCCGGGCCCTTTGCGCCCTGGTCCGCCTGATTGGGCTCCTCCGCCTCCGGGGCGTCCTCCGGCCGCTTCGGGCCGTCCGCCGCCCGTTTTGGGCCCTCCGCCTCCGGGTCGTCAAAGCAGACCTTGGGCCGGCCCTCCTCGTCTCTGCCCAGCCAGTAGCGGCCGGAGGGCTCCTGTTTCTCCTCCGGGACGTATTCGTCCATCACGGGCTTTCGGGCCTTCTCCTCCTCGGCCTTCCGCGCCCTGGGGGCCCCGAGGGTTTTCTCCGCCGCCGTCAGGCGCTGAGGGGCGTTCACATTCACACCGGAAACCGGCATCATGGTCCATTCCTCCTTTTGAAATCGTGTAAATCCGTCACCCGCCGGTCACGCCAGGCACGAGAACGCGGGCGGGGCCTCCGCCGGGGCCGCGGAGGTCTCGCCGGTATTCGTATAGAAGACCGGCTCCTGGTCCGCCTCGGCCTCCACGGCCTCCGCCGCCCTGGCCTCCACAGCCGCCTTCGCCGCCTCGCTGAGCTGGACCGTGTCGGTCTCCGGGGGACGGCCGGAGGCCGCGGCCTCTTCCGCCCGCTTCCGCTCCTCCCGGCGCTTTTCAATGGCGGCCTCCTGCTCCAGCTTCGCCTTTTCCCGCTCCGCTTCCGCCTCCGCCTTCATGCCCTTGTCCAGCTTTTCCTGATACTTGGACGCCTTTTCCGTACACTCCCCGGTGTAGCCCAGGGCCCGCTTCATCTTTTCCTCGTCGCCCTCGGCGCTGGCCTGCCGGTACACGCTCATGGGCGTGCCGGACAGCTTCATGCCGGCGCTGGCGCCCACGAGGCCTTCCATCATCTGCACATTCATGGCCGGTTCTCCTTTCCCGTTCTGATTCTGGCAAGACCCAGTCTAGCGGCTCGGGAAGGGGGTTTCAAGGCTTTTGCCCTGAAAGGTCCTCCGGATGTAACGAGATGTTCAGCAGCACGCTCAGGGTGAACAGCCGGCCCGTCTTTTCCACCAGCGCCGCCCCGTGGTACTTCTCCGCCGCCGCCCGGATGTTGGACAGGCCGGTTCCCGGCGGAGGCAGGGGCCCCTCGGGGCAGGTGTTCTCAAAGGTCAGCATGTAGAAGTCCCCCTGCCGCCGCCCGGCCACCCGGATGGACCGGGGCTCCCCGCCGGAGCGGCAGGCGCTGACCGCGTTGTCCAGGGCGTTGGCGAACAGGACGCAGAGGTCGAAGTCGTCGATCACGCAGGGGCCGGGCAGGACCAGGGAGACCTCCGTCTCGATGCCCCCGGCCTTCGCCAGCTCCAGCTTCTCCCCCAGAAGGACGTCCACCACGCCGTTCCCGGTCCGGCAGGGGGCGGACAGGGCGCCCGAGACGGCGTCCAGCCTGTTCAGATAGGCCCGGCCCTCCTCCAGCTTCCCGGCGTTCAAAAGGCCCTCCAGCACGGCGAGGTGGTTCCGGATGTCGTGGCGGAAGGACCGGGTCTGTTCATAGCGGGCCCGGGCCTCGGCGACGTACACCTTCTGGGCCTGGGCCGCCTGGGTCAGGGACTGGACCGCCGCCTGGGCCTGGAAGCCCAGGCACAGGTGCCGGTAGGCGTACAGGGTGCACAGCAGCGCCGCCAGCCCCATGACCTGGAGGAACAGCAGGGCGCCGTGCCTGCCCACCTCCTCCAGGGAGACGGTGGGGGCGAAAAAGCTGTAGGCGGTCTGGAGAATATACAGCTCCGCGGCAAAGAAGAAGAGGCCGGGAAACAGGAGCAGCCCGATATAGGGCGTCTGGCTGTCCTCCGTCCAGGTCAGCAGCTTCAGCACGGCGTGGCAGCACCCGGCGCACAGCGCAAAGAACAGGAGCTGCGCCGCCAGAAGCAGCGGATAGAACAGGGGACTTCCGATGAAGCGGGGGAAGACCGCCGCCTCCACGGAGTTGACGATTCCAAAGGAGAGCTGGGAGACGTAGTAGGCCAGCACGGCGGAGAGCCAGGACACGGACCGGGGGCTTCCCATCCCATAGCGGCTGAGGGCGTAGAGCGCCGCCACGCCCACGCCCACGGAGAGGGACCCGTCAAGGGAAAGCCTGACCGAGACCAGCTGAATCACACCCAGAAGGAGGAAGTACACGGCGAAGTGCCATCCTCTCAGCTTCCTTCCGGTGAGGCGGCTGATAAAGAGCAGGTGCATCACCCCGTGCCCCACAAGGAGGCAGAAGGCGTCCAGAAACAGGGAGAACCAGTCCATGTCAGAAATCCCCCTCCCTCATGCGCCGCAGAAGGGCCTGGGTCAGGTCCCGCTCCCGCAGGCGGGACACGGGAATCCCCCCGCCTCCCGGCAGCAGCACCTGCCCGTCCCGGCATCCGCGGACGAAGTCCAAGTTGACGAGGTAGCTCCGGTGGCACTTGAAAAAGCGGCGGTCCACCCGGCGCTCCAGGTCCTCCAGCTTGTCGTAGTAGTCCAGGACGTCCCCGCCGGAGCGGTGAACGTAGACCTTCCGGCCCCGCACCTCGCAGTACACGATGTCCGCCAGGGGGACCACCTCGCAGCCGGAGCCCCGGCGGATGACGACGCTGCCGGCCCCCCGGCGCTCCAGCAGGCCCAGGACCCGGTCCATGGTCCGCCGGAACTGTTCACCGTCCAGGGGCTTGAGAAGGTAGCCGCAGGCCTCCACGTCGAAGGCGTCGTACACCTGCTCCCGCAGGACCGTCACGAAGATCACAAGGCCCCGCTCCCCCCGCCGGCGCAGCAGCCGGGCGGTCTCCAGCCCGTCGGGCTCCTCCATCTGGATGTCCAGGAGGATCACGTCAAAGCCCCCGGGGCTCTCCAGCAGGGCCCGGCCGCTGGAAAAGCGGCTGATCCGGAAGGGGCCGGAACGGCTCTCCTTCAAACAAGTTTCGAGGCGACCCGCCAGCTCCTCCGCCATGCGGGGCTCGTCGTCACAGACCGCGAAGGTCATCATGTTCATCACCACACATTTCTTTCAGCTTACCAGATACCGGCCGGGAGGGCAATCCCATTGTGACGAAATGCCGGAAATTGGCCGTGAAATGACGGCCGGGCGCTCCTCCGGGCGGGTGCGCGCTTTTCCGCCCGGATTTCCGCACATATTTTGCCTGCGTCTTTTTTCCCCCGGAGACTTGAAAAAAACCACCGGTGTGTTATCTTGATGCCATGCCGTAATCTACTCTGCGGGTAGACGGACCTTTCTTGAAAAATGGGAGGGCGACAGATGAATATTCTGCTTGTTGGCGGTTCATCGGGTTTCATGAACCGGTTGATACAGAAAATGAAGAAAGAGGGCCATCGGGTCTGTCTTTTGACCGGAAACCGGTTCAAGGACAGCTCCTATAACCGCGTTTTCGAGTCTTACCGGTTTTCCTATGACAGCGAGTCCGTGGGCAGGGTGTTCGAGAGCGTGGCCCCCGACGTGACGGTGTTCCTGGGCGCGTATGACGCCAACTTCCACTGGAGCGAGGAGCAGCGAAACACGCCGGCCCAGTTCATGAAGGGCCTGATCAGCCTGCTGATGGGCTTCCGGGGCGTTGGAAAGGGCCGGTTTATCTTTTTGTCCTCCGATGAGGTCTATGGCGGGGACCACGACCAGGACCTGACGGAAAAGGACGAGCCCCGGCCGGACACCGCCAAGGGCATGGCCCTGGCCCAGGGGGAAAAGCTGTGCGAGTCCTTCGGCAGGATGATGGAGCGGGACATCGTGGTGCTCCGGCTCCAGCACCTGTATGGAATTCCCCAGCGGCGGACGGACTGCAATGAAAGCGTGACCTGGCTCTGCCTGGAGGCCCTGCGGGGGAACGCCCTCTCGGGGGACGGGGACCGGAAGCTGGCCATGCTGTTCGAGTCCGACGCCGTGGAGTACATCTATCAGACGGCCAGCTGCCCGGGCCACCGGAGCTGGCTTTACAACCTCTCCTCCTCCGTGGAGACCAGCGAGCTTGAAGTCGCCGGCTGGGTCGGCGCCGCCATGGGCCGGGAGGAGGGGCCTGTCCCCGCGCCGGGCCCCGACGCCCGGCGGTGCGTGCTGTCCAACCGCCGGTTCATGCAGGAGTTCAGCGCCATTCTGAGAGGGGACACCCAGTCCAATATTGAGAAGATCGCCGCTTACATGAAGGCCCACCAGGACGTGTTTCTGACGGAGATGGAGCGGACCCCCACCCTGTGGGAGCGGATCAAGCGGGGGGCCGGCGGCGTGATCAACGCTCTGATTCCCTTCGCGGAGAACCTGCTGTGCTTCATTCCCGTCTATTTCCTGAACGCCTGGGCGGCGGGCAGCGGGTACGCCTCCCGGCTGGACATCTGGCTTTTGTATGTGCTGCTGTTCTCCGTGGTGCACGGGCAGCATCAGGCCCTGTTCTCCGCCCTGCTGGCCACGGTGGGATACTTCCTCCAGCAGTCCTCCGCCAGAGGCGGCTTTGAGGTGGCGGTGGATTACACCACCTACGTGTGGATCGCCCAGCTCTTCATCGTCGGGCTGCTGGTGGGCTACCTCCGGGACCAGATTCAGAGCCTGAAGGACGAGGCGGCGGACGAGCAGGAGTACCTGTCGGACCAGCTGACGGACATCCGGAGCATCAACGCCAGCAACGTCCGGGTCAAGGACGCCCTGACCACCCAGATTCTGAACCAGAACGACAGCATCGGAAAAGTGTACTATGTGACCTCGTCCTTGAATCAGGTGATGCCGGAGGAGGTCCTGTTCCGGGCGGCCCAGATGCTGGGCGAGCTGATGGAGAGCAGGGACGTGGCGGTCTACACCGTGTCCAACCGGGACTACGCCCGCCTGTTCTCCTACACCTCCCCCCTGGCGAAGCAGGGCGGCGGCTCCATCCGCTACCGGGAGCTGGGGAAACTGTCCGAGGCGCTGGAGAACCACAAGGTCTTCATCAACCGGGAGCTGGACGAACAGTACCCGATGATGGCCAGCGCCATTTACAGCGACGACGAGATGCAGACCATCGTCATGATCTGGAGCCTGCCCTGGGAGCGCATGACCCTGGGACAGGCGGACTATCTGGTGGTGTGCGGCTATCTGATTCAGAACGCCGTGGTCCATGCCAACCGGTATCTGGCCACCCTGCGGGACTCCCGCTATGTGGAGGACGGGGAGCTTCTGAGCCAGGAGGCGTTCCGCGCCCTGGCGGGGTCCTTCCTCCGGGCGGAGGCCGACGGGCTGACGGAATGCTCGCTGGTGGAGGTGACCTCCGGGTCCGGGACAACGGCGGAGATCGGCCGGATGGTCCGGTCCGCCCTGCGGGCCAACGACTACACGGGAACCCTGGACGGGAAGAAGGTGTGCGCGCTGTTGACCAACACGACGCTGCCGCAGGCGGACATCGTGATGAAACGCTTCCGGGAAAAAGGCCTCCAGTGCCGGATCAGGGAGGACAGCGGGCTATGACGTGGCTGGGAGAGAGAGAGTTTCTGATCCTGCTGCTGCTGAACGCGCTGGCGGTGGTCGTATACCTGCTCTGGTGCCTGATTCTGAAGGTCGTGTTCAGGCGGAACACCAAAAGCCTCTGGCTCAAGGCGCTGGTGATGCTCTTGTGCCCCGTGGCGGGCATCTGCTTCTTCCTGGCGGGATACCTGTTTTACCGCCTGTTCTTCTTCGTGGCCGTGGACCTGGAGGACGTGGTGTTCAGCAAGGACCGGATCGACCCCGCCATGCCGGCGGAGGAGGAGCGGGAGAGCAACATGGTCCCCATCGAGGAGGCCCTGGCCGTCACCGACAAGGACAATCTGAGAAATGTGATGCTGGACGTGGTGAAGGGACACAGCAGGACCTCCCTCTCCGCCATCTCCCTGGCGCTGCGCAGCAGCGACTCGGAGGTGTCCCACTACGCGGCGGCGGCGCTGCAGAGCGTGCTGAACAACTTCCGGACCTCTGTGCGTGAGAACTTCGAGCGCGCCGCCACGGTGAAGGAGGACGAGACGGAGGGGGAGCGCCAGGCGCGCCTGGAAACCGCCGCGAATCTGATCGACTACATGGCGGAATTCATGGAGCAGGGCCTGCTGCCGGAGCGGGAACAGGCCCGGTACGCCGGGCTGATGGATGAGCTGTGCGGCCTTCTGATGGAGGGGGACCCGGCGCGGATGACGGCGAAGCGCTTCGAGTCCGTCTGCACCCAGCTCCTCCAGGCGAAGGAGTACGAGAAGTGCCGGGAGCGGTGCCTCCAGGCCTACGGGGAGTACCCCGACGAGCTGGAGCCCTATGCCTGCCAGCTGAAGCTCTACTTCACCATGGGGGACCGGGACCGCTTCTTCCGGCTTCTGGGGGAGCTGCGGGCCTCGGATGTGGCCATCGACAGCAAGACGCTGGAAATGGTCCGGGTGTTCCTGTAGGAAAGAGACCCCGGGGCCTGGAAAAATTTCTGTGCGCGGAAGGCCGCGCGGATGGGAGCAGCCATGATCTCACGCAGAAAACTGTTCAGCATGACACTGATGATGGGTGTGCTGTTCTTGCTTTTCATGCTCACCCAGCTCTACCGGGTGAGCGTGAACGACTACAATACCAACCCCTACGCCGGGGAGGAGCCCGGCACGGGAAGCTCCGCCGCCTTTGACCCCCTCTCCGATTCCGCCTGGGCGGACATGGAGGAGGGCGGGGGCCGTCAGGTCGTGTACATCGGCCGGGCGGACGCCGGCCTGGGCGGCGTGGTCTCCCAGTGGTGCGCGTACTCCAAGCGCGCCCTGACCCGCTTTCCCACGCTGGAGGCGTATCTGGCCCAGGAGGAGGTCCAGGGGGACGTCCTGTGCCTGGACGCCGGCAGCGTCTCCTGGGCGTCCGACGGGGCGCTGCTGATGGAGCTGACGGGCCGGAACCTGACCATCGTTTTCGGAGACCTGCCGGAGGAGAAGGAGCTGACCGCCTCCCCGGCCTTTCGCCGCCTCCTGGGCATCGAGGGTATCCGGGAGCCGGGCGGCGTGGACCTGGAGGGCGTTTACCTCTACAGCGGCTTCCTGATCGGAGGGGACGCGGTCTACCGCGCCGACTCCCCGGAGGAGGCCGACCGGCAGGACCTGGAGCTCCACGTCCCCTGGTACCAGTTGGACAGTCAGACCAAGGTCTATCTGGCGGGCCTCCTGCCGGGGGAGGACACCGGCCGGGACAGCCGGCCCCCGCTCATCTGGAGGAACACCGTGGAGCGGGCCCGGGTCTTCGCCGTCATGGGCGGCTACCTGGAGGATGAGACGGGGCTGGGCATCCTGGAGGCCATCATGGCGGAGAGCAGCTCCTTCGACCTCTATCCGGTGGTGAACGCCCAGTGCCTGTCCGTGGCGTACTACCCCAGTTTCGCCTCGGAGAATCAGGAGGAGCTTCAGAGGATCTACAGCAACGGACTGAAAATGGTGGCGCAGAACATCATCTGGCCCAGCCTGCTGTCCATCTCGGAGCAGAGCGGGTTCAAGATGACCTGCTTCATGACGCCGCAGTTCCTGTACCGGGACCAGGAGGAGCCGGAGACGGACAGCCTCACCTTTTACCTCCAGCAGATCAGGGACCGGCAGGGCGAGGCGGGCTGGTCCGCGGAGGGGATGGACGGCGTCTCCACCGGCGAGAAGTGGAGCCGGGACAGCGCCTTCCTCCAGGAGGCGGGGAGCGGCTATGTCTTCACCGCCGCCTACGCGCCAGAGGGCGGGGCGGAGGAGCTGGCGGCGTCCGCCGCCGCCGGGGAGGCCCCGGCGGTGCGCACCGTCACCGGCGAGGCGCCGGAGGACGGGGCCCTGCTGGCCTTCGCGTCGGAGGACGTCACCTTCCAGGGAGTCACCCACCGGGCGGAACAGTACCGCTACTCGGACGATCTGCGGAACCGGAGCCTGCAGACGGCCCTGGGCTACACCAACATCCTCCTGGACGTGCGGCGGGTGCTGTGGCCGGAGGAGGAGAAGGACCAGTGGGAGCACTACTCCCAGGAGGCCTCCGGAAACATCGGGACCTGGTGGAAGACCTATGGCTGCTTCGACAAGACCACCGCCTCGGAGGCGGACGGCCGGGTGCGGGATTTCCTGACCCTGAACTACACGGCGGCCCGGGAGAACAACGTCATCACCCTGCGGGTGGAGAACCTGCGGGACACGGCCAGCTTCCTGCTGCGGACCCACGACAGGCAGGTGGCGTCCGTGTCCGGCGGCGGCTTTTCCAGGATTGAGAAGGACGCCTATCTGATCACGGTCACCTCGGATCAGGTCCAGATCAACCTGACAAATTGATCCCTTGCCATCAGGGGCGAAAACGGACGGTGCGGTTATGAGAGTATGTATTGTTTCAGAGGGGTGTTACCCCTATTCATCCGGCGGCGTTTCCAGCTGGATTCACAGCATGATACAGGCGTTTCCGGATCTGGAATTCGTCCTGGTCAACATCGTGTCCAGCCGGGAGCAGCGGGGAAAATTCAAATATGAGCTGCCCGGCCACGTGATGGAGGTCTATGAGGTCTACCTCCAGGACGACGACTGGAGCCGCTGGCGCGGAAGCTCCCGGCTGAAGCTGAGGGAGGAGGAATGGCGGGCGCTCCGGAGCCTGATGCTCAACGAGAACGTGGAGTGGGACACGCTGTTCGAGATTTTCCGCAGCCGGAGGTTTTCCCTGGACCGCCTGCTGATGGGGGAGGACTTCCTCCGCATCGCCGTGGAGGTCTATCAGAAGCGGTACAGCCAGATCATGTTTTCCGACTTTATGTGGACGCTCCGCTCCATGTACATCCCGCTCTTCCTGGTGATGGGCACGGAGATTCCCCAGGCGGACGTATATCACTGCGTGGCCACGGGCTACGCGGGCGTCATCGGCTGTATGGGCGTCCACTTCTACGGGGGCCGCCTGCTGCTGTCCGAGCACGGCATCTACACCCGGGAGCGGGAGGAGGAGCTGATCCGGGCCACCTGGCTGGACGGCCTTTATAAAAACATCTGGATCGAGCAGTTCAAGAAAATGTCCACCCTGGCCTATCACCGGGCGGACGTGGTGGTCAGCCTGTACCCCCAGGCCAGGGAGCTGCAGCTGGAGCTGGGCTGTCCCAAGGAGAAGACCCTGGTCATCCCCAACGGCATCTCCGTGGAGCGGTTCGGGGGCCTTCCCGGAAAGAGCGGGGAGGAGGCGGAGAAGGTTTACGTGGGCGCGGCCCTGCGGGTCACGCCCATCAAGGACGTGAAGACCATGATCCGGGCCTTCGCGGACGCGAGGGCGTCGGCGCCCGGTCTGAAGCTGTGGCTGATGGGCTCCATGCGGGAGGACCCGGGCTACGCGGAGGAGTGCGTGGAGCTGGTCCGGGAGCTGGGACTGACGGAGGCGGACGTGGAGTTCACCGGGGAGATCAACGTCCTGGAGTATCTGGGCCGGATGGACTTCACCATCCTCACCAGCATCAGCGAGGGCCAGCCCATCGCCATGCTGGAGAGCTTCGCCGCCGGAAAGCCGGTGATCGCCACGGACGTGGGCAACTGCCGCGGCCTGATCTACGGCGAGGAGGGAGACGAGTTCGGCGAGGCGGGGATCCTGGTCCACGTCATGGACCAGAAGGAAATCTCCGATGCCATCGTGGAGCTGGCGCTCCATCCCGGAAAGCGGAAGACCATGGGAGAACGCGGGCGCCGCCGGGTGTCCGCCCGGCACCGGGTGGAGGACATGCGGCACGCCTACGAGGAGCTGTACGGACAGCCCGCTGAAAATACCGGCGGGGCGGAGGAACCGCCCGCCGTCAGGGAGGAGGAAGCGGCATATGGCCGGGATCGGCGTCAAGCTGAATAAAATTTACCGGAGGAGGTCCGTCATCGGCAGCCTCTACGGATTCATCTACAGCACGCTGGTCACCATTGCGCCCATGCTGCTGGTGCTGGGCGCGGTGATGCTGACCCAGTATCTTCTGGGCTTTGCCAGCGTGGGTTACGCGGCGCGGAAGCTGTTTTCCTGCACGGTGCTGTACATCTTCATTTTTTCTTACCTGATCGTGTCGCCGGTGACGCCGGTGCTTTCGAAGTTCTTGTCCGACACCCTCTATGAGGAGCGGGAGGACGACATTCTCCCCTGCTTTTACATGGGCCTGCTCATCACGATGATCCTGGGCTGCTGCCTGGGCGTGCCCTTCTGCCTGCACGAGTATTTCGTGGGCAGGGTGGCCCTGTACTACGTGTTCACCAGCTTCTGCGGCTACCAGTGCCTGATCATCGCGGTTTACAGCATGTCCTACCTCTCCATCAGCAAGGACTACAAGCGAATTTCCATCATTTTCTTCGTGGGCATGGCGGCCTCGGTGCTGCTGTCCCTGCTGTTCTGCCACGTCCTCCGTATGGAAGAGACGTACAGCGCCCTGCTGGGGCTGGTCCTGGGGTTCTTCATCATCTCCGTGCTGGAGTACGGGTACATCCGGCGCTTCTTCCCGGAGAACAGCGGACGCTACAAGCTGATGCTCAGCTATTTCCTCAAGGACTGGAAGCTGATCTTCATCAACTTCTTCTACGTTTTCGGGCTGTACGTCCACAATTTCGTGTTCTGGACCACGGACCTGCGGACGGTGGTGGTGCGGAGCTTCGTCTGCACGGAGCCCTATGACGTGGCCACCTGCATCGCCATGTTCACCAACATCGCGGCCTCCGTGATCTTCATCTCCCGGGTGGAGATGCGTTTCCGCTCCCGGTACAAGGCGTACACGGAGGCGGTGATCGGCGGCAGGTGGATGGACATCGAGACCTCCAAAAAGCGGATGTTCCGCCAGCTCTCGGAGGAGTTGGTCAATCTGGTCCGCATTCAGTTTATTGTGTCCGTCGCCGTGTATTTTCTGGCAATT
>ERZ779631.426-NODE-426-length-14793-cov-5.814697_pt1 | contig 14793 bp, 13 predicted proteins | sample MGYA00514193_ERZ779631 | MGnify/ENA primary metagenome ERZ779631 (study PRJEB29562, sample SAMEA4376710) | mouse gut metagenome | isolation source: Cecum | study: EMG produced TPA metagenomics assembly of the A DSS colitis mouse model was used to assess the...
AGGACAAACGCTCCGGGAAGCAGTACTGGGGCGTGGGCCTCAGCCACAACATCAATCTGACCCCCCTCCGGGCCATCCTGGCGGCCATCAACCGGGCCAAACGGACGTGAAAAACCGCACGGCGCGGCATCCTTTCGGATGCCGCGCCGTATTTTCATGCATTCTGAAAGCGTTCCCTCAGCACTCCGGGACGCTCCGCAGCCTTTGCCGCAGCTCCTCCACGGTCAGACGGCTCTCGTTGGTCCCGGAGGAGTACACGAAGTCCCGGGGAACCGGCCTCCCGCCGGGGAGAACCCGCTCCGGCGTCCACCAGGACAGGCGGGGATAGATCACGAAGTGCCCCTGGTACTCCAGGGTGTGGGGGGCGTCCTCCCGGGTGATCATCACCTCGTGGAGCTTCTCTCCCTCCCGGAGGCCCACCTCCCGCTTGGCGCAGCCCGGGAGGACCGCCTCCGCCAGATCGGTGACCTTGAACGAGGGGAGCTTCGCCACGAAGGTCTCGCCGCCGGCGGACGACCCCAGCGCCCGGAGCACCAGCTCCACCCCCTCCTCCAGGCTGATCCAGAAGCGGGTCATCTCAAGGCCGGTGATGGGCAGCTCCGCCGCCCCGGACGCCGCCAGCGCCCGGAACCGGGGAATCACGGACCCCCGGCTCCCCGCCACGTTCCCGTACCGGACCACGGAGAACCGGGTCCCCCCGGGCCCGCCGGCGTTGGCGGCGATGAACAGCTTGTCCGAGACCAGCTTGGTCCCGCCGTAGAGGCTGACGGGGTTCACCGCCTTGTCCGTGGACAGGGCCGCCACCCGCTTCACCCCGGCGTCCAGCGCCGCCTCGATGACATGCATCGCCCCGTGGATATTGGTCCTGACCGCCTCCTCCGGGTTGTACTCGCAGGCGGGCACCTGCTTCAGGGCGGCGGCGTGGACCACGTAGTCCGCCCCCCGCATGGCCCGGCTCAGGCGGTCGGCGTCCCGGACGTCGCCGATCACATAGCGCATGACGCCATCGTACTTTGCCAGACGGCTCCGCATCTGAAACTGCTTGAACTCGTCCCGGGAGTAGACGATCAGCCGCTCCGGCCGGTACCGGGCCAGGACCTGATCCACAAAGCAGTTCCCGAAGGACCCCGTGCCGCCGGTGATGAACACAACCTTTCCGTTCAGCATCCCGTCATCTCAGGTCCAGGGCGAGGACCTTCCGGGCGAAGCCGTCGCAGATGTACAGCCGGTTCCCCTGGGCCAGCAGGCCCGCGGGGGAGACCAGACCCATGTCCGCCAGGGACGCGTCCCGGACCGTCACCGTCTCCACCCGGCCGTTCCGGACGCGGCGGATGGCGCTGTTCAGCGTGTCCGCCACGTGGACGGCCCCGTCGTCTCCCACGGCCACGCCCTGGGGCCCGGCGAACGCCGCCTCCATGGCCGCGCCGTCGGTCAGGCCGTCCTCCCCGGTGCCCGCCAGAACCGTCAGCTTTCCCTTCTCCATGACCCAGGCGGCGGCGCCCGCCGCCGCGGGGCTTCCCGCCCCGGCGTGGAGCAGCTCCGCCAGCTCCCCCCGGGTGAGGGGCGCCGCCCCGGAAACGGGGACCAGCAGCGCGGCGCGGAGGCACAGGGCCGTCAGATAGTTCATGAGCTTTTTCATGACACCTTCACCTCCAGTCTCTTTCCGTTGGAGCCGACTTGGTAGCTGCCGTCGGTGCATACAAATGTCGCCGCCGGGGGAATGCTGAGGGTCTTCACCTCAAAGGTCGCCTCCGAGCCGGAGGGCCAGGAGATGTACATTTGGTCGGAATCCGTGTCCATTCCGTCCATCATGGCGTTCCACTGGTCGTGCGTCCCCCCGTAGCGGACCGTCCGAAGGGCCTGCGTGCTTGCCTGGAATGCGTCCTGGCCAATGGAGGTGACGCCGGCCGGGATCGTGATCTCCGTCAGGGCCTGACACTCGTTGAAGGCCATCTTGCCGATTATTTTAATCCCGGGCATTTCAACGCTGGACAGGTTCGTACAGCCGTTGAAGGTGATCGGTCTGAGCTCGTCAACGGAAGCGGGGAGCACGACGGTTTGCAGTTTTGTGCAGTCCTGGAACGCGCCATCCACCACGGCAAGTTGGGCTCCCTTGTCGTCCTGGACAATGATCGTCTCAATCCTGGCCTTTTCCGATTCCGCCAGGCCGGCGGGCCAGGAAATCTGGAGGGCGCTCGATTGGAACGTCTCGTAATAGAGCGTCGTGCCCTGCAGGTAATAACCCACCTTTTTGGTATCGTCTATATATTCCCACCACTGGGCGTACAGCGTGATGTCCTCGTTGACAGGGGTCATGGGTACGAACACATCTCCGGTCCCGTCCGGTTTTGTGTTCCAGCCCCAGAACGCGTAAGGGGTGGCACCCGGGTTGCTGGTATCGCCTGTCGCCAGGACCAGGTCCCCCCGGAGATCGCTCCCCAGGCTATTCCCAGGGTCCACCACGATGTCCCCCGGGGACCAGGGGTACGCATTGATGCCGTCAAAACGCCCGACCCATACATCCGCCGCCGCGGACGCCGGTTTGTTGCTGTCCAGCTTCACCGTGCAGGTTTTCCGGACCCACTGGGCGTACAGCGTCACGTCCCCGGTGACGGGGGTGCTGGCCGTGTACTCCGTCCCGGACCCGTCCGCCGCCGTGTTCCAGCCGCCGAACGTATAGGGCGCGGGGTCGTATATGCCGCTGCCGACATACTCGGCCATCCCCAGGTCCATCCGGAGCCTGCTCCCCAGGCTGGACCCTTGCTCCACCTCCAGGGTTTCGCCGGACCACGCGATGAACTCATAGTCGCCATATCCAACCTGATAATTCCCTCCGCTCGGCACGTTTCCCTCTGTCAGCGTCACTGTACAGATGACCGGGGCGGGATCGGGCTCCGGGCCGGGGTCAGGCTCCGGACCGGGGTCGGGCTCCGGACCGGGGTCAGGCTCCGGGTCGGGATCGGGCTCCGGATCGGGGGCGGGCGGTTCGTCGGAGCTGCCGGAGTCGTCCCGGCCGTCGTCCCGGTCGGGCTCCGGGGCCGTCTGGGCGGGGGGCTCCTCCTTCCAGACGGGCTCGGTGGAAATCTGTTCCTCCTGGTCCTTCCGGACGGCCTCCACCTCCGCCAGCTTCTGGCTGACCTCCTCCTGGTCCTGCTCCAGCCGCTCCCCGGCCTCCTCCATGGTCACCTCCCGGAGGTCGATGCCGGATTCCTGATAGATTTTCTCCACCAGGGGGCTGTCGGGCACCAGCTCCGTCAGCGTGAAGCCCGCCACGTCCTCCTTTTTGCACGCCTCCCGGAGGATGTCGCACTTCTCCCCCGCCGGCGGGGCCTCGTCATAGACCGCGCACAGGGCGGACTCGCCGCCGGAAATCCGGTCGGACTTGGCCTCGCCGGACACCGGGTCCGAGACGGTCACGTCCACGGTTCCCTCCAGGATGGAGACCCGGACGTTCCGCTCGTCCTTCACGTCCACCCAGCCGCAGGTCCCCCGGATGCCCACCACCATGGTGGACGTGCGGATGTTCATGGACTCGTCGTCCTCCAGGGGCTTGGACACGTTGAAGAAGACGCTGCCGGAATCCACCAGAATCTCCAGCTTCTTTCCGCTCTTGCGGATGCTGGCCTGGCTCGCGGCGTCCATTTTCGCCAGCTTCTCGTTGTCCAGGCTCACCCAGGCGTAGCTTTTCTCCGCCGTCTCCAGGGCGTAGCCGTTGTAAAGCCGCATGTTTTTGATGACGGACACGTCTTTTCCGCTGCTGGTGGAGATTTCCACCGTGCCCTCGGTCTTGGTCAGGCGCATCATGGCCGCCTCGCCCTCCGCCGCCAGGGCCCCGGCGGTGCAGGACAGAAGCGTCATCAGGGCCAGCAGCCCGGCCAGAAGTCGTTTCACTCTCATGAATTTTCTCCTCTCCGGAAATCAGCCCTCGTCGGGCAGGTCCCCCACCAGGGGGATGCCCTCCCAGCAGCGGCTCTCGATGAACAGGGCGGTGAGGCCCGGGTCCAGCTTGCCCTCCTTGTTGGCCATGGCGTCCAGGATCCCCGGCTTGTAGGGCCGGTCCGCCGCCACCAGCGCGTCGAAGATGTCCAGGATCGTGATGATCCGCGCCTCCATGGGAATCTCGTCCCCCTCCAGGTGCCGGGGGTAGCCGCTGCCGTTGAGCAGCTCGTGGTGGGCCGCCGCCCAGTTCCGCACGTGGGACAGGTCGTTGGAGAACTTGATCTTGGAGAGCAGCTTGTTGGTGACCACCACGTGGTTCTCCATCACGCCCCGCTCCTCGCCGGAGAGGGTGCCCTTCCGGATGGAGAGCATGGCCCGCTCCTCCTCCGTCAGCCAGGGCAGCTCCCGGCCCTCCTCGTCGGTGTAGGTGCGCCGCGCGACGCCCTCCATCCACTCCAGCCGCTCGTCGGGGAGGAAGCCGGCGGTGCTCATCCGGAACAGCTCCGCCTCCGTCTCCCGGGTCTCCCGGTCCAGAACCTCCGCCTCCTCCGGGGTGATCCGCCCCTCCAGCCGGGCGATCCGTCCCAGCAGGCGGATGGTCTCCATCCGGTGGCGGATGTCCGCCTTCTGGCTCTCGTAAAGCCGTTCGGGCTTGTTCATGACCTCCAGGGGGGTGGTCACCTTGCCGATGTCGTGGAGCAGGACGCTCATAACCAGCTCCTCTTTCCGCTGGGGCGGGAAGGGGATGTCCCCGCCGGACTCCCCGGCCTTCCGGTTCAAAAAGTCCACGAAGCGCCCGGCGAATCTGGCCATGCGCCGGGAGTGGTTGGCGTTGTAGGGGGACCGCTCGTCGACGGCGGCGGACATCACCCGGACGAAGGACTGGAACAGCTCCCGAATCTCCCGCATGTAACGGGAGTTCTGAATGGTGACCGCCGCCTGGGACGTCACGGACTCCAGGGCCAGAATCATGTCCTCCGGGAAGGCCTGGATGTTCCCCTCGCCGTCCATGGCGTTGATGAGCTGGATGACGCCCAGCTTCTCCCCCTCCCGGTTGCGCATGGGCACCACCAGCATGGACTGGGTGTGATAGCCGGTGATGGCGTCGTACCGGATGGGGCCGGAGAAGTCGTATTCCGTGCTGGTGTGCACGTCCTCCACCCGGACGGTCCGCCCCTCCAGGAAGCAGAAGGCGCACACGTTTTCCCGCCGCAGGGGCACCGGGGGCATGTCCGGGTCCTTCCCGTCGCCGCCGGAGTGGGTCCCCAGGGAGTTGGTGTGCATCACCTTGAAGCGCAGCGCCTCCCCGTCCAGCAGGTACAGCGTCCCCGCGTCGCAGTTGGCCAGCTCCATGACGCTGGCCAGGACCACGTCCAGCAGGTGGTTCTGATCCCGCTCGGAGGAGAGCATCACCCCCGCCTGCAATACCTTTTTCATGGCCTCCTGGGTCATCATAGGTCAATCACCATTCCTTCCCGCGCGAACAGGCACGCGCTGAATTCCCTCTTCGCCAGCAGCTCCTGCTCCCGCAGGAATGAATCCGTGTAATTCCGGGAGTAGTGGGTCATGAGGACCCGCTCCGCCCCGGCGGCCCGGGCCACGGCCAGACCCTCCTCCCAGGTGGAGTGGCCCCAGCCGGGGCGCTTGTCCGCCCGGGTGAAGTTGGCGTCCCAGATCAGCAGGCCGCTGTCCCGGGCGAACTCCGCCAGCCGCGCGTCCATGTCCCCGCCCATCTCGCAGTCCAGGGCATAGGTGACCCGCTTCCCGTCCAGCTCCGCCCGGAAGAGCAGGCTTTCGTTGGGATGGTTCCCCCGCAGGGTGGAGACCAGCAGGTCCCCCTCCCCCCGGGGCAGGACCACCTGGTCCCCCGGGGCGATTTCGTGCAGGCTGATTCTCGCGGGGACGTTCTCCAGTCCCACCGGCCAGTAGGGCTGGCCGATCACGGACTCCAGCTGGCGGCGGAAATCGACGCCCTGCCGGGCCTCGCCGTAAAGATGGATTTCCGGGACTTTGAAGGCGGTCAGGAAGTAGAGGCCCATGATGTGGTCAATATGGACATGGCTGATGAGGATGTCCAGCCGCCGGACCCCGCCCAGCCGGCCGATCAGGTCCGGCAGGCCGCTCCCGGCGTCAAAGCACAAAAGGCCGTCCCCATAGTCCAGCGCGAAGCAGGAGGTGTTCCCGCCGTACTCCGCGTACTGCCCGCCCGCCGCCGGCAGCGCGCCCCGCACGCCCAAAACGGATAGTGTCGTCTTCATGTCCATCCCATCCCCATTTCTTTGAAACCGGCGGTCCTCCGCCCCGTTTGTCGTTCCAGTCCCGCGATTGCATGATACAGAGCTATTATACCATAATACTCCGGCGCATGGAAGAAAAATATCGGCCGCCGGCGGCATTCAGAATCAAGGCGAGTCAAAGCCTCCGGCAAAGCCGGAGGCTTGAGAAGCCCCGTAAGGGTTTTTTTTACGCCTTCTTGTTCTCGCGGCCCGTAAACGGGTCCAAAATTCTTTTGACCCCAGCTGGTCCGACTCAAGTTGATTCCGTAAGTATTCCGCTGTCTGCTTCAGTCAGAATCCCCCTCATAAATGGAATCGATCATGGCTTTCAATTCGTCTTCCGACACTCCACCTGTGATGGTACATTCGAGATTATCCACAAACCATGTGGCAATGACGGATTTATTGTTTCTCATAATAAAATGCTCTATATCATTTTTTAAATAAGGACTAACCGGAGTTCCATCTTTTTCGTGTACTGAAGACATTGGATTTTGATGAATCACTACAGAAACAATTATAGAGCGATCGGTTGATTTGTCTTCATAAAGCGTGGTTATAAATGGCTCAGAAATATCGTCGTACACCTTTGTGCCCGAGAGTTCAAACCCATCTGGAATCCATGTCGGCGAAACTAATGTAGATATTCCCTGTTCTTCTAACGCAGTTTCCATTGTCTGGTCTGGATTGAGTTTTGTTCCCGTAGTAACCTCTATTCCGTACTGAGAAGTGTCTTTAGATTTAAATTGAAAAAAATCTTGCGTCCACTCCGCAATCATGTTGAATAAATTGGGTTCAAACGCACTGGCCATCATTACGCTCAGAAAAATCACAGCCGCCGCGACGGCCGCCGCCCGCAGGGCCTTGAAGCTCAGCCCTTTGGCGCTCAATGGTGCTGCCGTGTCCGCCGTGTTCCGTTCAGCTTGTCTGGTCTTCTTTTGTGGGGCCGGGTTTTCCGCCGGGAAAAACTCGGCTTCAAATTTTTCCCATCCGGCCTCAACGTCAAACGGAGGAGCTGAGGGGTCCTGCTCCTCTCTCCGTGCAATCACCTCCAGCACCTGCGTCATGAATTCGTCATTTGCCTCATCTTCCGTATCCCCGGACAGGAAATCCGATATGATCATGCTTTTCAATTTCTCGGTGCTGATGTTCTCGAGAAATTGATAGTTGCTGTTCTCTCGCTGGTCAGAGGAAGACATAACCGCGCCTCCTTATCGTAGTGTTTCGGCATATCAAAGAGCCGGCCCGCTTCACGAGAATTTTTCCTTTTCCAAAAACCTTTTCAGTCGCTTCCTTGCCCGTTCCGCGCGCTTCTGACAGGCCTTCTCAGAGATTCCAAATTCACTCGCAATCTCGGCGTATGTATACCTCTCTACAAACGCGAGCCGGAGCAGGCGCAGGTCATTTTCCGGAATCGTTCCGCCGTATTCCAGCTCGACGTCCAGCTGATCCGTATAGGAAGCCTCCCGCTCGTGAAGCGCTTCCGCTTCGCCGGTCAGACTGCTCTCGGAATTGCTTTGCAGTCGAAGCTGATTCCTGACAACATTGTAAAGAATCTTCCGCAGCCATGTTTTGGGATAGGTTACCTCATCCAGGTCATCCTTTTCCAGAACAATGCGGAAGGTCTCCTGTACCAGCTCTTCCGCCTGATTCGCCGGTCCCAGCAGACGGGCGGCGTGGAAAAGATAGTTCGCGTATTGGTGATACCATTTTTCCACCAGAGCTTTTTTCTCGCAGGCGTCCAACGTATCCACCCCCTGTTTGCGTTTGTCTTTATGCTTCCATCAATCCGGGCTGTGAATTTATGCCATTATAGCACAGGATGTCTGAAGTATCATCCATCGCGTGAAAATTTCATTGTCGCTTTTTCCAGGGCTCCGCACACTATTACCATGTAGGAACCGCAAACCGGCGGAAAGGTGTGATTGTGGCAATGAACAGGATTGAAGAATTGGATTTCGCGCGGGTGCTCGCGATGCTGTCCGTCATAACGATCCATGTCACAAGCACTTTTGTCCACTATAACAGCCGCGTGGCCGTTTCAGGGATGAACCTTGCGTTCATATTGAATCAGCTGTCGCGCTTTGCCGTGCCGCTTTTTATTTTGCTGTCCGGCGTATCCTGCGGATTGAACGGCTTCTGTACTGCCAGGCAATTCCTGCGCAGGCGGCTGATCAAAACAGGAGTTCCATATCTCATCTGGTCGCTTGTATATATGTTATACAATATCCACGCGGATTTGAGCGCATGGAGTTTCGATTTCTGCGTAAAGTCCCTGTTGTCGGGGCAGGCGGCGCCGCATCTGTACTTTGTTGTGATAATCATGCAGCTCTATGTACTGTTTCCTGTTTTAAAGAAATGGGCTGATCGCTTTCCATTCAAATGCCTCCTGCTCTCCTCCATTGTCTCCCATGCGATTCAAAAGCTGTTTTACTTTCTGCAATTCGGCCTCAATCTCATTCCCGACCTGATCCGCCCCTGGCTGTGGATTCTCTTTCCAACATGGCTTTTCTACTTTACCATGGGCCTTTTGCTGACGAGCACACGCCTTATCCATGTGCGCAAGATCGCCTCTCAAAACTCCATTACGATAACAGTGGCAACTCTGCTGTTCGCGTGCGTTTACATAGTTGAAAGCAGCGCCACAAATTCCCTCGATTCGATCAAATCCTCATTGAACGCATACGTACCTCTTGTATTTTTATTCTCATTCGCCGCCTGGAATCATGTCGGGCGGCTTCGGGCGGTGCGAGTTTCAACGCGGTTCCTTGCAAAGCACTCCATGACGATTTACTTTGAACATGTTTTGGTGCTGTATTTTTTCAGGCGCTTTTCGGTGTTCAATCAAGGAATGCTTGGGATGCTCCTGCTGCTCCTCGCGGTTTCCGCGGCTTCCTGCCTGCTCGCGGTGCCTGTCGACAGGCTCACCCGTATGGTCCGGGTCCAAAACCGTGATGCGTTCAGCAAAGAACGTCCGAAATAACCCGGCTGGTGGCGGCCACAGCTTCCAAGGCGGCATCCGACTGCGCAGTCGGATGCCGTATTTTGCTCCTGATTTTGACGTTCACAAATTCGTAAAAAATCTTTATCTGCTAAAAATTGACATATTTCTTCCAGACAAAATCCCAAAACTGGCTTCCTGAATTTTCCTTTCGTCAAAACAGATAAAATTTGATTGCCCAATTGACAAGGTTTCTGTCAAGTTATATACTGCATACTGTTTAATTATTAAACTGTTTAATGCTTCAACAAGGAGGAGAAACAATGGCCTACGATTTCGACAAGCTGGTAGACCGCCACGGCACCAACAGCGGCAAATGGGAATTCATGCCGGTGCAGAACCGTTACGCGGAGACCAGCACCCTGCCCTTCTGGGTGGCGGACATGGACTTCCCCTGCCCCGACGGCGTGGTGGAGGCCCTCCACAAGCGGGTGGACCGGCAGATTTTCGGCTACAGCGCCAACTTCACCGGGGAGTTCTTCCGCAGCATCTGCGGCTGGTACTGGCACCGCTTCGGCTGGTACGTCAACTCCAGGGACGTGTTCTACTGCGGCGGCATCGTCCCCGCCCTGCGCTTCCTCATCCAGCTGATGACCCACGAGGGGGACCAGGTGCTGGTCCAGCCCCCGGTGTACCGCCCCTTCTACAACAAGGTCCGCTGCACCCACCGCGTCCCGGTGGAGAACCGGCTGGTGGAGGGTCCCGACGGCTATGAGATCGACTTCGCCGACTTCGAGAAGAAGGTGAAGGACCCCAGGACCACCCTCTTCCTCCTGTGCTCCCCCCACAACCCCAGCGGCCGGGTGTGGACGGAGGAGGAGCTCCGCCGGATGGGCCAGCTGTGCCTGGAGAACGGCGTGCGCATCGTGGCCGACGAAATCCACCACGACATCGTGGCCCCGGGGTACAGGCACATCCCCCTGGAGAAGCTGTTCCCTGAGCGGAAAAACGACATTGTCACCTGCGCCTCCGTGTCCAAGACCTTCAACCTGGCGGGGCTGTCCTACTCCAACATCGTCATCCACGACCCCCACCTCCAGGCCCTCTGGACCCAGTATGTCCAGGGCGACTGCGGCGTTCACCTGCCCAACCCCCTGTCCATCACCGCCATCCAGGCGGCCTACGCCACCGGCGAGGAGTGGCTGGACCAGCTCAACGGCTACCTCCACGACAACCTGGTCTTTGTCAAGGAGTATCTGGCGGAGCACCTGCCCAAGGCCAGAATGTACCTCCCCCAGGGCACCTACTTCGCCTGGGTGGACGTGGCCCCCTATTTGAAGGGCTATGCCCGGGAGGACCTGGACAGCTATCTGGTGAAGACCGCCAACATCCTCATCGAGAGCGGCCCGGAGGGCGCGCCCACCTTCGGCCCCGGCGGCGAGACCCGGCTGCGGATCAACACCGCCTGCCCCCGGCCCATGCTGGAGGAGGGCGTGCGCCGGATGTGCGAGGCCCTGGACCGGCTCTATCCCGGCGACCAGGCGGAGGACTTCGCCTATCGGACCCCCTGGGGAGAGGGGCGGCTGTCCGACAACGGCGGAAAGTCCACCCTCCTGCTCTTCCTGCGCTACTACGGCTGCACCATCTGCCAGCTGGACATGCAGCGCCTGAAGCAGGCCTATGAGAAGATCGAGGCGGCCGGCGGGCGGGCCCTGGTGGAGCTCCAGAGCGACCCGGCGGTCATCCGGGAGCAGATCGGCCGGGACTTCTATCCCTTTGACATCGTCTGCGACCCGGAGCAGGCCCTGTTCCGCCGCTATCACGTGTGCCCCGCCCTGTCCATGGAGCGGATGGCGGACCTCCGCGCCCTGGAGAAGATCGGCCAGGCCCGGGCCGCCGGGCTGGTCCACGGCAAGTACGAGGGGAACGAGCTTCAGCTCCCGGCCGTGTTCCTGCTGGACAAGGACAACACCGTGCAAAAGGCCCACTACGCCGCCAAGGCGGCGGACCTGCCCGATACGGACCAGCTCATCGGCTGGCTGAATGGAAAGGAGTAACGCAGGATGGATATGAAACGCGTGGTAACGCTGACCTTCAGCCCCAACGGGACCACCGCCCGGGTGGCGGACGCCATCGCCCAGGGCATTGGCGCCCCGGAGCGGCTGGACCTGGACCGCACCGCCTTCGACAGCCGCTGGACGGGGGAGACCCTCCGGGCGGGAGACGTGGCGGTCATCGCCCTGCCGGTGTACTACGGGCGGCTGCCCAAGCTGATGGTGGAGTTCTTCCGCTACATCAAGGCGGAGGGGATTCCCGCCGTGCTGGCGGTGACCTACGGCAACCGGGAGTATGAGGACGCCCTGCTGGAGCTGAAAAACGAGAGCCTGGAGCACGGCTTCATTCCGGTGGCGGCGGGGGCCTTCGTGGCCCACCACTGCATGGCGGGGAAGCTGGCGGAGGGCCGCCCCAACGGGGACGACCTGGACCAAGCCCGGGAGCTGGGAGAGAAGGCCGCCGCCCTGCTGGCGGGGCTGGACCGCCTGGAGGGCCTGGATCTGAGCGTCAAGGGAAATTTCCCCTATGTGCCGGGCTCCGACCTGCCCGTGGGGCCGGCCACCGACCGGAGCAAGTGTACCAACTGCGGCCTGTGCCAGCGGAACTGCCCGGTCCAGGCCATCAACCCCCTGGACTTTGCCGAGGTGGACGGCTGGCGCTGCCTGTTCTGCACCCGGTGCATCCACAGCTGCCCCGCCGGGGCCAAGTTCATCTCCATGCCCGCCATGCGGGAGAAGCTGGTCATCCTGGAGAACATGATGGCCGCCCCCAAGGCCAACGAGCTGTTCCTGATTTGAGATCCGCGAAACAGGGAGACGCGGAAACATCCATTACATAGGGAGGAAACACTATGAGAACACAGCAGAGCGCCCCCAGCACGGAGCTGAAACGCAACCTGAGCCGGATGGACCTGGTGTCCATGGCGGTGGGCCAGATCATCGGCGCGGGCATCATGGCCATGACGGGCACGGCCATCGGCATGACGGGACGGAGCGTCAACCTGGCCTTCGTCATCGCGGGACTCCTGTGCATCGCGACGGCCATTCCCCAGATTATGGTGGGCGGCACCGCCCGGTTCAAGGGCGGGCAGTACACCCAGGTGGCGGCCTTCGGCGGCCAGCGCCTGGCGGGCATCTTCACCATCATCAACATTTTCACGGTACTGGGCATCGCCATGTACGTGATCTCGTTTACCGAGTATCTGCTGGCCCTGGTGCCCAGCGCGCCGTCCAGGCTGGTCTCCGTGGCGGTCATCACGGTGCTGATCGTCATGAACATGCTGGGCGCCAAGCAGGCCGCCGTGCTCCAGACCGCCATGTGCCTCATCATGGCGGTGGCCATCGCCCTGTTTATCGCCTTCGGCGTGGGCAAGGTGCAGCCGGGCTACTTCGATCCGCCGGACTTCATGGCCAAGGGCTTCACCGGCATCCTCATGGCCTCGGCCTACCTGTCCTTTGCCGCCGGCGGCACCCAGGTGGTCATCAACTTCTCCGGCGAGGCGAAAAAGCCCACGGTGGATATCCCCTTCGCCATCATTGTGCCCACCGTGGGCATCTCGGTGGTGTACGCCCTGATGGGCACCATCGCGGCGGGCGTCCTGCCCGTGGCCGACGTGGCCAACAAGAGCCTGGCCCTGGTGGCCGAGGCCATCATGCCCAAGCCGGTCTATGTGTTCTTCATCGTGGGCGGCGCCATGTTCGCCCTGCTGACCACCCTGAACGCCTCCATCGGCTGGATGTGCCGCCCCATTCTCCAGGCGGCCCGGGACGGCTGGCTGCCCGGCGTCTTCGGCAAGCTCCATCCCAAGTTCGCCACCCCCGTCAACCTGCTGCTCCTGTTCTACGTCATCGGCGTGGTGCCCATCCTGGCGGGCCTGGACATCAGCATTGTCTCCAACTCCACCGTCATCCTCTCCAGCGCCACGAAGGCCATCACCTGCTTCACGGCCATCTTCCTGCCCAAGGTCATGCCGGAGCTGTGGAACAAGTCCAAGTTCCATGTGAGCAAGGGCCTGCTGAACTTCTTCTGCATCCTGGGCGCCGGCATCGCCACCTTCCAGGTGGTGCTGCTGGTGGTCACCTCCTCCACCGCGGAGATCATCGGGAACCTGGTCATCCTGGGCATTTCCGTGGTCTACGCCTTGGCGCGCAGCCGCAAGGTCACCATGGAAATCAGCTACGAGGACTGCTGAGCTCCATAGACAGGACCCCGGCGTCGGCGGGCGACGGGGTCCCGCTTGCCAAAGGGCGGCGGATGTGGTAAGATGTTCCTATCAACGTTCCAGGAGGAAACCGCCATGTCCAAGCCGGATTGCTTCACCGCCCTGCTTGATCAGTTCTATAATATGGAGCGGATCATCGCCGCCATCGAGAAGCAGCCCAAGACCTACGAGGGCGTGTCCCTCCACGCCAATGAGACCCATACCCTCAAGCTGATCGCCCAATTCGAGGGCATCAGCCAGGCCGATCTGTCCGAGCGGATGTACCGCACCAAGGGAGCGACCTCCGTCGCCGTGGACAAGCTGGTGAAAAAGGGTCTGGTCCTCCGGGTGCGGGAGGAGGGAAACCAGCGGCGATACCTGCTCACCCTCACGGACCTGGGCCGCCGGGTGCACGAGGCCCATCTGCGCTACGACGGCGGCCACGCGGAGTGGGCCGTGGAAAAACTGGACCTGACGGAGCAGGACCTGGAGACTACGATTCGGACGATGAACAGCGTCGTGGCGCTCTATTCCCAGTACTATCTGAAGGATGGCGTATACGTGGACCCCAGGGCGGCAGAGAGCCCGGCTGTGAGGGAGGCCCTGGATTGCCCTGCAGCAAAAAAGTAAGCAAGAGGGAACACCCCCCGGATCCGTCATGGGCCGGGGGGTGTTCTGTCTTTATGGAGCTTGAAATTCTGCCGTTATCCGCTATATTTCTCGTTGATCTTTTCGATGATCTCATCCAAGGGTTCTTTCTGGTCGTGTCCTGCCGCGCCTTTCTGCTTGGCCGGCTCATAGACGCCCTTGCCCTCCAGGTCTACCATATCCACCGCTTCCAGTATACACAAAAGAAAGATGCTCCCTCGCCGCGTCGGCCAGCCGGGCCACCCGCTCCACCGGCGTGGGCGGCCGGTTTGTCATTCGATATCGGGGAAAGAACCGGGACAGGTGCAGAGGAATGTTCCGATCCACCGATGCCAGCCACTGGGCCAGACTTCTGATCTCCTCCACGCTGTCATTCTCGCCGGGAATCAGGAGGGTGGTCACCTCCACATGGCACCGCTCCGCCGCCAGGGAGATGGAACGCTTCACCGTCTCCAAATCCCCGCCCAGCCTCTTGTACCACTCAGGCGTGAAGCCTTTCAGGTCGATGTTTGCGGCGTCGATGAGCGGCAGCAGCGCCCGCCAGGGTTTTTCCTCAATCGTCCCGTTGGTGACCAGGACGTTGACCATCCCCCGCTCATGGACCAGGGCGGCGCAGTCCCGGACGTACTCATAGCCCACCAGCGGCTCGTTGTAGGTGTAGGCCACGCCGACATTGCCGCAGGGGCGCAGCTCCAACGCCTTGTCCGCCAGAGCCTCCGAGGAGAGCTCCACGG
>ERZ779631.435-NODE-435-length-14623-cov-7.248284_pt1 | contig 14623 bp, 11 predicted proteins | sample MGYA00514193_ERZ779631 | MGnify/ENA primary metagenome ERZ779631 (study PRJEB29562, sample SAMEA4376710) | mouse gut metagenome | isolation source: Cecum | study: EMG produced TPA metagenomics assembly of the A DSS colitis mouse model was used to assess the...
CCTCACCGTCACCCAGCAGCAGCAGGAGATGGTCCTGGTCATCGGCGAGAACATCAAGGTCCGCCGCTTCGCCCGCTTCGCCGAGGGCGTGTCCGTGCCCTACGTCCACGCCGGCGGCAAGATCGGCGTGCTGGTGAACCTGGAGACCTCCCTGGACGCCGGGCAGGTCACGGAGCTGGGCAAGAACATCGCCATGCAGATCGCCGCCCTGAACCCCCGGTTCTGGGATAAGTCCCAGGTGACCCAGGAGGTCCTGGACGAGGAGAAGAAGGTCATGATGGCCCAGATGGAGAACGACCCCAAGATGGCCAATAAGCCCGAGCAGGTCCGGGAGAAGATCGTCATGGGCAAGCTGAACAAGTTCTACGCCGAGAACTGCCTGCTCCAGCAGGACAGTGTCCGGGCCGACGTCTTCGAGGGCAGCGTGGAGGCCTATATCGCCCACGCGGCCAAGGAGCTGGGCGGAACCATCACCTTCAAGGACGCCATCCGCTTTGAAAAGGGCGAGGGCATCGAGAAAAAGCAGGAGAACTTCGCCGACGAGATCGCCTCTCTGGTGAAGGGATAACTCCCGGATATTGAACGCATGAAAAGGACCTCCGCCGGTTGGCGGAGGTCCCTTTTCGTGTCCTCTGAAACTGCCGGGGTCCCGGGGGGTGGGACCGTAGGGGCGGCCCCTACCCTCTTATTTCACGTAGGCCCGATACAGGAACGTCACAATCTGCCCCCGGGTGCAGGGGTCGCCGGGGCCGAAGGTGGTGGCGGTCTTGCCTGTGGTCACGCCCTTTTCCACAGCCCAGTCCACGGCGTCCGGCAGATCGGGCCAGTACCACTGGCCCCGCTCCGGTTCCTGCACGTCCTCAAAGCTGGCCTTGGCGGTGGACTCGGGGCGGCCGAAGGCCGTCCAGATAAAGTAGACCGCGGCTACCCGGCTGCATGTATCGTGGGGGTCGAAGGTGCCGGAGTACTCCATATCCAGCTCCGCCGCCCACTGGACGGCCTTATAATAGTACGCGCCGGGGTCGGTCACGTCCACGTACTGGGTCTCCGTCAGCTTGGGCTCCGGGGACCCGGCGGCCCGCCAGAGGAAGGTGACGATCTGGGCCCGGGTGCAGGGGTCGCCGGGGCCGAAGGTGGTGGCGGTTTTGCCGTTGGTGATGCCCTGTTTCACTGCCCAAACGATGCTGTCCAGGAAGGGGGAGTTTGCGGGCACGTCATGGAAATCCGTGACGACGGTGGCCGCGGGATTCTGCGCGGGCTTGGAGGGTTCCGTGGCCTCAGGGAGGGCCTGGCCGTCTTTCACCGCCGTGCCCTTTTTCACCCAGCCGGCGTAGAGGGTCATGTCGGCGGTGACGGGGTTGGTCTCCTTCCAGGGGTAGAGCTTGCCGTCGTCCCCCAGGAGGCACCAGGCGTAGAACTCATGGCTGGTGTAGGGAGAGGTCAGCTTCTTCCCGTCGGGCAGGTCCACGGTCTGGCCCCGGGAGAGCTTCTGGTCCTCGGGGATCTCCTTTTCGGGGGGATTCTTGTAGTTCAGGTTGAATTTCACGGTGAAGGGCCCGTTGGGGTTGGAGCTGCCCACGGGAATGGACACCTGGGCGGCGTTGAAGATGTCGGCGCTGGAGGCGTCCAGGACCGTATCGTCGTCCTTGTCCACCAGCTGGACAAAAAGCTGGGGGGCCAGGTCAAGCCTCAGCGTGCCCGACATGGCGGCGCCCTCCAGGGTCAGGACCAGCCCCGTTGTGGGATAAACCCCCTCGGGGTAGAGGGCGGCGGGATAGGCGCTGTCCTTTACCGGGATGTCGTACTGGTATTTGACACTGGTGAGCCTGAGCCCCACGGCGCCGAATTTGCCGCTGATATAAGATTTCACAGCCGTCTCCGCGTCGGAGGGCTTGCCGTCCCCGTAAAGGGCCCGCTCCAGGGGGCGCCAGTCCAGGGCCGCGTCGTCGGTGGCGCAGGAGAGAAGGATCTCCACCTTTTCCGCCCCCGCCTCGATTTTGTCGGGGGTGACCTTCAGGCTGGGGGTGGTTTTGGAGGTCCGGACCTTGGTCCACTTGGCCACGGCGGTCTCCCCGCCGCTGAACACGCCGCCAACCTGGACCTGCGTACCGCCCACGAACCAGCCGTCAAAGGTGTAGCCGGACCGGGTGGGAACGGGAAGTTCCTTGTCCAGGGTGGGGGCGGTGTGGCCGTCAAGGCTCAGCTCCACGTACTCTACAGAGCAGGTCCCTCCGTTGGGGTCCAGGTAGAGCTTGGGGGTGTTGGGGGACGGGTCCCATTTGGCCACCACGGTGGCCCCGGCGGTCATGTACGCATCGACAAGCTGGGTGAAGGTCCCGTCGGTGTACCAGCCGTCGAAATGATAGCCCTCTCTGGTGGGGTCCTCGGGGAATTGCACCTTGTGCTTCATACCCTCCGCCGGGCCGTCGGTGGTCATCGTGCTTTTTTGTTCGCTTCCATCGCTGAATTTACCTCCATTCGCCATGAAGGTGATGGAGAAGGGGCCCTGCCCGTGATCCTCCCCTTCCTCATCTTCGCCCAGGCAGATGGGATAGCCCGACACGTTCCAGCTGACGGAGGCTCCCGCGGCCAGGGCCGTCACGGGCAGCAGCCCCAGGCACAGGACCAGGGCCAGCAGCAATGCCGCGATGCGTTTACGCTTCATGATTCATCTCTCCTCTATGCGGTCTCGCCCCGAAGGGGCGGTCTGACCTCCATTATATCCCACCCGGCGGCGGAAGCGCAAGGGCTTTTGCCCCAATCCCGGGCGAAACGGGCAAAAAACATCCCCCCATCCGCTCCATCGGCGAATGGGGGGCTTACCCATTGATCGGATTGTCCATTGGTCTCGATACCTCGTGCTTTCTTGATGTTGCCGTTCGTGGGAAAATTCACTGGGGGTTTGGGTGATCCGGGGGTTTCCAATCCATGAAACAGTTTCTTGCGTCGACCTGCTGGTCCCGCGGGCTCATTCTAATGAGGGGTGTTTCGTTTTTGGGAAGTGCCTGAGATCACGCTGTCGCTGGGTTCGCCAGGGTTTCGAACGGCGCTGGAAGACGTGGGTTTCCGCGTGTGACTAGTACACTGGACTCACCTCTTTCTGTAGCTAAAATATACAATAATTTCAGGCGGCTGTCAAGACCTTTTGTGAAGTTTTACGTTTTTTACAAAGACGAACCGATTACCTCCGGCGAAAAGCACAAAGGAGGCGGGCCGGGGCCGGGATTTTTCCTTGTGCTTTCCGGCTTTTTCTGGTATGATAGCGCTGTTGAATTCGGAACATCATCCGCAGGCATGGAGGAAGCGTTTTGAAGCGAGAGGAAGTCATCGTCCCCCGGGAGGAGATCGCCCGTCAGGGGGAGTTTCAGGAGAGAATCAAGGCCATGTTCGCCGCCCGGGGGGCCCACCCCCTGGCCAGGGTGGAGACCTTCGGCTGCCAGCAGAACGTGGCGGACGGGCAGCGCATCATGGGCATGCTGGAGGAAATGGGCTTCGCCTTCACGGAGGACCCCGGGGAGGCGGACCTGGTGCTGCTGAACACCTGCGCCGTCCGGGAACACGCGGAGCAGCGGGTGTTCGGCAATCTGGGCATTCTCACCCACTCCAAGAGGGAGAACCCGGAGCAGGTGATCATCCTCTGCGGCTGCATGGCCCAGGAGGCGCGGGTGGCCAAACGGGTGAAGGAGTCCTACCGCCACGTGGACCTGGTCTTCGGGCCCCAGGCCCTGTGGCGCTTCCCGGAGCTCCTCTGGCAGGTCTATGAGACCCGGAAGCGGGTCTTCTCCACCGCCGAGGAGCACGGGTCCATCGCCGAGGGCCTGCCCGTGGTCCGGGAGCGGGGGGTGAAGGCCTGGGTGTCCGTCATGTACGGGTGCAACAACTTCTGTTCCTACTGCATCGTGCCCTACGTCCGGGGCCGGGAGCGGAGCCGGGAGCCCGCCGCCGTGCTGGCGGAGGTCCGGGAGCTGGTGGAGGCCGGGTACAAGGACATCACCCTGCTGGGGCAGAACGTGAACTCCTATGGAAACGACCTGGACAGCGGCTACCGCTTCCCGGACCTGCTGGAGGACATCGACAAAATTCCCGGGGACTACTGGATCCGCTTCATGTCCAGCCACCCCAAGGACGCCACCCCCCGGCTCTTCGACGTGATGGCCAAGTGCGCCCACGTGGCCAAACAGCTCCACCTCCCCTTCCAGTCCGGGAACAACCGGGTGCTGGAGGAGATGAACCGGCGCTACACCCGGGAGAAGTACCTGGAGCTGATTCAGCACGCCCGGGACCGCATGCCGGGGCTGGTGGTGACCAGCGACGTCATCATCGGCTTCCCCGGGGAGACGGAGGCGGAGGCCATGGACACCGTGTCCCTGGTGGAGGAGGTGGGTTTCGACGCCCTCTTCACCTTCATCTACTCCCCCCGGCCCGGCACCAGGGCGGCGGAGCTGCCGGACCCGGCCCCCCGGGAGGAGAAACAGAAGTGGTTCGACAGGCTGCTGGAGGTCCAGAACCGGCATTCGGCGGAGGTCCACGCCGGGTACGTGGGGAAGACGGTCCGGGTGCTGGTGGACGGCGAGAGCGGGGACGGGGACTTCCCCCTCTCCTCCCGGACGGAGGGAAACCGTCTGGTGCGGCTGAAGGGGGACAAGGCCCTCATCGGGCGCTTTTTGGACGTGAGGGTCACCGGCAGCAACACCTGGGCGCTGTACGGGGAGCCGGTTTAACGGGCCATCCACTTGCCAAGAGAGACGGCCTTTTGAAACAGAAGCCGGTCCTCCAGAAACCGGAGGCCGCACCAGGCGGCGCGGTAGTCCTCCACCAGGTGGAGCTGTTCCGGGGTCAGGGCGGTCTTCAGGGCGGCCCAGGCCGTGTTTTGTTCGTCGCTCCGGCGGCTGTATTCGATGAGGTCCAGCTGCGCGTCGGCCTCCAGGCGGTCGGAGACGTATTGATACAGGCAGTCGAGATATTCGTCCATTTATTTCCCCCGATTCTCAAAATGTGCACAACTGGGATATTGTTATTATAACTCCTTCGTTTGTGCCTGTCAATAGGAAAGAGGCTGAATATGACGTTTTCGGAAAAATTGATCGAGCTTCGGAAGAGCGCCGGTTTGACACAGCAGGAGACGGCGAAGGGGGCCGGACTGAGCCTTCGGGGCTACCAGAATTATGAGCACGGCCTGCGGGAGCCGAAAATGACGGTCCTCATCGCCCTGGCGGATTTCTACGACATCTCCCTGGACGAGCTGGTCTGCCGGAAGTGGCCCAAGGAGCCGGAGGCGTGAAAAAGACCCCGCGCTCCGGCGCGGGGTCTTCCAGGCAGTTATTGACAAATGTGGTACAATGGAATACGGCAGGAGAGGCGGGGTCAATCCTCTTCCAGGTGGAAAGAGGTGAGGCCCATGAGCGCGCTGGAAGTCATCGCACTACTTACGCTCGTGATTGCGGCGATCCAGTTGGGTCACAACCTGAAGAGATAAGCCGCCCCCCGAAACCTTAAGGAAAGCGGCATATTCTCAAGCTATAAACTTGTAAGAGTGTTGACCGCCAACCGGAGGCCACCGGCTGACCGCCCTCCTGCCCATATTATAGCAAACCCCGCCCCCGCTGTCAAGGGGCGGCACGAATGCGAATCAGGAGGCCCTCCCATGAAAATCGTCACCCTGCTGGAAAACACCGCCCATCGTCCCGGCCTCTCCGCCGCCCGGGGGCTCTCCCTCTACGCGGAGACCAGGCGGCGCAAGGTCCTCTTCGACATGGGGCCCGACGGGACCTTCCTGGAAAACGCCCGGGCCATGGGAATCGACCTTTCCGCCGTGGACACCGCCGTGCTGTCCCACGGCCACTCGGACCACGGCGGGGGCCTGGCGGCGTTTTGCGCCGTCAATCAAAGGGCGGGGTTTTTCCTCCGCCGGGAGGCCCTGGGGGCCTATTTCGCCGTCCTGCCGGGGCAGGAGCCGGGCTACATCGGCCTCCCGCCGGAGGCGGCGAAGGCGGCGGACCGCTTCCGCTTCACCGGGGAGTTGGAGGACCTGGGGGACGGGCTGACCCTGTTCTCCGATGTGGAGGACGACAGGACCCTCCGGGCCGTGGCCCCCAAGCTCCAAGAGCGGACGGAAGGGGGCTTCCGCCCCGATCTCTTCGCCCACGAGCAGCACCTGCTCCTTGAGGAGGACGGCAAGGCCGCTTTGCTGGCGGGCTGCGGGCACCTGGGCATCGTCAACACCCTCCGGGCGGCGAAAAAGCGCCTGGGGCGGATGCCCGACGTGGTTTTCGGCGGCTTCCACCTCTTCGAGCTGGACCCGGCCGCCCCGGCGTCCGGGGACCTGATCGCCGCCACGGCGGAGGCCATGGCGGAGGGAAACACGATTTACTACACCGGCCACTGCACCGGGGACTGGGCCTGCGGGGAGCTCAAAAAGGCCCTGGGGGACCGCCTCCGGCCCATGGACTGCGGCGCGTCGGCGGAGCTGTGAGCGGAGCGTATGGCTGACAGAGAGAAGAGAGGGAACCTATGGCAGAGCTGACCCCCATGATGAAGCAGTACCTGGAGATCAAGGAGCAGAACCCGGACTCCATCCTGTTCTTCCGCCTGGGCGACTTTTACGAGATGTTCGCCGAGGACGCCCGGCTTGCCTCCCGGGAGCTGGACCTGACCCTCACCAGCCGGGACAGGGGCAAGCGGGCCAAGCCCGAGGAGGAGCAGATCCCCATGTGCGGCATCCCCTACCACGCCAGCGAGAGCTACATCGCCCGCCTCCTGGCCAAGGGCTACAAGGTGGCCATCTGCGAGCAGATGGAGGACCCCGCCGCCGCCAAGGGTCTTGTGAAGCGGGACATCATCCGGGTGGTCACCCCCGGCACCGTGACGGACGCGGCCTGCCTGGACGAGAAGACCGGCAACTTCCTCTGCGCCGTCTACGCGGACTCCCGGTCCGCCGGAATCGCCTTCTGCGACATCACCACCGGCCGGGCCCATCTGACGGCCTTCACCGGGAAGGACCGGGTGGAGCACGTGGTCAACGAGCTGGGCCGCTTCTCCCCCGCCGAGGCGGTGCTGAACGAAGGGGCTTACTCTGAGACGGCCCTGGTGTCCGCCCTGCGGGAGAAGTTCCGCTGCCGGGTGGAGAACGCCGGGGAGCGGCGTTTCCTCCTGCCCCAGGCGGAGCGGAGCATCCGCAGGCAGTTCGGGGACGAGGCCTGGAACCGCCTCCCGGCGGCGGTGCCCGCCGCCGCCATGGCCCTGGGGGGATTGCTGAGCTATCTGTACGAGACCCAGAAGACGGACCTCTCCTACATCAACGATCTGGATTACTACGAGCAGGGCCGGTTCATGGAGCTGGACCTGACCGCGAGGCGGAACCTGGAGCTGACGGCGACCATGCGGGGCCGGGAGAAGAAGGGCAGCCTCCTCTGGGTGCTGGACCGGACCCGGACGCCCATGGGGGGCCGGTGCCTCCGGAGCTGGCTGGAGCGGCCCCTTCTGAACGTGGCCGCCATCACCCGGCGCAATGGCGCCGTGGCGGCGCTGGCGGACAGCACCATCGACCGGGAGGAGCTCATCGCCGCCCTCGGCGGCCTGGGGGACATGGAGCGGCTCATCGGCCGCATCGTCTACGGCTCCGCCGGGGGACGGGACCTCAGCGCCCTCCGGTCCGCCATTGAGAGGCTGCCGGAGATCCGGGGGCGGCTGGCGGCGTTTCCGGACCGCCGCCTCCAGGAGCTTTCGGAGGAGATGGACGTCCTGGAGGACCTGGGGGAACGCATCGCCAGGACCATCTGCGACGAGCCCCCCTTCTCCGTCCGGGAGGGGAATTTGATCCGGGACGGCTTCCACCCGGAGGTGGACCGCCTGCGGCACATCCTGAAAAGCGGCAAGGGGGTCATCCCCGAGATGGAGGCCCGGGAGCGGGAGCGCACGGGCATCCGGAACCTGAAAATCAAGTACAACAAGGTGTTCGGCTACACCATCGAGGTCTCCAACAGCTACAAGGGAGAGGTGCCGGAGACTTACATCCGCAAGCAGACCCTGGCGGGGGCGGAGCGCTACATCACCCAGGAATTGAAGGAGCTGGAGAACTCCATCCTCACCGCCTCCGACCGGGTGGTGGCCCTGGAGTACGAGCTCTTCACGGAGCTCCGCCAGGAGATCTCCGCCGCCTCCGCCCGGGTGCTGAAAACCGCCGCCGCCGTCGCCGAGGCGGACGCCCTGGCGTCTCTCGCCGCCGTGGCGGTGCGGAACGGCTACTGCCGCCCGGACGTGGACGAGTCCGGCGTCATCGAGATCAAGGAGGGCCGGCACCCCGTGGTGGAGCGGGTCCTCAAGGACAGCCTCTTCGTCCCCAACGACACCTTCCTGGGGGAAAAGGAGAGTCGGATCGCCGTCATCACCGGGCCCAACATGGCGGGCAAATCCACCTACATGCGGCAGGTGGCCCTGATTGTCCTCATGGCCCAGATGGGGAGCTTCGTCCCCGCCTCCCGCGCCCGCATCGGCGTGGTGGACCGGATTTTCACCCGGGTGGGGGCCAGCGACGACCTCGCCGCCGGGCAGTCCACCTTCATGGTGGAGATGACGGAGGTGGCGGACATCCTCCGCCGGGCCACCAGGCGGTCCCTTCTCATCCTGGACGAGATCGGCCGGGGCACCTCCACCTTCGACGGCATGTCGATCGCCCGGGCCGTCCTGGAGCACTGCGCGAACCCCAAGACCCTGGGGGCCAAGACCCTCTTCGCCACCCACTACCACGAGCTGACGGAGCTGGAGAACTCCCTCCCGGGAACGGTGAACTGTAACATCGCCGTCAAGACCCGGGGGGAGGAAATCGTCTTCCTCCGGAAGATCCTCCCCGGCGGGGCGGACCGGAGCTACGGCATCGAGGTCGCCAGGCTGGCGGGCCTGCCGGAAAAGGTTCTTCAGCGGGCCCGGCAGGTGCTGGAGGAGCTGGAACGGGAGCACGGCGTGCAGTACACCGCCCCCCGGAAAGAGGCGGAGCAGGTTTCCCTGGACGCCATGAGCGAGGGGGAGGTGCTGGACGCCCTGCGCCGCTGCCAGCCGGACACCCTGACCCCCATCGAGGCCATGGGCCTCCTCTACGAGCTGAAGCGAAAGCTCCGGCAGGGGGACGGCCATGGCTGAAAAGAGACACGCCGGGAGCCTCACGAGGCTGGAGCGGGTGGGGGGCACGGCCTTCTTCGTGTTCTATCTCCTCCTCCTCCCCCTGGCGGCGGGACCCGCCCGGGGACTGGCGGAGGAGCTTCTGGGCCGCCCCGTCTCCGGGGAGCTCTACGGCGCGGCGTATTACTACGGCCTCTTCGCCGTGACGGCCATCCTCTTTCACCACACCCTGGCCGTCTCCACCCGCCGCTTCCTGGACGAGCCGGCCCTGACCCTCAAGACGGCGGCGGTGGGCGTGGTGGCCCACTACGGCCTCCTGGAGCTGGCGTCCCGGCTGGGGCGGCTCTTCGCGGACCGCTCCGCCAATCTGAACGACGCCGCCATCTCCGCCCGGACCGGCAGCGCCCCCCACATGACGCTGCTGATCGTCCTCTTCCTGGCCCCCTTTGTGGAGGAGACGCTGTTCCGCGGCCTGGTCTTCGGCGGGCTGAAGGGGCGGAGCCGCCCCCTGGCCTACGCCGCCAGCTGCGCCCTCTTCGCCCTGGCCCACGTGTGGCAGTTCGCCGTGGCGGGGCGGGACCCGGCCTACTTCCTGCTGATGGCGCAGTATCTGATTCCCGGGCTGGTGCTGGCCTGGGCCTATGACCACGCGGGGACCCTCTGGGCCTCCGTCGCCCTCCACGCCGGGGTCAACGCCCTGTCGGCCCTGGCGGGGAGCGTATAAACGCAAGGACGTGTGCTTATGAGTTTTCTGGACACCCTGGCGGAGATGCTGGTGCTGCTCTTCGCCATCCTCTGCGGCTATGCCGCCAACCGCCTGGGCATCCTGGGCGGCGAGACCGACAAAAAGATATCGAAGCTGCTGCTCAGCGTCACCATGCCCGCCATGATCCTGGGGGCCGTCTCCACCGGGGAGACCCTGCCGGAGGTCTCGGTGGTGCTGGGGGTCTTGAAGGTGGCGGTGGTGTTCTACGGGCTGGAGTTCGCCCTGGCCCTGGCGGTCCCGCCCCTGCTCGGCGGCGGGCCGGGACAGAAGGGCGTGTGGCGCTATACCCTGGTGTGCCCCAACGTGGGCTTCATCGGCTATCCGGTGGCGGTGGCCCTCTTTGGGCCGGAGGCGCTGTTTTACGCCGTCATCCTGGTCCTGCCCTTCAACCTTCTCTCCTTCACCCTGGGGCCCCTGATGCTGACCGGGGCGAAGCGGTTCAGCCTCCGGCAGATGTTCTCCCCCTGCGTCGTGGCGTCGATTCTGGCGCTGGCGCTGGCCCTGGGGCGGCTGCGGCCCCCGGCCATGGTGGGGGAGGCGCTGGAGTTCGTGGGCGGCATCACCGTGCCGCTGTCCCTGATGTTCGTGGGGTCGTTGCTGGCGGGCCTGCCCATGGGGCGGCTGCTGGCCTCCCCCAGGCTCTGGATTCTGACGGCGGTGCGGCTGCTGGCCATGCCGGCGGCCCTGTGCCCCATTCTCCGGGCCCTGGGGACGGAGCCCATGATCCTGGGCATCGCCGTCACCCAGATGGCCATGCCGGCGGCGGTGAACGGGTCCCTCCTGTGCATGGAGTACGGCGGGGACGCGGAGTGCATGGCTCAGATCACCTTCGTCTCCACCCTGGCGTCCATCGTCACCATTCCCATCGTGGCGGCGCTGCTTCTGTGAGCGCCCCGGAAAGGAGGAGGCCCCATGCCTGAAATCAGACAGCTTCCCCCCCACGTGGCGGACCTCATCGCCGCCGGGGAGGTGGTGGAGCGCCCCGCCAGCGTCGTCAAGGAGCTGGTGGAGAACGCCGTGGACGCCGGGAGCTCCGCCATCGTGGTGGAGCTCCGCCGGGGGGGCATGGGCCTCATCCGGGTGACGGACAACGGCCGGGGCATCGCCCCGGACGAGCTGCCCACGGCCTTCCTCCGCCACGCCACCTCCAAGCTCCGATGTCCCGAGGACCTGGGAAAAATCGGCACCCTGGGCTTCCGGGGGGAGGCCCTGGCGGCCATCTCCGCCGTCAGCCGGGTGGAGATTCAGACCCGCCGCCGGGGGGACGGCGCAGGGGCGTCCCTGCGCCTGGAGGGCGGCGTCCCCGGGGCGGTGGAGGAGACCGGCGCCCCGGAGGGCACCACCATCCTGGTCCGGGACCTCTTCTACAACACCCCGGCCCGGCTGAAATTCATGAAAAAGGACAGCGCCGAGACGGCGGCCGCCGCCGGGCTGATGCAGCATCTGGCCCTGTCCCACCCCGATATCTCCTTTAAGTTCCTCAAGGACGGCCAGGAGGCCCTCCACACCCCCGGGGACGGGCGGCTGGACTCCGCCGTGTACGCGGCCCTGGGCCGGGACTTCGCCCGGAGCCTCCTCCCCGTCAAGGGGGGCGGCGACGGCGTCGGCGTCTCCGGCTTCATCACGGCGCCCCTCCAGGGCCGCGGGTCCCGGGGGATGCAGGTCTTCTTCGTCAACGGGCGCTTCATCAAGTCCCAGCTTCTGACCGCCGCCCTGGAGGAGGGCTATCGGAACCAGCTCATGAAGGGCCGCTTCCCCGGCTGCGTGTTGGCGGTGGAACTGCCGGTGACGGAGGTGGACGTCAACGTCCACCCCGCCAAGACGCAGGTGAAGTTCGCCCGGGAGAAGGCGGTCTTCGACGCGGTGTACCACACGGTGCTGGACGCCCTGGCGGAGCGGGGCGGGCCGGTCTCCCCCGCCCCGGCGGCGGAGGCGGAAAGGACCGTGAACCCCCGGGAAGATTTCTTCCGGTCCATGGACGCCAAGACCTTCCGGGAGCGGGGGACGGAGAAGGCCCCCGGGAGCGCCGCCCCCCTCCCCTCCTGGAGCACCGAGCGGACGGGACCCCGGCTGTCGGACGTGGCGCCGCCGCCGGTCCCGGGGGGAAGGAAGCCCTTCCCGCCCCTGCGGAAGGACGCGCCGTCCTCCGTGGTCCGGCAAAAACAGATGGAAGCGCCCCCGGCGGAGAAGCGCCCCCCCGTCCCCGCCATTCCCCAGGCGGGGGCGGAGCTCCCCGGGCAGGAGGCCCTGGAGCCCCGAAAGGAGGCCCCCTGGCGCATCGCCGGGGAGGTGCTGCGGACCTACATCGTCTGCGAGAGCGAGGCGGGGGAGGTCTTCCTCATCGACAAGCACGCCGCCCACGAGCGGATCAACTTCGACCGGCTGAAGGCCGCCCGGGAGCCCCCCATGCGCCAGACCCTGCTGACCCCCGCCGCCGTGGAGCCGGGGCGGGAGGAGGCGGCGCTGCTGCTGGAGAACCTGCCCCTTCTGGAGGACTTCGGCTTTTCCTGCGAGGACTTCGGCGGCGGGACGGTGCTGGTCCGGGAGGTCCCGGCGGACATCGACGCCGCCGGCGTGACGGCCACCCTGGAGGAGATCGCCGGAGAGCTCCGCCAGGGCCGCTCCCCCGCCGAGCGCCGGGAGGCCCTGCTCCACACCATGGCCTGCAAGGCCGCCATCAAGGGCGGCTGGAAAACCAGCCCGGAGGAGCTCCGGGCGCTGGTGGAGAAGGTGCAGAGCGGCGAGGTGCGGTACTGTCCCCACGGCCGGCCCGTGGCGGTGAAGATTACAAAGCATGAGTTGGAAAAGCTCTTCAAGCGGGCGTAAGCATGCTTCAAGAGGGGACTTCGTCTCCCCTTGAGATTCCCCCCTCCAGTGACGCCGGTCACTGGAGCCGCCGCCCCAGGCGGCTGGAGTATCGGAATTTTTGTGACGCGCATGCCGTCACAAAAATAATTCCAATTGTATGGAAGAAGGAAGAAGCATGAAACTGCTGTTGATCGACGGCTGTGTCAGCCAGCGGGGCCCCGGGTCCCGGACCCGGGCGCTGGCGGAGGCCTTTCTCTCCGCCTTCCGGGAGGCCAACCCCGAGGCGGAGGTGGAGACCGTCCGCCTGGAGAAGCTGGATATCAGGCCCTTTCTCCCCGCCGCCCTGGAAGAGCGGGACGCCCTGGCGTCCGTCGGGGCCTTTGACGCGCCGGTCTTTGCCCTGGCCCGGCAGTTCCGGGCCGCGGACAAAATCGTGGCGGCGGCCCCCTTCTGGGACCTGAGCTTCCCGGCGGTGATGCGGGTGTACATCGAGTACATCTCCGCCAACGGCCTGTGCTACCACTATGAGGCCGACGGCTGCCACGGGGACTGCAAGGCCTCCCGGCTGGCGTATCTCACCTCCGGCGGGGACCTTGAGCGGGACGAGAGCCTGGGGGTCCTCTACTGGAGGCAGCTGGCCCGGATGTTCGGCGTGCCCCGGTTTGACTACGTCTTCGCCGGGGGCCTGGACGTGGACCCCGCCAAGGTCCCGGAGCTCATGGACGCCGCCTGTGAAAAGGCCCGGGCCCTGGGCCGGGAGTTCTGACGTGGCGGGGAAGCTCGTCTGCGTCGTGGGCCCCACGGCCTGCGGCAAGACCACCCTGGGCGTCCTCCTGGCGAAGAAGTTTGACGGCGAGGTGGTCTCCGCCGACTCCATGCAGATCTACCGGGGGCTGAACATCGGCACCGCCGCCCCCACGGAAGAAGAGATGGACGGCGTGCCCCACCACATGATTGCCGTGGCGGACCCGGAGGAGCAGTGGTCCGCCGCCCGGTACGCCCGGGAGGCCATCCCCATTGTGGACGATATCCTGGCCCGAGGGAAGCTGCCCATCCTGGTGGGGGGCACGGGCCTGTGGATCGACGCGGTGGTCCGGGGCCACGGCTTCGCGGCGGGCCGCGCCGGGGGGGCCGTGCGGAAGGAGCTGGAGGAGCGCCTCGCGGCGGAGGGGATCGAGCCCCTGCTGGCCGAGCTCCGGCGGGCGGACCCGGCGGCGGCGGAACGCCTCCACCCGGCGGATGAGAAGCGGATTTTACGGGCCCTGGAGGTCTTCCTGGAGACGGGAAAGACCATCACCGCCCACAACGAGGAGACGAAAGCCCTGCCCCCCCGGTACGACGCCGTGTGGATCGGCCTCCGGTTCCAGGACCGGGAGGACATGAAGCGCCTCATCGACAAACGGGTGGACCGCATGGCGGAGGCGGGCCTGCTGGACGAGGTCCGGGCCCTCCTGGGCCGGGGCCTGCCCCGGCGGGCCACGGCCCTCCAGGCCATCGGGTACAAGGAGCTCCTGGGCGTCCTGGAGGGGACGAGGACGGAGGCGGAGGCCCTGGCGGAGGTGAAGCTCCGCTCCCGGCAGTACGCCAAGCGGCAGCTGACCTGGCTGCGGCGGAATCCGGCCATCCACTGGATCTTCTGGGAAAAAGACCGGGATTTTGCCCGGGCCCTGCAAATTTCGACGGAAATTCTCTCTGCCGAGGGGGTATCCTGAAAACAGGCAAAACGATTCACCCGGAACCTCTCGGGGGCCCCGAGGACTGTCGTTTCGCTGAACCACACAACAGCGCCGCCCCGGGGCGGCGCGCGGACAAAAGAAAAAGGAGCGGACGATATGCAGAACAAACAGAGCTTACAGGACCTTTTCCTCCTCCGGGCCAGACGGGACCGGGTGCCCGTCACCATGTTTCTGATGAACGGCTTTCAGATGCGGGGGA
>ERZ779631.436-NODE-436-length-14610-cov-11.232360_pt1 | contig 14610 bp, 13 predicted proteins | sample MGYA00514193_ERZ779631 | MGnify/ENA primary metagenome ERZ779631 (study PRJEB29562, sample SAMEA4376710) | mouse gut metagenome | isolation source: Cecum | study: EMG produced TPA metagenomics assembly of the A DSS colitis mouse model was used to assess the...
CCAGCAGGGCGACGCGAAGGCCCTCGTTGATGACGGCCTCCAGATTCTGAACGCTGCGCATGCCGCCGTGCTGCTCGCCGGCCCCGGCAGCCGGAGCGCCCTCCCCGGTCCGCTTCAAACGTTCCCCTACATACTCCATATGTCTGTCCTCCATACTGACCGGTATCCGGCCATAGTTGCCGCAGCGGCTTTCCATGTGCAGAGGAGATTTCTGGAAAGCGCTGTTTCACAATGCCGGAATTCTTCCGCCTTGCTCCAGCAGCTCCACCGCAGAGATCGGAAAATCTGTGTCATAATACCATGTACGCCCCGATCATGTCAATAATATGCAGGAGAAAACTGTATGCGGCAGCGGGCGGAGAAAATTATGCGGCTGATCCGGCCTGAAGGGTTGCATTACCGGCGGATTGTGGTATGATGGATGTGCCGTAAGCGAACCGCCGGTCCGAACGGGGCCTCTGCCAGGAGCGCCGGACAGACAGAGGCAGGGACCACAGCGCTGCCCCCTTGACCGTGCGGCGCAATGAGGGGGATTTGGTCCGGCAATTTTTTGGTTTTATTTTATGCGCGCAAGGGCAGCTGGGCGGCCTGTGGCCGTCCAGCTGCCTCGCCGCCCGGAGGCGGCGAAGAAAGGAGCTGATGCTGTATGTTCCGTGCTCTCCGCCGGGAGCCCGGCTTTTACCGCAGGCTGTGGGTCCTCTCACTGCCGATCATCCTGCAAAATATGATCACCACCTCCCTGGGATTCGCGGACACCTTTATGGTGGGGCTGCTGGGGAACGCGGAGATGGCGGCGGTGACGGCGGCCAACGTGCCCATTTTTATCATCCAGGTGGTGATCTTCGGATTCCAGAGCGGGATGGCCGTGCTGGTCAGCCAGTACTGGGGCCGGGGAGATGTGGACAACATCAACCGGTGTATGGGGGTGGCCCTGTACGCCGTCACAGGGTTCTCCACCCTCATCGCGCTGACCACCTTCCTCTTCCCCGCCCAGGTGCTGGGGCTGATCACGCCCAACCGGCAGCTGGTGGAGCTGGCGGTGCGGTATATCCAGATCGTGGGCTTCTCCTACATCTTCAACGGCATCAGCAGCATCTACGCCGGGGTGCAGAGGAGTACGGAGTACCCGGCCTTTGGGATGCTGCTGTTCGCCATCTCCATGTGTGTGAACACCTTCCTCAACTTCGTGCTCATCTTCGGCAAGTTCGGCGCGCCGGCGATGGGCATCACCGGGGCGGCGGTGGCGACCTTCACCAGCCGGGTGGTGGAATTCGCGGTGGCGGCGGGCTTCGCCCTGTGGAACAAACGGCTGCCCCTGCGCTGGGGCTGCATCCTGCGGCCGGGGCGGAGCATTCTGCGGGGGTTCGTGAAGTACTCCACCCCCGTGGTGTGCAACGAGGCCATGTGGAGCATCGGCACCTCCATGCTCACCGTCATCATGGGCCACATGGCCAACAGCCAGGACATGCTGGCGGCCTACGCCCTCATCGGCAGCATCGACAAGCTCTCCACCGTGGTCTGCTTCGGCATCGCCGCCTCCGCCGCCGTCATCGTGGGCAAGGAGATCGGCCAGGGGCGGGATAAGGAGCACGTGTTCTCCGTCAGCTGGACGCTGCTGCTGGTGTCCATGTTCGTCGGCGCCTTTGTGATGGTCTTGCTGCTGATCCTGCTGCCCACCTTCTTCCGGCCGGTGCTGTTCCCTCTGTTCAAGCTCAGCCCCGGCGCCACCCAGGCGGCGGTCTACCTCGCGGTGGTTTACGCCCTGTTCATGCCCATGCGGTCCTTCGACATCACCAACATCACCGGCGTGCTCCGGGCCGGCGGCGACGGGAAGATGGCCTCCATCATCGACATCACCCCCCTCTGGCTGGTGGCCATCCCCCTCATGGCGGTGGCCGCCTTGGTGCTCCAGGCCCCCACCTGGGTGGTGTGCATCTCCATGCAGGCGGAGAACATCTGCAAGTGCCCCATAGGGCTGGTGCGGTTTCACAGCAGGAGATGGATCAACGATATAACAAGGATGGTGGAGTAGGAGCAGGGGCGGTTTTCCGCAGAAGAATGTCACGCTCGCGCGGGCCGCGCGCGAAGAAAGGAGCCTCTATGTCGCTGTTCTCCTGCCCCCTCTGCGGGCAGCCCCTCGCGGCGGTTCACCAGGGCCTCTCCTGCTCTGGGGGCCACCGCTTTGACCGGGCGCGGGAGGGATACGTCCACCTGCTGCCGGTGAACCGGAAGCACTCCAGAGCGCCAGGGGACGACAAGGGAATGGTGGCCGCCCGGCGGGCGTTTCTGGAGCGGGGGTGGTACAGGCCCCTGCGGGAGACGCTGTCCGCGCTGGCGGTGGAGCTGACGGGGCCGGAGCCGGTGGTGCTGGACGCCGGGTGCGGGGAGGGCTACTACACCGGCGGGGTGCACGAGGCGCTGGCGGGGGCGGGAAAGGAGCCCCGGACGGCGGGGATCGACATCTCCAAGTTCTCCCTCCAGAAGGCGGCGAAGCGGTACCCGGACGTGGCGTTTGCCGTGGCCTCCGCCTACCGCCTCCCGGTGGCGGACGGGAGCGTGGAGCTGCTGCTGAACGTGTTTTCCCCCTGGCCATCGAGGAGTTCCGGCGCGTGCTGCGCCCCGGCGGCTTCTATATCTACGTGGTGCCCGCCGCCCGGCACCTGTGGGAGCTCAAGCAGGTTCTCTACGACCGGCCCTACCCCAACGAGGAGCGGGAGACCCCCTACGAGGGCTTTGCCTACGAGCGGATTGTGCCGGTGACCGACAGGATCTCCCTGCCCGGTCAGGCGGACATTCACGCCCTGTTTCAGATGACGCCCTACTACTGGAAGACGCCGGAGGAGGGGGCGAAACGGCTGGCGGCCCTGGAGACCCTGTCCTGCCAGGTGGACTTCCGGATCCATGTGTTCCGCAGGGACCCGTGATGTAAAAATACTGTTAAGAAGCGAAAAGCCCTGTACATTTGAGGACGCCTCCTGTAGAATGACAGATGAGGAAGTGTTTTGGAGCGCCATCCCCTCCGGGATGAGAAAGGAGCCGCCCTGTGCGCATCAATCCGCAGCTGCTGGAAAAAATCAGAGAGTCCCTGTCCTCCGTTTTGCCCATCACGGCCATCGTGCTGCTGCTGAGCGTCACGCTGGTGCCCCTGACGCCGGGGGCGCTGGTGCTGTTTCTGTTCGGGTCGCTGCTGCTGATCGTGGGGGTGGGGGTCTTCACCCTGGGCGTCGACATGTCCATGACCCCCATGGGCGGCGGCATCGGCGCCTATATGAGCCGGGCCAGGCACATGTCCGTCCCCCTGCTCACCGCCTTCGCCCTGGGCATGCTCGTCACCATCGCCGAGCCGGATCTGACGGTGCTGGCCCAGCAGGTGCCCGCCATCCCCAACCAGGTGCTGATTCTGACTGTGGCCGCCGGGGTGGGACTGTTTCTGGTGATCGCCCTGCTGCGCGTCATGCTGAAAATTCCCCTGTCGCGGCTGCTGGTGGTCTTTTATCTGGCGGCCTTCGCGCTGGCCATCCTCTTTACGCCCAACGACTTCATCCCCGTGTCCTTTGACTCCGGCGGCGTCACCACGGGGCCCATTACGGTGCCCTTCATCATGGCCCTGGGCGTGGGCGCGGCCTCGGTGCGCAGCGATAAGAACTCCACCAGCGACAGCTTCGGCCTGGTGGCCCTGTGCAGCATTGGGCCCGTTCTGTCGGTGCTTGTGCTGGGCGTCTGCTACGCCCCGGACTCCGCCAGCTACACCCCCGCCGCCCTGCCGGACATCGCCACCACCCGGGACGCCGCCAGGGAGTTTGCCGCCGCCATCCCCCACTACGCCGGGGAGGTGGCCGCCGCCATGGTGCCCATCTGCGCCATGTTCCTGCTCTTCCAGCTGCTCACCCGCCGCTTTAAGCGCACCCAGCTGCTGCGGATTGTCAGCGGCCTCATCTATACATATGTGGGACTGGTGATGTTCCTCACCGGGGTCAATGTGGGCTTCATGCCCGCCGGCCAGCTCATCGGGGCCGCCATCGCCGGCGGCGGGGCCCCCTTCCTGCTCATCCCCATTGGGATGCTCATGGGATATTTCATCGTGGGCGCCGAGCCGGCGGTCCATGTGCTGGTCAAGCAGGTGGAGGAGGTCTCCATGGGCTCCATCTCCCAGGGGGCCATGAAGCAGGGGCTGGCTATCGGCGTGGCGGTCTCCATCGGCATCGCCATGCTGCGGGTGCTGACGGGGATCTCCATCCTGTGGTTCCTCATCCCCGGCTACGCCGTCTCCCTGGCGCTGACTTTCTTCGTGCCCCAGCTGTTCACCGGCGTGGCCTTCGACGCCGGCGGTGTGGCATCGGGGCCCATGACCGCCACCTTCCTGCTCCCCTTTGCCATGGGGGCCTGCGAGGCGGCGGGGGGAAATCTGATGACCGATGCCTTCGGCCTGGTGGCCCTGGTGGCCATGACGCCCCTGGTGACCATCCAGCTGCTGGGGCTGGCGGGCCGGGTGAAGAAGCGGCTGGCGGACGACGCGCTGCGCGCGGAGCTGGCCAAGGCGGAGGACTGCGTCCTCTACTACGACTGAGGAGGTGACGCCATGGCGGGAAAACAGCCGGAGCGCATGGCGCTGCTCATATCCATCGTGGAGCGGGGCAGCGGCAACAAGCTCAACAAGCTCTACAGGGAAAACCAGGTGTTCGTCAACCTGCGCTGCGAGGGCGCCGGCACGGCCACGTCGGAGATCATGGACATCCTGGGCCTGGGCAGCTCGGAGAAGGATATTCTCATCAGCACCGCCGCCGCCTCTGCCGCCAGCGCCCTGCTGGACCGGCTGGACGACGAGCTGCGGGGGGCGGTCCCCGGCAGGGGCATCGCCTTCAGTCTGCCGCTGACGGCGGTGAACAATCTGGTGGCGGCCTTTGTGGGGCTGATGACCAGAAGCGAGAGGGACAGGGAGGACGATAGCATGGAGAAGCAGCAGAAAAACAGCCTCATCCTGGTGACCGTCAACCAGGGCTTTACCGAGACCGTCATGGACACCGCCCGGAAGGCGGGGGCCAGGGGCGGCACCATCATCCGCGCCCGCTGGACCGGCGACGAGAGCTTCGCCCAGTCGCGGGGCATCACCACCCTCCAGGCGGAGAAGGAGATCATCTTCATCGTAGTCCCCAAGGACATCCGCAACCAGGTGATGGACGCGGTCAATAAGGCCCACGGAATCCACTCGGAGGCGGGGGCCATGGTGTGCGCCATAGGGATCGAGCAGCTGGCCCACCTGGGGTAGAAAATAGAGAGACCGCGGGGCCGTCCGGAAGACAGCCCCGCGGTCTCTCTATTTGTGGTACTTTCCGCCCCCCCGGATCTGGAAGCCCCGGTAAATCTGCTCCAGCAGCATCACCCGGGCCAGATGGTGGGGGAAGGTCATGGGGGACATGCTCAGCCGCTCCTTGGCCAGGGCCTTGACGGAGGGATGGAGGCCGCAGGACCCGCCGATGACGAAGGCCAGCCCCGCCTCCTCCCGGGCCAGCAGACCGGCCAGCTCCTCGCTGGAGCGGAGCTTCCCCTCCACGCACAGGGCCGCCACGGCGGCGCCGGCGGGCAGCCTGGAGCGGATGGCCTCCGCCTCCCTGGCCAGGGCCCGCTCGATCTCCGCCGGGGAGGGGTTCTCCGGCAGGCGCTGCTCCGGCAGCTCCACCAGCTCCAGCTTGCAGCAGCGGCTCAGGCGCTTGCAGTACTCCGCCGCCGCCTCAATGTAGAACCGCTCCTTCAGCTTCCCCACGCAGATCACGCTCACCCTCTGCATGGCGCGCCCTCCAGGGAAATACATTCGCCGGCAGTGTTCCAGGGCGCGGCGGACAGGCGGCAGCCGGTCCCCGCCAGGGCGGCCTCCGCCGTGCGCAGGGCGAGGGCCGGGGTGTTGTTCTCCCGGCTCAGGTGGGCCAGCAGCACCGTGCGGGTCCCGGCCCGGGCGCTGGCGGCGGCGTAGCGGGCGGCGTCGGCGTTGCTCAGGTGGCCGCAGGGGCCCAGCACCCGCTGCTTGAGGGCGTAGGGGTAGGGACCGGAGAGGAGCATGTCCACGTCGTGGTTGCTCTCCAGCACCAGCAGCTCCGCCCCCAGCAGGGCCCGGCCGGTCTCCTCGGGGATATACCCCGTGTCCGTGAGGTAGCCCACCTGGCCGTCGGGCAGGGACAGGTGCAGGGCGGCGCTCTCGCTGCAGTCGTGGCTGGTGGGCAGCAGGGTCAGCGCCGCCGCCCCCGCCTCCACAGTCTCGCCCAGGGGGACCGGGCGCAGCAGATCCTCCACACCCGCCAGCCGATAGGCCAGCTGGCGGCCCGTCCCCGGCGTGCAGAAGATGGGGGTGCGGTACTTCTTTATGTAGGTGGCCAGCCCGCCGATGTGGTCGCTGTGCTCGTGGGTGATCACCACCCCCGCCAGCTCCTCGGGCCGCACCCCCGCCTGGGCCAGCCCCTGGCAGACCCGGCGGCAGGAGATGCCCATGTCGATGAGCAGGCGGGTCTCCCGGTGGGAGAGGAGGGCGGCGTTGCCGCCGGAGCCGCTGGCAAGGGTCTGAAATGTGGTCATAGACGCCTCCCTGGTCGTTGATTGGGGCATGCGAAAGCATCCCCTGGGAGCGCCGCTCCTGGGGGATGCCGGTATTCTGGACTCAGCCCGCGCTCCCGACAGCCAGCTCCTCCTCCTCGGTGATCTCCACCGCGCGGATGCGGCCGCCCACGCCGCGAATCTTCCCGATCACGTCCTCATAGCCGCGCTCAATGTACTGGACGTTGGTGATCTGGCTGATGCCGTGGGCCGCCAGGGCGGCGATGAGCATGGCCGCCCCGGCCCGCAGGTCGCAGGCCTCCAGCTGGGCCCCCGTCAGGCGCTCCACACCCTCGATGATGGCCAGGTTGCCGTCCACCTGAATCTGCGCGCCCATGCGCTTGAACTCGTCGGTATAGCGGAAGCGGGTGTTCCACACGCTGTCAGTGATGATGCTGGTGCCCTGGGCCAGGCACAGGGCCGCGGCGATCTGGGGCTGCATGTCCGTGGGGAAGCCGGGGTAGGGCATGGTCTTGATGTTGGCGCGCACCAGGGGGCCGATGCGGCTGACCAGCAGGCTGTCGTCCACCTCGTGGATCTCCACCCCCATCTCGCACAGCTTGGCAGAGATGCAGTCCATGTGTTTGGGGATGATGTTGCACAGCTTCACCTCGCCGCCGCAGGCCGCCACGGCGGCCATGTAGGTGCCCGCCTCGATCTGGTCGGGGATGATGGAGTAGCTCCCGCCCCGCAGAATGCTGACCCCCCGGACCTTGATGACGTCGGTGCCCGCGCCCATGATGTTGGCCCCCATGGAGTTGAGGAAGTTGGCCACGTCCACGATGTGGGGCTCCTTGGCGGCGTTTTCAATGACGGTCATGCCCTCGGCCATGGCGGCGGAGAGCATAATGTTGATGGTGGCCCCCACAGAGGACTTGTCCAGGAAGATGTTGGCCCCCTTCAGCCGGCCGCCGGCGGCCTCGGCCATGACAAAGCCGCTCTGGGTGTCCACCTGGGCCCCCAGGGCGCGAAAACCCTTCAGATGCTGGTCGATGGGCCGGGTGCTGCCGAAATCGCACCCGCCGGGCAGGGCCACGTCCGCCGCGCCGAAGCGGCCCAGCAGGGCCCCCAGCATATAGTAGGACGCGCGGCAGCGCCGGGCGGACTCGTAGGGCACCCGGCCGTTGCGCAGGGAGGAGCTGTCGATCTCCACCGTATGGGGGTTTACATAACGCACCTTTGCGCCCAGATCCTGGAGAATGCCCAGCAGCAGCGACACGTCGCTGATCCGGGGCATGTTCTCAATGCGGCAGGGGCCGTTGACCATCAGGGCTGCGGGGATAATGGCGACGGCGGCGTTCTTTGCGCCGCTGATATGAATCTCTCCAAACAAGGGCCGTCCGCCCTCGACAATATACTTGGTCAAAGAATTGCACCTCTTTGTTAATATATCGGCCGTCCAGGTACAGTTTACCCAGGCCGGAACACTTCATACCGAAAAAATCGGTAATCAGTAGGCATAAGCACAGATATTACTAGTATAACAGGTTTTACCTTAAAAGCAATGGGCAATCCGTAAATAACTTCATAAATTTTTAATAATTTCCCCGGGGGATTTGGAGAAACAAATGAAAAAACGGGAGGGGGACCCTCCGCGACCCGCCCGGTGGACTTTTCCGCCGGGCTGTGTTATAGTTGAAGCGCCTGAAAACCAGTCCACAGGGGGCGGGGCCGATGGGGCGCGTCCTCCAGTCGGGCGTCAAAATTTACGGAAATGGCGCGCTGCAACCGCTGGTTGTCAAATTTTCCACACTTCTTGGTGGACCGGCGGCATCCCCTGTGCTAGGCTGGGGCCATCCCAATCCAAAGGAGGCTTTTTAATGGACACACAATTTCAGGACCGGCTCAACCGCCTGCGCCGGGAGCGAGGGCTGAGTCAGGAGGACCTGGCGGAGGTGGTGGGCGTCACCCGCCAGGCGGTGCAGAAGTGGGAGAGCGGCGCGTCCCGGCCAGACATGGACAACCTGGCCGCCCTGGCCCGGTATTTCGGCGTGACCCTGGACCATCTGGTCCTGGGCCGCGATCCCGGCACCGGCAGTCCTCCCGGCGGGGGACAGACCGTCATCAACAACTACTACCACCCCTCCCTCTGGGAGTACGAGTATAAGAGCGAGCGGACCCTTTGGGGCCTGCCTCTGGTCCATATCCACCTGAAAAACAACAGTCTGGTCCGGGCCAAGGGGATCATCGCCGTGGGCAACGTGGCGGTGGGGCTGGTGTCGGCGGGCATTTTTTCTGTGGGAGTGCTCTCCTTCGGCGTGCTGGCCCTAGGTGTGCTGGCCCTGGGCTGCCTGGCGGCGGGGGTGCTGTCTGCGGGGGGCATAGCGGCGGGGGTGGTGGCCGCCGGCGGCTTTGCCTTCGGCTGGCTGGGACTGGGGGGCATCGTCTACGCCGTCTACGGCGCCGGCGGGGTGGTGGCCGCCTCCCAGATCGCCCTGGGGGGCGTGGCGGAGGCGCCCCTGGCCATCGGCCGGGCCGTCCAGGGGCAGACCGCCATCCAGCTGCCGGAGGCCGGCCCCCTATCCCCGGAAACCCGGGAGATGATCCGCCAGGCCCTGGCGGAGGCCCTTGGAGGCCGCCATCGGTGGCTGGAGGCCCTGCTGCGCGCCCTGTGCGGCGGGTGAGGGCTGGAAAAAGCTGTGAACTTTTTATAAAAACTCTGTTTTTCCCGTTGTGTTTTTCCCCCGCTTGTGCTATCCTATAACCATCATGAGTCCACCAAATGCAGTAAAGGAGTGATTTCATATGGTTAGACTGATCATGAGCGGCTCGGGTGAGGGCAAGACAAAGCAGCTCATCGAGCTGATGGAGAACGCCGCGGAGCACGATGTCGGGTGCATGGTGTGCATCGAGCCCACCCGCAATATGAGCTTCAACCTGCGCCACCAGACCCGCATGATCGACGCCTCCGAGTTCTCTATCGACAGCTTTGAGACCCTGCGGGGCTTTATCTGCGGCCTGTACGCCGGCAATTACGATATTTCCCACGTCTTCATCGACAACCTGTGCAAGGTCGCCCGCAGCAACGACGAGCGCCAGGTGGGCCAGTTCCTCAACTGGCTGGACGGCTTCAGCTCCCCCCTGAACCTGAAGATCACCGTCACCGTCAGCGCCAATCCGGACACCGCCACCGACACCATGCGGAAATTTATGTGACGTGTTTCCCTGCCCCCGGCTGGTCTCCGGCCGGGGGCGTTTTCTATTTCCGCCACCAGGAAAGGAGTCTTCTATGGGCATTCACATCCATTTCAGCCTCAATCGCCCGTTCCGGGGCAGGGCGGAGCGCCCCGCCCCCGCCGCCCCCAAGGACATCCCCGCTCTTCTGGCGGCCATGACGCCGCTGGAGAAGCTCCGTCTGTGCGCCGGTGCGGACTTCTGGCACAGCCGGGCGGTGGAGCGGCTGGGCGTGCCCGCCTTCCGCATGGCCGACGGCCCCCACGGCCTGCGCATACAGGAGGGGGACGCGGGAGTCCACGATTCCCTGCCCGCCACCTGCTTCCCCGCCGCCGTCACCGCTGCCGCCGCCTGGGACCCGGCGCTCTGCGCCGACGTGGGCCGGGCCATCGGCCTGGAGGCTGCGGCGGCCGGGGTGAAGCTGGTGCTGGGGCCGGGGTGCAACATCAAGCGGGACCCCCGCTGCGGCCGGAATTTCGAGTACCTGTCCGAGGACCCCTGCCTGTCCGGGGTCCTGGCGGCGGCCTTCGTCCGGGGACAGCAGGAGACGGGGGTGCGCTCGTGCCTGAAGCACTTCGCCGCCAACAGCCAGGAGTACAAGCGCAACAACGGCGACAGCCGGGTGGATGAGCGGGCCCTGCGGGAGATCTACCTGTCCGCCTTCGAGCGGGCGGTGAAGGAGGCCCGGCCCGGGGCGGTAATGAGCGCCTACAACAAGCTCAATGGCATCCACTGCAGCGACCACCACCCCCTGCTCACCGGCATCCTGCGGGAGGAGTGGGGCTTCGACGGGCTGGTGGTCACCGACTGGGGCGGGCTGAACGACCGGGTGGAGGCCCTCCGGGCGGGGTGTGATCTGAGCATGCCCGGCGGCTCGTCCTACATGGAGGGGGCCGTCCTGGAGGCCCTGGCCGGCGGCGCTCTGGAGGAGGCGGACCTGGACCGCTCGGCGGCCAGGGTGCTGCGCATGGCCCTGGAGACCGCCCCCGCCGCACCGGAGGCGGATCTGGACGCCCACCACCGCCTCGCCTGCCTGGCGGCGGAGCGGGGGGCGGTGCTGCTGAAAAACGACGGGGGCCTGCTTCCCGCCCCGCCGGAGGGCATGGTGCTCATCGGCTACATGGCCCGGCACCCTCGCTACCAGGGCGCCGGCAGCAGCCACATCAACCCCACCCGTCTCACCACCCTCACCGGCGCCCTGCCGGCGGCGCCCTGGGTCCCCTGCGGCGACCGGGAGGGCCGGGTGACGGCGGAGGAGCTGGACCGGGCGGTTCAGGCCGCCAGGGAGGCCCGGACGGCGGTGGTGGCGGCGGGCCTGCCGGAGAGCTGGGAGTCCGAGGGCCTCGACCGGCCCCACCTCTCCCTGCCGGAGGGGTACAACACCCTCATTGAGGCGGTGGCGGCGGCCAATCCCCGCACGGTGGTGGTCCTGCTGGCGGGCAGCCCGGTGGAGACGCCCTGGGCGGACCGGGTGGGGGCCATCCTGTACATGGGCCTCCCTGGCCAGGCGGGGGGCCAGGCCGCGGCCAACCTGCTCACAGGCCGGGCCGTCCCCGGCGGCCGGCTGGCGGAGAGCTGGCCCCTGTCCCTGGCGGACCTGCCCGCTCGGGAGACCTTCGGGACGCGGAACCCAGAGTACCGGGAGAGCGTCTACGTGGGGTACCGGTACTACGACAAGGCGGATCTGCCGGTCCGCTTCCCCTTCGGACACGGGCTGAGCTACACCTCCTTCGCCTACAGCGACCTGGTCATCGAAGGGCGCTCCGTGTCCGCCCTGGTGACCAACACGGGCCCCGCCGCCGGGGCGGAGGTGGTGCAGCTCTACGTGGCACCGCCCCGGACCGGCCCCCACCGGCCGGTCCGGGAGCTGCAGGGGTTTGTCCGGCTGGAGCTGGCCCCCGGCGAGAGCCGCCGGGCTGCATTCACCCTGGACGACCGGGCCTTCCGCCTGTGGGACGGCGGCTGGCGGGTCCCCGGCGGGACCTACGGGATCCAGCTGGGCGCCTCCAGCCGGGACATCCGGCTGGAGGGGACCATGGCGGTGGAGGGGGAGGATGTGCCCGCCCCGGCGTGGCAGGCGGGGAGCTGGTACGAGGCCCCCTCCGGGCCGCCCCCCAGGGCGGACTGGGAGCGGGCCATGGGCGGCCCCGTCCCCCAAGAGCTCGCCCCGAAGAAGGGACAGTTTACCATGGACAGCACCTGCGCGGAGATGATGGAGGACTCCCTGGTGATGCGGCTGCAGTACCACATCTCCCGGTGGGTCATCAGCCGGGTCTGCGGCACGCGGGACCCGGCTGACCCCGGATACCGGATGATGATGAACGACGCGGTCAACTGCCCTATGCGGGCGGTGGTGATCAACACTGGCGGCCGGGTGGGCGAGGGGATGGCCCGGGGGCTGCTGGAGATGGCCAACGGCCATTTTCTCCGGGGGCTGGGGACCATGGCGGGCTGGAGGCGGTGAGGGGCGGACCGGTCCGCACCGCGGTTTATTTGGCAATGCGTACCGGCAAAATCGAACTGCCTATGGACAAAGCAGCGTTGACGGGCACAACCCGTCAACGCTGTTTTACTCATTTATTCAACCCTTGTGTATTCAATCCGTTTCGTATCAGCGATGGAATCCTGCAGCATACCGCTGGAAACGGATACGCCGAATCCCTGATAGCTGAATGACAGCGAACCGGATAGCGGATTTGCATTATGAACGTATATGCCGTCTATTGCCGTGGATTTTCCGCCTGGGGCAGTTGACATGGAAAGCCTGGGCTCCGGCGTTAAGGAAAATGAAAGGGAGCCTCTTAATCCGTCGGCTGACAGCCACTCGCTTGGCGATATTTGTTCTTCAAAATTGATATATTACTTCTGCGGGCAAAAACAGGAAGGCGACGGATGGAGGAAGAAACTAGAAACAGCAGAGGAATGATGCTGTAATCTGCGCATAAATGACTGGATTTTGAGGGAAATATCTTCCGCGGTATAGGGCAGCTATCCCGAGTGAACGGAAATTTTCAAAGCGTGATTCAAATATTCATCAGGGTTGTATTCCGGTGCATAGGGAGGCAGGAAGAACACCTCCATCTTCTCCCTGTTCTTCTCCAGCCAGGCCGCAGCAAGCTTGCCGTGATGCACCTTCAGAGCTTTTCCGCCTTTAGATGCCCTGAGGGTTCTGTCTCCGCGCACACTTCACCGGGCGCTGGCTGCTCACTGCAACATTGTCAAGTGGTAAATTCAGAATAACACAAAAATACCCCCCTATCTCGGTTATCGAGGCAGGGGGATATAGCAAAATATGATTAAATTGTTATTCTTGTTTATAACATTCCAAATCACCGCTACAAAGGCTATGGAGTTGACAGGGACAAAGCGCACGACATTTTACAAGCTACTGGGAGCATGAGCCACAACAACGCACAAGGGCCGCTATAATGGCCCTTGTGCGTTGTTGTGTAGATAATACCAGCAGACCACCGCCGCCGCCGCAAGCCGCCGTTTCCGCCGTGTTTTGGTTGCGGTCGGAAAATCCGCCGAAAAAGCCTAGGCCAGCAGAGAGCAAGGGTATTTTCCCGTAACTATCCCCCCCAGGGCCTAGGGAGCCGCTAGGGGGCGTTCATGGGCTAGGCAGGGTGTAACCCTAGGCGCAAGTGACAAGGTCGTTACCAGGGATTAAAATGGCGGCTAGGCGTATTAGGTGACTACTGCGGCAGTAAGGATTATAAGGTGACTAATGAGATTGATGTAAAACTAGAAAATAGAACACTTTACAATGTAAACGCTGGTTTAGCTATATATCCAAAATTCTCCTAATAGCTTCTTATTTTATAGGAGAATTTTGGATATATAGCTAACTAAACAATTATTTTGAGGAATAAGGAATTATACAGTTTAGCAAGTAAGAAATCAGTCACCGCACAACACTATAATTAGTAAGTGCCAAAAAAATTTCAAATCAACAGGATAAAATTTTTTATTCTTGATGTTACAAATCACGTTATATTATGTCCTTGAAAAAGGAAAAAAATATAAGGAGGTTAGGATTATGAATCCTAAGAAATACAAAGTTTATGAACATGTTAACAAAGTGAATGGAAAGAGGTACATTGGATAGACTGGCCTTTGTTTATCAGACAGATTTTAGGGCGGCAAGGGATATTCAAATCAGGAAAGGTTTTACAATGATATTCTAAAGTATGGTTGGCAACATTTTGAACATAATCTAATAAAAGATGGATTAACAAAGGAAGAATCAAAGAAATTAGAGCGTGATTTAATTACAAAATATGAAACATGGAATCCAGATAAAGGTTATAATACTTATGGTTCTGATTGGGTTCCTGATAGCAATATAGAAATACGTCTTGATAGGCCAGTTATTTGTGTAGAAACAGGGATTGAATATGATAGTATTCCAGCCGCAACAAAGGAAATGAGATTAACAAGTAAAACTTGTATTCTAAGAGCTGTAAATAATCCAACAAGAAAATCAAGGGGGTTTCATTGGGTGCAATTACCTTTTGATGAAAAGGAGGATAAGTAAAGTGACAAAACAACAATTTATAGATGAAGGAATGGTACATTTAGAAATGACAGAAGAATTAAAAAATCATTGTATTGAACTTGCTAGAACTTATAGATTTATCACTAAGGCTCTTGTCATGAATGACCCTAATAGATTTTATTACTGCTATGAACTAACTTGTAAAGATACAGGATTTAGCTATTATCATATTTTGGATGGATTTACTGGTATATTGTCAAAAGAAGATATAGCAGAAATGAAATTAGAAGTAAAAGATAGCTAGGGTCTGTTCACATAAGGGCATCGACAATAAGTGCGAAATAGATAAAAGCTAA
>ERZ779631.438-NODE-438-length-14528-cov-7.068127_pt1 | contig 14528 bp, 15 predicted proteins | sample MGYA00514193_ERZ779631 | MGnify/ENA primary metagenome ERZ779631 (study PRJEB29562, sample SAMEA4376710) | mouse gut metagenome | isolation source: Cecum | study: EMG produced TPA metagenomics assembly of the A DSS colitis mouse model was used to assess the...
TGATAAGCGCCGATATGAAGCGCAGTTTTTCCTGCTTCCTGCCAATTATCATAGAAGCATTCATCTATATGCCCACTTCCCTCCGTTGCCTTGATAAACGCAAAATCCAAATCCTGCCCCGCCAGTTCTGCCCAGTCAATCGTTCCTTGATAGCGAGACACGTCAACACCGGTCATCTCAAACTTTCCGGCAAGTTTCGGCGTGATTCTAATCTTTTTCTGAATAAATAATGAACCCATGATTGCCGCCATCATCATTAGCAGCATCACAACCTGTACAATTCTTTTTTTCTCCATGAATGCTCCGTCTCCGAATAATCTTTCCAATCATATCAAAAAAATGCCTGTGAAAAGGCATTTTTCTAAAATATGCAGCCATTACTGCGAGCTGCCCGTATTTTCGTTCACCGCGAATTGCCCTGAATAATCTTCACGATCAGCACTACAATCAAAATGCCAATGATGACAGGCGCAAAAAGGTAGAGCAGGGAAAAAGCTAAGCCGATGATTACCACTACGATTACCGTCGCGATCAGCATAATCAGCCATCCCGGCAGCATAATTCTCTTCATGTGAGGCTGTTCGTCGTCAGCCTGCCAATTTAGTGTATTGTCTGCTACTTCTTCATCATACTCTCTATTCGTACCGTAATTCTCTCCGGCATGCTTGTTTGCCTCAATAATACTCTTTGCCAACAACCGGGGATCTCCAAGTCCGGCAAGGACTTCCTCTTCCCTACGCCCTTTGCGCACCTCGGCGTCAATATATTCCTGATAATATCTTACATTCTCCGCAACAAGACCGCTGTTCAACCCACCCGCCAAAGCGCGCTGCAGCTTCTCGATAAATTCCTCTTTATTCATCTTTTCTCCTCTATATCAGCATCAGACTATAGCCTGTCCATTCCAGTCCCGTCATTCATCCTTTGTATGAACGCATCCGGATTTTTCTTCATATCCGCCATCGTCCGGAAAGCCTGCAGGATCATCGCCTCTTTGTTACACTGTTCTGTATTCTTACCGGAGTCCCTTTGCAGATTATATCTCTCCATCTGCCAGACATACAAATCCGTCAGAGAATAACCGCGCACTTTCATTGCATCCGACGGCATGTGGTGTTCCAGATAATAGACAAACTCATCATACAGTTCTCTGTCGGATAACATTTCACTCCACATTCCGTCGCACCATGCCTCGGTGCATCCCGCGTATTCGCACAGCCTTACGAGTCCGTCATATGCCCTGATTTTCTCTGTACCATATATGATGCCAGACATTTTGTCCTTCTCCTGCCGCTTGTATTTCTTTTATTGCACCGCAATTCTTGTAGCGCAGACTGCTGAGTCTTTTCATACTCGCAAATCCGAGCTTCGCTCTCCTTGTCCGGTTTCATCGGACGTTTGCTATTCTCGGATGCTGTAATCCTGTATCACTTCAGCAAGAATTGCACCGCAATTCTTGTAGCGCAGACTGCTGAGTCTGCGCATATTATATCATGGGATTGTGTATTCTTCTACATACTGTTGGAAAATTTAAGAAAAACATACGCACCTTGTTATTTTTCGCTCTTTTGCCAATATGACAAACAAGGCATACCGTTTACCACAGTATGCCCTGTTCATCTATATTCTTCAATCCTCCCCTTATATCTCCGCTACCGAATTGCCGTCATATACCTGACCTTCTACGACAATCTGTTCAATCAGCGTAACTTTCGGATGTTCTATCAGATTGATCACCTTCTCAGCCGCCTTCATGCCGAGCTGCTTCGTGTCCTGTTGTAGTGTAGTCAATTTGGGTTCTAAATGTCTTGCAATCCGAATTCCGTCGAAACCTACCACGGAAATGTCATCCGGGACACGCAGTCCTCTCTCGTGAATCGCATTCATTCCTCCATAGCATGCAAAATCATCGGGATAGAAGATGCAGGTCGGCCGTCTCTTCAAATCAAGCAGCTTTTCCGTCTCGGCATACGCACCTTGCGTATCTCGGTATGCCGCTGTCCGTATATATTCATCCGGTACATCCAGCCCCAATTCCGCCGCCGTTTTATAAAAAGATGATAATCGCTTCTGTGTAACGGCAGAATCCGCGCCATGGATGTACGCTATCCTGCGATGTCCTTTGTCATATACATAGTGCAGCAAATCCTGAATACCTTTGATATTATCCGACACAACCGCGCACACATTATTAAACAGATGGTCGATTGTCACTGTCGGAATATCGCTTCTTACAAGTTCCATCACTTCCGCATCATAGAAGTTGACGCACGCAAGAATCACTCCGTCAAACCCCCGATATCGGCAATGTTCCAGATAAGACATTCTGTTAGGTCTTGTTCTGCATCCATTGACAAAAGTGATGTCATATCCCTTTTCCTCCGCTGTGCTTTTCAGGCTGTCCAATATGCTCGCAAAAAAATCATGCGTCAGACCGCTATGGTCCTCTTCCTCAAACAGCACGCCTAAATTATATGTACGATTTGTCTTCAACGCTTTCGCGGCAGAGTTAGGAAAATAACCCATTTCCTTCGCCATCTGTCTGATACGTTCCTTTGTTGCCGCTCCGATATCTCCATGATCGTTCAGCGCTTTGCTCACAGTTGCCACAGATACACCGCACGCCGCCGAAATGTCTTTCATTGATACCATACTGCAAGCCCGTCCTCTCTTAAATAAGTATTCTCTTAAACGCTTTAACTCTTAAACGTTTTCGCAACTACAGTCTATCTTACTTACGGAAATTTTGCAATATAAATTTTATTTTTTGTTTGATTCTCTTCGTTTTTTTCTATTATTTTTGAAAAAAAGCCTTAAATTGTGATTCCTATTGCATTTGTATACCTTTTTTTGTATAATTGCCTTATCATTATGTTGATAGTATATCTCCCGTTCAATGTGTCTTTATCACAAATTATTTGCGGGAACGGTATACGGATTTATGTTTTATCTTAATCGTTTTCTGTATTTCGCAGCAAGTATTCATTTCAACGCAATATTAAATTAAGAAAAGGAGAATATCATTATGAAATTCGGCTATTTCGATGACGCCAACCGTGAATATGTCATCACAACACCCAAGACGCCCTTACCATGGATCAATTATCTGGGATGCAATGAATTTTTCAGCTTAATTTCCAACACCTGCGGCGGTTACACTTTCTACAAAGACGCTAAACTGCTGCGTCTCACGCGTTACCGCTACAACGATGTGCCGAACGATATCAACGGCAAATATTTCTATATCAAGGATAATAATACCATATGGAATCCGGGTTGGAAACCAACTCAGACGGAGCTTGACAGTTATGAATGCCGCCACGGCATCGGCTACAGCCGTTTTACCGGAGCCAAAAACGATTTGGAAGCTTCCGTTCTCACTTTTGTGCCTATGGACGACAACTGTGAAGTCAGCCAGATCAAACTTACTAACAAGAGTGACGCGGCAAAAGACCTCTCTCTCTTTTCCTATGTAGAATGGTGTCTCTGGAATGCCGACGATGACTCCCGAAACTTCCAGCGTAATTTAAGTACCGGTGAAGTTGAAGTAATCGGTTCCACCATCTATCATAAGACCGAATACAGAGAGCGCAGAAATCATTATGCAGTTTACTCCGTCAACACTCCCGTGGACGGATTCGACACGAGCCGTGACGCTTTCTTAGGCGCATACCGCGGCGCTGCTAATCCGGAAGTTGTGGAGAACGGCAAATCCACTAACTCCATTGCACGCGGCTGGTCGCCCATTGCGTCCCATCAGATTAATGTGTCCCTTGCTCCCGGCGAAACGAAATCTTTTGTCTTCGTCTTAGGTTACATAGAGAATCCAGAGGATGATAAATGGGAAGCGCACAATGTCATCAACAAGAAACCTGCCGATGCGATGTTGGCAAATTATCAGACTGATGCTGATGTTGATAAGGCGTTTGCAGCACTTAACGCATACTGGAGCGATTTGCTGTCCAAGTACAATGTAAAATCTTCCAATGATAAGGTTGACCGCATGGTCAATATCTGGAATCAGTACCAGTGTATGGTAACTTTCAATATGTCTCGTTCCGCTTCCTACTATGAATCCGGTATCGGACGCGGTATGGGCTTTAGAGATTCCTGTCAGGACCTGCTTGGCTTTGTGCATCTGATTCCCGACCGCGCAAGGCAGAGAATCATTGATATTGCATCCACGCAGTTTGAAGACGGCAGCGCATACCATCAGTACCAGCCATTGACTAAGAAAGGTAATTCCGATATCGGCAGCGGTTTCAACGACGATCCGTTATGGCTGATTGCCGGCACCTCGGCATATGTCCGCGAGAGTGGCGACACATCCATCCTGACCGAAATGGTTCCTTTCGATAATGATATGAACGTCGCCAAACCGTTGATGAATCACTTAAAACGTTCCTTTGATTACATCGTCAACCATAAAGGCCCTCACAGCTTACCGCTCATCGGACGTGCAGACTGGAATGACTGTCTGAACTTAAACTGCTTCTCCGAGCATCCGGGCGAATCTTTCCAGACATTCGGTCCTTCCGAGGGTCCCGTTGCCGAATCCGTATTTATCGCGGGAATGTTTGTTAAGTACGGTGAGGAATACGCCCAGTTATGCGAATTGATGGACGATCAGGCAGAAGCCGATTACGCCCGCGCAGAAGTGAAGAAAATGTATGACGCAATCTTAAAAGACGGCTGGGACGGCGACTGGTTCGTACGTGCATACGATGCCTACGGCAAGAAGATTGGTTCCAAAGAATGCGAAGAAGGTCAGATTTTTATTGAATCCAACGGATTCTGTTCTCTTGCCGGCGTCGGCGTAGAGGAAGGTCTTGCACAGAAGGCGCTCGACTCCGTAAAAGAAAAACTCGATACCGAGTATGGCGTCATGATCCTGCAGCCCGCATACACCAGATATCATCTGGAACTGGGTGAAATCTCTTCCTATCCGCCGGGATACAAAGAGAATGCCGGTATCTTCTGCCACAATAACCCTTGGGTTTCCATCGCAGAGACTGTAATCGGACGCGGCGACAGGGCTTTTGAAATTTACCGCAAAACATGTCCTGCCTATGTGGAGGAGATCAGCGAGATACACAAGACTGAACCTTATGTATATTCCCAGATGGTAGCCGGCGCTGACGCGCAGATTCCGGGTGAAGCCAAGAACAGCTGGCTGACGGGTACTGCGGCATGGACATTCGTCAATGTGTCCCAGCACATCCTTGGCGTATATCCGACTCATCAAGGTCTCAGCATCAACCCGTGTGTACCGAAAGGCTTCGGCGATTTTGAACTGACCAGAAAGTTCCGCGAAGGCACTTACAACATCAAAGTCGTTAACCCCGGCAATGTTGAGAAGGGCGTGAAGTCTATCACCGTAGACGGCAAGACGCTATCCGGCTGTGTAGTTCCTTATGAGAAAGGAAAAACCAACTATGATGTAGTGGTTACTATGGGTTAAAAAACCGCTGCCCTGCGATGACGATCTAAATCCGCATACATGATATTGTATGCGGATTTTTTTGTTGCCACTAGTTTCGCAAAAGGGGTTGTTTTTCCTAAAAAGATGTGACAAAATATGACTTGTCGAACTCTTCCCATAGGGTATAGTTTCGTATTGGAGGAATGTTATAGTAATGAGTCAGTATATGTCTATCGGAAAAATATCAAAACTAAAAAATGTCAGTATCAAGTCACTGCGCTACTATGACCAGATTGGCATCTTAAAACCGGCATTTGTCAACACGGAAACCAATTACCGATATTATACCGAGGACCAGTTGTATCTTCTTGACGCGATTACTGTCTGTATCAAGCTGGGAATCCCGCTTAAAGATTTGAATAACTATGTAGAAAACGATTCCATCAATTTACAGAAACTACTCTATGACGGCAAAATCCTAGCTGAACAAAAGATTCTGGAAATCCATCACTGTCTGGGTACTTTGCAGGAAACCTTACAGAATATGTCAAGTTCCGTTACAGGTATGGCCAAGATTCCGAAGAGCAAGAGCGGCATCCTGCTGCCGGACGGTTTCTATCACAATGCAATAGAAGAACGGCGCCTGCTCATCGTACCGCTCGATGAAATGGACACTCCGAAGTACTACGGCCAGCATATCCTGAAGCTGTTTGTCACCGCCCAGCAAAACGGTATTACAGCTTCCTATCCGTCCGGTGTACTCCACGAATACAAGGACGGCGCTTATACGCGTTATATGTTCCTGACTCTCAATCAGGCTCAGGATAGTGCGAATGAATCTGCTCCCGACGCTCCTGCTAACGAAAGCGCCTTCTATACTTTGCCAAAAGGAGATTATGCCTGCCGCAGAATCTCTATCCATATGGGAGACTTTTCTTCTGTAAAAGAGGAAATGAAAGAAGTAATTAAGGACGATAACTTTTGCATCATAGAGACAGATACTTTGTCCGAGCAGAATAAAAAAGACGGGTATCCCTTTGAACTGGAGTATTACATATCACATTGAGCCAAAAGCGGACATATCTATCATATGCCCGCTTTTTTAATCTCTTCTGAGTTGATATAATATTTCTTCAAAACACACTCCGTCAGTCTTCGGTACTCCCCGTTCATCTGAACGCACGATACATTTCTTCACAAAGCCCGAAGCCTTGCGCACAGATTTATGAAACGGTACGCCGTTCACCCCGTCCGCGGCAATGATCGAGGAGAATACATCTCCCGTTCCGGAACGCTCTGCGCCCGCTCTGTGCGTGCGGATAATCTGTGGTTCCTGTCCTTTCTCATATACATAATTGGCTATAAATTCTCCCTGCGGGATTCCGGTGATCACTACCCTCGACGGACCAAGCGACGCAATGCGTTCCGCCATGGCGTACAATTCCTTTTTACACCATGCTCCTTCCCGATAGGGCACATCCGCCAATCGGCATGCCTCTGTCAAATTCGGTGTTGTGATATCTGCATACCCTTCCAATTCACGCATTCTATCACATAACTCTTCTGTGTAGGTAGAGTATAATCTTCCATGATCGCCCATCACCGGGTCTACGATCACTATCGTGTCTTCCTGTGAAAAATGATTTATAAATCCTTTCACAATCTCAATCTGTTTTACCGAACCCAAAAAACCGGTTGCAATGCCCTCAAACCGAAGTCCCAGCTGTCGCCAATTGTCAATATACTCCTTCATGCGTTCCGTGTAATCATCTATGAAATAATTCGGATATCCCATGTGATTGGATAGAACTGCCGTAGGCACCGGGCAGCACTGCACGCCCATATATGAGATGATCGGAAGTGAAACTGCGACAGCACACCTCCCGAATCCTGCTATATCGTTTATTACTGCTATTTTTTTCTGCACTTGCTTCGTCCCTTATTCCGTTTCCGCTCTGTTTTCTTTCCCATCGCTTTCTGTCGCTCTACTCTTAGTCTTGTAAAGCGTCATCGAAACCTATTCTATCACAAACATGATATAAGGGCAACGCATCCTCTTCTACTCTTCCTCTTCCTTCTCCTCCGCCTGTTTCACCGGCGTATTCTTCATGTTGTCAATCTCCCGCATCGCGTCGCGTGTCTGCCGTACTTCCATAATTTTACGAAGAATGGCATTGATGTCTTCCGGTGAAAACAAATCCAGACATTTCATCAGACTGTCCAGATCATTCAGATCAATATTAACCGTTCCCACGGAAGTACTGACTCTGATCCAGTCCGGATTCGCACTGCCGCCGATGGTAATCATATTGCCATATACTGCATCCTTTGTCACAGATACGCTTACACCATTATGAATAACCGTCCTCTCTACCTTACCGCCCGCTTCCGGTTCTTCCATCTGACGGAGTATAATGCCGATAGAATCAGTGGCTCCGCATGTCTTCTGACCAGACTTCATATATTCGTCCGCCTTCTTAAGCTGCGCTGCAAAAGAGTACGCGTCCGCACCGTCCCCTTCAAGTCCCATCTGTTCTCTTCTTGCCGCTGTCTCAACATATTTCTTTAGCTGTTTTGCCGTGTTACTGTTACCCGGTGCGCTTACCGGATAGAATTGGTGAAACGGATTGTTCGTTATCATCTTTATGCCCCCTCTATTATGACATGCCGTCTGCCGTCTCAAGTGCAAACTGTTCTATTCTGTACTCCGTCTGTTCCTGAACCTTGGTCGTATCCACACAGTATGCCTCCTGCCTGCCGTCATCATACTTTGCTTCCACGTAGACATGATCCCCTTCCAGCTTACCTTTCAAAGTATACCCCTCCGTCACGGCAATCTCTATGTTATCGCTCTCTTCATAACTCATATTTCTCACCTCCGCAGACTGTACGGCTTCACGACCTGCTGCCTCATTGACGCGGATTCTCGCCGCATTACCGGTCATATTAATGCCCGCCGCGCGCCCACCGGGACTTACATTGTTTTCCGCCTCCGGAGTTCTATTCTCTTCTGCCTGCGATTTCAGGTTCTGCATCAGACTTTCCTGAAATTTCTCTGACTGCCCTGCCTTTTTTCTACCTGCATACTCCTGTATCTGTGTTTTGCTCTTAACGCCTATTTCTTCTATGCCCATAAGCTCTACGGCCTCCCTTCCGTAAGAATCTTCTTTACTTCTTCCCTGCCGCGCCTCAGTCTTGTCTTGATGGTTCCTTCCTTCTCGTTCAAGACACCCGCTATTTCCTGTATGGAATAATCCTCATAATAGAAAAGATAGATCGGATTGCGATAATGCATCGGCAGCTTCAATACGGCATCCAATGTCCTGTCGTCTTTTATCTGATATGGCAGATAAATGTTCTTTGTCTCCGCAATCAGCGATTCATCCAGTCCGACCGTTTTCTGATGCCAGCTGCTCTTCAGAATATCCATACATATGTGAATGGTCGTGCGTATCAGCCACGCCTTCTCATGCTCTTTGCTGAGAATCGGTTTCTCATCTTTCATGTAGCGCAGAAACGCTTCCTGCACCGCATCCTCGGCGTCCGCCCGATTCCTCATATTAGAAAAAGCAATCCGATACAGCATCGTCTGATATTCCTCTACCAGATCATTCCATCTCAGCTCTTTCTCAAACTTGTGCTCCATTCCGTCAAAATCCCTTGTTTTATCGTGTATATTTTTCATTCTATCACGCTTCTACCAGTAATACGAATGAAAAACGGGAAAAGTTTCATTTACTGAAAATTTTCCCGCCTTTTCTTTTTTCTGTTTCTCTTAACAGTCTCTCTTATCCGTTATCGCGGCACATAGCCCGATTGCCGCCACGAACATAATGAGCGATGCCGCTAAGGCAATTCCTCCGATCAGATTCAGATTCCTTCCCACCGTCTCCATAAACTGCTGCAATTTCTCAGGCTCCTTCATGATTTCCTTAGACAAATTTGCCGTGACAAAGAAGAAGCACATTCCCGGAAGCACTCTGATGATACCTAGAAGGTTCTGTGCAGTGTTTTCCCCGAACAGATAGAAAAACACATACTCCGCCGTCATAATGAAAATGCCTACCGCCAGTGCTATCAGACATAACGGGATATCCATTGCACTGCTTTGAAATCCGAACAGACGGAAAGCCGCCAGCGCCCCTGCTCCCAGCACCACTGCAATCATAATCAAAGACATGCCGTACAGAAACCTTCCCGCCACTCTGTCCCTTGTGGTCGCCGGAAGAAGCTGTAGAAAGCCCGTCTCCTCACTCCTGCACGAACCGAAGGGCGAGCAGGAAAAGATAATCATCATGAATACCATATAAGAAAAGGGCACCACCGCACTGTACTCCCTGATATCGGAATCCGGCACAATCATAATAATCACAATCAGCAGTAAAAACACCGGCGTAAACAACATCTGCTGTTTCGTCTTCACATAATCTATCTTCAAAAAATGTAATGCTTTCATCAGTTTTCCTCCTTGTCCTTGATATAATGAACCACAATCTCGTCTATCGTCGGCTTCTCAAAATGAAACTCCTTATTGAGCAAATCCGCCCGGTCGCTCGGCAGGATTGCCTCAAAACCATACGCATTATCCATAATACCGATAAGCGCCTTCTGAAGTTCCGGCGTCACGGCGCTTCTCTCGCCCTTCACCAGCAGATAGTTCTCTAACAGTTCATCCTTCGCGTCATAGAGCACCTTTTTGCCCTCATGGATAAAAAAGATATAGTCCGCTATCTGTTCCAAATCGCTTAAAATATGCGTGGAGAAAATCACACTCCGCTCCCCGTCGGCAATATACTCCTGCAACAGTTTTAAGATTTCCAGACGCACTACCGGATCAAGCCCGTTGGTCGCTTCATCTAATACCAGAAGCTTCGTTTCTCTGGCAAGCACCGCCGCAAACATCAATTTCACTTTCATACCCTGCGAGAAGTCCTTGACCTTCATCTTATCGGACAATTTCCATTTATCCAGCAGTTCGTTAAATTTCTCCACAGAAAAAGTGCTGTAGAAATTTTTCAGAAGCCCGCGTATATTTCTCACCGTAAAATTATTGGGATAATAAAAGTCACCGCCAATATATCCGATACATTCCTTATAATACACGGCGTCTTCTTTACACGTAATACCATCCACCCGGACTTCTCCTTTGCTGCTCTTACATATATTTGTGATGATATTAAGCGTTGTACTCTTACCCGCGCCATTCTGCCCCACATACCCCATAATGTATCCCTTAGGCAGAACAAAATCAATATTTTCAAGACTAAAATTCTTGTAATGCTTTGATACGTTATGCACTTCTAACAGTTCCATCGTCTTATCATTCCTTTCCTTGTGCCGCGTCCCCGGCATGTGTCCCATTCTGTTATGTCCCAGTCCGCCATTCGCTGCAGCTTACGACTCCTGCAGCAGGTTGTGGAAAATCCGCATCAGTTCTTCCTTCGGCAGTCCCATCACCCGCGCCGTCTCAATGGCAGTGCTAAGTCCCTCCTCAATGCGCATCAGATACTGTTCCTGTAACATGCTGTTATCTTTGGAGAGCACTACGCTTCCCTTGCCCTGCATAGTCGCGATAAATCCTTCCTCTTCCAGATCACTGTAAGCTCTGGTCGTGGTAATCACGCTGACTCCCACTTCCTTGGCTAGCTGCCTGATGGAAGGCAGTGTACTTCCTTCGGGAATCTGCCCGTTTAAAATCTGCTCCTTCAACTGCTCCTTAATCTGCGCATAGATTGGCAGTTCGGATTGATTCGATATGATAATTTTCATTGGTTAACCTCCTCGCGGCATCCTGTCGTCACAGTCTGTCACGGTCTAAAGTATATACTGTTTATATATCATTATATACAGTATATGCAATTTGTCAACACAATTTTATAAAAATTGAAAATACATGTTTAGAAGCTTATTTGAAAATACAGACGTGGTTGAACAGACGAGCATATTCCCGAAAAAATATGTGTATAGACAACTTAGAGATCATCGTCACAGTATATGACCTTAAGGGAAACTATAAGAATGAATCCGGCAATATGTGCCCAATTTATACGCGGATATATTCATACATGCTCTTTATTCATACAATAGAAGGTGTCAAAGAAGGACTGCTTACAGCCACTGTCCGTCCTCTGACAACGCATCCTCATCAGCCACAAGGACGACATCATTATGAAACTGCAGTACGGAAGCCTGTACCTGCGGAGTAATCTCTCCGAAAAAGACCTTCTTCACAATTTCCGCCTTATCCGCTCCGCTGACCACGACCAGAATCTTCTTAGCGCGCATAATCATAGACTCCGTCAGATTCACACAATGCGTCTCCTTCTGAAAGATATCGCTCGGCTCGTTAAATCCGATATGTCCGTTATGTCCCAATCCGAGAATCATTTCTATTCCTCCATATCCCTTAATCCGCGATTCTTCTCCGACAATTTTCTTCCACCAAAATACCGGAATATTTTCTTATATGATAATAACGGAGACCCGAAGGTCTCCGTTATGCTAGGGTTTCAGTATTATATCCACGTCCATAATACTTATAACATTTTCTTCATCTCGTCAGCTACGAACTGCACTTTGGTTCCTACAATAACCTGAACCGAAGTCTTACCCGGTCTCATAACACCGGCAACGCCTGCCGACTTAATCTTCTTCTCGTCAACTAGAGTATAATCCTTGATTTCCATACGAAGCCTTGTAATACAGTTGTCGAGAGAGGTAACGTTTGCCTTTCCGCCAAGTCCTTCCAGAATGATGGAAGCCACTTGCGTATAATCACTATTGGACAATACTGCTTTCTTTTCTGCCTCCACATCATCATCTTCTCTACCCGGTGTCTTTAAGTCAAATTTCACGATAGCCAATCGGAACACTACATAGAATACCACAAATGCCGCAATACCAAGAGGAATGATCATCCATGTATTCTGCGCCGCCGGCAGTGAAGCCGAGAACACAAGGTCTGTCGCGCCCGCCGAGAAACTGAAGCCGGCTCTGAAACCAAGGAGCGTTACAATCACTGTAAAGATACCATATAACAATGCATAAATCAGATACAATACAGGTGCAAGGAACATGAAACCAAATTCGAAAGGCTCTGTTACACCACAGACAAAGGAACAAACCGCCGCAGATGCTACCAGACCGATTGCAACCTTTTTCTTACCATCCTTCGCCGTATGAATCATTGCTAACGCCGCACCCGGAATACCGAACATCATACAAGGGAAGAAACCGGACATATACATACCAAGACTCCACGTTACGTCTGCGCTGGTCTCACCTGCCCAGAAGTGTGTCAGGTCTCCAAGACCGATTGTATCAAACCAGAATACGTTATTCAGCGCATGATGTAAGCCTGTCGGAATCAACAGTCTGTTCAAGAATGCATAGATACCTGCGCCTACCGGACCGAGCCCTACGATTCCCTGTCCTACTGCTATCAAAGCGCCAAATATCAACGGCCATACGAAGAGCAGAATCGCTGCTACAACAATCGATACCACGCCTGAAATGATCGCTACGCACCGCTTGCCGCTGAAGAACGACAGCCAGTCGGGTAATTTCGTTGATTTAAACTTGTTATAACAGGTTGCACCGATAATACCGGCAAGAATACCGATAAATGGATTGGCAATCTTATTGAACGCCAACGTCTTGTTAACATCATCTGCAATCGAAGGCATCAATGCCGTCACCGTACCTGTCGCAAGCAATGTCGTGATCATCAGCCATGATGCAAATGCCGCGAGACCAGCCGTACCGTCATGGTCGTCAGACATTCCCACACCTACACCGATAACGAACAGAAGCGCCATGTTGTCAATCAATGCGCTTCCGGCTTTTACAAGGAAAAATCCCAGCAAATTCAGGAAGCCGCTCATCTCACGCCCTGCGATCATCGTCGCCGGACACAGTGCGTACCCGATACCCATTAGAATACCGCAGATTGGCAGACATGCCACCGGCAGCATCAATGACTTACCTAGTTTCTGTAAATACTTCATCATAATATGTTACCCCCTTCTTATTATTATAGTTCCGCCCCAGCACGAAACCAAGGTTCTTATTTATATTCTATGGGGCTTCGCCCATGAATATCATTGTAATATGTATCAAACGCCTGCCGTTTCTTTGCGCTCAATGCCTATACCCTAAGCTTTCCGAAGTGTCAGAATATCGTCGCCCTGCGCTACATCGCCCTCTTCCTTCATGCTAATGTCGGCAAAGTCATCCGAATTGCAGACGATGATCGGCGTGATAATATCATAGCCTTCCGCTTTAATCTGCTCTACGTCCGCCTCTATCAACAAATCGCCTTTCTTCACTTCCTGTCCTTCCGAAACATGGGTTGTAAAATGTTTGCCTTTCAGCTTCACCGTATCTAACCCGATATGAATCAGAATTTCTTCACCTTCCTTGCCGGTAACCGCAACAGCATGCCCTGTCGGAAAAACAGTTGATACCACACCGTCTACCGGAGCACAGATTCGTTTATCCGAAGGAATCACGGCCGCTCCCTTGCCGAGTATCTCGTCGCTGAACGTCGGGTCGCTGACCGCCTTAAGACTAACAAGCTTACCATTCACGGGTGATACTACTTTCCCGCTGCCCTTTGAAAACAAATTTTGAAATATACCCATTTATGTCCTCCTTTCACTGTCAGCACGTGTACAAGTCACGCATACGTCTGATGTTAAGCACCAAATAAATAATTTCTTCCTCCGTCATACTACAGCTGTATTCTTTCTCTATGTACTCACTGAGGTTGTTAATAACCTGATACTCATCCTTATAGTTTATTCTCACAAACTCATAGAGAAGATCATCCTGCCTTCCGCTTATCGGTTCTTCTGTAACAAGACGGTTCGCAAGTTGTTTTAAGTCCGCTATCAGCCGCTCCTGCGGATATGTCCTTCCCGCCGGAATCGGAATCTGCCGACTGATTATCTCCATCATTTCACGCATCATCTTAACCATGACAAAAGTCGTTCCCATGGCGGAATTTATCTCACCGTTAATAAGGTGAAGGGCGATGCTGGCAGCCTCGTCTTCCGCCAAGCGGTATGATGTTCTCTCTTCTATCAATTCTAATGCATATCTTCCG
>ERZ779631.440-NODE-440-length-14494-cov-7.928458_pt1 | contig 14494 bp, 14 predicted proteins | sample MGYA00514193_ERZ779631 | MGnify/ENA primary metagenome ERZ779631 (study PRJEB29562, sample SAMEA4376710) | mouse gut metagenome | isolation source: Cecum | study: EMG produced TPA metagenomics assembly of the A DSS colitis mouse model was used to assess the...
GGGCGAAGATGGTGTTGGCCAGGCCCATCTTGGCCACCATCTGGTACTGGGGGATAATGAAGATCTGGCTGGGCAGGGACATCTGCACCAGCACGATGCCGAACAGGATGCTCTTGCCCTTGAACTCCAGCTTGGCGAAGGCGTAGCCCGCCATGGAGCTGAACAGCACGGCGCAGATCACCCGGAAGACAATCATCAGCCCGGTGTTCCAGTACAGCTTGGCGAAGGGCAGGCTCTTGATGGCCTCCCCGAAGTTGCTGACGATCAGCTCCTTGGGGAAGATGGTGGGGGGCACCTCCATGCTCTCCGGAACGGTCTTGAGGCTGGTGAGGATCATCCACACGAAGGGGAACACCATGATGAGGGCACCCAGGATCAGGAACACATAGGTCAGCACGGTGTTCAGCCGCTTGGAGGATTCCATGGATCTTTGTTTCATCTTGTCAGCCCTCCCTTAGACATCGTAATTGACCCACTTCTTCTGGCCCCGGAACTGGATAATGGTGACCAGGCCGATGAGCAGGACGGTCCAGATGACGATGGCCGAGCCCATGCCGCGGCTGCCCGCCACGAAGGACTCCCGGTAGAACAGGTACATCAGGCTCTGTACGCTGGTGACGGCGGGGTTGGTCTCCTCCACCATCATATAGATCAGGTCGTACACCTTGACGGAGGCCATCAGGCGCATAATCATCACCACGAACAGGGTGGGGGACACCATGGGCAGGGTGATGGTGAAGAACTGCCGCACCTTGCCCGCGCCGTCGATGCTGTTGGCCTCGTAGAGGGTCTTGGGGATGTTCTGGAGGCCCGCCAGGAGAAGAACGGCGTCATAGCCGATGTTGGACCAGATGGCCACCACGGCGCAGGAGATCATGACGAAATTGGGGTCGGTGATCCAGCCGATGTGGGTGCCGAACAGGGAGTTCAGGATGCCGTACTCCCCGTTGAAGATGAAGCGCCACACCATGGTCACGGCGGCGGGGGCGCACACCATGGGCAGGAAGAAGATGGTGCGGAAGCCGCCCTTGAACTTGATCTTGGCGTTGAGCAGCATAGCCACCAGCAGGGACAGGAACAGCCCCACGGGGACGGTGAGAATGCAGAACAGGATGGTATTCCAGGTGGCCCGCCAGAACTCGGGGGTCTGGAACATCTCGATGTAGTTGGCAAGGCCCACAAACTTGTAGTGGCCAAAGCCCAGGTGCTCGCAGAAGCTGGTGTAGATGGTCTGCACGAAGGGCCACAGGTTCAGCACCAGCAGGCCGATGATGGTGGGGGCCACCATGATGTAGGCCCAGATCTGCTCACTGCGGGCCGCCTTGGAAAGTTTTTTGTTCATGCTTTGCCCTCCTCTCAGTCGCCCGCCAGCTTCTTGGCGGTCTCGGTGTCCACAATGGCCTGCATCTTCGCCAGGGCGTCGTCCAGGCTCTGCTGGCCGTTGTAGACCTTGTTCAGCTCGTCCAGCACGGGGCTTTTCCACTTGGGCTTGGCGGCGTTGTTCACGTTCTGCACGCCGTACTCAAACTGGTCCATCACCATCTCCACGTTGATGTCGTAGCCCGCCTTGTCAAAGGCGTCGAAGTAGGGCTGTTCGGTGCCGTTGTAGGCGGAGATGGCCGCGCCGTAGGAGCTGGCGATGAGCTGGGCCTCCTCAGTGCCGAAGAACTTGATCACGTCCAGGGCGATGTCCCGGGTCTTGCCGTGGGCGGCGGTGGAATAGCACAGGCCGTTGGAGATGGTGGCCCGTCCATCGCCGGAGAGGGGGTCGGGGCACTTGGGCATGGGGGCGATGTCCCACTTGCCCTTCATGTTGGGGAAGTTGACGCATTTGTTCATCAGCTCCCAGTTCCCCTCCACGTACATGGAGCCGATCTCGGAGAAGAAGGCGGTGCCGGGGGCGGTCTCGGCAAAGTAGGCCTGCTTGGGGCACCAGTCGTTGTCCTGCATCCCCACGTAGAACTCCATGCCCTTCTTGGTGCCGGGCTGGTCGAAGCCCGCCTTGGTCTTGTCATCGTTCAGGATGTACCCGCCGGCCTGGTAGACGAAGCTCCAATAGCCCATCTGGTCATCGTTGTAGGCCATGAAGCCGTATTTTCCGGTGCTGTTGTAGATCTGCTCGGACGCGCTGGTCAGGTCGTCCCAGGTCCAGGTCTCGTCGGGGTAGGCCACCCCGGCGGCATCGAACATCTCCTTGTTATACACCAGGAAGATGTTGTCCTTGTCCTTGGGCACGCCGTACATCCGGCCGTCGCTGCCCTGGGCGTTGCCGATGGAGATGTCGGAAAAATGGTTCTGGTAGTAGCTGGGGTCCTCACCGGCGTACAGGTCGGTGACGTCGGCCAGCATCCCGAAGTCGGAGTAATACAGGATCTGGTTGGTGTGCATCCAGAAGATGTCCGGCATGGTGTTGGACTCGGCGGCGGCCTCCAGCTTGGTCCAGTACTCGTTCCAGCTGGTGACCTGCACCTCGATCACCACGTCCGGGTTCTTCTCGGTGTAGGCCGCGCAGATGGCCTCCATACTTGTCCGCTGGGCCACGTCCCAGATCTGGAACTTCAGGTGCGTCTTGCCGTCCATGGAGCCGCAGCCGGCCAGGGACAGCAACAGCGCGGCCGCCAGGGCCGCTGTCAGCATTCGGGCAATTTTCTTCATGAACACCACTCCTCTTGCTCATTTCATGTTCTTGGCCGCACTACCCCTCAGGGTAACGCTCTTGCCATCATCATAACGCCATCCCCATGTGCTGTAAATGGGCGTGGTTTTCAAGAATATACCCAAATGCTATCTACAACGCTTTATATGCAGTTCAGCAATCATTCTGATATATATTTGTGAATTTTGTCCTTTTGCCTATATTTTATCCCACTATTTTAGTGATTATCACAACAAGAACTCCACAAAACGGCTGGTCTTTTCTCTCCCATCCTATTTTTCCAAATTTCAACATGACGTTATGTGATATTATTGGAACACAATGGAAAAACTGGGGAAAACGGGGAAAAATTTTTGGTTGAATTGGGCGTCCGCCTGTGATATCATGGCTGAAAATCCTAATCCATAACCCTTGAGAGGAGCAAACGCCGTGTTTTTAGACAAAAGCCAGTTTGACCTCAACGCCCCCGCCGAACCGGAGCACCCGGAGCAGACCGGGCCGAAACGCTTCCTGGAGATCATCCAGGCGGAGTTCCTCAACCTCGTCAAGCTCAACCTGCTGCTTTTGTTGTGCTGCCTCCCGGTAGTCACCCTCCCCCCCGCCCTGTTCGCCGTCCACTGCCTGATCCGCCGGATGGTGCTGGGGAAGCCAGTGTCCTGCTGGCAGGACTACTGGGGCGCGTTCCGCTCCGGCTGGAAGCGGGCTTACGGCGCGTTCTGCCTCACCGCCCTGCCCATGGGGCTGGCGGGGTACGGAGCCTCCTTCTACCTGCTCAACGTCCGGCGGTCCCTGCTGCTGATCCTGCCCTTCTCCTTCTGCGCCATGGCCTTCCTCATCGCCGCCTTGTCCTCCCCCTATCTATATGGCCTTCTGGCCGATGGAAGACCGCTCAAAGCCGCCGTCCGCCCCGCCCTGGTGCTGGGGGTGGCCCGGCCCCTGCGGGGCGCGCTGGGAGCCTTGTGCTGGTACGGGCTCACCGCCCTGGGCTTCCTGGCCCTTCCCTTCAGCGGGGTCTATCTGGTCCTCATCGGCTTCACCTTCCCCTTCCTGCTGGGCAGCTTCTACGTCCGGACGGTGCTGGGGCAGGTTTGCGGGGCCTGATCGGGTTCTCCCACCGGGCAGAACCCGACTGGAGCATCCCCCAACGCCTCTTGGGTTGATCGCACAAAAACGGCAGGGCAGACCTGAATGGTCTGCCCTGCCGTTTATTTCTTTGATAAGGCCCTTCCCCAGGCGGCCTTTACAGCAGTCCGCTCAGGCACTGGCCCGCCAGATAGAGCATGAAGGCGGTGCCAGCGGGGGCCAGCGGGGCCTTAGGCCCTGTGGCGATGCGCTCCAGCGCGGCGGTATACAGCAGGGCGGACAGCCCAAACACCGCCGCCCCTGCCAGCCCCAGCGTCCACAGGGGAACGCCCGCCGGCAGCCCCGCGCACCAGGGCAGCAGGGCAAACACCGCGCCGCCCAGTGCCGTGTTGACCAGCAGGCCGGGCCAGGACAGCCCGGGCCGTCCCGTGTAGGCGTCCAGGGCCAGGGCAATCGCGCTCAGCCCCAGCATCAGGGGCAGATCCAGCTTGGGCAGGACGGCCATGGGAGCCATGGCCCCGGTCACCGCCAGCCCCAGGCAGGCCAGCCCCACCACAACGGCCAGCAGGGCGGACCGCTTCAACGGATTGTGTTTCATGTGATCAGCCCTCCCATTCTGTGGCCCCGGAGGAGACGTCCGCGCCGGTGACAAAGGCGGCGGCGGAATTCACCGCCCGGGTGACGGCCTTGCTGGTGACGGTGGCCCCGGTGAGGGCGTCGATGCCCTCGCCCACGGCGGCCTCCCCGGTGGTGCCCAGGAACTGGAGCAGGAAGGACGCGTCGGTCTGCGCTCCCCCGCCCAGGCCGAAGGTCTCCCCGTGATCCCGCACCGTCACGCCGGACACCTGCCCGTCGTTGGTCACCCCGACCCAGAGGGTCATGGGGCCCGCGTACCCGGCGGTCTCCACCTCGAGGACATAGCCGTCCTCCGCCTTGAACACCCGGCGGATGCTCTCGTCCTCCCCGTCGTAGGCCTCCTCCGTGAAGGAGGCGGGACGGCTGGGGAGCATATAGCCCATAATGGCGTTCCGGGCGGCGGCCTCGTTTTTCTCCGCTGTCCCGGCCAGTCCGGCGGAAACACCAAACAGCACCGCCGCTGCCACCGCCAGAGCGGCGATAGGGGCGATCAGATCCTTTGTCTTCATGCTGCCCCCTCCTTCCTGCCGCCGAACTGGGTGCGGACCAGGTACTTGTCCAGCAGCCACACGGAGGCGTTCATCAGCAGAATGGCATAGGTGACCCCCTCCGGGAACAATCCCGTGTAGCGGAACACCATGGTAAGTACGCCGCAGCCCACACCGTACACCACCTGGGCGGCGGAGCCTACGGGAGAGGTGGCGTAGTCGGTGGCCATAAAGACGGCCCCCAGCACCACGCCGCCGCCCAGCACGCTGTAGGCCATCCACATCAGGGGGTCCTCCCCCTTGGGGAAGATCAGGGCCAGCAGGGCCACCGTCCCCAGATAGGCGGCGGGAATGCGGAAGCTGATCACCCGCCGGAACAGCAGATAGCCGCCGCCGATGAGCAGGGCCAGGGCGGAGGTCTCCCCGATACAGCCGCCGATCCCGCCCAGGAACATATCCGCCAGGGTGGCGTCAGGCAGGGCGGGCATCTGCATATGGTGCAAGGGGGTGGCCCCGGTGATCACGTCCACCGGGCTCAGCTCCCCCAGGGGCAGGGGCGCGCCCAGGGCCGGGAACCGGGTGAGGCAGGCGGGGAACAGCAGCATCAGGAAGGCCCGGGCACCCAGGGCCGGGTTAAAGGTGTTCTGCCCCAGGCCGCCGCAGATCCCCTTCACCACAACGGCCGCGAACAGCCCGCCGGTAGCCGCCGTCCAGTAGGGCACGGAGGCGGGCAGCGTCAGGGCCAGCAGCAGCCCGGTGACCAGGGCGGAGCCGTCGGGCAGGGTGTTATACTGCCGCAGGACCAGCCGCAGCAGCCACTCTCCCGCCAGGGCGGACAGCACGCACACCGCCGCCACCAGCGCGGCCCGGAGGCCCTGGACGATCACGCCCGCGATCAGGGCGGGCAGCAGGGCGATCACCACGTCCAGCATCAGCCGGGTGGTGGTGTCCTTCCCCCGGATGTGGGGGGACGCGCTCACCGTCAGATTCATTTCGCACCCTCCTTCATCGCCCGCTTGCCCGCCCGGAAGCCCTGCACCAGGGGCACCTTGCCCGGGCAGGCGTAGGCACAGCAGCCGCACTCAATGCAGTCGGTGAGATGGAGCCGCTTCAGGGCGTCCACATCCCCGGCGTTGGAATAGCGGTAGAGATACAGGGGCTCCAGCCCCATGGGGCACACCTCCAGGCACTTGCCGCAGCGGATGCACACCGGATGCGCGCTCTCCCCGTTCTGGGCGGAGGACAGGCACAGCACCGCGTTCACCGCCTTGGTGACGGGCACGGACAGATCCCCCTGGGCCACGCCCATCATGGGCCCGCCGGACAGCACCTTCCACACATCGTCCCCCAGCCCCCCGGCGGTGCCGATGACCTCCTGGAAGGAGGTTCCCACCCGCACGATGAGGTTCCGGGGCTCCTTCACCCCTTCTCCGGTGACGGTGACCACCCGCTCGATGAGGGGCACTCCCTCATACACCGCCCGGTAGGCGGCAAAGGCGGTGGCGGCATTGAACACCGCGCAGCCCACGTCCTTGGGCAGGCCGCCGGAGGGCACCTGCCGCCCGGTGACCGCCTGGATGAGCTGCTTTTCCGCCCCCTGGGGGTAGCGGGTGGGCAGCACCCTCAGCTCTACGCCGGGAATGTCCTTCAGCGTCTCCCGCAGGATGGCGGCGGCCTCCGGCTTGTTGTCCTCTATGCCGATCACCGTCTGATCCGGGTTCAGAATCCGGGCCAGCAGGGCCAGCCCCCGGAGCACGTCGCCGGAGCGGGCCCGCAGCAGGGCGTCGTCCGCCGTGATGTAAGGCTCACACTCGCAGGCGTTGAGAATCAGGACTCCGGTGTACCCCATGCCCGTCTTGGACTTGATGTCGGTGGGGAAGGCCGCGCCGCCCATGCCCACCAGCCCCGACTCCCGGAGGATGGACACCAGCTCCGCCGGGGCCAGCTGTTCCGGGTTGGCGTGGGGCTTCAGGGTGTGGTGGGGGGTGTCCAGGAAGTCGTTTTTAATGATGATGGCGGGGCAGGTTCCGCCGCCGGGATGGGGGCGGTCCTCAATGGCCTCCACCACGCCGGACACCGGCGCGTGGACCGGGACGCACAGCCCCTCGCCGTCGCCGATCTTCTGGCCCATGCACACCGTCTCCCCCACCGCCACCAGCGGCTTGCAGGGGGCACCGATGTGCTGGCGCAGGGGTACCGCCACCTGGGCGGGCAGAGCCATGGCCGTCAGCGGGGCGGACGCGCTCAGCTCCTTGCGGCCCTCCGGGTGGACGCCGCCGAAGAACAGGGATTTCATACACATCACCTCTCAAGGTTCAAAATGGGTTCTGACTGGGTTTGCTCAGAGCCTGTTTAAGAACCTGTATTCACAACCTCAAACGCCGTCTGGGCGGGTCTTTTTCCGCCATACCGCGTTGCGTTTTCTTGAAATGCACCAAGCATTCCCGCGAAAACGCGCCTTGTCTGGCGGAAAAATCCCTCGCCCCGACGGCATCTTCGGCTATGAATACAGGTTCTAAAATCTGGCGGAATGCCAGACGGGCACAGATTTTTTTGCTGGGCAAGGCGATTTGACGCAGGAATACTTTGTGTATTTCCAGTCAAATCAACGCGGCCCAGCGGGAAAAGATGTGCCGGGATGGCGTTTTGACAGATTTTGAACAGGCTCTCAAGTGCGGACGGCCTCCTGGAAGCCGCCGGTGCAGGACAGGGTTCCATCCGCCGCCACCCACAGGGCCTCGGCCCCGCACTGACGGGCCAGGGCCTCCCCCTCCTCCTGTGAGAGGAGGAACAGGGCGGTGGACAGCCCATCCGCCAGCCCGGAGTCGGCACACAGCACGGTGACTGCCCGCCACCGGGTCCCGGGATACCGGGTGTCCGGGTCAATAATGTGGTGGTAGCGCACGCCGTCCACGGTGTAATACCGCTGGTAGTCGCCGCTGCTGACCACGGAGGAGTTCGAGACGTACAGGGTATGGAGGTAATCCTCCTTGCCGCCGTCCGGCTCCTGGACGCCCACCACCCAGGGCTCCCCCCCGGGCTTTGGCCCGGTGGCCCGGACGTTGCCGCCCACGCTCAGCAGCAGGCCCTCTGGAGCGTTTTGGCACACCCGCTCCACCGCGTAGCCCTTGGCCACCGCCCCCACGTCCAGCCGGGCCAGCGGGTCGGTGAGCCGGAGGGTGGATGCCTCCCGGTCGATCTCCAAAAGCTCGAATCCGGTGTGCTCCGCCGCCTCCTTCAGGGCACCGCTGTCGGGAAGGGCGGCGTGCTCCGGGTCGTCCACGCCGCTGCTGCGGGCCTCGTGCCACAGGGCCAGCACGCTGCCCATGGTCACGTCCACCCGCCCTCCGGTAAGCTCGTCCAGCTCCCGGCAGAACACCAGCAGATCGATGAGCCGGGAATCTACCTCCACAGGCTCGCCCCCGGCGCGGTCGTTGACGGTTTTCAGGTTGTTGATGCCCGCGTACTCGTGGTAGATGTCGAACATCTGGTGGTACTCCAGCAGCTCGTCGTGGAGCTGCTGGGCGGTCCGGCGGAAGTCCTCCTCCGTCTCCGCATAGCCCACAATGGTGGTCACCGTGTCAAAGAGGGTGAGAAAGCTGGCCTCAAACCGCCGGGGCCCCTGCCCCGGGACGGTTCCGGCGGCACAGCCGCCCAGCAGCAGCAGCGACAGCGCGGCCGCCAAAAGCCTGAATTTCATCCTTGCCCCTCCTTCACCATCAGGGACGAGCCGGCGGGCCCGCCCCTGATGTCCATGATCTTTACTTCGCGGCCTTCTCGATGAGGGTCTGGAACTCGCCGATGCCCACGGTGACGGTGGCGGCCAGATCCGCGTCCGCGGCCTTGCCGCCCTCGTCCACCGCCAGGCCCTTGATCTCCGCCACGGTCTTTCCGGTGACGTAGGCGCAGAAGCCGGCGGCCTGCTCGTTCCACTCCTTGCCGATGGAGCTGGCCTTGCGCATCCCGTAATCGTCGCCCAGCTCGTTCTTGGTCTTGGGGGCGGCGGTCAGGTCGGTGGTGATGTGTCCGGCGGTGTCGAAGTTCACGTTGGCCTGCACCGCGTCGATGCAGCAGCTGGTGACGGTGTCGCCGTGAAAGGTGACGGCGGCGATGGTGGCGTAAGCCTGGGCCAGGCCCTCCTCCTCGGCGGAGGCGTCCTTGCTCTTGCTCATGCTGGTCTCGCTGGACAGGCCCAGCTTGTCGCCCTTGGACGCGCCCATGTGGGCGGCGTTCTTCACGGCGGCCTCGATGCCGTCCACGAAGGAGCCGATGTACAGGGTGACGGAGGCGGCCAGATCCACGTCCCCGGCCTTGCCGTCCTCGCCCACGGCCATGGTCTTGAGCTCCTCCACGGTCTTGCCCTTGGCGTAGTCGGCCAGGGCGGCCAGCTGCTCGTTCCACTCCTTGCCGATGGAGCTGGCCTTCCGCATCCCGTAGCCGTCGCCCAGCTCGTTCTTGCTGGGGAAGGTGGTGGCGGGATCGGTGGTCAGCGCGCCGGAGGTGTTGAAGCCGATCTTGGCCTGGATGTTGTCGATCACGCAGCTGTCAATGACGCCGTCGTCCCCCACGGTGACGGCTACCAGCAGGATCTCGCTCTGGGCCACGCCGTCGCCCTCGGCGGAGGCGTCCTTGCTGCTGCCCAGGCCGGGGATCACGGCAAGCCCGGTCTTGACGGCGTCGCCGCCGGCGGAGGCGGGCTGGGTCTCAACGGGGGCCTGGGTTCCGGGGGCGGGAGTGCCGCCGGAGGGCTTGTTCCCCTCGGGGCCCACCACCACGGTGGTGCAGCCCGCCAGCGCGGACAGCAGGAGCAGGGCGGACAGCAGCAGGGCAGTAATCCGTTTCATTTTACAATTCCTCCTATGGTCTCATGGTTGGATGTATCATGCTGCTTCATTTCAAAGTGGATCAGGAATGAAAGCAAAGCACGCAGAATGATGACCGCGCCCAGCACCATCAGCTCGGTCATGTCCCGTACCAGCACGGTTTTCAAGATCTCCGCGGCCATCTTGAATTCCAGGCTCAGGGCCAGCCCGGAGGCCAGCTGGGACTTCACGTCCCCGGGGGAACGGGTGAACAGCCCCCGGAAATACTTCCAAAAGGCGGTGAGCGTGGACACGGCGATAACCAGGATGCCCATCATCTCGCACAGGGGGATCAGCACCTCCAGCACCAGCTCCACCAGCTGCTCCAGCATAACAACCGCCTCCTCTTTTTCGACCAGTTTACGCCCGCTGCCTTAACGGCAGATATACGCCTCCTTAATATTTGTTAAGAAATAGACAAATGTCCCCGGCGCGGCGGTCACGCCGGGGGCGGCCCCTCCCCCTCCGGCGGGGCGGCGGGGAAGGAGACGGTGAAGGCGGTGCCCTGCCCCTGGGCACTGTCCAGGGAGATGGCCCCGCCGTGGGCCTCCACAATCTGCTGGACGATGGCCAAGCCCAGGCCGATGCCCTTGCCGGAGCCTTTGGTGGTGAAGAAGGGGTCAAAGATCTGGGCCTTCACCTCGTCGGGGACGCCGGGGCCGTTGTCCGCCACCCGCAGCGTGACCCGGCCCCCCCGGGCGGCGGTGGACACCCGCACCGTCCCCCCCTGGGCGGACAGGGCCTCGAAGGCGTTGAGCACCAGGTTCAGCGTCAGCTGGAACAGCTGGGTCTCGTCCCCCAGGATCAGGCCGTCCCCGGCGGCAAAGCCCGTCTCCACCCGCACGTTTTTGGGCCGGGCAGGAGCCGCCACCTCCAGCACCTGGGCCGCCAGCGGGTCCAGCCGGACGGGGCGCGGCTCGCCGGGGACGCCCTTCCGGGACAGGTTGGACAACCGGGAGATGATCCGCTTGGCCTTCTGGGAGGCGTTGTAGATCTCCAGCGCGTTGTCGTAGGACTCCGCGTCCTCCGGGGGCAGCTTTTCCAGGATGAGGATGCTGTAGCCCATGATGGGGGTGAGCAGGTTGTTGAACTCGTGGGCGATGCCGGAGGTGAGGGTGCCGATGGACTCCAGCCGCTGGCGGTGGGCCATGTCCCGGGTCTGGGCGTTGAGGGTCTCCATGGCCTCCGACTTGGCCCGGAGCACCGCCAGCTCCTCCTGGGCCTGCCGGTGGCTCCGGCGGGAGCGCAGGAGAAACAGGCCCATCAGAGCCGCCCCCGCCATCACCAGCACCCCGCACAGGGCCATCTGAACCGCCGCCGACCGGAAGGGCCGGGACACCAGCTCATAATTCCGGGCCACCCCCACGGTAAAGCAGCCGTTCTCATTGCCGGAGGCGGGGAGGACGGACATACGCGCCGTGTAGCTCCCCCCCGCCGACTGCCCTCCGGCCTGGAAGAACCTGGCCTGGGGCTCCCCCGACCGCTGGATCTCCAGCATGACGCCCAGGCTGCTGTGGACGGCGGGGTCCAGCTGATTCACCGGGTCCACCCGGATGCCCTCCTGGGTGCGGTGGAAGAAGAACCGCTCCGCCGCGTCCAGCACCAGGATGCGGTCGGCGGAATCGGCGGCGGTCTGCCGCTCGGCGATGGCGAAGAACACCTCCCCGTCGATCAGGGCGGCGTAGCTCAGCTCCTCTTTCTCCAGGAGCAGGGCCACATAGGGCCGCCCCGCCCCGTCTGCCCACAGGGAGACACCCACCTGCCCGATCTGCCCGATGGCGGACAAGAAGGCGTAGTCGGCACTGTCCCCGGTGGACAGCACTATCGCCCCCTCTCGCAGCACCAGCATCAGCTCCACCATGACGGTTTTGGGCAGGGGGCTTTCCCGCAGGTAGCAGAGCAGCTCCTCCGCCCCGCCGCCGGCGAGATAGTCCGCCTCCGCCCGCAGGAAGCCCGTCCGCGCCGTGATGTATTCCAGGTCGGAGCAGTACCAGACAAAGTGGCCCAAGATGTTGTTGTCCACCGACTGGGCGGTCTTGGTGAGCTGGCCGTCCTGCCCGTCCAGCAGCTGCCGCTGGCTCTCGGTAAACACGCCGGACATGGCGAAAAGCCCGGCCAGAATGACAGCCAGGGCGAGGACGGGGAGGACGGGGCTGTACCGGGGGCCGGGACGTTTTTTCTCCATAGTCATCCTCCCTTCTTTTTCCCGGGAAAATGGGGCCTGCCCCCCGTTCCGGCGGGGCTTGCGCAAGGGGGGCGGGATATGCTATAATCTACCATAAGAAGGCTTGTCTGTAAAGGGGGCGGAACACCATGCCTGACCGCGTGCTGATCGTGGACGACGACGAGGCCGTGCTGACCATGCTGGGCAAGGTGATGAAAAGCAGCGGCATCGAGGCCGATGTGGCCCGGTGCGGCACCGAGGCCATCGAGCTGGCGGGCCGGGGCCACTACGACCTGATGCTGCTGGACGTGAATATGCCGGGGATGGACGGCTTTGAGGTGGTTCAGACCCTCCGGGGCCGGGGAATCCGCCTGCCCATCATCATCGTCAGCGGGCGCAAGGAGGACTACGACGCCCTCTACGGCCTGGACATCGGCGCGGACGACTACCTGACCAAGCCCTTCAACCCGGTGACCCTGGGAGCCAAGGTGAAGGCCCTGATCCGCCGGAGCCGGGGCGGGCTGGGGGAAACCGGCAGCGTCCTCGCCGCGGGGCCGTTCCGCTACGACACCAGCACCCTGCGGTTTTACAAGGACGGGGCGGAGATTGTGCTGTCCTCCAAGGAAAACGCCATGATGAAGCTGTTTCTGGACAATGTGAACCGGATTTTTACCAAGGACATGATCTATGATCTGGTCTGGGGCTCCGCCATTGTGGACGAGAACGCCATCATGGTGTATATCAGCCGCCTGCGGCAGAAGATCGAGGAGGACCCGGCCAAGCCCGCCTATATCCAGACCGTCCGGGGGCTGGGATACCGCTTTGTGGTGTGAGCCGGAACGCCGCCCCCGGGTAGGGGCGGAAGGACAGTTGCGCGCGGAAAGACCCGGCGGCTCAGGCCGCCGGGTCTTGTTGTTGTCCGAGCTTGTCCAGGCGCGCCAGGAGAAACTGGGCGCACAGGCCGGTGAAGGCCCCGGTGAGGATGCCGCTGACCAGCAGGACGGGCAGATAGGCGATGAGGCCGGGGGTGCGGGTAAGGGCGATGGCCACCAGGATCTGCCCGATGTTGTGGAACACGGCCCCGAACACTCCGGCGGCCCAGAGCTGCTTTTTTGTGAGCACCCGCCGCAGCAGCAGCATTGCCAGCCAGCACAGCAGCCCGCCCCCCATGCTGTAAAAGAGGGTCATGGGCTGGCCGGAGAACACGCTGCCCAAAAACACCCGGCACACCAGAATCGACAGCGTGTCCCACGGCGACAGGGCGAACATGGCATATACCGTCACGATGTTGGCCAGCCCCAGCTTGATGCCGGGAATGGGAATGGGCGGGGGGATCTGCGCCTCCACCATAAAGATGATCAGGGCTATGGTGGTGAGCATTGCCAGACGGGTCAGCTTTTTTACGTTCATGCCGTCCCCCTATCCCGTCGCGCCGTCCACGCCGCCGGGGGCGGACTCCAGCTGGACGACCAGCTTGTGGGGCAGGCAGGCGATGGGCACCACGCTGTTGGAAATCCAGCCCTGCCGGACGCAGACCTGGTCGGGGCAGTCCGCCTCCGCCACACGGATGCGGCCCCGCTCCACCTCAATGAGGTTATAGCCGCCCTCCCACTCCACCGTGAAGGAGAAGGGGGCGTCAACGCGGTCCAGCTCGATGGTGCGGATGCATTCCCCGTCTTGATAGATACGGGCGGCGGACGCCTCCGCCCTGCCGCGGAATATGAGGACGCTGGCGGCGGCGGAGACGAGCAGGAGCGCGCCGACGAGGAACAGCCAGAATTTTTGGGTTTTCATCTAAGCCCTCCCGAAGTGTTTGCAGGGATATGCGCTGCGTTTTTTTGTAGTATACCACTTTTTTCTTTTTCTGCAATGTCCGTTTAGGCTTGTGAAAACGGCGATCGGCCTCCCAATGTCCGACCTCCTCGTGGGTCTCAACTTTCGGCGGGTGTTCCTTGGCACTCCAGCCCCAGCGTCAGTAAACGTGGACGTAACAACGTTCCTCCGCCGTGGATCCGTCCGGCAGGGACACACGGCAGACCACATAGGCGTCGCCGGCCCTTTTGCCTGTGAAGCGGACGCGGGACGTGTCCCCCGCGACGGTCTCCAGTGCCAGGACGCTGGGGTCATTCACGCTCCAGGACACGGTGTAGTCCTGTCCACAGTATTTGCTGGTACTGAACACATAGAGCTGGGTGTAAGAACTGGAGCCCAGCGGCAGGGATCTAAACAGGGTGCTCAGGTTGATCTGATCCGCCAGCGGGATGATCCTGATTGTCAGCCGCTGCGTTTGTCCCTCGTAAGAGACCGTCAGGTAGCCTGTGCCGGAGATCCCCTTGGTATAGACAATGTCCTCCCGTATCGTCAGCAGTTCCGGGGTCTCGTTTGTCCAGACCGCGCCGGATCGGATGTCCTTCAGCGTGCCGTCCGGCTCAAGAGTCTGGCAGGTGAGCAGCATACTGTGATTCGGGCTCAGCGTGACCACGGGCTTGGCGAGGTACAGCTGCTTTTTTCCTGTCGGCGTAGGCGTAGGGGTGGGTGTGGGCGTTGGCGATGGGGGAGGCGTGGGAGTTCGGTACCGGGTGGGTGTCGCGTAGCTGGGAGGGGT
>ERZ779631.445-NODE-445-length-14450-cov-7.341994_pt1 | contig 14450 bp, 9 predicted proteins | sample MGYA00514193_ERZ779631 | MGnify/ENA primary metagenome ERZ779631 (study PRJEB29562, sample SAMEA4376710) | mouse gut metagenome | isolation source: Cecum | study: EMG produced TPA metagenomics assembly of the A DSS colitis mouse model was used to assess the...
CAGCCGGTAAACCGTGTCCTCCTCCACGGCGGCCTCGCTGTGAAGGGCCCCGTTCTTCGCCAGCAGGGCGCGGAGAACCTTTCGCAGCTCCGCGTCGTCGCTGAGGGCCTCCGCCACGATGTCGGAGGCCCCCGCCAGGGCGTCCTCCGCCGTCTCCACGCCCTTCTCCGCGTCCACGTATTTCGCCGCTTCCTCCAGCGGGTCCGGGCAGTCCCTCCCCTGGGCGAAGAGCAGCTCCGCCAGGGGGGCCAGGCCCTTCTCCCGGGCCATGGCGGCCCGGGTCCGGCGCTTTTGCTTATAGGGCCGGTACAGGTCCTCCACCTCCGCCAGGGTGGCCGCGCCGTCAATGGCGCGTGAAAGCTCCTCCGTCAGCTTGCCCTGCTCGGCGATGGCGTTCTTGACGGTCTCCCGCCGCTCCTGGAGGCCCCGGAGGTAGTTCAGCCGCTCCTCCAGATTCCGGAGGGTGGTGTCGTCCATGGCCCCGTGGAGCTCCTTGCGGTAGCGGGCGATGAAGGGGATCGTGTTGCCCTCGTCCAGAAGCCGGACGACGTTGGCGACATACTGCGGGTTCTGGTCCAGTTCCTGGGCCAGCTGGGTGATGATGGGTTCCATAAAGCCTCCTTTGATATCCGCGTCAGCCCGGGAGGGCGGCGATTTTCGCCTCCGCCGCCCGCATGGTCTTGCGGAGGAAGAGGATGCTCAATACCAGGGACACCAGCTCCGAGACGGGGAAGCAGAACCACACCAGGTCCAGAATCCCCGTCTGTGCCAGCAGCCACGCCGCCGGCAGCAGGGCCACCAGCTGGCGGCAGATGGAGCAGATCAGCGTATGGACCGGGTTGCCGATGGCCTGACAGACGGACCCGGCGATGATGTCGAAGCCCGCCGGCAGGAAGGAATAGCTGATGACCCGCAGGGCCACGGTGCCGATGGACAGCATCTCCGCCGAGGGGGAGAAGAAGCCCAGCAGGAGCCCCGGAATCAGGTTGAACGCGGCACAGCCGGCGACCATAATGACCGTGGCCACCGCGGCGGTGAGCCGGAAGGTCTGGCGGACCCGGTCCAGCCGGGCCGCGCCGTAGTTGTAGGAAATGATGGGCACCATGCCGTTGTTCAGGCCGAAGACCGGCATGAAGATGAAGCTCTGGAGCTTGAAATAGGCCCCGAATACCGCCGTGGCCGTGTCCGTGAAGCCCATGAGGATCTTGTTCATGCCAAAGACCATGACGGAGCCGATGGACTGCATGATGATGGAGGGCAGGCCCACCCGGTAGATCTCCCGGACCACCATCCGGTCCGGGCGGATGGAGCGGAGGCGGATGTGGATATCCGGATTGAACCTCAGGTTCATGAAGAGGCCCAGCCCGGCGGCGATGAGCTGGCCCGTGACCGTCGCCACGGCGGCGCCGGCCACCTCCAGCCGGGGAAAGCCGAACAGGCCGAAAATCAGGATGGGGTCCAGAACGATGTTGATCAGCGCGCCCGCGATTTGGGAAATCATGGAGTACACCGTCCGCCCTGTGGACTGGAGCAGCCGCTCAAAGCAGAACTGGCCGAAAATGCCGATGGAGAGGCCCAGGCAGATCCGGGCGTAGTCCGTGCCGTAGTCCACGATGGCGGCAATATCCGTCTGAGCCAGGAAGAAGGGCCGGGCCAGCAAAAAGCCGCACGCGCCGAAGGCCACGGCGCTGACCAGGAACACAAAGATGCCCGTATTGGCGGCCTGGTCCGCCTGGTCCTGCTTTTTCTCCCCCAGGGAGCGGGAGAGCAGGGCGTTCATGCCGACGCCCGTGCCGCCGCCCACGGCGATCATCAGGTTCTGGAGGGGAAAGGCCAGGGAGACGGCGTTCAGCGCGTCCTGGCTGACGCGGGCGACAAAGATGCTGTCCACCACGTTGTAGAGGGCCTGGACCAGCATGGAGATCATGATAGGCACCGCCATGCCGGCCAGGAGAGGGGCAATGGCCATGGTGCCCATTTTATTCTCCTGGGGGGCGGGGCCGGGCGATTGCATTTTGTTATCTTTCATCTTTTGTATCCTTTCTGTATATACAGGGCTTTGCGGAAAAAGGACGCGGCCGCAAGAGCCGCGCCTTTTAGAAGGCTGAGAGCGAGGTTTATTCGGGACAGCGGGTGTAGATGACGCGGATGGAACCGCCCAGCCGGCGGGGCCCGGCATTCATCCGGGCGGGGCAGTTGGGGGCCGTATCAAACCGCCGCACCTTGCCCCCGACGTTGCCGCCGGCGGTCTGGACGCAGGGCAGGCCGCCCTCATAATGGGCGGTGGTCATGGCAATATTGACGCGGGCCGTGGAGCCGTCGGGATTGATTCGGAACATGATGTCCCCGGGGCGCACCTGGGCGTTCTCCTCCAGCTTGCGGGCGGGGTTGCCGGAGGGGCCGAACGCATACCCGCTGAGCATGGCCGCGAAGGCTCCGCAGGCCTCCACATAGGATACCTGGTATCCGGCGGCGCAGGAGGCGCCGGCGTCCATCGGTTCGCTTGTTACGGTAACGGCCGCGGGCCCTTCCGCCTCCGCCCCCGGGACCTCGCCGCCCGCCAGGGCCAAAACCAGGGAGGTCGCGCGTTTCACGGGAGCGGTCCTTACTTCTTCAGCTCCCCGGTAGCCAGCTGGGTGAGGTAGGCGTTGAGGAAACCGTCCAGGTCCCCGTCCATCACACCGTCGATGTTGGCGGTTTCAAAGCTGGTCCGGGTGTCCTTCACCATCTGGTAGGGCATAAACACATAGGAGCGGATCTGGCTGCCCCACTCAATCTTCATCTGCACGCCCTTGATGTCGGAGATCTTCTCCGCGTGCTGCTGGGCCTTCAGCTCCAGCAGCTTGGCCCGGAGCATCTTCATGCAGTTGTCCTTGTTCTGGAACTGGCTCCGCTCCTGCTGAGAGGCCACCACGATGCCCGTGGGCTTGTGGATCAGCCGCACGGCGGAGGAGGTCTTGTTGACGTGCTGGCCGCCGGCGCCGCTGGCCCGGTAGACCTGCATTTCAACGTCCTCGTCCCGGATCTCGATGGTCTCGTCGTTCTCCAGCTCCGGCATGACCTCCACGGCGGCGAAGGAGGTCTGCCGCCGGGCGTTGGCGTCGAAGGGGGAGACCCGGACCAGCCGGTGGACGCCGTTCTCGCTTTTCAGGAGGCCGTAGGCGTTTTCGCCCTCGATGGAGATGGCGGCGGACTTGATGCCCGCCTCGTCCCCGTCCTCGTAGTCCAGGATCTTGTAGGTGAAGCCGTGGCGCTCCACCCAGCGGGTGTACATGCGGTAGAGCATCTGGGCCCAGTCCTGGGCCTCGGTGCCGCCCGCCCCGGCGTGGAACTGCAAAATGGCGCTGCATCCGTCGTACTCGCCGGAGAGGAGCGTGGCCATCCGGGTCTCGGCGGTCCGGTCCTCCAGGGCGGCGTATTCGCCCTTCAGCTCCTCCAGGATCTCCGGGTCGTCGGCCTCCTGGCCCATCTCGCACAGGGCCGTCAGGTCCTCCCAGGCGGAGAGGAGCTTCTCCTGCTTGGCAATTTTGTTCTGGAGCTGCTTGAGCCGCTGCTGGACCTTCTGGGACCGCTCCAGGTCGTTCCAGAAGCCGTCCTGGGCGGTCTCGTCCTCCAGGCGGGCGGCCTCCTGCCGGGCCGCGTCGACGTCCAGGGCGGCGGAGAGCTTATCCAGCTCCGGCTTCAGGTCCCGGAGCTTCTGCTTGTAAGCGTCGTATTCAATCAAAGCCATGGTGCATTCTCCATCCTTACAGATTTTCCTAGCCCATGTATTATATAGGAGGGAAATTTATTTGTAAAGAGAAACTTTTCGGAAAGGTTTTGAAGACCAAAAGCCGCCCTTTCGGGCGGCCCCTGGAACCGGCTTGCCGGTTACTTCTGATAGTTCCGCATCCGCCAGACAATGGCGGAGACCTGCCCCCGGGTCAGGGTGTTGGAGGGGCGGAAGGTGCTGGTGCCGTTGTTGAAATAGCCCTCGACAATGCCCGCGGCGTTCAGGGCCTGGACATAGACGTCGGACGTGTCGGTGAAGGGCTTCACGCTGGAGAGATTGTTGATATCCAGCTTCAGCGCCCCGGCGGCCAGCTGGGCCACCTGGAGGCGGGTGATGGGCCCGTTCAGGACCACGTTGCTGCGGGTAATCAGGCCGTCGGCCTGTGCCTTGGCCAGGTAGCCGCTGAAGGTGCTGCCGGAAACGGTGGGGGCCTGCTCGGGATAGCCCGCCGCCAGCATGATGAGCTTCAGCGCCGCGCCGTAGGTAATGGTGCTGTCGGGGTTGAAGTTCCCGTTGGCATATCCGTCGATGACGGAGGCGTCCGCCAGCTCCATAACGTACTTATAGCACCAGGTGGAGGCGGTGATATCATGGAACTCCTTCCGGGCGTTCAGCACGCCCATGGAGAACATGCCGGAGGCGATGGGGATGCCGCTGGCGTTCATAGCCACGTAGGGAATCTCCACCGGGCCGGTGTAGTTAGTCTGGGGCACGAAGCGGAGCTGGCCCAGCTGCTCGGTCCCGGTGTTGTACCCATAGACCGTGGAGGTGTTGGCGGGGGTGGTCGTATTGCCCACATAGACCGCGCCCACATTGGCGGCGGGGAGCTTCAGCAGCTGGACGCCGCTGGGGGTGGTGCCGGTGGCGGCGGCTACGGCCGCCGCGATGGAGGAGGCCGGGAAGGTCACGGCGGTATTCTTGGGCGTGGGGCCGTAGACCTCGGAGACCGCCTTGCCGGTGACGCTGATGAGGATGCCTCCGTTGACGGACTGGCCGTTGGTGCCGTAGGCCGTGAAGGGGATGGACGCGCAGTAGTTTGCGCCGGAGGGCACATAGGTCAGCTCCGTCAGGGCGTACTCGGTCTGGGAGGCGGGGCTCACGTAGAAGTTCCGGCTGCGGTTGGAGGCCGTGATCTGCTCCCGGGAGGACGCGCCGTAGCGGCTGGCTCCGTAGTAGTTGTAGTACAGGGCTCCGGCGGCGGGCACATCGTTGAAGACCACGTACTGCAGCGTCCCGGAGGGGAAGGCGGTCTTATAGAACCGGGCCAGGTCATTGGCGCTGATTTGGACGTTGGTGCCGGTGGTGACGGCATAGCGCACGCTGCCCACCAGGTTGGAGGTGACGGAGGCCGTCACCGGCGTGATGACCAGGGCGCCCTCCACTTCCCGGCCGTTGGTGCCGTAAGCCGTAAAGCGCAGGGTCACCTTGCCGCTGGTGAAGGAGTTGGCGGCGGCAAAGGTCAGGTCGTTCAGGGCGTAGTCATTCCGGCCCGCGTCGCTGGAGTTGTAATAGAAGCGCACGTCCCGGAGGCCGTTCCGGCTGAAGGAGACGGAATAGCTGGTATTATACCCGGTGTACAGGGTGCCGAAGGTATCCGGCAGGTCCGCGGTGCCGGGCACGTCAAAGATCACATAGTCCAGGCTGGAGCCGGAGTAGGTCTTGCGGAAGAAGTCGTCGAACTTGGTCCGGTCGAAGTTCACCGTCTTGCCCGGGGTGACGGTATAGGCGATGTCCCCGCCGTCGCCCACTTTCAGCTTCAGCGTGCCCTGCTCGTAGTCGCCGCTGTCGTAATAGGCCCGGAAGGACATGGTCAGCGTACTGCCGTCCTTGGCCGCAGCACCGGGCCGGAAGGAGAGGCTGGAGAGGGCATAGGTGCCGTAGTTGGACGTGCCGTTATAAAATTGGGTCTTGCTGTAGGCGAGGTCGCTGCGGGTGAGGGGGACGTTTCCGGTATAGAGCTTTCCGGCGAAGCTGTCGTAATCGCTGCCCGCCTCGAAGGCCACATACTTGATGGTGCGGCTGGTGCCGGACATGGTCTGATAGGCCCGGTTGAAGTCGTCGGCGGAGAAGGTGGCAGAGCCGCCGGGGGCCGCCTCATAGGTGATGGTGTTGGCGTCGGAGGTCACCACGATGCGGAAGGCGCCCTCCTCATAGTCATCCCGGTCATTGCTGTAGTAAGCCCGGAAGGGAATGGTCAGGCTGGCGTTCTCCCGGGCATCCCGGTCCGCCTGGAAGGTCACGTCCTCCAGCAGGTAGTCGTTCCGCCCCGCGTCGCTGGAGCTGTAGTAGAACCAGGTCTCGTCGTGGGTCAGGTCCGCCAGGCGGAGGTCCGTGTTCCCCACATACAGCGCGCCGTCAAAATTCCGGTAGCTGTCCGGCGCGTAGAAGGACACGGCGGTAATGGTCCGGCTGCTATAGCCGGAGAGGTACTGGTAGACCTTGTTAAAGGCGGTCTTGTCCAGCCGGGCGGTGGCTCCGGGGGCCACGTTCAGCGTCACGGTGTCCTGGGAGCCGTTCTTGTCAATGACGATCCGCAGGGTGCATTTCACCTCGTCGTCCCGGTCGTAGCAGGCCCAGAAGGGGATCTCCAGAGAATCCCCGTCCTTCGCGCCGCTGGCGGCCCGGAAGACCAGCTCGTCGATGCCGTAGCTGTCCCGCCGGTCGGTGGAGTAATAGAACCACTCCCGGGACAGCTCATTCTTGGTGAAGTCGGCGCGGCCGGAGACGCTGATCTTGCCGCCGAAGGTGGTGTAGGCGTCGCCGGGGACGAACTCAATGTAGTTCAGGGTCCGGCTGGTGTTGGCCAGGTCCTGATACGCCTGGTTGAAGTCGCTGCGGCTGAAGGTGACGGAGCCGCCGGGGGCCACCCGGTAGACCACCTCTCCGTCCTGCTTGCCGTCCTTGTCGACGGCGATGCGGAGGGTGCCGTCGTAATAGGTATAGCGGTCATAGAACCGGACGGTCATGACCAGCTCGTCTCCCACTTCGGCCCGGCTGTCCGCCCGGAAGCTGAGGGTGTCCAGGGCGTATTTGCCGTCGTAGCGGCTGTCGGTGTAGAAGCCGTAATCGTCCAGGTCGTTGGCGCTGAGGGAGCGGTTTCCCGTGTAAATCTTTCCGTCGAAGTTCTTATAGTCGCTGCCCACGGCAAAATCGACGGATTGCAGGACGGCGCTGTCATTGCTGAGCTTCTTGTAAGCCTCCTCGAACCGGGCCGTTTTAAAGTTCACCGTGCCGCCGGGGGCCACCCGCAGAACGATGTCGGCGGAGTTTGTGGGCGTGCCGGAGAGGGTGAGGGTGCCGGAGATCTGGTTGCCGTACTGATCTGCGGCGGTGTAGGCCACGCTGAGGCTGTTGGAGGTGCCGGGAACATAGTAGACATAGCCGGGCAGGTCGCTATAGCTGTACTGGTTATACAGGGAGTCCTGCCGGCTGCTGTGGCAGAGCTTGCCGCTGCCGCCAGTGGAGGAGAATTTGATGGTGGAGAAGCTGTTCTCTCCGGTCAGGGCGCCGAACATGGCGGCCACCTTGCTGCGGATGTCCGCGCCCACCAGCTTGCCGCCGGTGGCGCCCACGGCCAGGGCGGCGTTCTGCCCCGTGGCGTTCAGGCGGTAGACGGCGGTATAAGTAGCCGCGGCGGTGACGGCGGTCCCGGCGGGGCTCACCATGGTCTGGTTCCGGTAGCCGGGATAGGAAATGCTGCCCTTGACCCAGCCCATGAAGGTATGGCTGCCGGAGACGGCGCTCAGCGCGGGGTTATTGGGAACGTTGGCGGGATAAGCGTCCTTGCGCACCTGCTCCGAGGAGTAGGTGCCGGAGCCCACCCGGTATGCGACGGTATACGTCGTGCTGTCCACCTGCGCGACCTGTAAGCCGCAGGTCTTGCACCTGCCGTCGGCGGTCAGCGTGGCGCTGTGCCCGGTGGCGGGGATGGTTTCCGTATAATAGTTTTTGCACTCCGTACAAGTGTATCTCTGGAGTCCCGTCGACGTGCAGGTGGCCTTCAGCGTAACCTCGCCGGCACTGGAGCCGCAGGTGTGGTGGCCGATAATCTCCGCTTCACAGATAGAGCAGCGCTTGGCGTGATCGACGTTGTCTTTATAGGTCCAGGAATCCGGGAAGCTGTGGGCCAGCATGGGAAGGGGGCGGGTGATTCCTTCAGCAATGCATTTTGTGCATTGCTGCCGTTCAAGGCCCTCGGCAGTGCAAGTAGCCTCTGAGACGGTCTTCCACTCCCAGTCATGCTGACCATCGGGGCACTCGGCCGCCAGCGCGGCGGGCGCGAGGCTCGCCAGCATCACCAGCGTCAAAAGAAACGCCGGTACTTTCTTCTTCCAAAAACTGTTCATAAGGTTACCTCCGTGCCTGCCGCGAATTTGTGTGTCGCGGGCAACATAATGCCGCTCTTTATACCATAACGGAAAGCGCCTCCATAATCATGAACAAATTGTGAACAAGCGGCAACATTTTGGTATCATTTACAGAAGAAGCCTGTTTCCGGAAGACCCTAAAGGGCCGTTTTTTGTCGGTTTCTCACAGGGGAGCCTTTTTCCGGCAAAAGCGCCGCCGCCCTTGAAGGGACCGGAAGCGTATGGTATAGTGTAAAGAAACAAGCCAAAAGGAGATTTGCCATGCGCCGTCAGACCTCCCCGGAGGAAGAGGCCCTGGAGGAGCTGCGCCGCCTGAAGGCGCGCGCACCCTCCGGGAAGAAAAAACGGACCCCCTGGGTCCGGTATACCGCCGTGGTCCTCCTGGCCGTTGTCTGCATCGGCGGGGCGGAGCTGGCCGCCTGCCGCTTTTTCGCCCCGGCCCTCTACGAGGAGCTGATGGAGCCGGTGCGGGAGACGGCCCATCAGACGGCGCAGACGGCGGGCCGGGCACTGGAAGCCGTCTGCCGGGCGGGGAACGCCGCCGCGAAAAAGGCGGGGGAGGCCGCCGCCGTCCTGGCCCTCCGGGCCGGGGAGGCCCGGGCCGGCTTTCGGGAATGGATGGAGGCGGTTGCCGCCCCGCCGCCGGAGGCGGAGCCCCTGGGAGCGGAGGACTCCACCCTGGCCCAGCCGGAGATCGCGCCCCCCAGGGAGATCCTGGACCCCCTCATCAGCGACATCATCCTGCGGGAGGGGCAGGAGATCCTCACCGGCGGCGGGGTGGACGTGGTGTACTTCAACCAGACGGACGAGGCCCGGGCCGGCCAGAAATACGGCTCGGACCCCCTGTCCACCCACGGCTGCGGCCCCACTGCCATGGCCATGGCGGTTTCCTCTCTGACGGGGGAGGCGGTGGACCCGGCGGACATGGCGGCCCTGTGCGTGAAGCAGGGCTACTGGTGCAAAAGCCATGGGTCCTATCTCTCCATCGTCCAGGGCGTGGCGGAGACCTACGGCCTGGAATGCGAAGCCCTGGACCTGGCAACCCTGGAGGAAGACGACCTCTACCTGCGCCTGGCCACCGGGGATGTGGCGGTGGCCCTGATGACCAAGGGGCACTTCACCAAGGGCGGCCACTTCATCCTCCTCCGGGGCGCGACCCTGAGCGGGGAAATCCTGGTGGCGGACCCCGCCAGCCGGGACCGGAGCCTGATCTCCTGGGATTTGTCTCTGATTTTAGACGAGCTGTCCCCCAGCCGCCACGACGGCGCACCGCTGTGGATGCTGTCCAACCCAATGAAATAAAGGCCAGCCGGACCCGGCTGGCCTTTTTATTTTGTTATCATCAAAGGAAACTATACAGCCGGTATAGGCGTTACCCTTTTTTCAGCGCCTTTTTCACTCTCGCCTTCACCTCCGGCGAGAGGACCTTCCCGGCGGCCCGGACGGGCAGGGGGGGCAGGGCGCAGAATTTCCGTACCACCTGGTCAAAGGGCTCCAGGGCGTAAGCGGCGAAGAACGCCGCCCGGTCCGCCGCCCTGGCGGTGGGGGAGGCCAGCCGGGGATTTCCGGCGATGGCCCGCTCCACAGGGAAAGGCTGGCGGACCAGGGGGAGCTGGTCGAAGACGTGGCTGGCGTGGGGGGTGTTCACCAGCAGAAGGCTGACGCCCTTTTGCTGCTGCTCCGGCAGCTCGTCGGGCCGGAGGCCCCACAGGTCCCCCAGGGTGAAGTCCCCGGGCCGGTTCAGGCTGGCGTAGGGACAGCGGTGGCAGCAGGGCCGCAGGAACAGCGCCCGGCCGAAGGCCCGGCCATACTCCGTCTCAAAGAGGGGATGGGTGTCCACGGTGCCGTCGTCGTAGACGGCGGTGAAGTGGCTGTTTTTCCAGCCCTCCACCTTGTTGCGGAAGCGGACGGTCTGGAGCTCCCGGCCCCGCTTCTTCTCAATATAGTGGGCCATGTCCTCCCACACGCCGGGGGAGGGCACGCCGTGGCACACCAGGTCGCAGGTGGTCAGGTTCTCGGGGCGGCTTCCCAGATAGCGGTACAGCCCGTCCACCTGGCAGGGGGTGCCGGAGAAGAGGACCTGCCGGTTCTCCAGGCACTTCTTCACCTCCCGGAACACGCCCTCCAAATCGCTCTGAACGTACTTGGCCCCCCGGAGGCGCCAGAGGTCCTCCTTGCGGAAGCAGGCGGTGTGCCGCAGGTGCTGCTTTCCGTCCAGGGCCGCGCCGAACACCACGCCGCCTCCCTCCAGCACATAGTCCGCCAGGGCGGAGAAGGCCCCGCCGGAGGTGGAGTCCCGCCGGACGTCCGCCTCCCGGTTCCAGGCGGCGAAGGCGGCGGGCAGGGGCTTGGGCTCCCGCTGGCGGAGCATGGGGCAGGCGTTCGTGCAAAGCCCGCAGCGGACGCACTTCTCCGGGTCCACAGCGGGGAAGGCGAAGCCCTCCTTGTCCCGGACCAGGGCGATGGCGTCCCGGGGGCAGCGGGCGGCGCAGGCGGAGCAGCCGGTGCAGTGGGTCCGGTCCGCCAGGAGGGGGCCGTCCCCCTTCACAGGCGGTTCTCCGCCCTCCTCATAGGGCTCGTCCGCCAGGGCGGCCTTGAGATAGGCCATCGCCCCCGCCCGGGCGGCGTTCAGCCGCGCCTCCGCGGCGGGCCAGCCGGGCAGGTCCAAAAGCCCGGCGGCGTCCCCCTTGCCCACCACCCGGTCCGTGAGCCCTAAGCGGCTCAGCAGGCTGAAGGTCCGGGACCGCTCCGGGTCCTGGAGCTCGGCGGGAGCCACGGCGGTGAAGAAGGGGCGCTGGAACTGGACGGAGAACACCGTCCCGTGGAAGGAGTTCGTGCAGACGTAGGCGGCGTTCCGGAACAGGCTCAAAAACTCCGCCGGGCCCGCGTCGAAGATCAGCTTCGCCTTGGGGTGGAGCTTCCGCCGGGTGCCGCAGAGCTGGACCACCGGAAGGCCGGTCTCCTCCGCCAGCCGCCGGATATAGGGCTCCAGGGCCCCGGAACGGGAAATGCAGTAGCAGAGGATATAATCCCCTCCCCGGACCACCGGCTCCGCCGCCAGGGCGGACCACTCCGCCGCCGTCAGCAGCAGCGTGGGGTCCAGCACCACCGCCGCCTCCCGTCCGGCGGCCTCCCGGACGATCTCCCGTCCGGAGAGCTCCCGGACGGAGAGGTGGGAAAAGCCCGCGAGATATCCTTTCAGCTCCTCCTCCATCCCCTCCGGGAGGCGGGCCGCGCCGAAGGAGGGGGCGTAGGCGATCTTCCGCAGGGGGGAGAAGGTGCCGAAGAACACGGGGTCGAACCGCCCGTCGGGGAAAATCGCCGGATTCCAGATCTGGTCGCTGCCCGAGACCAGCAGGTCATAGGGAAGCCGGGCCTCCCGCAGCTCCTCCCAGCTCCGGAAACGGCGGGCGGTCAGGTTCAGGTGGGCCTTGGAAAAGCCCTCAAACCGCTGCCAGCGCCGTTTCAGGGCGGGGTAGTGGAGGGCGTTATAGGCGTCGTTAGCCGCCCGCCCGGGGCTCGTGGGGGGCTTGAGGATGCGGATATCCTGGTTGACAAAATAGTCAATGGTCTCGCAGTCCCAGCCCAGGGAGGCCAGGGCCCGCTGGGTGGCCGCGGCCTGGAGGATGGCCCCGTAGTGGTGCAGGTGGTAGAAGGTAACAAGTCCCGCTTTCAAGCACATACTTCCTTTCGTCGGAAGAAATTTTACGCCGCCGCTCCAGCCCGGCAAAGCGCCGGACCCGGCGGCGCGTCAAAGCTCCTTTGCCTGCTGGTTCATAGTCAAACAAGTTGAAAAGAATCAACCGATTCCTTTCAACTCTGCGGCGAATAAACGCCGCAGATGGCCGCATTTGCGGCCGTGGTTTGGACTTCATAGAGAACAAAGCGTGTTTCACACGCCATCGGGCCATTGGCCCGATGGTTGAAAACGTGCCATTTGCACGTTTTCAACTTTGTTCACTATACAAGCAGGTCGTCCTCGGCGATCCACCGGGCGACGGGAATCACATCGAATTCCGCCGCCGTCCGGCGGATGACCACCCGCTCCAGCCCCGCGTTGATGACCATGCGGCGGCACATGGAGCAGGAGGTGGCGTCCCCCAGCAGCTCCCCGGTCCGGGCGTCCCGCCCCACCAGGTAGAGGGTGCCCCCCGCCATGTCCCGCCGGGCGGCGGAGATGATGGCGTTGGCCTCGGCGTGGACGCTGCGGCAGAGCTCATAGCGCTCCCCCCGGGGAACCCGGAGGGCCTCCCGGGAGCAGCAGCCCATATCGACGCAGTTGGCCCGCCCCCGGGGGGCGCCGTTGTAGCCGGTGGAGATGATCTCGTCGTTTTTCACGATGATGGCCCCATAGACCCGCCGCAGGCAGGTGGCCCGCTCCAGAACGGTCTGCGCAATGTCCAGATAATAGTTTTCCTTGCTGATGCGTCCCATAGACAGCCCCCCTTTTTGATGCTCCATTCTACCATGGGCAGACGAAATTTGCAAGGCTTTGCGCCGGGGGCGGAGCTGGCAAAAAAAAACGGGGCCGCCCAGAGGCGGTCCCGTCAGCGCTTATCAATTGGAAAACAGCTCCACCTGGTCCGGCAGCACGTCCTCCCCCAGGTGGCGGAGCTGGCGGTGGTTCTCCTCCCACAGCCGGTCGGTGATGGCCATTTTGCGGATGATGTTCTTCACCGTCTCGTCCAGGCCCGTGCCCTCCCGGTAGTCCGCCGGGAAGATGTAGTCCACCCGCCGCTTCGCCAGCAGCTCCTCCACGCCGGAGCGGTTGGCCGCCTGATAGACGGCGATGGCCTGGCCGCCATAGGCCCGCATCATCTTCATGCAGGGCACGTCCGAGAGGCCGTCCCCCATGTAGATCATGTTGGTGAAGGGCACCCGCTTGCTGTCGTCGGGCATGGAGTCGTTGAGGGTCTTGTCGTCGGAGACGTCCAGGACCCCCTTGTTAATCCGGTAGACGAATTGAGTCTTGGCGGTGAAGTTCACCGCCAGCTTGGGCCAGACGGGGCGGCCCGCCTGGTCGTAATAAAACTCGCTGGCGTAAATCTCCCGGAACTCGCGGCTGATGGAAGACCCCTCGATGATCTCCCGGAGGCCGGAGGAGATGACGTAATGCTCCACCTGAACCCCCTGGGTCTCCCCAAAGGCGTTGATGCGCCGGAACCAGTCCTCCACCCCGGGGAAGAGCTCAATCCCCCGGCCCTTTTCCACCAGGTCCTCCCGGGTGAAGGGCCGGTCCCTCCGCTCCGCCTCCCGCAGCATGATGTACATATAGGCCAGGATGCCGTCCATCCGGTGCCTCCGCCCAAAGCCGTTGGCCTCCGCCCAGAACTCCGCCGGGGTCATCCCCAGGCCGGGGATAAAGGCGTAGTTCTGCATATCCGTGGTGCACAGGGTCTTGTCGAAGTCGTACAAAAACGCGATGATGGGCCTCTGCATGGCCTCTCCCTCCCCGTTCAGAGGGCGGTCAGTCCGCCTCGCTCCGGTAATTGGGGCCGAATTTCAGCTCGTTGATGTTCACCCGCCGGGTGGCGCTCAGGTCCTCCGCCTGGGGCTCCTCCTCCGCCGCCGCCAGGGTGTCCAGCAGCTTCTCCGCCGTGGGCGCGGCGGGAGCCGCCGCCGGGGGCGGCTGGGGGGCCTCCCGGGCCTCCGGGATCTCCGGGACCTCCGGGGGCTCCGGCACGGCGGGAGCGGGAGCGGCCTCCCCGGCGGAGAGGATCTTCTCTCCGATCTCCTCCGCCGCGGCGCTCACCGGCTCGCTCTCCTCCAGGGGCAGGTCGGGAAACTCCTCCAGAAAGTGGAGCTCCTTCTCGCACAGCGCCCGGCTCTCCGCCACGAAGCGCCGGATCTCCTCCTGTCCCTGCTGGAGGCGCTTGTTATACTGCTCCGCCTCCTTGCGGTAGCCGTCCAGCTTCTCCCGGGCGGCGGCCTCCGCCTGCTTGAGGATGCCGTCCCGCTTCTCCTCCGCCTCCTTGACGATGGAGTCCGCCATCCGCTGGGCGGTGAGCAGGGTGGCCCGCATGGAATCCTCCGTGGCCCGGTACTCCTCCACCTTCTCCACCAAGACCTTCATCTTGGCCTTCAGAGAGGCGTTCTCCTTATAGAGGGACGTGTAGTCGTCGGTGAGCTCGTCCAAAAACTCGTCCACCATGGTCATGTTGTAGCCGCCCATCATCGTCTTGGTGAAAGAGCGGGCGGAAACCTCCTGCGGTGTCAGCATAGTCGCATATCCTCCCCAGCGCGCAAGTTCTCCGTGTCTAGGGAAGCACTGATTAAATCAACGTGTGCAGATTTGCGCCAGAAATTTCTGC
>ERZ779631.447-NODE-447-length-14444-cov-7.275697_pt1 | contig 14444 bp, 10 predicted proteins | sample MGYA00514193_ERZ779631 | MGnify/ENA primary metagenome ERZ779631 (study PRJEB29562, sample SAMEA4376710) | mouse gut metagenome | isolation source: Cecum | study: EMG produced TPA metagenomics assembly of the A DSS colitis mouse model was used to assess the...
ACGGTTTTAGTGAGAAACATTTTAAAATGACCAAAGGCGAGAGTATTGCGCTGGTTCCCGATATGATAAGCTGTCCTTCCGATTTCACACCCAGACCGTTCTTGGATGTTGCCAGCGCATTCTCATAGGTAAAATACAGCTTAGTATAAATATCCAGTCCGTTTGCAGCTATCTGGCTCTTAAACTCCAAGTCTTGGTAATTTTTTCCCAATATCTTCAAAACCGGCAATACCGTGTAACTTCCCAGTTCCGTAAAGCTGCCGCCGTAAACAGTATCCGTCAATTCTCTGCTCAGTGGATTCTCCAGCTTCGTGAAACACGCTTCCACGTCTCTCACACTTCCGATTGCACCGCTTCGCACGATAGACAATAATTGATTAAACCCCGGACAGTATGCGGTCTTGATTGCTTCCATCAGAACAACATTATTTTCTTCCGCCAGCCGGAACACTTCTTCGGCTTGTTGTTTTTGCAAGACCATCGGTTTTTCACATAAAACGTGTTTCCTGTGTTGAACAGCGCTCTTAATATACTCATAGTGCGTCTGATGCGGCGATGCAATGTACACGGCGTCTACTTCTTCGTAGAATTCCTCCATGTCGTCCATATACTTATTCATCTCGAATTGTTCCGCAAATTTTCTTGCACTCTCTATATGAGGATTGTAAACGGCATCTACATTAATCCCGCTCACATACTTCGCTTCCGGCACCATTCTCGCCGCAATTCTTCCGGTTCCTATGATACCGAGCCGGATAATATTATACTTCTTCGCCCGCAGCATTGTACTGGAAATATCTTTCGTTCTTTCCAGATAGACCACTTCACAGTAATCCCTTAGAAAATCAAACACACCCGTCCAGTCAGAACCTACCGTGAAGATATCCACGCCGTATTTGATAATGTCCTCCGTTTTCTGCCCCACATGGTCTTCGATAATGATTTCATCTGCAAATCCCGTTTTCCGCACATTTTCAATACGATCCATCAGGGAATCCACCACGTTCATCTTACCGCGCGACTCGTCGTAGTGCTCTGTCGTTACCCCGACAATCAGATAATCCCCCAAAGCTTTTGCTCTTTGTAATAACCGATAATGACCTTCATGAAATAAATCAAAAGAACCGTATGTAATGACTTTCTTCATGGGTTTTTCCTCTCATCTTTCTAGCATCGTGTATGTACCCTGCCGCTTGTACTGCGCTCACTATAGACACTGCAGCTTCGTCACCGGATGCACCTTGCGCATTTCCATTGGCGGCAGTTTCATATAGTCCCCGAATTTAAATGACAGATATGCATCATAATCCTTGATGCTCCAGAACATTTCGTCTTCAAATAGTATTTTCTCCCGGTTTTCATACCATTCCCGCAGATAGCCATATTCCTTATTAGGCGTCGGGAATGTCAGAATGCGCACCCACTTTGTCTTCTTCTTATTGCGCCTCTGCACATATCTATTGTAGTGTCCGTATATCATAGCCGCAGGAATGCGGTCCAGAAACCGATACCAGCACTTCAAGAACCCATTCCCTGAAACAATTTTCCCGACCGGAGCCCACATCATCTTGCGGATACAATAGCAGTGAAAATTCTGCCATGTTCTTACCGCCTTGTTATCGGAAACGGCATCCAACGGGAAGATATCAATAAAAATTCCCTGCTCATAGGGCATATGCTCCTGATTCTCCCTTAGGAAACAGGTGCCTTTTCTTCTGAGTTTGCCGTATCCCCAGCGATAGCCTGTCGTATTCCTGTGGTCTTGAAAATAGAATCTGCTGTGATCCAGTTCCTTCTTGCAGGCAATACGGAACTTCTCATATTCTTCTCTAAGAAACGCAACATCTGCATCATCGTCCCAAGGGATATAGCCTTTATGCCTTACAGCCCCAAGAAGTGTACCTGCTATGATATTATATTGAATGCCGCAGAGATTACAGATTCGATCTACTTCCTTCAGCATCTCAAGCTGTATCAGTTGAACCTGCCGCAATTCATCATCTGTCAAGTGATGTACCTTCAATCTTTACCTCATTTCCGCGCAATGATTAACATGATACGCCTCAATCATTGTCAACAATTGTATGGTCCATGATCATAATCGGCTTTCCCTGATTTCTGAACAGTTCTACAACCGAACTGGGATCTCCGTAATAAGCGTCGGACAAATTGATGGCTCTGTGCAAGTCTTTGGAATCATCATAGATTCCTATCTTTTCTTCCCGATACTTCTCAACCAGCCTCAGATACGGTTCTACTGCCGCCGGATTCATGGAACGCGCAGTGTCCACCATCAGCGGATGCGGACGCCACAACAGTACAACGTCTTCTCTTGCCTGAAAGAAACCAAACACCCACTTCAGTTTTTTCAGGAACTGCTCGCTCTTGCCTGCTATGAGTCCATTCAAATGTGTATTGAAAAACAGCACCTTCTTATTACCGTCTAAAAACTCTTTCCATTCTTCCGGAACTGCATCTGAACCTGTCTCTTTCACATCAAACTTCGGCGAACCGAGCGCCTGAAACTTCTCTTCTATCGCTTTCCTGCCGACTCTCTCCGCCAACTCCGGTAAAGCAGCCGAATAATATCTGATATACTGCTCTCTGACTTTTTCTGACTGCAGCACTACTACATTCGCATATAATGTTCCGGGTAGTACACAATAATCTTCTTTAACCGTATCATTTCTGTGAACAAAATACGGGATATATACTAATTTATCAGTATAATTTCGAATCTTTGATGAATAAAACTGCGGATGTACCGTCGTCACAAGATTATACTGGTCATACGGATTATGTATGAAGATAACATTTGGGTGCTCTGCTTCCAAAGAGTACTGCTGCCAGTCCACAATCGGGACATCATCCGGAAAATCCGCGCCTTCATAGTGCATCTCTCCAAGCGTGCCGTCCTTATTCTTCGTAAAATACGGAATCGGCATCACGATGCTCTCCCACTCTTCATCGGCTGTAGCCGCCCTCCATACGCTCTCTAACGAATCCCACATGGACGCCTTATATGGCAGAAATACAACTTGTTTCTTCTCCTCAGGCAGATTGAATTTCACTTGATTGCGTATCTGCACAAGCTGTTTCTGAATCTTCTTGGCCAGTTTTCTGCATTGATTGATATCTGTCCGGTTACTACTTATCTGATAAATGTTCTCGCAATAAGCTTCCAGCAGGCGGACCGTCTCCTCTCCCACCTCTCCTGTCTTCTCGATTTCATTACCGACCGCGATCGCAGCATCCTGACAGTCCGCCAGAACCTCTGTCTCCACCAGTACATTTGAGTCCAGTTTTCTGGCAATCACACTGTTGATTTTTTCCAAAGAATCTATCACAGATAAAACATCTTTCTTCTTCACGTTAATCCCTCTTGCACTATTCTCACGCACAAAAAAGCAGAAATAAAAGCTGACGCCGCAACATCCCATAATCATCAACTTTAATCTCTGCTTTTTATCCTCATGATAGTAATCCCGACCTTCCTTGTCATTCTATATATGCGCAATATTTTTTTGTCATGTTAATATTATCGGCAGACTGAGAAGAAAACTTTATTCCTCTTCGCTTCCAAATTACTGCCCGGTCAATACCTACCCAACTAATACATTCTTTCCCTCAAACGCAAACCCATACATTTTGATTCTGTCCGACGATATTCCTTTTGCCCTGAGTGACAACGCATACTGCTTTTCTTCTATCTGTGCAAGCGCTTTCTTAACCGTATCTTCAAGCGACTGGTCTCTCCCCGGCTTGTATACTTTGAATTCTATGATATAGGCGTCCAAATCTTCTCTCTTCGGCTCCAGCATGACGTCATACCGCCCAAATCCGCTCTCTCTATTCGAAGTAATTACATACCGGTCTTCCAGTTCTACCATAAGTCCCAATACAAACCCATGGTAAAACCGCTCCGGCTCCGCCTTGCCGGAAGCACGCTTTCCCGTATCAAAAGAACTGAAGGTCTCACTGGCAACACGATTCATATATTCGTTCATGGCGTCCAGATCATTCAGTAGGAGCGCTTTGATAAAATCATTGTAATCCGAAAGGTTCTTGTTAAACCACCCCCGTACCATATTTTTAAACATAATTTTTACTTCATAATTAGTCAATGTCAGTTCATAGTTAGGTGCAACCCATATTTCATCCGTCTCAAATCTTTGATACTGCAATACTTTCAGATAACCGCTCGCTACAAGAAGGCCCCATATTGCATTCTCATTATCATCTAACTGGTCATAAACAATCTGTTCATCGATCGGCACAATCAGATGTTCTCCCTGCAACAGACTTTGGAAAGACTCTTTTACCCTGCGCCCGCCTTCCCTGATCAGCTTACCTGCCAGACTGTTGGCGCTGGTGTTTGCCCAATATGTTGCAACATCTCCTGTATCCAGATAGTTTAAGATAGACCACGGATTATAAATATCTTTCCATTTCCCGAATATGAAACCGTCATACCAGCTTTTTACCTTTTCTCTTTCTGTCAGTCCATATTCATCCATAGCTGCAAAAACTTCTTCTTCCGTAAAGCCAAAAGACGTGCCATACTCATTTGAGGTCGTCGTTACAACTTTCAGATTATTCAGATCCGAAAAAATGGATTCTTTGCTGACTCTCGTAATTCCGGTCATGATCGCCTGCTCTAAATATGGATTAGTCTTAAAGGCCGCATTAAACATACTTCTCGTAAATGCCACCATTTCTTTCCAGTAACCATCCACATAGGCTTCCTGCATGGGCGTATCGTACTCATCCAACAAAATGATCACTCTTTTATCATAGTAGCGGTTTAAGTATTTGGCCAGATTATGAATTGCCAATGTTGCCTCTACATCCCCCATATCCGCCTTAACACGCCTAAAAAACTCTTTGTCTCCTTCTCTTAACGCATCGCTTTCAAGCAGAAAAGAATGGTCTGTATACAAATCCGCAAGCATTTGACAGATTTTGGCACGCGTATCCCGATAATTCGTTTCTTTAACATTCGCAAATGAAAGACTGATGACCGGATAGGTTCCCTGCACTGCACGGAACTTTTCCTCCTGCCAGATGGCAAGCCCTTCAAACAAATCGCCCCTTCCTGCATACTTTACCGAGAAAAACTGTTCTGTCATGCTCATCGTGAGCGTCTTTCCAAAGCGGCGCGGTCTGGTGATCAGCGTCACCTCATCCCCGCTTTCCCACCATTCTTTGATAAATGTTGTTTTGTCCACATAGAAATAGTTATTCTCAATGATTTTACTATAATCCTGTATTCCAATTCCTATTGTTCTCGCCATATGTCCTCCGCTACATAATCTTATTCACAATCGCCTTGATCGCAATCGGCGCACCTGCTATGATCATATCCAGTGCATCATTACCCGACACATCCAGTATCATTTTGCATTTTTCCCTGTTCTTAAGTTCAGCAGACGCCGCTAACGCCTCACATACGGTATGATTTCTATCTTGTTTGGGAAAGTCTTTCATTCTCTGCAGCGCATAATTCTCAAGAAGTTTCCATTCATCCTCCAATATTGTTATGGCATCGGCAATGTTTGTATTTTCCTCTCTGTTTATGGTAGGTTTGGAGATTTTGGCATGTCCGATACTGTCAATCCGTATCTCACCTGCGGCAACGATTTGGTCTTTGTAGATCCTATATCCTCCTGCCACGGCAGCCCTCTCCATACCGCTGTATAAGGCGCTCCTGTCATTCATGCAAATCATCAGGGCGCTGCGTATCTCTCTTATGAAACCGACCTCCGGGGCTGTTATATAGAAGCACGTTCCCGCATGATTCTGAATCTTCAACGCATAGACACTTAGTCCGTTTTGCTCCGGCTCCGATATTTCCGCAAAAGAAACTGCCTCCAATGGTATCAGCATATTTTCACCGCAGGCTATCACGCCCTTTCCTATTGTAAGCTTTTCTGCTTCCATTACGTATCTGTTTTCTTTCAGTTTCAGCTTTTCTGTCAGTCCTTTGAAGTCTCCCATCGCCTTCTCCTTTTGCGCTCTTCTTAAATATTGTAACATCCAATTAATGCCACAACGTAAATCACCAAGGCAGGAATTACGCAGTAATTCTTGTGACGCAAGCCGCCGGGCTTGCGTCTATTGTACCATATGCAAATACATTTTTATATACAAAAAAGCACATAAAAAAATATCGGGCAATGTATGTTCTACTGTCCGATACTCTTTCTTTATGTATCCCTTATATCACCACTCAAGCGCCCTTGCAGCGTTCTTAGCACAACGCCCCTAATACTCCATCACCGCCGTCCCATTCGACAGTTCTTTACTGCTCTGCGTTACAATCTTCATGTCGCTCGTCAGCAGTTCATCAGCGATTGCCGCATTATCTTCATTTTCATCAAGAAGACGCACCGTCATGCTTGTGATGCTTAGTTCCGTACCAAGAATACCTTTTTTCTCTTCTAATACATAGACGCAATTTCCACCGTCGTTATGAACCGCCTGCCGCGGGACTACAAAATCATAGATTTCCGACGTGGATGTCAGTTCCATAATCCCTTCCGTGCGTCCCACCGCCACCGCCGGTTCCAGCCAGATTGTCACTGTATAACTGCCGTTCTCCTGCACAATAGAATCAATTGTCTCTCCCACTTCCTCAGAACTGCCCGGAAAACTAAGCTTTACCGTATCTCCTGTATGTACCATGGATTTCTGCTCTTGTGTAATGATCGTACGAAAAATCCGGCTGCTGTCAGCATTTGCATAACGCATCACCGCTTCGGTTCCCATGCGTACACCGGACTGCAGCATGACCTCCAACACCGTGCCTTCCTGTTCGGCTGTGATTCTTCCCCCGTCTTCCAAGATACCCTTCCAACTCTCAATCTTATTCTGCCTAGCCTGCACCTGACCAATTGCAGAGTAACTGGAACTGTACGCTCCTTCCACTTCATTCTGCGCACTTTTTGCGTCCTCAATTTCTCTGCCTGCCTCTTTTAAGACTTTCTCTTTCTCAAACCCCGCCTCCTCGATGGCAAGCTTGCGTTCTTCGATTTCCCGGTCAATCCGCGTTCTCTCGTCCGCCCACGCAATCCACACTTCATCCGGTGCATCCTCCTTAGGAAGACGGAACATATGGGTATCCAAGTCCTCCATGGCATCTTCCAGCAGTCTTGTCTCATCCGCAATCTTCCTGTCAAGTTCTGCGACAGTTGTGTCATAATCTTCCTGCGCACGTACCATCTCCCGCTCCGCCTCTCCGCGCTGCGCGCTTACCTGATCCTGCCATACCTGTTCTTCCGCCTCCAGTCCCGCAAGCTGTACCTGCAAATCCTCCGTGTCTATTTCATAGAGGACGGTTCCGGCATCAATCTGTTCTCCTGCCGCGACGCACACTCTCTTGACAAGCAGCCCTTCCATTCCTGTGACCGCCTCGGAATTGACCACTTCCACAGTTCCTTCTGCCGTCAGTTTATTGGTAATCGAAGCCGCCGTAGGATTCGCCCAGTGAACCCGCGGCAGCCTGTTGACATAGACTATTCGTGACACGAATGTCATAACAAGCATAACCGCCATGAAGATTGCAAACCCCCGCCATAATTTTTTCTTAGATTCCATATCTGCACCGAACCTTTCCCATGTCCTCCGGCATAAGTTTTAGAAGCGCTTTCCAGCCTATTTTTTCGTCCCGGTATAAGTAATTCCTTCTTCCAGTGCATCCTGCCCCAAAGCGAAGACAAACAGTGCCGGAATCAGTACCACCACGGACACTGCAAATGCAAATCCCGCTTGGTCAATGCCAAGCTGTGGAAGATACAGTGATAGCGGCCAGTCTTTCTGTTCCTCAAGAAACGCCATCGGCTGCTCTACCAGATTCCAATATTCCAAGAAGCTCAAAACCATCGCCGCATGGATTCCCATCCTTCCGAGCGGCAGACCAATATATAAGAATATCTGCATTTCTCCCGCACCATCGAGCCTTGCCGCCTCCAGAATCTCCGAGTCAATCTGCGTAAATCCTCTGTACATAATAAACACCGGAAAAGTGGAGAAAACCGCTGGAAGAATGACAGAAAGCGGACTGCCATACAAGTCAAGCTGTTGAAGGACAATGTACTGTGGCAGGAGCATGACTTGGAACGGCAACAGCATCAGCACAACATACAACCCAAACAAAAAATCCCTGCCCTTGAACGTAAAAGACGCAAAAGCCCAAGCAGATGGCAGACCGACGATCAATTGTCCCGCAAGTATGGCAGCCGTCATGCCGACCGTATTCCAGAACAATTTATAGAACGCCGGAGAGCCGACTAACAGTCTGTGAAAATGTTCTATTGTCGGATAAAAAGGAAGCATATGCCAATCCGCATATCCTCCGGACTCTCCCAGAACCGGTGACAGCATCTGCCTGATTTCGGACGAATCCGCAAATGCCCCTCCGGGTATCATCAGAAGCGGCAGACAGATGATAAAGGCCGTCAGAAAACAGATCACCGTCGCAAGCCATGCATTTTTCTTTTTCTTTTTTTTGCGGTTTTCTATTTTCCCCGGTATGATTTGCACAACGCCCATCGTCTCCTCACTCTGTTTCCAAGTTTATTTTTCATCACCGCGGCGCTCTCCCTGTCCGGTTCGAGTCTCTTTTGCAGACACAGGCATACCGCCAGCAGTACAAGCGACAAAAGGACTGTCAACGCCGCCATGCGGTCAAATTCCAGCTTTAAGTACCAGTTCTGCAAAAGATGCTGCAGAAAATAAATGTTCTCCTGCGGATAGTTTCCCGCCACCATCCATACTTCCCGATAACTTTTGAAAATCTGCAGGACGGACAACATTCCGATTGTAAAAAAGCTGCCGGAAAGTCCCGGTCTGATAATGTAATGCCAGTTCTGCCATCTGTTCGCGCCATCCACCCTCGCCGCCTCTTCCACTTCCTTCGGCAGCGCGGCGAGACCGGCCAGCCACAATATCACCATATACCCCGTATTTTTCCATAGGAAGCTGCACACCACAATTGCTAATGCCCATCCGGAATTCAGATAGTCAATCCCTTCAAAGGCTGGCAGCATAGCGATTTTTTCTAACATATTTGTCATAATCCCATTGATGAGTCCCTGCCTGTCAATCAGAATCCGAAGCACCAGCACCATGACTGCCGCCGGCACCGCCATCGGCAGGAGCATAGCGGATACAAACTTCCGCCGCTGCACGAGATTGCGCAGAAGCAGCGCCAGTATCAAGCTGATTCCCATCAGAAGCGGTACGCCAAGCGCCATATACAACAACGTATTTCGCGCCGCCAGTCGAAACGCATTGTTGACAAACACCGTCTGATAATTATCTATTCCGGCAAAAGCGCCGTTTCCGGATTTTAAGAACGAACGCCGCACTACTTCCAGAAACGGAAGCAGATAGAATACCATTACGCCTGCAAAGCCCGGCAGCAAAAACAACAGTCTCCTACTCTTCCATCGAAATTGCCATTTTCCTTTCAACTTCTTTTGCTCCTTCCTCAGGCGTCAGCTCACCGTCGAGCACCTTAAGCCCGACCTCCATGGCGCACTCTTCCAACATCGTTCCGGGCCTATAACAGCAGTCGGCATCTTCCATCATTTGATAAATCCACTGTTTCTCTTCCTCCGCAGGCCACATATTCTCTTCATTCAGTATTCCCGGGTCTTTCCATCCCATAATCTCTCCGTACTCTACGTTATTGATATCCATGATGTCGGCAAGCGAATCTTTCCGTATCGTAATGCCGCTCTGATTTCGTGGTTTATCCAGCCACCATTTCCGCATCATCGCGTCAGAAAGAAGCAGCTTCAGATACTCTTCGGCAAGCTCCGTCTCTTTGCCCTGTTCGCACAATCCCACAATAATCTTTGCCCAGTAGACATTATCTGCCTGTCCCGTGTACTCTCCAAATGTCACTACGTCTTCAAGTTCCTTTGTCTGCCACTCCGCTGCCATATTATTCTTGATAACATGTATGTTTGTCGAGCCGACCCACGGATTTAACATGAATCCGACCTGCATCCATGTCTCACCGAAATTTTGCTGTGCACAGTATTGATAATTGAACCCGATGTCAATCATCATCATATCCGTAGGTTCATAAGTCTCCGTATTATTCTTCTGCCATGCTTCACGCGCCGCGCCGCCTAATCCGGCACTGTCTATTTCCCACATTTGTACTGCCGCCCGATAATATTCCGTCAGCTTCTCCACATCCAGCCTGCCATCTTCCTCGGTCCATGCCGGCAGGCAGACCGGTATCGTCTGCATTAAGACGTCTCGCGGATAAGGCGTATTGAGGATTGGTCCTTCCGGATGCTTCTGTCTCGCCAGTTCCATACCGGCAATAATATCCTCAAGGCTGTCTTCCCCCTCCAGATACATCTCTTCTCCAAGCCATAGCGGAAGATAAACCATCATCGGCACACTGTATATTTTATTTTTATCTGTCATCCGCATTCCTTCGACGATGTTCCGGTACAGTATTCCGTCATCCAGATATGGCTGTAGCACACTGTCCAGTTCTTTCAGCACACCTTTGTCTGCATACTGCTCGATATCCATATTGTCAAGTACGATCACATCCGGCACATCCCCGGCAAGCAGACGCGTATTCAGGTTCTTGAGCGCATCCTCTTTACTGACCGCATGGTCGCCGTCCATACCCGTCTCATACCTTACGAGCACATCCGGATGTTCTTTCTGGAAAAGCTGTCCCGCATAGCGTATCCATCCGTTTTCTTCCAGACTGTATACCGTCAGTTCTTTAGAAGGTCTTGCCGGAAGCGTCTCGTCATAGTACATCTCCACCATGTAATTACCACTGAACAAAATGCGGAATTCCCCGTTATCGAGTACCTGCAGGGCAAGCGGATTTCTCTGGGTATCTCCGAGCGCCGTCATCTGCCCGTCCGCAATCTGTTCAACCACTGAGCCGCCCCATATGTAACGGTACACTCCCGTACGGCATGCCATATACAAAATCGGTGTATTTTCGTCTTCTCCTTCCACAACTTCCATATTGTTATCCTTGTCAGATACCGCCATAACAAGACCGCCGATACTGTGGCTTGCAACGAAATCGCTCAGAACACTGTTATCCTCCAACAGCCTTCCTTCTGTCATATGATAGAGATAAGCTTTCTCCGTATCCGCCGCAAGCATCACATCATCTGCAAAGACAATGGATTTTGTCTGTCCCAATGTGGCAAACAAGCCTCGCACCTCACCAGTCTCCACATCCATCCGGTACACCTGATTTTCAGACGCCGCATATAACTCTCCATCCGGTGAAAAAGCGAACATATTCAGGTTTGTTGCCTTCTGATAGCCTTCCCCGTAAGGTGTAAGTGCGTTCTTCTGCCCTGCCTCATCCACATAATAGTACAGATAGCGGGTATCTCCTTTCAGCCACAAGTCCTCCAATTCTTCATCATTCCAAAACTTGGGTGTATAAGCGAAAACAGACGCGCCATTGTCTGCCACTCCTACATAATATTTCTTATTGACATTAGCGTTATTCTCCCATCCCCGGTCTGTTTCTTTACTTACGCCCTGCGCGTCCACATACGTCAAGTTTGTATCCAGATCGTACAAGTAATAGCTTCCGTCCGTACAAGGATGCATATAGTCAAAAGTGCCCGGCGGCAGTTTCACTTCCCTGTCCGCATACCGTCCCATGGGAATCTCTTCTTCTTTGCTGCCGCAGGCAGAAAGAAATGCCATACAGCACAAAGCAGACATCATCGCCGTTATATATGCTCTCCTCTTCATTGGTTTCCTATTTTTGTCTCTCCGAATCATGCGCATCCCTTTCCTATAAACAGATTCAAGTATTTTTCTTCCGGGTCTTATTTTATCCCAAAATATTTCTAAATATCTTCTAAAAAATTTCTAAAGGAAAATCTAAATTTAATACTTTTTATAAAAGTAAAATATTTAGGATTTATTTAAAAAATTAATATGGTATAATAAACGCAAGCCCGGCGGCTTGCGTTACAAGAATGACTGCGTCATTCTTGCTTCAATGATTCTCGCTGTGGCATCCTTCTATATCGTACACCGTTCACGAAAGCCCGTGAGCGAAATTGAGCCCGCACTGCAAACATTCAGCATGTAAACAACCGGCTCCCAAGGAGATAAACGCAGTATGAATATTTTGATCATTGAAGACGATAAAGACTTATGCCACGCCGTATCATGGCAATTACAACAGGACGGACACAGCATTGACTGCTGTCATAACGGCGGCGAAGCGAATCTGTATATCAGACAGGGAATATATGACTTGATCCTGCTAGATCGTATGCTGCCGGAGGAAAACGGCCTTCATCTCCTGCGCTCCATGCGTGCCGCCGGAAATCTTACCCCCGTCATCATTCTTTCCGCCCTCGGCGAAGTGGATGACCGCGTAACGGGATTGAACGAAGGCGCCGATGATTATCTTGTAAAACCGTTTGCGTACTCGGAACTTGCCGCGAGAATCGGTTCTTTATTCCGGAGAAAAAATGACTTTGGGACCACCGCTGTATCTTATGGTGATTTATCTCTTGACAGCACAGAAAATATTTTGTACTGCCAAGACAAAAAGTGTTCACTTTCACACACGGAAAGCGAGTTGATGGGACTCCTTCTGAAAGCCGGAGATAAAATTACCAACCGCACCGTACTTTTACACAAAGTATGGGGAGTAGACGCCTCCGTGGAGGACAGCAATCTTGATAATTATATTTATTTTCTGCGCAAACGCCTGAAAACACTGGAAAGCGACGTCACCATTGTCAACAGGCGCGGACAAGGTTTCTACTTGCAATGGCACAATGCGGATGCTGAGTAGCTGACATATCCGCAGAAAGGAAATCCCATGTATCATAAAGTAAGGATTCATCTGACTATACTTTTTACGCTCGTCACCTCGGTTCTCTTAACCGCGCTGCTCAGTGTCAGCTTCTATCTCTCCGCCAGACAACAGTTCTCTCTCCAATTATCTTCGTTTGCCGGCCAGTCGCAGACGGTTGTAGATTCCATCAGCGAACAGAATATTCTTACGGCTGACTGGCTGACTTCTCGGGAGAAAGCTGCTGGTTTCCGCATCTATTTGTGGGATAACGATGTGGAACTCTTCCATAACCGCGCGTATTCCAGTTCCGTTTCATCTGTTTATTCCGGCTATCTGCCCGCTCCGACCGATGGACGCACTCTGAAACAGACCTCCGGCGCAGCGGACATTTCCGTAGGATATCGCGGTATTTTCCCCGAAATCCTTTACTATCATAAACAACTGGTCAGGAACAACAGTACCCTTAAAATCTACTTTTTGCAATCTCTCAACCCACTCTATGCGCATGTAAAAACCAGTCTTTTTCTTTATATCGCACTGCTCATCGGTTCCGAATGTCTGCTGATGCTTTTCTGTTGGTATTTTACCGGGCGGCTCTTAAAACCGCTTCTCGACTCCCAGATCAGCCAGAATCGTTTTATTGCCGGCGTCTCTCATGAACTGCGCACGCCGCTCGCCGTCATTCTCGCCAATGCCTCCGCCTGCGAAAAGGCGCCTGTCAAGGAACAAAAAACTTTTTTTCAGGTAATTGCCCGGGAAGGCGCTCAGATGTCAACCATGCTGGAACAGCTTTTGACATTGTCCAGAGCAGACAGCCACGGACTCGCCCTCCGAATAGAAGCCGCCGATTTACAGACGCTTCTTCTCGAAACATATGAAAACTTTCTGCCGCTTGCCACGGATAGCGGACACCATCTTACCATCCGTCTTCCCGAAACAGAAATTCCACTCTGTGAATGCGACTCCTTCAGGATACGACAAGTATGTCATATTCTATTGCACAATGCGCTTTCTTACACTCCTGAAGGATGCAGCATCTCACTTTTTCTTGCCGATGGTTCTTATGAAAAAGAAATCTCTATCGGAGTGCAGGACAACGGCCCCGGCATTCCGACAGCGGAGCAGGCAAAGATTTTTGAACGGTTTTACCGCGGACACAGCGAGCAAAAAGGTCACCACGGACTCGGACTTGCGGTGGCAAAGGAGATTGCCGCAGCGCACAAAGGCTCTCTTAAGGTGGCAAACGCAGAAGGGGGCGGTGCGCTCTTTATCCTCACACTGCCGCTTCGATACAATCCTTCCTAGAGATTTCTTACGAACAGAAAATATTTATGAAAATTTTACAGAAACACAAGACGGCGTTCATTGACATTACTTTATAAAGTATATATGATTAAAAAAAGTAAATTTGCTTCGCAAATTAACTTTGCGAGATTCGCTTCGCGAACTCGAAAAGACGGAACAATTTCCCTATAATAAAAAAAGTAAATTTGCTTCGCAAATTAACTTTGCGAGATTCGCTTCGCGAACTCGAAAAGACGGAACAATTTCCCTATAATAAAAAAAGTAAATTTGCTTCGCAAATTAACTTTGCGAGATTCGCTTCGCGAAC
>ERZ779631.448-NODE-448-length-14443-cov-4.479358_pt1 | contig 14443 bp, 16 predicted proteins | sample MGYA00514193_ERZ779631 | MGnify/ENA primary metagenome ERZ779631 (study PRJEB29562, sample SAMEA4376710) | mouse gut metagenome | isolation source: Cecum | study: EMG produced TPA metagenomics assembly of the A DSS colitis mouse model was used to assess the...
GGCGTGAGTAACAAAGGAGTTATTCAGGTATCCCCGGAGGAACTCCTTGACCTCCTGCTCCACGCGGAGGACGACCATGAGCAGCGTGTGGAAGATGCCGCCCGAATGGAAGTTTGTGATTACAAAGCCCTCCGCCCTGAGCTCGTTGACGATCTCGTCCCGGCGCTCCTCAATAGCGGGAACGGGGAGAATTGCGTCGAGTATTTCTTTGTCGATCATACTGTCTTCACCTCCACGCCGACCGCGCTGATAATGACATTAAGCGCCCGGGCCGTCTCCTCCTCGTCAAACTTGAACGAGCAGTAGAGGACGAAGGCGTCGTCCTCAAAGCCGACATCTATCTGGATACTCTCCGGGATGATGACCTCACGCTTCTGGAGCCCGACCCGGGCCCGCTGCGCGATCTCAAGGCGGGTGAGGTCGTCGTCCTCAGATTGGACGAAGTCATACATGCCCCACCCAAAGCTCAGGTCGTAGAATAGATCGCCCGGCTGCGTGAGGGCCTCGAGGATGATGTTCTGGTATAGGCACTCAAGCGCGGAGCATAGGGGGGCGTCCCCGTCTGTGGCCTGTGTGAGCTGCCACTCGTCGGACAGGCGGATGTCTGTGTCGCGAAGCCCTGTCATAGCTTCACCTCCCTAATGATCGCCGGGACGTCCCCGTAGGCCATAGCCACGGAGACAAAGGCCCCGGTCTCTAGCTGTATCCGGGAGCGGATATCGGGGAAGGCCGGATATTCCTCGTCAACATTCCCCCAGCGATCGACGATCTGGAGCGTGTACTCATACCAATGGGCGACGATGTGCCCCCGGTAGCTCGTGCGCGTCTCGTCGTTGTGGATGACGAGGTCGTCATAGCTGAAGGTCTCGCCGAGCTGTGTCGCCTTGGTGACGGTGGCGTAGAGCACAGCGGGATTTTTGGCGAAGGGGTAGTCCTGGGCGATCGACTTGTCGACGACCTTTTTCATCATGGTTTCAAGCGCGGACATAGGCTCCCCTCCTCTCTTAGAAATAAATCTTCGTTCGGATGAAGCCGTCGTCGTTGGTGGACGAGATGACCTTCTCGACCTCCTGCTCTCCGCTGATTTTAGGGTGGACGACGTTGATCTTGTGGGAGTGCCGGACGAATGGAGCGGAGACCGTCTCCAGCTCCCAAACGCCCCCGAGCCGGTTGAGGCTGATGATATTGACGCCATACTCAAACGTATAGACCTTCGACTGCTCCGGCTTCTCCCCCCAATAGAAAACGCCTCCCGAGAAAAAGAACAGCTTCTTGGTGCCCCACGCTGCGTTCACGGCGTTGATTGCCTGAACGGCGCTCATCTGCCGGATAGGGAGCTTTTTCCGGGTCGGAAAGCTATCCCCCGATAGCTTCATCTTAGAGATGCCCGCCTGTCCGAGGACGTAGGCGATGACCTCCTGCGGGGTCGTGTCTAAAAATGTATTGTTGATCTGTGTGTCCTCCAGGAGCAGCATGTTGTCCTTGAGGTTGATCTCGTCGGCTGCTCCGCCCTTGTTGTAGGGCTTGGAGACGTAGCCCGTGAAGACCTCCTCCATGACGCCATTGTAGCCGAGCTCAATCGAGCCGGGGTCTTTTCTGGAGAGGCTGATCTCAGGCTGAAAGTCCTCCGTGAAGCGTATTTTCGCCCAATCGAAATATGAGGACTTAGCTGAGAATATCTCGAACTCAATGCCTTGGTCGAGGTTGTAGGGCCCAGCTCGGGCCGCTATCTCTGGGTAGAATAGCTCAAGTGTTTCCATTGTTGCCTCCTTAGTCGGGGAGCATGTTCGCGATCATGCTCACGGCGGAGGACGCGACGCCGGACAGCATATCCCGGGCGACGGGTGACTTCCCTCTATCCTCTGAGAGGTAGGTCGTGTAGCTCTCCGTCAGGCTGCTCGAAGCAGCTCCGCCCCCGGAGCTCCCGGAGGAGCTCCGGGAGCTGCCAGAGGAGGACCCGGACGAGGAACTGCCCGCCTTGCTCGCCTTGATCGCCTTGATCGTCTGGGGGATGTACTCCCAAAACTCAAGAGAGACGACGAGCTGGTCGGTTTTGACGTTGTAGGTGTGGCCTATGTGCTTAAATAAGACCTTGTCGATGCCATGCGCTGCCGTGTCCTCGCTGACGATAGAGATCGGCTCCGGGACGTTCTGGCCGGGCTTGCGGAAGATTGCCCGGATTATGTCGAGGGCTTGATACTTTCCCCGGGCCGGAGTGTCATCGAGGATGAGCTCGATCGTGACCTTTGAGTCCTCATAGCCGACCGCTTGCTTCGGCTTGGTCGCGCTACCCTCCACCTCCTGCTCGTCGATCTTTGCGTCTCCTGTGACCTCGATCTTTTTGACGAGCCCAGGGAGGACGACTCCGCCCACTTTAACGAGTTGGTCTTCGACAAATATCACGACGGGGTCCTCCCTTTCATTATGTGGTCGTGGCTGCGGGCTCCGGGTCCTCGCCGTTTGCGTTGGCGAAGTCCTCGACCTCTTGCAGCAGCGCAAGGAGCTGCTGGAGGTCTTTGATCTTCTTGAGGTCGACGGGGATGAGGACCTTTTGAATGATGATCTGCTTTGAGCCGTTGCCCTCGTCCGAGCCTTTGCTCTCGCTGTCCTTGTCCTTGCTGCCGGTTGCGCTGAGGTCTACCTTTTTCGGCGGCTCCTGCTCGATGGAAGCCTTGGGCCGGTCCTCGTCGGTGCCGGTGACTTGTGCGATCTTGTCCCGGGCGAAGTCGATGACCGGGGCGAGCGGTGTCTTTTCCAGGACTTTGTTCGCCATGCCGAGCCCTTTCTCGATCGCCTGGGCCGGGGTGTTGGAGGCTTGCTCCAGTCCCGAGGCGTAGGTCGTCATAGTCCTTTGACCCGAGAGCGTCAGGGTCGAGAGCGGCCCCTCCTTTGCGTCAGAGAACGGGAGCATGTTTCGGATTCGCTGCAAGCCCCCCTTTACCGCGTCAACTGCGCCGGAAAAGGCCGAGCGGATGCCGTCCGCAAAGGTTGAAACGACTTTCTTTCCCGACTCGAAGAACCATGTCACGGCCCCCGAGATGGTGGTCTGGATGGTGGTGAGCCCGCTCGTGAATGCCGATCTCACGCTCTCAAACCGCTCCCGGACGCCCGAGGCTATGCTCGAGACTCCGTCGACGAACTTGCCCCTGATCTCGCCGAGCCGTCCGCCCGTGAGGTTGTTGAGGAAAGTGTAGCCGACCTCGAACGTGCCTCTCACGCCGGTCATAGCTGCCGCTGCTGCGCCCCGGATGCCGCCGCCGTGGGCCTCATAGGCTGCTTGCATGTTGCTGAGGTTTTGCACGGCTGCATCGTGGGCCGCGCTCATGGAGGAGCTCACGACGCCGGTGAGGGAGGACATTCTCTCAGAAAACTTGTCCTTGATCGCCGAGAGCTTGCCGTCCGTCAGGTTATCGAGGAAGGTGTATCCTGCGGTAAATGTGCCCTTGACGCCCTCGACCGCTGCCGCTGCTGCGCCTCGGATGCCGCCGCCGTGGGCCTCGTATGCTGCCCGCATGTTATCCAGCTTTTCGGCGGCTGTGTCGTGGGCTGCGCTCAGGATGGAGCCGACAGCGCCGGTGATCGGGGAGAGCTTTTCCAGAAATTTGTCCTTGATCGCCGAGAGCTTTCCGTCCGTGAGCTTGTCGAGGAAAGTGAAGCCCGCCGTATAGTATCCCTTGACGCCCTCGATAGCTGCCGCTGCTGCGCCTCGGATGCCGCCGCCGTGGGCCTCGTATGCTGCCCGCATGTTATCCAGCTTTTCGGCGACCGTGTCACGCGCTGCGCTCAGGATGGAGCCGACAGCGCCGGTGATCGGGGAGAGCTTCTCCAGGAACTTGTTCTTGATCTCCGTGAGCTTTCCGCCCGTCAGGTTATCGAGGAAAGTATATCCCGCTGTGAAGATGCCCTTGACGCCCTCGATCGCTGCCGCTGCTGCGCCCCGGATGCCGCCGCCGTGGGCCTCGTATGCTGCCCGCATGTTGTCCAGCTTTTCGGCGACCATGTCACGCGCTGCGCCCATGACGGAGCCGATGACGTTTCCGATGCCCGAGAACACAGCTTTCGCCGTGTCGAGCGCTGCGCCGAGCTTTTCTCGGAAAAAGCTCAGAATATTGTTGACTAGGTTCCTAAACCACTCACATTTGTTATAGAGGAGCACGATCGCCGCTATGAGGGCGACGATGCCGATGACGACCCACGTGACCGGGTTAGCAAGTAGCGCCGCCGTGAAGCTCCATACGCTCGATATGAGCGGCCCCATCGCTGCCCTCGCTATCCCGAAGCCCGCCTTGAGTATCTTGAACGCTGTTACGGCCTTTGTTATGACGAGCCCCACGCCGCCGACGACTGTGATAACTGCGCCGCCCACGGTGAGGAATCCGCCCAGGCCGAGGACTATGAGCATTATGACCTTGACGAGCTCCTGGTTCTGCTCTATCCACAAGGCGGTCTTTGAGAGAATCGCCTCGCCGGCCCCCATGAGGTCGTTGACCGTGGGGAGGAGCATGTTCCCGATCGACTCCTTGACGTTCTGGATGCGCTGATTCAGGCGCTCATATCGCTCGGGCTCCGTCTCGTTGATCGCGTTCGCCATCCCTGTGGCGACGCTTGCTCCAGAGCCGAGGGCGTCGTACATGTCGAGGATGTTCCCTTGTAGGTCATCCGTTTTGTCGTAGAGTAGGTCGATGAGTGCCACGGCCTCAGAGGTGCCGAAGGCTTTCTGGAGCTCCATCTTTTCGGCTGCGTCCATAGTATCGCCGAACTTGCCTCGGAGTGCGTCCAGAATTTCAGGCATAGATAAAAGCTGATTGTTTGCATCCACGAAGGACAGGCCCAGGGCGTCCCCTGCTTTTGCTGCCGATTGCAGGAACGCCTTGTATTTCGTGCCCGCCTCGCTGCCGCCCATAGTGGCCTGAAGCATACCCAAAATAGAGAGCTGCTCCTCGAGGGGGACGTTTGCCGTCGTCGCCGACGCGCCGAGGGTCTGGATAGCGCCCGCCATCTGCGAGCCGTCCGTCTTGAATTGCTGCACCGATCGGGCGATGCCCGCCGAGAACATCTCGCCGAACTCGAGGTCGGAGAGATCGTCATAATATCCCTTGTAAATTCCGTAGCCTGTGGCAAAGAGTGAGGTCATCTCGCCGACTGAGGATTTTGTCGCCTTAGCCGTGAGGCCCGCGAGCTCTGTGAACTGAGCGACGCCCTCATCGGACAGGGAGGCGATGCCGCTCTTGATGTCATAGGCTGCGCTTATGAAGTCGGCCTTTGTCGTCCCGGCCCATTGGTCGGAGAAAGAGCGGGCCGCGTTCTCCACGGTCTCAAGGTCTTTGACGCCCAGGGAGGCGAGCTCGCCGATCGCCCGGCGTGTCTCGAACGTGGCCTCGACCGGAGCCAGGACGGCCCCCGTGATCTGTGAGCCTGTCTCCTGCATGACGGCCCCGGCCTTTACCATGCCGCCGAAGGTGTTGCTGAGTGCGTCCAGCTTTGAGACGTCAGCGCCCACGCGGGAGGCGACATCCGCCATAGGCCCGGAGAGGTTGTCGACCATGTTCATTACCAGGGACAGCTTGAACACAGACTCTAAACTCATTTCTTGCTCGTTCACCTCCTGCACATGCTCGGAGGCGGCTCATGGAAGCGACCGCGCCGCCCGGTCAATCTGAGGAGAAGACCTCAGAGATCGCCCGGGCGACGATGCCCTCCTCGAGTCTCTGGATATACCGGGCCTTTGCGAGGTAGTCCAGGAATATGTCGAGGTCGTCGATCGCTTCAGGGTCGAAGTGCTCTAAAAGAGGCGGGGGGACAAAGCGGTATATCTCCAGGAGGGCGCTCTCTATGAGGCTCTCCCTTATCCCCGCGACCCTCTCCTTTAGAGCTTCTTCAAATTTACGCCGTCAGTGAGGCCCAGGAGCTCAGTGAGCTTGTTCCCGATGGTGATAGCCACGCCGGGGAACTCCTCCATGTCGGCGGTGAGCCGCTCCTTGTCCTCGTCCACGACCGCGTCCAACAGGAAGGTCTTGCTGGCCTTGGTGATGCCGACCTTTGCCGCCGTCTTGACGTAGCGGTCATAGCTGGGGACGCTGGGCCGCTTGAAGTGGTAGCTATATTCCTGCTCGCTCTCGTCGTCGACGGGGACGGTGACTTTTACCCGGTAGACCTTGCCGCCGTACTTGCGCTTCAGCTCCTCGATCTTGTCGGGCTCCTGCTCGGCTCCGGTCTGGGTTTTCTTGAGCTCATCCATTTTGATTACCTCCGTTTTTCTTATTTATCTTGAGCGGTGCCGAGCCCTAAATGGGCTCGACTCCGTCCTCGACGATGCCGCCGATTATCATAATATCAATGTCGACGCTCAGGGTCTTGTCCCCCTGCGCGGCCTTGTGGCTGCGCTTGGTAAAGACGACCCGCTTGAGCTCGTCGATGCGTGTCCGGCTTCCGGGGTTGGCGTAGGAGACGACCACGGAGGGGAGCTCCACGCCGAAGAACGGGGTGCCGGTCGCCGTGCAGTAGTCCAGGAGATCGTCATAGTCGTCCCGGTGCATCGACATCTTGCCCGAGCCCTTATAGTTGCCCTTGCCGTAGCCCCGGGGCTTGTAGCCGTAGCCGTAGGACTCCTCTTTTTCCTGCTCGTCGTCGTAGCTGATCTCTTGCAGGACGAGGTTCAGGCCGGGGATTTTGACATCGACATCGGCCCACCCGTAGCTGATACCGTTTACTTTAATCATTTAGGACTTGCCTCCTTTCTCAGGCGTTGGGGCGACGCCGGGCGAGGTCGATGTAGACCTCGCGGATGTAGCCCCGGGAGAGATAGCGGATTTTCGTCCGCATGGTCTCGTCCTCAATGAAGGTGTCCTCGTGCCCGTCCATGAGGATGATCTCCGCCGCGCTGATCTCCTTTGCGTCGATCATGCGCTGCAAAGGCTCGAACAGGAATTTACAGCGGGTTTCAAGCTCGCCCTGGATGTCCTCCAGGTCGATGTCGTCGTTCATAAGGTCGAGGCCCTTTTTGCGGGTCTCCCGGACGATCTTGTTGAGAACGCGGACGTCCTCGGCGTAGCGGTAGTCGCTGCCGTCCGGGGAAAGCATCTTCGTGTGATAGACGAAAAAGTCATCTTTCCCGTCGTACTCCCGGAAGGTGAGGTATCCCGCGAGGTCCAACAGCTCAATGATGCTGTCATCCATCCCCTCGGGGAGCAGCTCCTCGAGCTTGGTCTTGCGGATGTTGAAGCCCGCCTCCTCCCGCGTCTTGCCGATGGAGGTCTGGACGCTCGACTTCGCATAAAAGCCGGAGACGAGGCCCGCGAGGTTGACGATCTGCGTCGAGCCGTCCAGTCTGACGAGACGGCCCCAGGCTGCGACGACCTGGATGTTGTAATTCCTCACCTTTTTCGCCTTTGCCTCCATCTCAAGGGCCCAGTCCGTGAGGTCTCCCTCTCTGGTTCCGGCTCCGATGCCGGGGGCCCCGCCCACGCTGGGCACGGGGAAGCCCGCCTCCATGACAAAGAACATCGGCTTGTGGTAGGTCTCAAAAAGCTGGACCTGAGCCTCGCCGACCGCCTGCCAGAGGGCGAGGTCGCTCGCGCCGACGATGTGGACGAACTCATATTCCTCCGCGAAGCTCTGGAGCTTGGTGATCGCCCGGAGCACATCCCCGTTCGTCATGGTCGGGGCGGTGGTGGTGAAGGAGTAAGTATCGTTCACAAGGAACGAGCTCGCCCTCTGGTCCTCGTCCGTCGACTCCTCAAACAGGAGCTTGAGGCCGGTCCCCTCGAGCTCATACTCGCCCGTTACGGGGACGGTGATCTCGTCGGTGAAGTTGCTCCCGCCGTCAATGGAGACGGTAAAGGCTGCGGTATTAAGCCCGCCCTGAGCGGTGATCTTCACGACGACGGAGAAGGCGTTCGTCGGGGAGCCGTCGACCGTGACGCCGCCGCTGCCGTCGCCGGTCTTAGAAACACTTCCCAAACTGCCCGCCGTGGTGGCGGAGACCGGGAGGCAATAGATACGGTTCGCGCCGAACTGGACGGAGTCCATGACGGCGTCGGCCAGAGGGGACAGGCCGAGGCGGCTCTTGATCTGCGCGGCGTCCATCGCCCCCGTCACAATGATCGGGGTGTCAGAGACGACGGGGGAGACGCCGATCTTGAGGTGGCGTCCGTCGCCCGTAGCGGTGGCGAAGCCGAGGTTTTTGTCCGTGATATGGTGCTTGACGTCTCGGAGCATTACTTCCTCGCCTCCCTCGTAGCAGCTCCGCCCATAGGGGCCGAGTTGAACGCCTGGATAGCTGCGAGGAACTCAGCCTCAGTGACAGCTTTCCCGGGCTTCCAGCCCTGGGCGGAGCAGACGCCCGCATAGAGCGCCGGGCCGATGCGGTGCTTTGCGCGGAGCTGCCCGACCTCGACATACTCGTCGGGGGCCGGGGTCTGCTGCTCCGCTGCGGTCGGGGCTGCGGCCCCGGTGGTCTTTTTACTTGCCATGTATAGGCTCCTTTCCGTTTACTCTTTCGATAGTCTCGATCTCCACGTGAGTGAGCGGGCCGAAGTCGGTGTCTCTGTATAGGCCGCCCTGGAATGTGACCGCGACCTGAACGGCGACTTGCGCTTTGAGTATTGAGTCCTCTTTGTCGACCCAATCCGCGCCGTCGACCTCGATCGGGACAAAATTTCCGTCGACCCATATTCCCCGCTCGAGCTTTTCGAGGAACGCCTCGTAGATAGCCTCGACGGCGTCGTCGGTGTAGTCGCCGATCGTCACGGTGAACGTGATCGGGCGGTCGAAGATCTTCCGTCTTTTCTTCTTAGCTCCCTCTTGGTCTCTGTAAAGTTTTTTGGAGCCGTTTCGGGAAGGCTTTTCCGACTCGAAGATGACCGCGCTCACGTGGCTCTCGAGGCTTTTCACAAGGGCCTTTTGCGTAGTGTAGGGCTTGGACTTTACCCCCGCCTCCTTGAGCTTGTCGATGAGGTGTTTTTTACATTCGGAGTAAAGTGCCATTTTTAGCCGCTCCTTTCGATGAACTCCTCGACGGTCGCCTTGATCTCCTCCATGTCCTCACTCGATAGGCCGAGGTATGGGCGGGCCGGGATGGAGACCTTGACCTGCTGCTTTGTTATCCAGCGCCCGCCCACCTGGAAGCGGAGCCCTCTCCGGCTCTATGCCCGGATGGTACGGTTGGAGACTCCGAACTGATGCGTCCCGGCGTGCTTGACGTTGGTTCCGATCGCGAAGCCTTTCTCATCCGAGTGAGCCTTTATCGAGTTGCGGAGCTGCGAGGTGTCGATGAGCGTCCGCCCGCTCGTGGCTGCGGCCCGGATGGAGGTCTTCCATCTCCTGCCGTCCGGGCCTTGGCTTTGCCTGAAGCGCTCGAGAGTAGACTCCCGGGCGCTCTGGGCGAGTGCTGCGTTGAGGCCGCGCCGGTCGACCTCCGAGTAGGACCTCATTCGGCGGAGCAGCGCGGAGACGTCGCCGTCAAGGCGGATACTCGTTCGAGCCATGATCTCACATCCCCGTCATGCTGCCCCGTCTGAAAAGCCGGGGGTTTGACTTGCTGGAGAAGCCGGTCGCGGCTGCGGAGGCCGGGTCGCTGCCGTCCTCCCCGGTGCCGATGTTGACCTTGCCCTCTGCGACAAGGGTAAAGAACTTGATCGCTGCGTTGTAGCGGTTGAGATAGTTTTTTTGGTCGCTGTCCTCGTCGATGCCGATTCGGGAAAAGAGGTTATATACCGCGATGTCCTTAGAGAACTTGTTCAGCACTCTCGGAACTGGCTCAAAGGGCACTCTGTACCGTTTGGCAAGATAGCCGTCGATCTCGGCGTCCGCGTCTGCGATCGCCGCGTCGATGATCGGCCCGATTTTTGCCTCACGCTCGGCCTCGTCCTCCTCATAGGTGTCCCCTATGATGACGTTGAGGGCGTCGTCCTTGAGCATCTCACGGACCTCGTCTCTTGTGCTGTAGCTCATCGGTCGAGGCTCAGGCGGTGGCGCTGCCGTCGCTGCCGAAGGCCATTTGCCAGAAAGCGAAGCCCACGTTGCCCCGGGAGTCCGCGCCATAAAGGAACTTCTTCTTCATAAAGACGTTCTCGTCGGTCTCGGCGGTCTTGCTCACGAATTTCGCTTTCTTGCGCTCCTGGTAGATGAGCGGCTTGACCGGGCGATGAGTGGACATAAGGAACCACGCCTTGTCTTTCCCGGCGAGCTGCGGGACGACGAGGGGCTTCGCGGTGCCCTGCATCGTGTTCCTGGTCCCGCCGATGTAGTCGGCCACGAGGATTTCTCGAGCTTTCGCCTCCAGGGCGGGCGAAACGACGAGGAGGTCGGGGACGATGTTGAGCGCCCGGCCCTTGCTGTTGGTCAGGCTCATCATGGACACGCGGGCCGCGATGTACGACTCGAGAGAGAGCTGAGCGGTGCCCTTGTTGGAGAAGGTCTTCTTGCCGACCACGTGGCCGTCAGAGAAGAAGGGCTTGCCGTCGTAGCATTTCTCGACGAAGCCGGAGGCCAGCAGCGCAAAGACGAGCTCGTCGGGGTGCATAGCTGCGGACTGAGCGAGCATCTCGATCGAGGGGTTATAAATGCCGATCTTGTCGTCCTCGATCGCGTTCCGGTCGACGCCGATCGTGAGCTCGAAGTCCTTGTTCTTGATGGTGTAGTCAGAGGCGGTGAGGTTCTGGATTTCACGATCGCCGACCCACTCTCTCATCCCCGGGATGTCGCCGAGCCATGCGTAGGTCTCGGCCTCCGTGGTGGAGGGGGTGACGGTGGCGATCTGCTTGTAGAGGGGGTCGACCTCAGTGAGCGCCTTGTTGAACAGGGTATTAAAGGCGACATAGATTCCCCTCAATGTCTGCGGATTGACAATCATGTTGTAGCTCCTCCTTTACTGTTTAGGCCCCGGCTGCTGCCGCTGCGGGCCCGGTGTAGCCGAAGCCCATCTCCACGGCGACGCCCTCGTCGTCGACCCGGACAACGAGACCGGCGATCGACGCGCCCGCCGCCGACTTGGTGACGGTGTGGTCGTCCTCGATGTAGCACGGGCCCAGGATGTCAGCAGCAGCGAGCTTGTTCGACGCGGTGCTGCTGTTGTCAAAGATGAACACGCCCCGGGTGATGCGGACGGTGGCCTCGCCGTCTGCGCCGGTGTTCTCGACGGTCTCCTCGGCCCGGCCCGCCGCTTTCAGGCCCGCCGCTTTCTTGCCGGGAATAGCGAAGCCGTCCTCGTTGATCGCGACGATGGAGCCCTGAAAGATGGTAGTCGAGCCCTTGACGGGGAGCACGAGCGAAGTCGCGCCGCCCGCGATCTCATTTGTGTCTCTGGGTGCTGTCAGCTTTGCCATGATCTTACTCCTCCTTCATGCCGTACTTTTTGACGTCCTCAACACTGACGCCGAGCTGCTTACAGACGAGCATCGTCGCCTCGTCGGGCTCCGTGCTCTTGAGTGCCAGCGACTCGCCGCCGCCGACCTCGCCCATAGGGACGACCTGGGGAGCCTTGTCGACGAACGCCTTGAAGTCATCCAGGTCCTTGAGCGCGTAGCTCTTGGCCCACTCTTTCTGTGCCGGGGTGATCTTGCCAGCCTTGAGCGCCATCCTCACGGCCTCGTCGGCGTAGTAGTTGGCGATCGTCTGCTCCAGGGCCCGGACCTTTTTGTTGAGGTCCACGTCGCCGATGATGCCGCCCTTGAGCGCCATGATCGCCGCCGCGACGTCGGCGGTCTTAGCTCCGGCCTCGAGGCCCAGCAGCTCACAGACCTCCTTGTTTGCGACGATCTTGTCATCCTCGGCAGTCGACTGTTTCCCCGCGTCGACCTTTTCCTTGAGGCTCTTGTTCTCCTGGACGCAAGCCTTCAGGGCCTCGACGACCTGCTGCTCCGAGGCTCCCTCGCCCAGGCCCAGCAGCTCCGCGAGCATTTTCACGAGCTCCATAGTGTTTTTTCCTCCTTTGAAATTGAGAGAATTGACGATCGCCTCCATGTGTTCGATCGCCGGGGTGTTGGTGAGTGCGATAGAGTGCATCCCCATCGCCTTGTTGTCCGACTTTCGGACGTTGATGACCGGGGAGAGGTAGCGGTACTCTTTGTTCTCGAGATACTGCCGGGCCTTGTCGGTCCACTCGACCCGCGCCTTGATCTTCCCGTCGTCGAGGATGAGCTCCTTGACCCATCCAGCAGCGGGCGCTTGTTCCCCGCTGAGGGTCTGATGCTCATAGTCAACGACGAGGTCGACGCCGCGCTGGGCGATCTGGGCCTTCATAGCCTCAAAGCTCTCCTCGTCGACTTCGAACTCCCCTTTTGAGCTGACGACGTGGCCGAGCGGGAGGATGGAGATGAGCTCCGGAGCTCCGCTGACATCCACTCCGCCGCCCTTGAGGGTGAGAAAGTCGTCCATTTTCGTGTCTCCTCCTTTGCCTCTTGCTATTTTGCCTCTGTAACGCCGTGCAGAGGCGTGATAACGGCCTACAGAGGCCCGGGTCGTGGAACAGGGCCCCCGGCTTTCGCGGCCCTCCTGGGCCGTTTCTGGCCTTAATTTGAGGGGTTGCTCTTTTCGCGGTCCTGGTACGCCTTGACGAGGACGATCGGATAGTCTTTCATGTCAGGCGAGAACTTGATTTTTGCCGGGTTGGTGCCAAAGTGAGGGTCGGGAGCGATCGCCGAGAACTTGTCCTCGACCGTGAGCCCCCGGGCCTCGACTTGCCGCTTTGAGAGCGTCCTCACGGTACAGCGACATCGGAAGCCGTTCGGAGGGAACCAGACATCCCAAATTTTGTGATCGGCGGGGAATACTTTCCCATCCATCGCGAGATGACTCGGGCGCGTGTGTGAGTCCTGGACGGCGTCATATTGCCAGAATGGGCGGAGCTGCATGACGGCGGGGTCGGTCATCTGCTCATAGTGCCCCGAGTTGTAGGCCGTCTGTATGTTGGTTCTGAAGATGTTGTCGGCTTGCAGGGGGTCGAGGCCCTCATAGCCCTCGCTCTCCAGGAACTCGTTCATGTTGCGGCGGAACTCCGAGAACGGGCGTCCCTCCTCCAGGGCCGCGAGTATCTCATCATAGAAACGCTTGAGTATCTGCGCCTTTGTGTAACCTGAGACGGTAAAGGCGAGGCCCCGGTATTTCTCGGCGATGCTGTAGAACGCGGCTGAGTCGATCGGGACGCGGCCTCGGAAATACTCGACGGCCTCCTCAAAGGTCATATCTCCCCGGGAGAACGCGCTCTCAATCCCGTCCATACTCGAGCGCCCTCCCCTCCAGGTCGGCGTAGACCATGACCTTTTGAAGCAGCTCCTCGACGTCGGTGACGTCCATCTCCTTAAAGACCTCCGCTACGGTGTCGGCGTCGTTCATCATGTCGCGGAGCTGCTCCAGGCTCCCGGCTTTCTCAACTAATTTGAGAACGGGGCCGAACGCTTTCCGGAATGTGCCCGCGCTTTTCTTGACGGCGATGTCTGCAAGATGGTCGATGCGTTCCTGCGCTCCATAGTCCGGCTCGGCCCGGGCCTTGAGGCTGATCGCGGCCTGAGTGGGCGATTCTTTGAAAGACAGCCCGTCAAGCCCTGCGGTCGGCTGCGGTGGCGCGGCGATCTCCTCGCCGCCCTCCGGCTTCGGGATGCTGAACTTTTTGTAGAGATAGGAGGTCGGGACTTTCAGGCCGACATCTTTAACGAGTGTGCTGATAATGTTTGCGGTCTGCTCCAGGTCCTCGGACTCCTCGGCGTCGAAGCGAATGTACGGGATGCGCTTGTCCTCGCCAAAGTTGAACAGGACGAGGGGGCGGATGAGATCGCGCCGGAGCGTGGCCGCGAGGGCTTTACAGTCGGCGACGACAAGATCGTGCCGAACATCGTTGTGGGTCTTGCTCTGGGCGTAGCTGCCGCCTCCTGAGTCGGAGGTGAGGGTCTGGCCGAGAACGGCCTTGCTGACTTGCTCGTCACAGAAGCGGGCGAGCCGCTCATAGAGGTCGGTCGAGCTGGCCTTTTCCGTGTTGACGAACTCGATCGTGGTGCCATCCGGGAAAATGCCCGCTGCATCCGCGCCGATCTGAGCGAGGGCTTGCATGAGCGCCCTCTTGTCCTCCTCGCTTGCGCCCGGCTGATACTTGCCCAGGCGGAGAGGCATTCCGTAGACCTCACAGAACGCGACCCAATCCTTGAGGGTGTAGTTTTTGAATAGGTACATCCAGGCGCACACGCGGAGGACTCCGGCGCGGGACGGGTGCCCGCTGCGGGCCTTGTAGCGATGCAGGACGAACTTGTTCCGGGGGAGCTCCATCCCCTCGGGGGCCTCCTCCGTCCTGATCTTGAAGACGTCCTCACTGTCCCAGAAGAAGCGCTTTTGGTGCCGGGAGCGGATGTCCCCGACGACCACGTGGCCCTCGTCGTAGGTCCACATTATTTCAGAGACCGCGAAGCCCTTGCCAACTGCATCCAGGAGGTCGAGCATAATGTCCCCGAGCCCC
>ERZ779631.449-NODE-449-length-14441-cov-6.691019_pt1 | contig 14441 bp, 12 predicted proteins | sample MGYA00514193_ERZ779631 | MGnify/ENA primary metagenome ERZ779631 (study PRJEB29562, sample SAMEA4376710) | mouse gut metagenome | isolation source: Cecum | study: EMG produced TPA metagenomics assembly of the A DSS colitis mouse model was used to assess the...
CCAGCGCCGCCAGGGACCCGGCCACGAACCAGATGGAGACCATGCCCTCGGTGAGCACTTCGGCCACACCGAAGAGGACGATGGCCCCCAGCCAGAGCCAGATGAATATGTTCATCAGGATACCTCCTTTCTATTCGGCCTTTGGTTTCTTATACAGTATAGCATACCCCGGGGGGAAAATGTGTTTCAATTCCGTAACAATTCACAAAGAAGAGCGGAACCGCATGGCACAAAAAAGCGCGCAAGCTCTCCTGCGCGCCTCAGTGGATTTCCTGCTCAAGATTGCGGAACGCGTCCGTGTCGAAGAATTCCGTAATGCTCAGGCCAAAGCCATCCGTCAATTTTTTCAGGGTGACAATCCCGAGATTGTGGGTCTTGCGATTCAGAAGGTTGTTCACCGTGGACTGGGGGACCGCCGCCCACTCGCACATCTTATTGACTGAAACGCCTCTCTCGCGGCACAGCTCCAGAAGCCGCGCCCGCACCATGTCCGAAATCCCCATCGCCGCCGTCCTCCCCTTTTTCTTCACAGTACCATTTTGCGCGGGCCGGAATTGTGGGAATACAGTTGACTTTTTACCCGAATACGGCTATGTTGTGGGAAAACGGGTAAGGAGAGAAACCATGAGGCAGTATAAAATTCAGCTTTCGGAGGGAACGGCGGACGGGCCGTTGTACTACGGTCCGGGGGCTTCCCTGTGAAATCAGGGCTGCGGCTGACGGCGTGTCGTTTCTCAGCGGCAAGCTCCCGCTCAGCGCGCCCTACCGCTACGAAGTTTTCGATGTCATAACGGACCTCTTAATCTCTCAGGGAGGCCGGGCCAGAAAGGGCGACGGGCGAGGTGACCCTGACCGCCGAATATCAGGGGGCCCGGCGCTCCGCCGGACCTGGAGAAATGGCCTGACCTGGGGGTCAGGCCCCACAAGAAAGTTTCCCCCGCAACCTCCAGGTTAGCGGCAGCGAAAAGAGGAGAGAGTCGATTCGTCCACCACCACCCCCCCCGCCCGTCAGGGCGAGCCCCACTCCCTCCCTTTGCAGGGAGTTGCAAATCCCCCCGTCCCCTGTTATACTGAGCTATCAGAATCAAAAAGGAGGGATTCCTTTTGACACTCACCGTCCCCTGCCTCCTGGGCATGGAGGCCCTGGTCTCCGACGAGCTGAAGCGCCTGGGCCTCGCCAACGTCCGGGCGGAAAACGGCCGGGTCCACTGCGACGGCGGCTTCGCCGACATCCCCCGGCTGAACATCAACCTGCGCTGCGGCGCCCGTGTGCTGATGGAACTGGGCTCTTTCCCGGCCCTGGACTTCGAGGCGTTGTTCCAGGGCGTCCTGGCCCTGCCCTGGGAGGACTTCATCCCCCTTGACGGAGAATTCCCCGTCAAGGGCTACTCCCTGAATTCCGCCCTCCACTCCGTCCCCGCCTGTCAGGCCATCGTGAAAAAGGCCGCCGCCCGGCGGCTGGGGAACGCCTACGGCTGCGAGACCCTGCCGGAGACGGGAGACCGCTATCAGATCCAGTTCGCCATCGTCAAGGACCGGGCCTCGTTGTACCTGGACACCTCCGGCGAGGGACTCTACAAGCGGGGCTACCGGGCCGTGAACATGGGCGCGCCGTTGCGGGAAACCCTGGCGGCGGCCCTGGTGACCCTCTCCCGCTACCGGGGGAGGGACCCCTTCTGTGATCCCTTCTGCGGCTCCGGCACCATCCCCATCGAGGCGGCGCTGATCGCCAAAAACCGGGCCCCGGGCCTGGACCGGCGCTTCGCCGCCCAGAAGTGGAGGTTCATGGACTCCAGGCTGTGGATGGACGCCGCCGATGAGGCCCAGGACCGCGAGTTCCACGGGCACTACGACATCTGGGGCGGGGACATCGACCCGGCGGCGGTGGAGCTGGCCCGGCACAACGCGGAGCTGGCCGGGGTGGAGGACTGCGTGCGCTTCGAGGAGGCGGACGCGGGGAAGTTCCGCCGGGACAGCGAATACGGCCAGCTGGTGACCAACCCGCCCTACGGCGAGCGGCTGCTGGAGAAGGAGGAGGCGGAGGCGCTGTACCGGAGCTTTGGCAAGGCCCTGGAGGACCTGCCCCCCAAGTGGCGGGTCATCGTGCTGAGCTCCCACACGGAGTTTGAGCGCTGCTTCGGCCGTCCGGCGGACAGGAAGAGAAAACTCTACAACGGCATGCTGAAGTGCGACGCGTTTTTCTATGGGAAGTGAAGGCGAGAAGGTGATCGGGAAAACGCCGAGCGCCAATTTGACGGGAAGGAAGGGTGTTTGCAGGAAACCCAGGAGGGGTTTCCCGCAATTTCAATCATAAGTTTTCAGAACCTCCCACGGGTTCTGAAAACTTGCCCAGCTTGTCGAAAGGACTTTTTCGACAAGCTGGGGCGGGAAAATTCCCGCCTCCCTCTTGCAACGAGGGGGAAAGTGTGGCATAATAAGGGACGGTTTATGCAGCGGTATCGAAGTGGTTATAACGGCCCTGACTCGAAATCAGGTGTACCCTCACGGGTACCGTGGGTTCGAATCCCACCCGCTGCGCCAGCTCAGAAATTCCCACCACCGCTCCGTTTCCCGCCCACAGGGCGGAAAACGGAGCGGTGGTGGGAATTTCTTCGCTTTCGGCCCCGATTCGCTGCGCTGGATTCGGGGCCGAGGGGAAACGGCGCGGCTTGGGGAACTTCTTCGCTTTCGGCCGCGATTCGCTGCGCTGGATTCGCGGTCGAGGGGACGCTTGGGGCGGCGGGGATGAAAAAGGTTGACAAAGCTCTTGCGGCTGGGTTATGCTGGATTCAACATTTGAACGATTGGGGGCGGGGTTATGGCGTACTATATCAACCTGTTTTCGCCGGAGACGTATGGCGCGTTTTCGGCTTCGGACCGCGGGGTCTCGGGCTTCCGGGCACAGCAGCAGGGCACGGCGGCCTCTGTCAGGCCCGGGGACAAGCTGATCTGCTACATGACCAAGCTGTCCAGGTGGGGCGGCCTGCTGGAGGTCACGTCGGATTACTTCCTGGACGACACCCCCATATTCCTGCCGGAGGCGGACCCCTTCCTGGTCCGCTTCCGCGTGAAGCCCCTGGCGTGGCTCGCGCCGGAGAAATCCGTGCCCATTCGGGACGATGCCTGCTGGGAGCACCTTTCCTTTACCAGGAACTTCAGCCGGAACAGCTCTCTTTGGACGGGGACCATCCGCAGCAGCCTGAGAAGGCTGTCCGACGGGGACGGGCGGTTTCTGGAGGAGCTGCTGCTGAACCAAGGGGCGGAGCAGAGGGAGTTTGCGCTGTCCCCCCTGGACCGGAAGAAGCTCCAGCCGTCTCTGGTCAACTCGGAGACCGGGCCCATCCCGGTCTCCATTCCGGACGACGAGGCCCCCGCGCCCGCTTGCTCCGCGGAGGAGGTCGGGCACGCCCAAATGCAGGCCACCGTGGCGGAGATCGGCGACCGGATGCGCTTCAAAATATGGATCCCCAAGGCGGACCGGCAGCGGGTTCTGGAGTTCTGGCATCCCACGTCCGACTCCGTTTTGCTGGAGCGCCTGCCGCTGAACTTCAACCAGGTCACCCTGAAAATCATTGAGAACATCGACGTGCTCTGGATTCGGAGAAGGGTGATTTTCCACGCCTTTGAAATCGAGCACACCACGTCCATCTACTCCGGCCTCCTCCGGATGGCCGACCTGATGGCGCTCCAGCCGAGTTTGTCCATCAGCGCCCACATCGTCGCCCCGGAGGCCCGGAGGGCCAAGGTGCTCCAGGAGATCTCCCGCCCGGTGTTCTCCCTGCTTGAGAGCGGGCCCATGTCCGAGAGCTGCTCCTACCTCTCCTACGACGCGGTGGCGGCGCTGCACGGCGAACGGAACCTCCGGTACCTGAACGACAGCGTGCTGAACGAGTACGCCGAATACGCCCAGGACGCGGATTTCTGACCCCCCGCCCGGCCCATCCATATTCATTTCACAAGGGAGGACGACACATGAGCAGTCTCTTCATCAAAAACGCCTCGGCCATTGTCACCTGCGATCATCGGGACACGGTGCTGGAAAACGCCGGCATCCTCATTCAGGACGGGGCCGTCGCCTACATGGGCCCGGAGGCCCGGGCGGCGGACGAGGTCCTGGACGCCTCGGGCTGCATCGTTTACCCCGGCCTCGTCAACACCCACCACCACCTCTACCAGACCTTCAGCCGGAACCTGCCCCAGGTGCAGAATCTGGAGCTCTTCGACTGGCTCCGGGCGCTGTACGAGATCTGGAAGAACCTGGACGGGGAGACCATCTACCACAGCTCCATCGTGGGCATGGGAGAGCTGCTGAAAACCGGCTGCACCACTGTCTTCGACCACCATTACGTCTTCCCCGGCGGGGCCTCCCTGGCCCTGCTGGACGCCCAGTTCGCCGCGGCGGAGGCCCTGGGGGTCCGGATGTCCGCCTCCCGGGGCAGCATGGACCTGAGTAAAAAAGATGGCGGCCTGCCCCCGGACAGCGTGGTCCAGACCGTGGACGAGATTCTCCGGGACTGCCGGGCGGCGGTGGAGAAGTTCCACGACCCCCGGCCCCTCTCCATGCGGACGGTGGCCCTGGCCCCCTGCTCCCCCTTCAGCGTCTCGGCGGAGCTGCTGCGCCAGTCCGCCCTTCTGGCCCGGGACCTGAAGGTCCGGCTCCACACCCACCTCTGCGAGACGAAGGACGAGGAGCGCTATGTCCTGGAGAAGCACGGCAAGCGCCCCCTGGCCTACATGGAGGACCTGGGCTGGATGGGCCCGGACGTCTGGTACGCCCACGGCATTCACTTCAACGACGAGGAATTGAAGCTCCTGGCGGACACGGGCACCGGCGTCGCCCACTGCCCCATCTCCAACATGAAGCTGTCCTCCGGCGTCTGCCGGATTCCGGACATGCTGGAGCTGGGGGTTCCCGTGGGCCTGGCCGTGGACGGCAGCGCCAGCAACGACGGCTCCAGCCTTCTGGAGGAGCTGCGGATGGCCTACCTGCTCCACCGGCTCCACTCCAGCGAGCGGGCCCCCAGCGGGTACGACCTGCTGAAAATCGCCACCCGGGGCAGCGCCCGGGTCCTGGGCCGGGAGGACATCGGCTCTCTGGAGGCGGGCAAGGCCGGGGACCTGTTCCTGATCCGCCGGGACCGGCTGGAGCTGGTGGGGGCGGACCTGGATGTCAAATCCATGCTTGGCACCGTGGGCTTCAAGGGCCCGGTGGACCATACGGTGGTCAATGGCCGGGTCGTCGTGCGGGACGGCCGCCTCACCGGTGTGGACGAGGAAAAAGCGGTCCGGGAGGCCCGGGCCGCAGTGAGAAAATACCTGGAGCGCTGATGGTAGGGGGCGGGTTCTGCGCAGCCCTTGGCGGCTTTGCCGCTTAGGGATGCGGCGTGCCCCTTGCGGGTACTGTCCCGCCCCGCTTCCCCGAAAACAGGGCGGTTCCGAAAGAGCAGGAGGGGACAGAGCCCCTCCCCTACTGCCTGTCCATCCTGGCCAGGAAGAAGGCCAGGGCGAACCCGGCGGCGGCGCAGAGGGCGGAGACGGCCATCTCCCCCGCCCCGGTGTACTCCGTGGGAACGATGACCAGGGTGGACGCGGCGGCGAAGCCCAGGATGCCGTGGTAGGCCACGGCGTAGTGCCGCCGGAAGAACCAGGTCACCAGGCGGGCCAGCAGGGCGATGGTCAGAAACATGCCCGGCAGGGCGGCGGAGAGGACCAGCAGGTCCAGCCTCGCCAGCCCCTCCAGCATGGGCTGGTACAGGCCCAGGGCCATCATGACGGAGGAGGAGGTCATACCGGGGATGACCACCCCCATGCCCCACAGCACCCCGCAGAAGTTGTACCACCAGAAATCGGGCTCCACCTGGACGTGGACCACCCGGCTGACGTAGAAGAGTCCGGCAAACACCGCCCCGGCGCAGAGGAGGAAGCTCCCCCAGGCGGAGGCGGAGCGCCCCTCCTTCCCCGCCTCCCGGAAGAGGGAGGGGAGGGTCCCCGCGATCAGGCCGATGAAGAGCCAGTAGGTGGCGGCGTCGGAGAGACTCATGGCGGCGGCGATGCCCTTGGCCACACCCATGAAGCCCGCCGCCCAGCCCAGGCCCAGGGGGATCATCATCCGCCAGTACCGGGGCAGGGCCCGCCCGGGCCGGGTCAGCACCTCCATGAAGGGGCGGTAGATGTCGAACACCACCGCCAGCACCCCGCCGGAGACCCCCGGCAGGATGGCCCCCGCGCCGATCAGAACGCCGCAGAGCAGGTTCCGCAGCCAGCGGGTCCGTTTTCGCTTTTCCACCGGCGCGTCTCCTCTCTCAAGCGTTGCGGATTTTCACGGGATATGATACCAGTTTTGCCCCGGTCCTGCAATCCGATTCCGCCATTTCGGGCAAAAATTTTTCTCTTCTCCCCGGTTCTTTGTGCGCCTTGACGGGATACGGGCGGAAGAGCGGCGGCTTTTCTGTGCGCTTCGCCCTTGACAGCCGGGGGGAAAGCGTGTAAACTACAAACCATCTTTTAAAATTTCATACCTTCAAAGACGATGAAGGGAAGAGTACGCCGGATGAACCGTCAAAGAGAGCCCCGAGAGGTGAAAAGGGGTACGGAGGGGCCGGCCGAACATGGTCCCGGAGTCGCGCCGCCGACCGCCCCAGGGCATAGGCCGCGACGGGAGCGCCCGTGACAGCGCGGGAGTGTGACGGCACTCTACAAGGCCGCCCCCGTGAGGAGGCGCGCGAAGCAAGGTGGTACCACGGCGCGGAGACGCGCTCGTCCTTGAAGCCCGGAGAGGCTTCAAGGGCTTTTTTGTTTCCCAACTTCCCGTAAAGGAGCTGCTATCGTGAGCGAATCCATCATTCAGATCCAGCATCTCAGCAAGGACTTCGGCGGCGGAGAGAATCAGGTCCACGCCCTGCGGGACATCAATCTGGACATCCGGCAGGGGGAGATCTTCGGCATCATCGGCCTCTCCGGCGCGGGGAAGTCCACCCTGGTCCGGTGCATGAACCTGCTGGAGCGGCCCACGTCCGGCGCCGTCATCGTGGACGGGAAGGACATGACCGCCCTGTCGGAAAAGGAGCTCCGGCTCCAGCGGCGGAAGATGACCATGATCTTCCAGAGCTTCAACCTGCTGATGCAGCGGACCTGTCTGAAAAACGTCCGCTTCCCCATGGAGATCGCCGGGGTGCCCAAGGCCCGGGCGAAAAAGCGGGCGGAGGAGCTTCTGGACATCGTGGGCCTCGCCGACAAGGCGGGCGCCTACCCCTCCCAGCTCTCCGGCGGGCAGAAGCAGCGGGTGGCCGTGGCCCGGGCCCTGGCGACGGACCCCAAGGTCCTCCTCTGCGACGAGGCCACCTCCGCCCTGGACCCCACCACCACCGTCTCCATCCTGGAGCTTTTGAAGGACCTGAACGCCAAGCTGGGGGTCACCGTGGTGGTCATCACCCACCAGATGAGCGTCATCGAGGCCATCTGTTCCCGGGTGGCCATCCTGGACGGCGGCAGCGTCGCGGAACTGGGGGAGGTCCAGGAGATCTTCTCCAATCCCTCCACCGACGCCGCCCGGCGGCTGGTGTATCCCGGCGGCGTCAGCGTGGGGCAGTACCCCGCCAGCACCCGGGCCGTCCGCCTGTCCTTCAACGGCGGCACCGCCTACCAGCCCCTCATCGCCTCCGTGGCCATCGACTGCGGCGTGAAGCTGAACATCCTGGGGGCGGACACCCGGAACGTGGGGGGCAAGGCCGTGGGCACCATGCTGCTGGGCCTGCCCGACGACCCCAACGAGGCCGCCAAGGCCCTGAGCTACATCCGGGCCCAGCCCTATATCACCGTGGAGGAGGTGGACTATCATGGCTGAGATTTTCACCGGCGCCTTCTGGGCGGAGTACGGCGCGATTCTGGCGGAGGGCGTCCTGGACACCCTGGTCATGACCGCCGCGTCCACCGCCCTGGCCTATCTCTTCGGCCTGCCCATGGGCATCGTCTGCATCCTGACCCAGCCCCACGGCATCCGGCCCAACGGGCCCGTCAACGCCGTCCTGGGGTGGATCATCAACATCGGCCGCTCCTTCCCCTTCGCCATTCTGATGGTGGCCCTCTTCCCCTTCACCAAGCTGGTCATGGGGACCCGGCTGGGCCTCCGGGGGGCGATATTGCCCCTGGTGGTGGCCTCGGCCCCCTTTGTCGCCCGGATGGTGGAGACCTCCCTCAGCGAGGTGGACGCCGGGGTGGTGGAGGCGGCCCAGTCCATGGGGGCCTCCACGCTCCAGATCGTCTGGAAGGTCTATCTGCCGGAGGCCATGCCCTCCCTGATTCTCGGCGGGTCCATCACCCTCATCGCCATCGTGGGCTACACGGCCATCGCCGGCATGGTGGGCGCCGGGGGCCTGGGGGACCTTGCCATCCGGTACGGGCACCAGAGAAACGTCCCCTCGGTGATGTGGGTCACCGTCATCATCCTGGTCATCATCGTCCAGGTGGTCCAATCCGTTTTCAGCCGCCTGTCGGCTCGGGTCGACAAGCGTTTGAAATAAAGGCGTTCCCCTTCCGGGCCCTCCAAGCCCCTCACGCGCGCAGAGAGGACGGAGGCCGAAAGCGGGAAGCCGCAGACACCGAAGCCATTCGGAACAAGTCATGGTTTTTCAATTGGAGGAACACAGTATGAAAAAGAAGATTTTCGCCCTTTCCCTGGCCCTGATTCTGGCATTGTCCCTGGCCGCCTGCGGCGGCAAGAAGTCCACCACCCTGAAGGTCGCCGCCTCCCCCACCCCCCACGCCGAGATTCTGAACCAGTGCGTGGATCTCCTGAAGGAGCAGGGGATCGAGCTGGTGGTGACCGAGTACTCCGACTACGTGGTGCCCAACACCGCCGTGGAGGACGGGGACGAGGACGCCAACTACTTCCAGCATGTGCCCTATCTGGATAACTTCAACGCCGAGCGGGGCACCCACCTGGTGAGCGTGGCCGGCGTCCACATCGAGCCCATGGGCCTGTACGCGGGCAAATCCGCCTCTCTGGACGCCATTCCCGACGGGGGCAAGGTGGCCGTCCCCAACGACCCCACCAACGAGGGCCGGGCCCTGCTGCTGCTGGAGGCCCAGGGCCTCATCAAGCTGGCGGACAGCTCCAAGCTGGACTCCACCCCCAAGGACATCGCCGAGAACCCCAAGAATCTGGAGTTCGTGGAGCTGGAGGCCGCTCAGGTGCCCGCCGCCCTGGATGAGGTGGACATCGCCGCCATCAACTCCAACTACGCCCTGGGCGCGGGCCTGAACCCCGTGGAGGACGCCCTGGTCATTGAGGCCGCCGACTCCCCCTATGTGAACGTGCTGGTGGTCAAGGAGGGCAGCGAGAACAACGAGGCCGTCCAGGCCCTGGTGAAGGCCCTCCAGTCCGACACGGTGAAGGACTACATCAACTCCACCTTCGGCGGCGCGGTGGTTCCGGCGTTCTGAGGCAAGCGAAAAAGGGAGGCCTGCAGGCCTCCCTTTTTATTGTAGGGGCCGGGCTCTGTCCCGGCCCGTTTTTATTAAACCGCCAGAGTCCCGGAGGACGAGGCGGGTCAGAGCCCGCCCCCTACTATAACCCCAGCCTCTGGCGGACCGCGGCGGCGGCGAAGAGGCACAGCAGCAGCGCCAGGGCCCCCGTGCCCCAGAGGAGGTTATAGCTCACCGCCTCCTTATCCCTCCGCCGCCCCTCCGCCGCGGAGGCGAAGACATACAGGGACACCAGGGCGAAGACCAGGGACAGCGCGTCCGCCGCCCCCCGCCGCTCCAGGGCGGAAGCCCCCAGAACCAGCAAAAAGCCCAGGCCGGAGACCACGGCCCCCAGGTTCAGCTGTTTCACGCCTTGCAGAAGGAAGCCTTTCCGTTTCATCCCTTCACCCTCCGTTCATGTCTCATAGCCGTTCACGATCACGTCCAGCACCCGGGCCGCCACGTTTCCCGCCACACTGCTGCCGCCGCCGCCGTTCTCCACCAGGACCACGAAGGCGCAGGGCGCGTCCTCGTTCCGGAGGAAGCCGGCGAACCAGGCGTGGGGGCTCCTGCCCTCCCCCACCTCGGCGGTGCCGGACTTGGCGCAGAGGTCCATATTGGGGAAGCGGCTTTGGCCGTAGGTCTTCTCCACGTTCCCCGCCATCAGCTCCGCCAGTTTCTCCGCCGTGCCCCCGTCGATGAGGGCGGCGGTCTTTCGCGTCCAGCGGGGCAGGGAGGGGATGCCAAGGCCGTTTTTCGTCTTCAGGATCAGACAGGGCTCCGCCGCCCTGCCGCCGCCCGCGATGGCCCCCATCCAGACCATCAGGGCGCAGGGGTTCACCAGATCCCTGTCCTGGCCCACCCCCGCCCAGCCCAGGCGGCCGTCGTCCAGCTTCCAGTCGAAGGAGCCCTTGGCGGTGGTGAGGCCGTCCACGCTGCAGCTGGAGGTCAGGCCCGCCTTCTCCGTGTACTTCCGGAGGGTCTCCGCCCCCAGCTCCACGGCGATTTCCGCGAAGGCGGAATTGCAGCTGTTGGCGAAGGCGGCGGCGATGTCCTGCTCCCCGTGGACGCCGGAGCAGACGATGGTCTCCTCCCCGATCTGCACGGACCCGGCGCAGGTCCATTTCCGGGTTTCCAGGTCCGGAATGGTCTCCAGCGCCGCCGTCAGGGTGACGGTCTTGTAGACGGACCCGGGGGTGAACGCGGAGGACAGGAAGCGGTTCACATAGGCCCCCTTGTACCGGTCGTTGGTCTCGATGTCCTCCGGGACGCGCAGGGGGTCGTAGCTGGGGGCGGAGACCATGCAGAGAATCTCCCCGGTCTTGTAGTTGTACACCGCCACGGTCCCGGCATGGCCGTTCAGGGCCTGATAGGCCTCGTAGTTGTACCGGGCGTCAATGGTCAGGGTCAGCTCCCCGCCCCGGTCCGCGCCGAAGGCGCCGTTCACCAGATTCCAGCCCGTCAGCCGGTCGGCGAAGGCGTTCAGCGCCCCGGTGCCGATGTTCCCCTGGAGGTCCCCCACGGCGTGGAGGGTGGCCTTGCGGACGGTCTCGCCGTCGTAGTAGGTCCGCTTTCCGTCCTCGGCGGAGGACAGCACGTCCCCGTCCCGGTCCAGCACGGTCCCGGCGGTGAGCTGGCCCTGGGCGTTGTAGAGATGGCGGTTGAAGGCGGAGGAGGCCCAGCTCCCCCCCTGGGTGAGATAGCGGAAGAGGAAGAACGCCATCCCCGCCGCCAGCAGCAGGGCCAGCAGCAGGCAGACAAAGGCCCGGTTTTCAATTTTCTTCATGGAGTCCTCCTTCCTGGGAGAAATGGCCCGGTCTGGGGACCGGGCCCCACAAATGGAATGGAGCTCCTCATGGGGCCGGCCAAAATAGAAGGGCCTGTGGGGCCTGACCCCCAGGTCAGGCCATTTCCCCATTCAGAAACCAGCTTCCAGGCAGCCACTACCGCTTTCTCCTCTTGACGCTGAAACTCGCATTCTCCCTGGTATCCGTGGCCTTCAAAAAGGCCAGCAGGCCCCAGGCGGACATCATGGCGGACCCGCCGTTGGACACGAAGGGGAAGGTCACCCCGGTGAGGGGCAGGATGTCCACGGAGCCGAAGACGTTCAAACAGGTCTGGAACACCAGCAATGACCCGGCGGCGCAGGCCGCCAGACAGTAGAAGCTGCTTCTCGCCGCCCGGCAGGCCCGGACGGTGAAGAAGGCCAGGGCGGCAATGGACCCCACGGCCAGAAAGGCGATGACCAGCCCCCACTCCTCGCAGAGCATGCCGAAAACAAGGTCCGTGTCCGCCGCCGGGACCCGGTGGAGCCAGCCCTCCCCGGCCCCCATGCCCAAAAGGCCCCCGGAGGCGGCGGCGGACATGGTCCGGGTCTGCTGGTAGCCCCGGCCCGAGGCGTCCGCCCAGGCGCGGCCCCAGGCGGCGAAGCGGTCCAGGATGTAGGGCTTGAACTTCACGATGATCCCCGCGCCGAACACCGCCCCGCCGCAGATGAGGGACAGCGTTGCGAAGTCCCCGGAGCGGAGGTAGGCCAGCACCAGGAAGGTGACGAAGAAGATGGCCGCCGTGCCGAAGTCGCTCATCAGGCCCAGAAGCCCGACGCAGACGCCGGTGAGGACGATGAAGAGGGTCAGGTTCCGCCGGCGGAACAGCCGCTCCAGGGTGGCGGACCCGGCGAAGATGTAGGAGATCTTGGCGATCTCCGAGGGCTGGAAGCTGAGGGGCCCCAGGGAGATCCAGTTCACCGCGCCGTACTTCCGGTTCCCCAGCACCAGGGTCACGGCGAGCAAGCCGATGGACGCCGCCGCCATGACCCAGCGGTTCCGCTGGACCCTTCCCAGGTCCCGGAGGAAGAGCCCCAGGGTCAGGAAGAGGCCCAGGCCCAGGATGACGGCCAGGAGCTGCTTGTAAAGGCTTCCCGGCGCGCTGGAGGCGGTGACGGACAGGGAGAGGGTGGAGAGGAAGAAGGCGATGGTCTCCATCTCGAAGCCCACGCAGCGGAAGAGCCGGAGGCCGGCGGCGTAGAGCCACATCACCGCCGTGAGGCCCAGAAAGGCCAGGGGAATGGCGGGCTCCTCCCCGGCGGCGATCATCAGCTGGACGCAGGCCAGCAGCTGGAACACCGTCAGCCAGAGGAAGGAGGGCCACATGGCGGCGGGGCGCTCCGCCCGGCGCTTGGCCTCCTGCTCCTCCCGCTCCTCCACGGTCTGGGGCAGGAACAGCAATGGCACGCCTCCCAGGCCGATGGTGTCCCCCATCTGAACGGGGGCGGAGTCCTCCACCTTCTCGCCGTTCAGCAGGACGCCGCCCTTGGAGTTCAGGTCGTAGAGGGTCCACGCCCCCTCCTCGTTCCGGCACAGGGCGGCGTGCTGGCGTGAGACGCTGGGATAGTTCAGCCGCACGTCGGCGCTCTTTCCCCGGCCCAGGATGTTCTCCCAGTGGGTCAGGGGCACGGAGCCCCCGCCGGGGAGGCTCAGCTGGCCCCAGGTCTCCGGCGTGTGGGGCACCCGGAGGAGGGACCGGACGGCCCGCCAGAGGATGGCCCCCGCCAGGACGGGGAAGAGGAAGCGGACGAAGGACGTATAGAAGACCCCGACGGCGGGATACGCCGCCAGGAGCTCGGGCAGGGTCATGGCCGGGCCTCCTTTCCAAGAGGGAATAACTCAGCATACCACGGATCGGGGAAAAAATCCACCGGAAATCAGGGTGGGCGGCGGAAGGACCAAAAATTTCCGTCGGGGTCTTCACTTTTCCGGCGTTGTGCCGATATGATAAATATAGGTGTACGCCATACGGGGACAGGAGGGATGGCCATGGGAAGCATGCAGGTGAACGGCGCGGCCACCGCGGCCTCTTCGGCCTCCTCCTGGCAGAGCCAGCAGAGCCAGAGCGCCGCACGGGAGAAGACGAAGGAGGACCCCTCCCTCACCATTTACGAGATGATGAAGGACGCCAAAGAAAAGGCCGACGCCACCCGGGACAAATTCAACTCCATCAAGCCCAAGCCCCGCTATGGCGACGCGCCCATGGAGGCCTACGCCCGGCTGGCCCGGGCCCGGCGCCCCGCCGAGGTCAACGCCGCCGCCGGATACGCCCGGCGGCAGATCGCCCGGCTGAGGGCCGCCAAGCAAACGGACCCGGACAACGCCAAGCGTATCCAGGCGTCCATCAACCAGCTGCAGAAGGCCGTCCAGCGGGCGGGGAAGAAGAACCGGGAGCTGGAGCGGGAGAAAATCGCCCAGGAGCGGCAGAAAAAACTGATACAGGAGAAACGGTCCCGGGAGGCCCGCCGCCAGAAGCAGGAGCTTTTGCGAAAGCAGGCCATGCGGCGGCTTCGGGAGTCCGGCTATCTCCGGGAGGCGGAAGTGGACAATCGCATGCAGGCCCATATCGCCGCCGTGGACATGGAGCTCCGGGAGCAGGCCCGGAGGCTGGCCGATTCCATCCAGCCCTCCATGGAGTCCGTGGCGAAGCAGTACGCGGCGGACAGCGCCGCCATGGCCCTGCCGGAGGAGGCCCCCGCCCCCAGCGGCGGGGAGATCAACCTACAGGCATAAAAAATGTAGGGGGCGGGCTCTGTCCCGCCCCGCCTCCCAGGAACCTGGCTGTTCCGGGGAAACGGGAGGGAACAGAGCCCCTTCCCTACAAGGTCCCTTTCCCAAGGGGCCTTTTTTATTTTGCCGGCTCCTCGGCCCCCACCTCCACAGGCAGGCCGTTGACCTCCACGCCCTCGCCGGCGGGAATCAGCAGGTACCTCCGCCCGTCGATGATCCGGGTCTCCACCAGACAGCTGTAAGCCGGGTCCACGGAGATGGTGGCCTGCTCCGTCTTCACGTCAAAGCGCTTGGCGTCGATCAGGTTTTCCGGGTTCAGCGCCGCGCCGCCGAAGGCCTGGGCGCACCGCTCCTGGAAGGCCGCCGCTTTCTCCTCCGGCACGCCGCAGTCCCGGAGGATGCCGCCGATCTCCCCGGCGGAGA
>ERZ779631.460-NODE-460-length-14306-cov-6.059575_pt1 | contig 14306 bp, 16 predicted proteins | sample MGYA00514193_ERZ779631 | MGnify/ENA primary metagenome ERZ779631 (study PRJEB29562, sample SAMEA4376710) | mouse gut metagenome | isolation source: Cecum | study: EMG produced TPA metagenomics assembly of the A DSS colitis mouse model was used to assess the...
AGGAGGAAACTTCATCATGAACCGTGAAAACAAACGGAAGCTATACGAAAAAGGCTGGTACAAAACCCACCCCTGCACCGACGCCTTCACCTGCCGGGTCTGCGGCCGCCTCGTCACCCCCGCCGGGGCGGGCGGAGACCACCGCAACCACTGCCCCAACTGCCTTTCCAGCGTCCACCTGGACGTGGAGCCCGGCGACCGGGCCGCGGACTGCGGCGGCGTCATGGACCCCATTGCCGTCTGGGTCCGCAAGGGCGGCGAGTGGGCCATCGTCCACCGCTGCCGCCGCTGCGGCAGTCTCAGCTCCAACCGGGTGGCGGCGGACGACAACCCCATGAAGCTGATGAGCATCGCCATGAAGCCCCTGTGCGCCCCTCCCTTCCCGCTGGAGCGGATCGAGGAGATGACCGCCCTCATGGGCGGCAGCGGGTCCATGGGATAAATCAAACCGGGCGGGGGCTTCCCCGCCCATTTCAAAACCGGAAGGACTGTCTTTCTATGAACCACTACGCCGCCATCGCCTCCGCCCTGGAGGCGGAAAACCTGGACGCCGTCCTCCTCACCGGGGAGGCCAACCGCTTTTACGCCTCCGGCTTCTTCACCCCGGGTACGGACGCGACCGCTCTCGTCACCCGTCAGGACGCCGTCTTCTTCACCGACGCCCGGTACACCGAGGCCGCGTCCCGCCGCCTGGACGGGGCGGAGCTCCGGGAGGTGAAGCCCGGAAAGGGCCTCGCGGACCAGCTCAAGGAGCAGGTGTTTTTGAAGGGCATCCGCCGCTTGGGGATCGAGGACGCGGTGATGTCCGTCCAGTCCTTCCGCCGCCTGAAAAAGGCCCTGTCGGAGAAGGGCCGTCCCACCTGCGAGCTGGTCGGCGCCTCCGAGCCCATCTTGAAGCTCCGCCAGACCAAGGACGCGGAGGAACTCCAAGCCATGGAGACCGCCCAGGGCATCGCCGAGCGGGCCCTGGAGGACATCCTGAAGGAGTTCCGCCCCGGCGTGACGGAAAAGGAGATCGCCGCCCGTCTCCAGTACCTCATGCTCCACTACGGCGCGTCGGACATGTCCTTCGACCCCATCGTGGTCTCCGGGCCCAACGGAAGCCTGCCCCACGGCGTGCCCTCGGAGAAGGAGATTCAGGCCGGGGAGTTCGTCACCATGGACTTCGGCTGCATTTACGGCGGCTACTGCTCCGACATGACCCGGACCGTTGCCGTGGGGTCCGTCACGGAGGAGATGGAGCGGGTTTACAAAACCGTTTTGGCCGCCCAGGAGGTGGGCATCGCCGCCGCCAGGGCTGGGGTGGCCGGCAAAGAAGTGGACGCCGCCGCCAGAAGCGTCATCGCGGAGGCGGGCTATGGGGAGTACTTCACCCACAGCTTCGGCCACGGGGTGGGCGTGGAAATCCACGAGGCCCCCAACGCCGCCGCTTCCAACGAAAAGCCCCTCCCCGCCGGGGCGGTGATTTCGGCGGAGCCGGGGATTTACATTCCCGGGAAACTGGGCGTCCGCATTGAGGACGTGATTCTCATCACCCCGGAGGGACGCCGGAACTTGACCCGAGCCCCCAAGGAACTGCTGGTCCTGTAACGCAAAGGAGGAATCCCCCATGCTCTTTCTCTGGTATCCAAAGTGCACTACCTGCCAGAAGGCGAAAAAATGGCTGGACGAGAAGGGCCTCGCCTGCGAGGTCCGGGACATCAAGCTGGAAAACCCCACAGCGGAGGAGCTCCGCCAATGGTGGACCGCCAGCGGCCTGCCCCTGAAGCGCTTTTTCAACACCAGCGGCCTCCAGTACAAGGCCCTGGGATTGAAGGACAAGCTCCCCGCCATGAGCGAGGAGGAGCAGATCGCCCTGCTGGCCACGGACGGCATGCTGGTGAAGCGGCCCATTCTGGTAGGGGACGGCTTCGTCCTCACCGGCTTCAAGCTCCAGGAGTGGGAGGAGAGGCTGGGATGATTGCCCGCTTTGACTTCGCCCCCCTGGACGGCATCACCAAGCGGGTTTTCCGCCGGGTGTGGCACAAGCACTTCGGCGGGGCGGACCGGTATTTCGTCCCCTTCATCTCCCCCACGGACCAGCACGTCATCACCCCCCGGGACCGCCGGGAGCTGGAGAACCCGGAGAATCTTCCCCAGGTCCCCCAGGTGATGGCGAAGCAGGCGGCGGATTTCGTCTGGGCGGCGGAGGCCCTGGCGGACATGGGCTATGGGGAGGTCAACCTGAATCTGGGCTGTCCCTCCGGCACCGTCACCGCCAAGGGGAAGGGCTCCGGCCTGCTGCTGGACCCGGACCGCCTGGACCGCTTTCTGGATCAGGTCTTTTCCGGCACCAGGGTCCCCGTCTCCGTGAAGACCCGCCTGGGCTACAACGTGCCGGAGGAGTTTCCCCGGCTGCTGGAAATCTTCAACCGCTACCCCATCGCCTGCCTCACCGTCCACCCCCGGGTCCGGCCGGAGAAGTACCGGGGGGCGGTGCACATGGATCAGTTCGCCCTGGCCGTGGCGGAGAGCAAGAATCCCGTCTGCTACAACGGGGACCTGACCTCCGTCGCGGGCGTCCGGGCTCTGGAGACCCGGTTTCCCAATTTGAACGCCGCCATGATCGGCCGGGGGGCCATCGCGGACCCGGCGCTGTTCCGGCGGCTCCGGGGCGGCCCCGCCGCCACGAAGGAGGAGCTCCAGGCCTTCACCACGGAGCTCTACCGGGCCTATCAGGACTTCTACGCCCAGGCCGCCCCCGACGGGCAGGCCGCTCCCGCCTCCCAGCGGATGAAGGAGGTCTGGTTTTACCTCATCCACCTCTTCGCGGGCGGCGAGCGCCTGGGGGGCCGGATGCGCCGCTCCCGGGGCCCCCGGGCCTACGAGGAGCTGGAGACTCAGATTTTCCAGGAGCTGGACCTTCTGGACGCCCCTCAGGGGGAATTGGCATGAAATGGACGGACCCGCCTCCCGGCGGGTCCGTTTTGCCGCTTGCCATCCGGGCCGGACTGTGCTACACTGGAGACAGGATTTCACCGGAAAACAGGAGGCCCTATCATGATGTTTGAAAACATAGACCGGAAAAAATGCAAGTGGGAGGCGGCGGAGCTGCTGCGGGAGGCCCAGGTCTCCCCCAAGGGCATGACCGCCCTGTTCATGGGACTGACGCTGGCGCTGGGACTGATCTCCTCCGTGGGAGGCGGCGGCTTTCTGGGTATTTTCATCTCCATTCTGGCCGGACTGCTGTCCACCGTCCTGACGGCGGGCTTTGTGCTTTACTGCATGGCCATCCGCCGGGGCGAGCGGGCGGAGTACCTGACGCTGTTTGACGGGTTCTCCTTTGTGGGGAAACTCATTGTGCTGGACCTTGTCACCCTCTTTTTCATCTTTCTCTGGTCCCTGCTCTTCATCATTCCCGGCTTCATCGCCGCCTACCGGTACAGCTTCGCCCGGTTCAACCTCTACGAGAATCCCGGCATCGGCGCCATGGAGGCCCTGGACATGAGCAAGCGGCAGACCCTGGGCTACAAGTCCCAGCTCTTCATGCTGGACCTGAGCTACTTCGGCTGGAACCTGCTGGCCCGGTTTCCCACCATGGTTCTGACCCAGATCGTGGCCCGGGACGTCACCGCCGAGATTCTCTACGGCATCCCCTCCCCGGATACATACTTCGGCCTGCCCATCCTGGTCCTGGACCTGGTCTTCGGCATCTGGCAGATCGCGGTGGCACTATTCTACTATCCCAATTACGTCTGCGTCCAGCTCAGCTACTTTGAGACCGCCAAACGGACCTCCGGCGTGGGCCTGGGGGCGGAGCCGCCCCAGGCGTCCCCCTGGGACGGGTGGAACGCCCCGGACGGTTTGAGCTGAGGTTCCCACGTTTTTGACAAGCTGACGGGCCTCCAAGGCAAACGCCTTGGAGGCCCGTTCTCTTTCCGCCGCTCACAACCCGGGGAACCGCTTTCGGGCGTATCCGCTCCGCCGCAGCGCCAGCGCCAGCAGCGTGGACGCCGCCGCGCCGAAGGCGGCCTGGACCAGGTTGCTGGGCACGCCGGCCGCGCTGCCCGTCAGGCAGAGTCCCAGGGTCCCTCCGCCGGAGAGGGCGGCCAGGACCCCGTCAAACAGCCAGTAGCCCAAAACCATGGGGACCTCCGCCGCCAGAGCGGAAAGCAGCAGTCCCTTCTTCCCCAGGGTTCGGTACAGCAGCGCCGCCGTCAGGGCCATGAGGGCCTTGATGACCAGAGTGGCGGGAACGTAGACGGCATAGCCGCTCAGCAGGTCCGCCATGGCGGGGCCCACGCCTCCGGCCACCGCCCCGTACACCGGTCCCAGCAGCCAGGCCCCCAGGATCACCACCGCGTCTCCCAGGTTCATGTACCCGCCGGTGGGGGAAGGCACCTGCAAAACCATCGTCCCCACGCAGCCCAGGGCGGCGAACAGCCCCGTCAGGGCCAGCATCCGGGCGCCCGCCCGGCCCATCTCCCGGTTTAAAGTCTTTTCCATTCCGCTTCGCTCCTTTGTCGGTTGATGTTGTCATCATAGCGCAATTATGGTATGATAGAAATAGCCAAAACAAGAATTATTCATAAGGTCAGAGGAGGCGTGGTCATGCTGACATACGACCTGGAGGCCCGGGGAGGCCTGTCCCTGTATGAATACCTGTACCGCCGTCTCCGGGACGACATCCTCAGCGGCGCCCTGACGGCGGGGGAGCGCCTGCCCTCCAAGCGGGCCCTGGCGGAGCATCTGCGGGTATCCGTCGTCACGGTGGAGGGGGCCTATCAGCAGTTGGAGGCGGAGGGCTATGTGGACGCCCGGCCCCGGTCCGGGTTCTTCGTCTCCCAGGTGGACCGCCGCCTCCCGGCGGCGGAGGAGGGGGCTCCCGTTCCGGCGGAGGAGCCGCCCCGGTCCTGGCGGCTGGACCTGAAAAGCGGGCAGGTGGACCCCTTTCCCTCCGCCCTCTGGGCCCGGCTCACCCGTCAGGTCCTCTCCGAGGGGAGTCATCTGTCCCCGGCCCCCTATCAGGGCCTCCTCTCCCTGCGGGAGGCCATCGCCCAGGACCTCCGGGACTTCAAGGGCATGGCGGTGTCCCCGGAGCAGATCGTGGTGGGGGCGGGGGCGGAATACCTGTACCTGCTCCTGGCCCAGCTCCTGGGCCGGGAGGGAACCGTCTTCGCCCTGGAGGACCCGGGCTACCCCAAGATCCGGCAGGTCTACGGCAAGTGGGGCGCGGTCTGCCGCCCCATCCCCCTGGACGGCCAGGGCATGCGCCTGGAGGCCCTGTACGCCTCCGGGGCCACGGCGGCCCACCTCTCCCCCGCCCACCATTACCCCACAGGCATCGTCACCCCCATCGCCCGGCGGCAGGCCCTCCTCCGCTGGGCGGAGGAGCGGGACGCCGTGATCATCGAGGACGACTATGACAGCGAGTTCCGCTTCACCGGCCGGCCCATCCCCACTCTCCAGAGCATCGACACCCGGGGCCGGGTCATCTACATGAACACCTTTTCCCAGACCATCTCCCCCTCCATGCGGGTGGGGTTCATGGTCCTGCCTCCCCGGCTGCTGGAGCGCTACCGGCGGGAACTGGGCTTTTACGCCTCCACCGTTCCCACCCTGGACCAGCAGGTGCTGGCCCGGTTCCTCTCCGGCGGCGGGTACGAGCGGCACATCTCCCGGGCCAGGAAGAAGTACCGCCTCCGCCGGGCGGCGGTGCTGGAGCGCTTCCAGAACTGCCCCTTCGCCGCCTCCATCACCGACCGGGGGGCGGGACTCCACTTCCTCCTCCGGCTGAAGGACAGGCCGGAGGACGACGAGGCCCTCCGCCAGAGGGCGGAGGGCCAGGGAGTGCGTCTCAGCTTTTTGTCGGAGTACGCCGCCATTCCCAACCCCGCTTATGACCACACGCTGGTCATCAATTACGCGGGACTGGACGGGCCGAGGCTGGACGAGGCGGAGGCGCTGCTCCGCGAGGTCTTCCTGACCCGCTGATTCAAAAACCGCATTCTCAAGCCGTCTGGGCCGTCTCCCCTCCCCGGCGGAAGCGGACCATCCCGGTCCGGTCCAGGGCCACCATCACCACGGGGATGAAGGCCAGCTGCAGGATGATGCCGGGGATGGCGGTCAAAAACGCGCCGGAGAGGAACATCTGCCAGGTGAAGGCCTGCCCGGACACGCCGGAGAGGACGATCCGGACCGCGGCCCAGACGACCCGCCCGCCGATCATGGCGAGAATCAGGCAGCGGTACAGCGCGGCCACGCACTGCCAGCGGGACCGGGCGTAGAGCCAGCCCACCAGGAGGCCGTAGGCCCCCAGCTCGAAGGCCATGGCGATGGCCGTGGGGAACATGGGGGGCGCCGTCAGGACGGCGCTCCGCAGCAGGGGCAGGAGGAAGCCCACGGCCAAGCCGTACTTCCAGCCGCAGAGGAGGCCGCACAGCAGCACCGGCAGGTGCATGGGGCAGAGCATGTTTCCGATCTGGGGAATCTGCCCGGTGAAGAAGGGCAGGATGTAGCCGACGGCCAGCAGCATGGCGGCGGTCACCAGGGTCTGGACCGGCCTTTGTGTTTTGGTTTCGTTCATGGGAAAAACTCCTTACATGTAGTTTTTCCGTCTTCTGACAGTCCGCCGCCTTCCTGGCGGCGGGTTGTTTCCATAAAAGTATACCACAGGGGTCTGGCTTCTGCCAAGCCCCGCCCGCCGAATATTTCGGCGGGCGGGGCAAGTTTTTCAATGCCTTTCAAGGCACTGAAAAACTTATGATTGAAAACGAAAGACACCCCTCCTGGGTTTCTTTCGTAACTATCTTCCTTCCCGCATTTTGGAGCCAACCCTTCTATTCAAAGAAGCCGGTGGTGTCCACCACCAGATCGGCGGCCTTCTCCGTGCCGCAGGCGGCGAAATACCGCTCCTCCAGCGTCCGCCACACCCGGTTGAAGGTGGGGTAGCAGTCCCCCTCCCGGGCCTGGAGGCGGTGGGTCTGCTCCTCCCGGCCACAGGTGAGGAAGATTCTATAGTCGTAGTACTTCGCCAGGGACGGGTGCTGGGAATAGGTGCCCTCCACGATGGTCAGGGGCTCCCAGAGCTCCACGGGGTCCTTGAAAAGCCCGGTCCGGCAGTCATAGGGACGGTAGGCCGTGTCTCCGTTGTCCCGGTCGGGAGAATCCAGCACCTCCCGCCGCAGCCGCTCCAGGTCCATGTTCCCGGCGGGGACCTCCATCCAGTCCGCCCCCCGCCTCTCCGACGGAAGGTAGAAGTCGTCCATGTGGACCACGTCGGAGGAGCAGACCAGGAGGCCCGACGCCAGCTCGGCGAAGCCCGTCTTCCCGCTGCCGCAGCGGCCGTCTATGGCGAAGAGAATCGGCCTCTTCCCCAGAATCCCGGTGTCCCGGGCCAGCTTCTCCAGCGGGATCAGCGCCGGGAGAAACCGGGCGCAGTCCAGCCGCAGGACCCGGTAGTGGGGGTTGTAGGCCCTCCGGAACGCCTCGCTGTGGGAGACCGGCGGACAGCCCTCCCGCCGCCAGCCCTCCAGATACTCCTCCATGCCGGGGACCGGGAGGGAGGCCAGGGCCTCCAGTTTTTCCGTCAGGCCCTCCACCGTGCCCTCCGTGGTCCACATGGTCCGGCTGAACATCCGCCCGATCAGGGGCAGCTCCCAGAGGGTGGAAAGCGCCTGGGTGATGGGAAAGCGGCACAGGCCGTTTCCGATGGGCTCCATGGGCAGGGGCTCCGCCCCCGCCTCCTTTCGCTCCGCCAGCAGCGCCGCCAGGACCTTGTCCGGGCTCTGGACCATGTGGGCGGGACCGAACTCGCTCTGATAGGCCAGCTTGGCGAAGTCCCGGGGCTCCATCAGGGGATAGCGGGCCCGGTGCTCCCGGGCAATGTCCAGAAACTCCCCGCTCACAGTCCCAGCTCCCCTGCCGCCAGGTCCGCCGCCCGGCGGAGGTACTCCTCCAGGCGGCACTCCTCCACCCCCGCCACGTATACGCCGCAGGAGGCGGAGGGGATCAGAATCTTCACCGCCTCGGACCCGGAGACGGCGGCGGCCATGGCGGGGGACACCTCCCCCAGGATGCCGTTGGCCAAAATCACGCCGATGGGCCCCAGGATGACGTCCGCCCGGGCGGCGTTGTGGATGACGGCGTTCTCCCCCGTGGCCCCCTGGGCGGCGCCGGCCTTCAGCATGGCGGCGGTGGCCGCCACGTTGGTCCCCACGCACAGGAGGCGGCAGTCCTCCGTCAGGCGGGGCTTCAGCAGCTTCACCAGCTGGCTCCCCACGCCTCCCCCCTGGCCATCCAGAATCAAAACGGTACGCATGCCCTCACCTCCCGAAGAGCGCCGCGGCCCTGCGCATGTTCTCCATGACGGGCACGGCGAAGGGGCACCGGGTCTCACAGGCCCCGCACCGGACGCACTCCCCCGCCCCGTGGGGCAGGGCGGCGTAGTGCTCCCGGACGGTCTCGGGGACGCTTCCCTGGGCCAGGGAGAGGTTCAGGAACTTCGTCACGTCCGCCACGGAGATCCCCTGGGGGCAGGGGGCGCAGTGGCCGCAGTACATGCAGTGGCCCTTCCAGCTGATTTTCGGCAGCGCCGCCAGGGCGGCGGCGTAGTCCCGCTCCTCCTCCGGCGCCTCTTCAAAAGCAAGGCTCCGCTTCAAATCCTCCAGGCTCCGGGCGCCGGACATGACGCAGCCGACGCCGGGCCGGTCCAGGGCGTACTGGAGGCACTGGAAGGCCGTCAGGGCCTTTCCCGCCGGGGAGAGCTCACCGCTGAGCAGATCCCCGCCGCCGAAGGCCTTCATGACGGTGATGCCCACGCCCAGGCGCTGGCAGGTCTCGTAGAGCTCCTGGCGCTCCGGGTCCATGTTCAGAAGTGGGGCGGCGTAGTTCCTGGGGGCCCAAAGCTCCTCCACGTCCTCGGAAGCGGGCTGGAGGTCATAGCAGGGGTTCACGCTGAACATCAGCACGTCGATGAGGCCGGAGTTCACCGCCGCCAGGGCCACCTGGGGATTGTGGCTGGAGAGGCCGATACAGCCCACAGCTCCCGCCGCCTTCAGCTCCCGGGCATAGTCCATGACGGGGCCGGTTTTCACCGCCTCCCAGTCCGGCAGGGAGTCCACGTAGTGGACCAAGACGATCACCACGTAGTCCGTCTCCAGACGCCGGAGCTGGTCCTCGAAGCCCTCCCGGACCTGGTTGATGTCCCGGGTCCGCTTGTACTGCCCGTCCTTCCAGACGGAGCAAAGATGGGCCTGGAGGACGAACTTCTCCCGCCGCTCCCGGAGGGCCATCCCCAAGTTCGAGCGGAACTCCGGATTGGGCGCGTAGAGGTCGATGCAGTTGGCCCCCGCCGCCTCGCACACGTCCAGCCACCGGCTCACCTCCTCCGGTGTCTTTTCCAGAAAGCCCTCACAGCCCACGCCGATCTCGCCCACCTGAATGCCGGTCCGGCCCAATGTACGGTATCGCATTCGGATATACCTCCTCGTTTTCTGATCTGTCCGTCCTCCAGCATAACACGTGGAGTCCACTCCATGTCAAGAAGTTTTTCGCATTTCCCGGCGGCGCGGCGCATAGGATGGACCAACAAGAGGCAGGGAGTGAGGTTGTTTTGAAGGGAAACATGGAGGAGCGGGCGGAGCGCCTGGCTCTTTACATCATAGAGAACCGGTCCACGGTCCGGGCCGCCGCCCAGAGGTTCGGCATCAGCAAGTCGACGGTGCACAAGGATATCTCCGAGCGGCTTCCGCTGTTCAACCGTCCGCTGTACTTGCAGGTCAAAGCCGTCCTGGACGTGAACAAGGCCCAGCGGCACATCCGGGGCGGCATCGCCACCCGAAAAAAATACCGCGGCGACTGACGCCGCGCCAGGAGGGACCCATATGGCAAATCGTCAACACGGCAGAGCCGGCCGGAGCTCCAGCCGGCAGGCCGTCCCCGTCTCGCGCCGGCCGGGCACGCCGTCCTACACGGAGCCGGAGGTGCGCCGCTGGCCCCATCCCCTGGAGGACTCCGCTCCCTCCCCCGCGCCGGAGCCGGCCCTGCACTACATCCGCTGCGCCCTGTCCTACCAGAATCAGCTGCTGGCGGACATCAAGGCGCTGCTGGAGCAGGTGGCCCTGGGCCGGACGGCGGAGGCCCCTCCGGCGGCGGGGGAGGCAAATCCACAGGAAAATTTGTCCAAGTTGTAAACTTTCTGAAAATATTTTGAATCCCTTGGAAGAAATGACAAAAACAGTGGAATTTCGACGGAAAAAATGGCGGCTCAGCCGCTGTTTTTTCTCTTGTCTTTTCCGTGCGCCCGCCTTATAATGAAGCAGACATCCTTTGCGCGGGCCCCGTTTTGGGACAGGCCCCGCATCACTTTTCATGTAACGCGCCGTCCCCCGGCGCACGGGAGGTTCCCATGGCTTCAAGACTCCGCCGCAAGCAGCGCAGCCCCTGGCTGGTCACCCTGCTGCTGCTCTTCATCCTCATCGGCCTCTGCTACGCCGTCGTCCGGGTCTACTTCCGGGCCCCGGACCAGAAGGCCGGAGACTCCGTCATGATCCAGCGGGTCAACACCCCCGCCATCTCGGAGGACCTCAGCGACGAGGAGGCGGAGGCCCTCCGCTCCCACTACGAGCGCAAGCCCCAGTTCTGGACCATCCTGGTCTCCGGGGCCGACGACGGCAACGGCGGCACGGACACCAACATCCTGGTGGCCCTGGACGTGGAAAACGGGAAGGTCTTCGGCGCCAGCATCGCCCGGGACACCAAATCCAGCATCAACGGCAAAAACCGGAAAATCAATTTCGCCTACAACGCGGGAGGAATGGAGCTGCTGGCGGACACGGTCTCCGACCAGCTGGGCATCCCGGTGGACTACACCGTCCTGGTGAACCTGAAGGCTTTTCAGGCCCTGGTGGACGCCATCGGCGGCGTGGACTTCTACATCCCCATCGATATGGACTACGACGACCCCTATCAGGACCTGTCCATCCACTTCTCCAAGGGCATGCGGCACCTGAACGGGGCGGAGGCCCTGAAGGTGGTCCGCTGCCGGGAGGGCTACGCCTCCCAGGACATCGGCCGGATGCACACCCAGCAGGAGTTCTTGAAGGCCGTGGCCAAGCAGCTGATGACCCCCGCCAGCATCACGAAGCTGGATGACTACTGCAAGATCTTCGTGGACTACGTGAAGACGGACCTGACCGTGGGGAACTTGGTCTGGATGGGCGGGCAGGTGGCCGCCATGGGCGCGGAGAGCATCGAGTTCGCCACCCTGCCGGGAGACTGGAAGTCCCCCTACATCTACCTGAACCAGGAAGAGGTCCTGGCCATGGTCAACGAGCACCTGAACCCCTATGTGGAGGACCGCACCGCCGAGGACCTGAACATCCTGACGTGAGCCTCCCCCGCCGGAAAGGAGCGACATGAAAAAACAGTTCCCCGCCCTGCTGCTGGCGCTGGGCCTGCTGCTGTCGATCCCCGCTCAGGCCGCCCAGACCGCCGGCTTTGCCCGCAGCCGCACTTACGCCGGGGAGTTCTCCGACGTGGCCCCGGACTCCGTCTTCCACGACAATGTGGCCGCTCTCTATGAGTACGGCCTGACAAACGGGAAGGGTGACGGCACCTTTGGCCCCGGGGATTCCATCACCGTGGGACAGGCCGTCATCTTTGCCGGGCGCGTCCGGGGCCTCTACCGGACCGGAGACCCGGAGGCCGGTCCCGCCGCTTACGGCGGGGACGGCGGTCCCGCCGCCCTGCCCTATCTCCGCTATCTCCAGGCGGAGGGCGTCCTGGACACGGAGCTGGACGACAGCCTGACCCTCCCCGCCACCCGGGCCCAGGTGGCCCACGTTCTGGCGAGGGTCCTGCCGGAGGAGGTCCTGCCCCCCGTCCACGAGGAGCTGGTCGCCCAGGCCCGGGAATCCGGCCGCCACATCCCCGACGTGGACGAAACCATCCCCTACTGTGAGGACATCCTGGACCTCTATCGGAAGGGCATTTCCACAGGGAGCGACGCCGCCGGATCCTTCCTCCCGGGGGAGCTCATCACCCGGGGCGCCGCCGCCGCCATGATCACCCGTCTGGCGGACCCCGCCCTGCGGGTCCGGCCCCAGTGGGACCTCGGCAATCCAAACAGCGCCGCCGGGACCACCCTGGCGGATCTGGTGGAGCCGGGAGCCTACAGCATCGCCCCGGCCAGCCGGGAGGAGCTGGACAGCGCCCTCCGCTCCATGCTGGCCCAGGGCCGGGATCAGATCGTGTTCTACTACCCCGGCCTCTCCGAGGCGGACGCCCGGCAGCTTATGAATCAGGCCCTGGCCGTGATGAAAGCCCACTGTGAGCAGAGCTACAACGAGGTCCACTGCACCCGGGGCGCGGGGCTGGTGACCCTGAGCTTCACCGCCGCCGGGGCGGAGGGCCGCACCCAGGAGTACCGCGCCGCCGCCATGGAGGCCGCCATCGCCGTCCACGATCAGCTCTGGGCCGACGGAACCCTCCACCCAGGTCTGACGGAGCTGGAGAAGGCCCGGGTCTACTACGGCTGGATCTGCGGCAACTGCGCTTACGACTATCAGGCGGGGGACGACTCCCTCAGCCACATTCCCTACAACCTGTTCGCCCGCCAGACCGCCGTCTGCGACGGCTACACCGGGGCCTACAACCTGTTTTTGAAGCTGGAGGGCATCTCCTGCTCCACCGTCATCCAGGGGGACCACATCTGGACCTCCGCCATTCTGGACGGCGTGGAATACCACATCGACACCACCTGGGGAGGCAGCGGAAGCGAGGTCAGCTATGACTACTTCGCCTTGAGCCCCGCCCGGTCCCAGGCCGTCCACGCCCAGCGCAGCGCGTGAAAAGCGCCCTCTTCCCGAAAAAGGGAGAGGGCGTTTTTTCATCGTATCTCCATGGCCTTGACCCGCAGGCGGTTCATGGCCCGGGCAAGGCTGGCCTGGGCCAGCTGGTACTCCTGGCGGCTCTTCTTCTGGAGCATGGCCTCCCGGGCCTCGTCCGCCTCCCGGCGGGCCCGGGCGGCGTCGATCTCCTCCGGCCGCTCCACGGAGTCCACCAGCACCAGAACCTCGTTCTTCTCGATTTTCACCATGCCGCCGGACACCGCGGCCGTCTGGGCCGGGCCCTCCGGCGTTTGAAAGCGCAGGGTTCCCGGCAGCACGGCGGCGATCATGTCGCTGTGGTGGGCCAGGATGCCCTGCTCCCCGTCGCTGGTGGGGACGGTCAGGCTGACGCAGGGCCCCTCGTAAAAGCTCCGGTCCGCCGCCAGGATATGGGCCTGGAAAACTTCCATCACGCCTCACCCGCCTCTATCTTTTCCGCCTTGGCCACCACGTCCCTCCAGGTGCCCACGTTGTAGAACGCGGGCTCCGGATACTGGTCCAGATCGCCGTTCACTAATCTTTCAAAGCTCTCCAGGGTGTCTTTCAGGGGGACGTACACGCCGGGGATGCCGGTGAACTTCTCCGCCACCGTGGTGGGCTGGGCGAAAAAGCGCTGGAGCCGCCGGGCCCGGGCCACGGTCTTCTGGTCCTCCTCGCTGAGCTCATCCATGCCCAGAATGGCGATAATGTCCTGGAGCTCCATGTACTTTTCCAGAATCTCCTGGCACTTTCGGGCGATACGGTAGTGCCGCTCTCCCACCACGTCCGCCTCCAGAATCCGGGAGGAGGAGGCCAGGGGGTCCACCGCCGGATAGATGCCCTGCTCGGAGATCTTCCGGCTCAGCACCGTGGTGGCGTCCAGATGGGCGAAGGTGGTGGCGGTGGCCGGGTCCGTCAGGTCGTCGGCGGGGACATAGACCGCCTGAACGGAGGTGACGGAGCCGTTTTTCGTGGAGGTGATGCGCTCCTGGAGCTCCCCCATCTCGTTGGCCAGGGTGGGCTGATAGCCCACGGCGGAGGGCATCCTTCCCAAGAGCGTGGAGACCTCGCTGCCCGCCTGGACAAAGCGGAAGATGTTGTCGATGAACAGCAGCACGTCCTTGCGCTCCTTGTCCCGGAAGTACTCCGCCATGGTCAGCCCCGCCAGGGCCACCCGCATCCGGACGCCCGGGGACTCGTTCATCTGGCCGAAGACCAGGGCGGTCTTCTCGCTGACGCCGCTCTCCCGCATCTCCCGCCAGAGGTCGTTGCCCTCCCGGCTTCGCTCGCCCACGCCGGTGAAGATGGAGTAACCGCCGTGCTCCGTGGCCACGTTGTGAATGAGCTCCTGAATCAGGACGGTCTTGCCCACGCCCGCGCCGCCGAACAGGCCGATCTTGCCCCCCCGGGGGTAGGGCTCCAGCAGGTCGATGACCTTGATGCCCGTCTCCAGAATCT
>ERZ779631.466-NODE-466-length-14194-cov-8.409859_pt1 | contig 14194 bp, 14 predicted proteins | sample MGYA00514193_ERZ779631 | MGnify/ENA primary metagenome ERZ779631 (study PRJEB29562, sample SAMEA4376710) | mouse gut metagenome | isolation source: Cecum | study: EMG produced TPA metagenomics assembly of the A DSS colitis mouse model was used to assess the...
GGCCAGGTGGTGGGGTTCGGCGCGGACGGCGCGGCGGAAGCGGTGCAGGGGTGGAGCGGACGTAACCTGTTGATCAACTCCGACTTTCGGAATCCTGTGAACCGAAACGGGAAAACAGAGTACACCGGCATAGGGCATACGATTGACAGGTGGAGTGTTCTCGACGGCGGCAAGCTTGTTTTAAATGACGGCTATATAACTTTTTATGGTCGATCCAGCGCGAGCTATGATAACTTTAGGCAATCAATCGAACCATCGACATACCGAGGCCTCAAGCTCACATTTTCAGTACTATATCGGAGTTCAAACACAGATTGGATTGTCGTCTCTAAAAACGTTGGGTCATCCGATGTATCAACCCGGGTGTCAAATACGCAAGGTAAATTTGAACTTGCCACGATAAGCGTCGCAGTTAGTTCAACGGCTGCACTTGGGTTTTTTGCTGTTATGCGAACAACCAAAGGCGCACAGACAGGCATTGATCTTATCGCCGCCAAGCTCGAGCTTGGCGATCATCAGACCCTGGCCCACCAGGACGAGGACGGCAATTGGGTGCTCAACGACCCGCCGGACTACGCCCTGCAATACGCGCTGTGCAGCTTGTACAGCCCCATCACTGGAGAATGGATCGGAAACCAGCACAGTAATCCCAACCTGCTGGACAACTGGTACTTTGCAGATCCCATCAATCAGCGGGGGCAATCTGAGTATGCGCCAACCAAATACGCAATCGACAGATGGAGAACGGTCAGAACAACATTGCAGGCAGCGGATGGGTATGTCAAGCTCGTGCCGGGCGATTTGTCGGCTAACAACGGCTATATCGCCCAAAGAGTGGAAAATCCAGATATCATCGGGAAAAAAGTTACTATCTCTGCGTTGACAGTAGAGGGGCGGCTATATTCCATGACTGGGACGCCTACAGAAAAAACAGCTTTGGCTCTGTATGCTGGTGTTGTGCTCTTTTATGTTGACTGCGCCTATCTTCCTGAATACCGAAATTCTCCGCTTATTGGAATTGGCGTAAACCGAAACGCCAACATTTCGGAGTTAAATTTAGTTGCTGTCAAGTTAGAGTTTGGTTCCGTCCAAACGCTTGCCCACCAGGGCGAGGACGGCAATTGGGTGCTCAACGACCCGCCGCCCAATAAGGCGCTGGAGCTGGCGAAGTGTCAGAGGTATCAGACGGTCTACAGCTACCCGTCCGGAGGCTTCTCGAACGCCACGTATATAGCGGTGGGGATCGCGACCAACTCGACCACAGCCAGGTTCTTCATCGAAACGCCTGTCCCGCTGCGCGCTCGTCCGGCTGTGGTCATAGATGGGTTCTATGTCGCACGCGGATCGTCAGGCCGGGTGAAGGTGAGGGGAGCCACCGTCCTGTGGCCGCCCATCCAGGACAAGGTCGGAGTGCAGGTCACATGCGATGGGGCGAATTTCACGGTGGGGGACGTCGTGTTCCTGGAATCGTTCAGCGGGGCAGCGCTCAGGCTGGACGCGAACTTATAAAGGAGGGATCGTCATGGATGAGATAGGGATGGATCTCGATATGGAGTCGATCGGCATCGAGAGACCTGAGCCCGAGATCGAGATGGAGCAGTTTTACAATGAGCACTACATCGCCACCGACGCCCGGGGGCGCATCACGGACGGTTGGAGCGATGGGCCGTTCCCGGACCGGGACGCCACGGACGCCATCTGCATCGAGGAGCAGGGCGGCTACCAGTTCCGGCTGTTCCCCGGCGGGGAGGAGAACCCGGCCTTGTACACGGAGGACGGCGTCCCGCTGTACCGCTGGGACGGAGAGGCGGCGGTCCTCCGGACGGCAGAGGAGATCCAGGCGGACCTGGCGGCCATGCGCCCCGACCCGCTGGAGGCGGCGAAGGAGGCCAGGCTGGCGGAGCTGTCCGCCGCCTGCAACGCCGCCATTGTGGCCGGGTGCGGCGTGGAGCTGCCGGACGGCTCCGCCGGGCATATCTCCCTCACCGCCGAGGATCAGATCAACCTCACCAACGCCCATGCCGCCGTGGCGGCCGGGGCGCAGGCCTATCCCTACCACCTGGACGGCGGGCTGTGCGCGCTCTACCCTGCCGGGGCCATCCAGGCTATCGCCCAGGCTGCCACCGCCCACAAGCTGTACCACACCACCTACTACAACCACCTGGCCGCTTGGGTGCGGCGGTGCGAAAGTGCAGAGGAGGTGTCCGCGATTACATACGGCGCGGCGCTGCCGGAGGATCTGGCGGAGCATATGGCGGCTATTCTGGAGGCCGCTGGAGGTGGCGTAGATGCTGTGTAAATGGGAGGGCCACGTGCTCCGCTGGCTGTCCGGCGGGGTTCTGTACGGGCTGTTGGAGGTGCTGTGGCGGGGTCACACCCACTGGACCATGATGGCGCTGGCCGCCCTGCTGTGCGTGCCGTTGGATGTGGCCAACGAGCATTTTCCGTGGGAATTGCCCCTGGCCGTGCAAGCCGTCCTGGGCGGGCTGGCCATTACCGCCGGGGAGCTGGCGGCGGGGCTCATCCTCAACGTCTGGCTGGGGCTGGGCATATGGGACTACGCCGGGCAGTGGGGCAACCTGTGGGGGCAGGTCTGCCCGCTGTACACCCTGCTGTGGTGTCTGCTGGCCGGGCCGGTGATCGTGGGCTTCGACTGGCTGGACTATTGGCTGTGCGGCGGGGAGAGGCCGAGGTACAGGCTGATTTGAGGAGGGATATTTGTGGACGAGAAAAGAATCCAAGAAATAAGGGAACGGCTCCAAGCGACCACGCCTGGAGCCTGGAGGATAAGGAGGGAAGCCGAATGAGTTTTACCAATGCGGCTATGCAACCACCTGAAAGAGTGGATTATCACTTGTGGTGTGCGTGCAAAGAAGATCCCCCTATGATGTCGTGCCTCTACTGCGGTGCAAGGATTAACCTCCAGAAGCAGCGGTTGGAGGAAATACGATACGGGTGCCCGGATAATCCATCTCAGCAGAAGCGAAATCAGTATACTCCTTACGGCCAGTGTGACGCTTGGCAACCAGATACCTATTACATCTATTGTAAAGAATCACTGCGTCACACTGGCCGTAAGAAGAAGTTTTGCTCGGGTCTGTAAAACGATACTCAACTGGCTTTGAAAGGCATTGCGTGATTTCCTTGATGAGGCTTGCAGTTTTTTCTGAGAGTTCTTTTCCCAAGATATTCATGAAGTATGCACCTCCTATCATTATCCTACGGTAGGAGGGGGGAAAGTCAATTTTTATTTTTTGGAGGATTCACAAATGGAAAAGGCAATCAATCAGATCAAGATGGCGGCGGCCGGGCTGCTGGGGCTGCTCACGGGGCTGTGGGGCTGGTTCGGATGGCTGGTGGTGGGGTGGATCGGGTGCATGGCGCTGGACTACCTCACCGGGTCCATGGCGGCGGCCAAGGAGGGCGAGTGGTCCAGCGCCCGCGCCCGGGAGGGCATCTGGCACAAGTGCGGCATGATCGTGGTGGTGCTGGTGGCGGCGGGAGCGGACATGCTGATCTCCCTGGTGCTGGCCCACCTGCCGCTGGTGACGCTGCCCTTCAAGTACGCAGGGCTGGTATGCCCGGTGGTGCTGGTATGGTACATCGTGACGGAGCTGGGCAGCATTGTGGAGAACGCCGTGGCCATGGGGGCGGTGGCGCCCAAGTGGCTGGTGAAGCTGCTGGCCATGAGCAAGAGCGCGGTGGACAGCGCCGGGGACAAGCTGGGCGGGAATGGGCATGAGTAACGGGCGCGTCATATGGGACAAGCTGCTGGCCGCCGGGCTCACCCCGGCGGGGGCGGCGGGTCTGATGGGCAACCTCCAGGCGGAGAGCGGGCTAAACCCTCGAAACCTGCAAAACGTCTGCGAGGAAAAGCTGGGCTTCACCGACGAGGCCTACACCGCTGCCGTGGACTGCGGGACCTATGGCTCCTTCGTCACCGATGGCGCGGGCTACGGCCTGGCCCAGTGGACTCACCCCAGCCGCAAGGCCGCCTTGCTGGCCTATGCCAGGGCCAGGGGGAGCTCCATCGGCGACCTGGACATGCAGATAGACTACCTGCTCCAGGAGCTCCAGGGGCTGTTTAAACCGCTGTGGGACAAGCTCCGTGCCACGGCCAGCGTCCGGGAGGCGTCAGACTGCGTGCTGCTCCAGTTTGAACGGCCCGCCAGCATCAGCAACCCCGATAGGCTTCAGGAGGTAAAGGACCGCAGGGCCCGGCTGGCCCAGGAGGTTTACGACAAATTTGCAAAGGAGGCAGGCCGCATGAAGCTGCTGAAATGTCTGCTCACCGCCAACGGCTGTTACAAAGCCGGGCACACCATCAAGCCTAAGGGGGTGATGGTCCACTCCACCGGGGCCAATAACCCTATGCTGCGCCGGTATGTGCAGCCGGTGGCCTCCACGCCCGGCCGAGAGGAGCTGATGGCCCAGCTGGGTACGAACCCCAATGGAAACCACTGGAACCGCCCGGGCCTGGACGTGTGCGTCCATGGCTTCATCGGCAAGCTGGCGGACGGCAGCGTGGCAGCGGTGCAGACCCTGCCGTGGAACCGGCGGGGCTGGCACGCGGGCACCGGGTACAGTGGGAAAAGTGCCAACGACACCCATATCTCCTTCGAGATCTGCGAGGATGGTCTTGCCGACCCAGCGTACTTCCAGCAGGCGTACCAGACCGCCGTGGAGCTCACCGCCATGCTGTGTAAGGAGTACGGGCTTGACCCCCTGGCGGACGGGGTGGTGATGTGCCACTGCGAGGGATTTGAGCGGGGGGTGGCGTCCAACCACGGGGACGTGCTCCATTGGTTCCCCCGGCACGGCAAGAGCATGGACGATTTCCGGGCGGATGTGGATAGGGCGATGAAAATGAAAGCGGAGGACGATGAGATGAAGTATTACGCGACGCTGAAGGACGTGCCGGAGTGGTACAAGCCTGCGGTACAAAAGGCGGTGGACAGAGGTGCGCTCAACGGCACCGGCGGCGGAAAGCTGAACGTGTCCGAGGATCTGTGCCGCACGCTCACCGTGCTGGACCGGCTGGGGAAGCTGGATTGAGCACAACTAGGTTTTGCTTGAAAGGGGGTGGTTCCAATGTGGGTGTAATAGAGCTAGGACCAATTAATCAGTAACAAAATGAAGGAGGAAAAATTATGGAAATCAGCAAGGAATATGCAAGCAAGGGCGTCGCGGGCGCCGGTCTGGGCACCGGCATTGCCGGCCTGTCTCTCGGCGTCCTCAACTCTCTGGGCGGCTTGGCGGGCCTGGGCGGCCTGTTCGGCGGCCACTCTGTCCAGAACGATGCGGCCACCGCTATGATGACGGCGGCGCTTCTTCAGGGCCGGACCGCGGTCCCCTGCGGCAGCGACTGTGATCCCGTTACCCAGCGTGAGATGCGTCTGGTGCAGGAGATCGCGGCTAAGGATTCTCAGAATGCCCTGCGGGACGCCAACACCTACGGCGATCAGAAAGCGCTGGAGATGTACAAGTACATTGACGGGCGCTTCCGCGAGATTGAGGGCCAGCTGGGCCAGCAGGCCGTCCAGAATCAGGCCACCAAGGACAGCTTCCAGCTGCTCCAGGAGCGCATGGAGTGCTGCTGCGAGAAGCAGGCCGCCGCGCTTGAGTGCGAACGCAAGGAGCGGCGCTGCGCGGACGACACCATCATCAACTACGTCAACTCCACGTTCTACCCCCGGATGACCGCCGACGTCACCACCGGCACCACCACCACCACCCAGCGGGTGTACAATCCGCTGCCCGCCTGTTCCTGCGACTGCGGGCGCTGATATCCCATCCCAGGGAGGGGCGGCCCCTCCCTGGGATTTTTTAGGAGGCCAGTATGGTAACGATCAATCAAATTGAGGCAGGGGCGGCAAAATATATTGATGCGGAAATCGCCCCGAGAATTCCCACAAACATCCCGAACGGCCAGCTCAAAAAGGTTGCCTTTCTTGCCGGGGCGACTTATGCGATCCATAAAAATATCCAGCAATATGCCGCCCATCCGATGCTGGCCCAGCTGGGCGCAATGGACGAGGACGGCAACATAGATTTGGACGGTATTTTGGATGCGGCGCGAAATGCCATGCCAGACACAGGGCTGAAGGTTAACGTCCCTATTTTGGGGGATCTGACCTTTTACACGGAGGATCTGGAACGGCTGGCGGCATATATCAAGGAGGAGTAGTATGAGGCAGATTGAGGAAAACAAGCATGAGCTGTGGGAGATGATGGAGCAGCGCAGCATGGCCCCGTTGACCACAGACAGCGTTTCCGATTTGGCTGTGTTGATGGGTGCGTACAATGCAGTGTGCATGGTTTGCGACGCACACAAAAATGCGGAACCGCCTGAGAGCGCCTATGCCAGCGTGCGGCCTCGCACGGCTGGATGAGGGGCGTTATAGGCGCAGAAAGAGGCTGGGAGTAAATTCCCAGCCTCTTTCTTTAAGGAAATGTTGACGTTCTGCATGGCTTTTTATATTTTAATAGTGCTATATCTTTGTCATCACGCCGCCGTGGATGACCACATTTTCAAAGTGAATCCGTCTGGGCCAGCGAACCTCCTGGTGCATCTCAAAGCCCCGGATGATGGACACGGGAAAAATGGGTCCGTCCACAGTGATGTTTCGGAAGTACACGTCCTCCACCTCGCCCCGCACCCGGTCCAGCGAGTATTTTGAGTCCAGAATCTTGATATCCACCAGTTTCTCCTGGGCGTCCTCAATCCGAATGTTTTCGTACACCACATTGCTGACCCGGGCCCTGTCCGCGTTGTGAATGGTGAGCACGCCGCCGGACTGATTCCCCTCGTATTCGCAGTGGATGATATCACAGTCGGAGTACAGAATGTCCGACACCTCTTTGCAGCGCAGCTCATACCCGATTTCCAGCGCGTTTCCGGGCTCCGCGTTCCACAGCACGCAGTCCCGCACCACAACGTTCTTCACATCGCAGCAGGCGGCGGGCGTGGGCAGCGGACATGCCTTGATCACGATGCAGTCGTCCGCCGCGCGGATGAAGCAGTGCTCCACCAGAACATCCCGGCAGCCCACAATGTCGATGCCGTCGCCGGTGACCAGCCGGGAGAGCACATTCACATCCCGGATTTCCACGTGGGAACAGGCCCCCGGCACGATATTCCACACGCCGTTATCCACAATGGTGATCCCCTGAACCAAAATATTTTTCCCCAGGGAGAACTCCGCCATCAGGCGGCCTCCATTTTCATCCGGCTTGTGCCAGACCGCGCCGTACAGGATCCCATTCCCCGTCACCGACACGTCATCGGCCATGTAGGAGCGGATCCGTCCACACACAATGCTCCCTTCCTCCAGGTACGCGCTCTGCCCGGTCTGGAGTTCCAGGGTGCCCACGTTATACACTTTGCCCGCTTCAAAGCAGTATGTGGGCCTGGAGGAGGGACGGGGGACGTAGTGGGACTGGAGCAGAAACAGCGGACGCTTCAGCTCGCCGTCAAACTCAATACTCAGCTTTTTCAGCCCGGGCGCCGTAAAGCGCAGGGTCTGCCCCTCCAATTCATGGGAAATGCCCAGCGACACAGGCCGGATTACCGCCCGCTCCACCGGCTCGGACACCTGAACCTCCACGGGAAACGCGGCGCGCGTCTTTCGCACCACCACGGCATAGTCAAAGGAATCGGTATGGTAGACCGTCTGCTTTTGGCCGTCGCAGTATAGGGTATAACGCGCAGAGCGCGGGATCTCCGCCTCGGAACCGATCTCGAACAGCGGCTGTTCTGGAAACAGGGGGTTAGGATTGAATTTCAGCATAACATCCTCCTTGTCTGTCACGGGCGGACGGCGGTGCCGTCGGGCAGGCGGGCCAGCATCCACTCCCAGGCAGTCCCGCTCTCCCGGCAGGGATATTTCGCCGCCAGCGCCTCGTCAATATCCACGCCGATGCCGGGATTCTCATTCAGGTAAAGGAAGCCGTCCCGGTACTCAGGCATACCGGGGAACATCTCCCGCATCAGCGGCCCATTCAGCGACGGGTAGAGGCCATTAAAGCTGTCCGCCCACTCCTGCACGCCGAAATTGGGGCTGGAGATATCCAAATGGGCGTTGACGGCATGGCCGATGGGGGTCATGTCAATGGGGCCGTGCCAAGCTGTGCGGACGCCGTACGCGTCGCAGAACGCCACGAGCTTTCTGGCGGGGGTGATCCCGCCGATCTGACTGACATGGACGCGGATGTAGTCGATCAGCCGGGCGCTCACAATGGGCATCCACTCGTGGGGGTTGTTGAACAGCTCGCCCATGGCCAGCGGGGTGGCGCACTGCTGCCGGATGGTCTGGAACCACGCGGCCTGCTCCGGCTGAAGCACGTCCTCCAGGAAAAGCAAGTGGTACTGCTCCAGCTCCTTCGCAAAATTCAGCGCGTCGATGGGGGCCAGGCGCTCGTGGACATCGTGGCAGAATTCCAGGCAGTCCCCATAGGCGGCGCGGAGCTTTTCCATCAGGTCCAGTACATTTTTCATGTATGCCTTGGGGTCAAAATATCCCCCGGGGAAGGGATTTTCCGGCCTGTGCATGTTGGGGTTCTTTCCACCGTAGCCGCCCACCTGCACGCGGATTTTCCGGTAGCCCCGCTCCCGCAGCGCCTCCACCCGCTCCAGGGTCTGCTCCGCGTCGGCCCCCTCCGCATGGGTATAGCAGGGAACGCCCGGCCTGCATTTTCCTCCGAACAGCTGGTAGAGGGGCATCCCCGCCAACTTTCCCTTAATATCCCACAGCGCCATATCCACGCCGGACAGCGCGTTGTTGAGCACAGGTCCGTTGCGCCAATAGCTCATTCCCATGGCGGACTGCCAGATATCCTCAATATTGGCCGGGTCCTTGCCGATCAGGAACGGACGCAGATATTTTTCAATGACGGTCACCACCGCCAGATACCGATGGGTAAAGGTGGCGCAGCCCACGCCGTACAGGCCGGGCTCACTGGTTTCTATCTTCACCGCCACCAAATTGACGCCCTCCGGCGCTGTGCAGATGGCCCGTACATCCCGTATCTCAATTCCCATCCCGTTCAGCCTCCTTTTTTTGGCCGCCCCAGCTGTCGCAGGGGCCGCTTTCCGGCATTCCCGGCAGAATCAGCCCTCCGTCGATGCGCAGGGTGACCCCGGTGATATATGCCGCCTCCGGGGAGGCCAAAAACGCCACGGCCTCTCCCACGTCTGCGGGGGTTCCCACCCGTTCCAGGGGAATACGCCGGCCCAGCTTGTCCCAAAAGTCCATCGGCACCGCTTTGTGCTTTGCCAGCTCCTCCAGCTCTTCCCTGCTGCGAACGGCGATGGCGCCCGGCGCCACACAGTTCACCCGGATGCCGTAGGGGGCCAGATCCAGCGCCGCGGACTGGGAGGCCCTGGCGACGGCGGCTTTCACGCCGCCGTAGATCCCATCCTGGGGATAGGCCCGCTGGGCGCGGGAGGAGGTGATCTGGATGATGCTCCCCCTTGTGCCGTTCCGAACCATCACCCGTGCGGCGGCCTGGGTGCAGAACAGGTAATTCTTCAGATCCAGGTCAATCAGGTCGTTGACCCCCTGCTCCGTCAGGTCCAGGATGCTCTCAAACCGGGTGGCCCCCGCGTTGTTGACCAGCACGTCCAGCCCGCCCAGCTTGTCTGCCGCGGCCTCCACAAACGCGGGCCCGGCGCCGGGCTCCCGCAGATCCGCGCGCCAGATTTCGCAGCGCCGGCCAAACTCCTCCCAAATCTGCCGCTGGAGCCGGACAGCCTGGTCTTCTGCGGAGCAGTAGGAAAATCCGATATCATAGCCATGCCCGGCCAGGACGATGGCAATTCCCTTCCCGATTCCCCGGCTGGCGCCGGTGATTACAGCCACTCTGTTCGCCATAGTATTCCTCCTCGTGTTATAATTTCATCACCGCCGCCGCGCTGGGCGCGTCAATGCGCTGGACGGGGGTTGGCTCCACATTCCCTTTGGCATCCAGCCGGAACACGCACACATCCCCGGAAAGCTGGTTTGCCACCAGCAGCGTGCCGGTCTCCTCATCCAGCAGAAAATGCCGCGGGAAGCGGCCTGCGCTGGGGCATCTGCCCCTCAGATCCAGCCTGCCGCTGTCTGGGTTCACAGAAAACCAGACCAGTTCATCCGTCCCGCGCACACAGGCATAGAGCGTCCCATAGCGCCGGGACAGCTGCAAATGGGCGGTGAGCACCATGCCCTCCTGCCGCGCCGCCGTGCTCCAGGAGCCCCGGATCGCGGCAACGCCGTCCAAATCAAACCGAAGCATGAAAACCTCGTTGCTCAGCTCAGCGGTGACATAGGCGGCCGGCAGGCTGTGGTGAAATGCCATGTGCCTGGGGCCGCTGCCGGGCGGAAAGGGAATGGACGGCTGCCGGGGATTGGGGCGCAGGGAACCGTCCGCCCCCCGCAGATAACGATAAATCTGGTCGGTTCCCAGATCCACTGCAAAGAGTTCCCCGCCGCCGGGGGAAAGCCAGCTGCTATGGATGTGGGGGCCCGTCTGCCGGCTGGGATTGGGGCCGCTGCCACAGTAGGAAAGCTCCTGCAAAATCCGCATCTCCTCCCCGGAGCAGTCAACCGCCGTCAGCGAGCCGGACTCGTAGTTTGCCACATAGGCCGCAGCCGTCCGGGGATCGAAACAGATGTGACAGCTTCCGCTGCCCGGAAAACGGATCGAAGCATCTATTTCACACACACCCTCCGGCGTTTTTTTGCAGCGGACCAGCCCCCCCTGGCCTCCCTCTTCTGCCGCGTAGAAGGATTCTCCACCGCCAAAAGCCAGATAGGAGGGATTTTTTGCAGGGCAGACGCCTTGCTCCCGGTACATCCCATCCGGTTCCCGGCGCAAGGCCAGTATACCCGTGCCTGCCCGGGCCGGAAGCCAGTCGGGCAGCTGCGTATATTCGCCAATCAAAATCATGGCACATCCCCCTCTTGCACCAAAATACATATCTTAAACATCACATAAACATTATCTATTTTTCGAGATAAATAATCAATTCACAGATTAGACAAATTTTCTCCGTTTGTGTTGTAGAATGTGCCGATATCCTGTTCATATCCTGGAAAGTTTCTTGACAGAAAAGCGTTTTCATGCTACCATGCTTTTGATACTGCCCATCGGAGCGCCCAGGACGGAATAATGTTTAGGGGATGTTTAAATGCTGACATACCAGAGGACCTACGAGAAGATTTTGGAGGATCTGAGAAATGATGTTTACCCCGTAAATTCCCTTCTGCCGCCGGAGCCCAAGCTGGAAGAAATCTATCACGTCAGCCGCACCACGGTCCGGCGCGCCATCGCGCAGCTGGCGGATGAGGGGTATGTGAAGGTGAAGCAGGGCTGCGGGACGGTAGTTTTAAAGAATATCTATCCCGACGACTCCTTTGCATTTTCCAGGCTGCGCCACTTTGAGGATATCATCTCCGTGCGGCACGCATCCATTCCCGATCCCCAGCACATGACGGCGCGGGGCATGTATGTGGATCTGGTGGATGCCGATGTTAAAACCGCGGAAGCGCTGGATATTGAAATCGGCACGCCGGTTTACCGCCTCCAGCGGATCTTTTACTGCCGGGATATCCCGCTCATGTACCTGTTTGACTACATTCGCACGGATTTCTTCGCCCAGCTCGACAAATTTACCACTGAATTCTGGGATCTTTACCCCTTCCTCATCAAGAAATATGGCGTTCAATACAAGGGCTGTGTGGAATATATCTCCGCCGCCGCCGCCGACTTGGTGGATTCCCAGATTCTCCACATTGAGCCGGGTACTCCGCTGCTGAGGACGAGGCGTGTGGCCCAATGCGATAAGGGCCCGCTGGAATACGCCGTTCTGCATGTTCGCACAGATATCACCGAGCTGTGCATCACCATGGGGGACAACATTCCCTTTGACTCCACCAATTAGTCCCAAACAGAAAGAAGCCCTGAAATCCCGGGATTTCAGGGCTTCTCCATACTTTTTTGATGGTTATCCGTTCGCTTGAAATTTTCTGCGCCAAGTGGTAAAATCTCACCCGGAGTCTAATTGCGGGGAGCTGACGCATATGAGATTTTTTTTTGCGCTTAAAAGAATTGTATGCTTTGAGCTGCTGTGGAGGCTGGCCTTTCTCTGCCTGGTTAATCCGCTGTTCAGCGGATTATTCCACGCCTATGTATCAGCTGCGGGGCTCAGCCTCAACGGCGGCATTGTGTGGGCGTTTCTCCATCCCGTGGGCGCGGCGGTGTTTCTGCTGCTGTTTTTCGCCACGGCCTGGCTGGTGTTCTATGAGTACAGCGTTGTCATCCGCACCGCCGCCCTGTACCGCCAGGGGGAGAGCTTCACCCTGGGCCAGGCCATGAAGGCGGCGCTCTGGGACCTGCGGCTGCTGCGGGGATGGGGCCTGATCCCGGGGGCTGTGTACTTCGTTCTGCTGCTCCCGCTGGTGGGGGCTGTCTATGTGAGCGGAACCGCCCCCCGGGTCACTATCCCATGGTTCATTTTTGGCGAGCTGCAAAAGAGCTGGGCGGGAGTTGCGGGGGGCATCGCCATCCAGGCCGGATATTACTTGGCCCATCTGTTGCTGCTGTTCGTGCCGGTGGTGATGGTGCTGCGGCAGCGGCGGTTTGGACAGGCCGCCGGGGACAGCCTGCGGTGCTGGCGGCAGCTGGGTTGGCGGGAGCGCATGGCGGTGCTGGCCGTCTACGCCGGGTGGAACTGGGCGTACACGGAGCAGGCCCGGTACTGGCGGCGGAATGTGCTGACCGGCGATGACTTCAACGGCGATTTTTTGAAGTATTTGTTATTCAACGAGGCATTCCAAAAAGATTTGCTCTGGTGGCTGCTGCTGGTTTTGCTCCAGGCTGCGGCCATGGCCGGGGCGGTTTGGCTGCTGGCATCTGTGCTGGCCAAAACGGGAGAGGCCCAGGCCACCCTCTGCCCCGCATGGGACGCGGACGGCGTAGCGGTGTGGGAGATCGTCTCCCGGCGCTGGGCCGCCTTTGCCGGGCGCTGGAGGGGACGTATGAAAAAGCTCCGCTGGCGGGCGGGAGCGGCGGCGGTGTGCCTCACCCTGATTGCCGGCCTCCTGCTGGGCATGGAGCACTCCCTGTTGGTCCATGCTCCCATCGTGCTGGCCCACCGCGGCGGAGCAGGCGGGATTGAAAACACCCGGCAGGCCGTTTTCTCAGCCATGGAACAGGGTATGGACTATGCGGAGATTGATGTACAGCTCACCAAAGACGGCGTGCCGGTGCTGTTCCACGACGGGAACCTGTGGCGGATGGCAGGCCGCGCAGAGAGCGTAGGCGAGCTGACGTGGGCAGAGCTTCAGGAAATCCCTGTGTCCGACAAAAACCACCCGGGAGAGACGGGAAAGATCGCATCCCTGGAGGAAGTCCTGTCGGTGTTGGCCTGTCGGCCCGGCATGGGGCTGCTTATCGAACTCAAACCCGAGGCCGGCACCGGCGATGCCCTGGCCCAAGCAGTCATCCAGCTGGTGGAGCGGTACGAATTTGGCCGCCGGGCTATGTTCATGTCGCTGGATTATCTCTGCCTTCTGCCCATCATGGAACAGCACCCGGAATGGTGGGTGGGTTGCTGCGCCTATGGCGCGGCAGGAGATATCGATGATGCGGTGTGGCGCTATCAGGTGGACTTTCTGGCGGTGGAGGAGGCATTGGTGAGCTATCGTCTGGTGACCCGGGCCAGGGAAGTTAACCTGCCGCTGTACGTGTGGAGCGTGTATGACGCGGAAAAGATGGAGCAGTATCTGGAAATGGGAATCAGTGGAATCATCACCGATTTCCCGGAGGAGGCGCTGGCTGTACGGCAAGCCTACAGAGACAGCCATCCCGGCGCGGAGTATATATGGCGGGAATTCGGGCTTCCCCGCAAAGAGGAGTGGGGCAGTTGGTGAGGCCTCCTGCCGGCTTCTCCGGCCCATCGGCTGGCCGCCGGGCCGGAGAAGCTGGGATGGACTTTTTCGCGCCCTGTATATTTGTTTTACATTGCTTGCTTTATCGCGGCAGAAAGAATGCTGAAAATAGGGGTTGACAGGAACGGGAAATCGTGCTATTATAATTTAGCCTTGACAAGCCGGAGTGGCGGAATTGGCAGACGCCCGGGACTTAAAATCCCGTGGGAGTGATCCCGTGCCGGTTCGACCCCGGTCTCCGGCACCATATCGCGGGGTAGAGCAAT
>ERZ779631.469-NODE-469-length-14173-cov-9.749327_pt1 | contig 14173 bp, 15 predicted proteins | sample MGYA00514193_ERZ779631 | MGnify/ENA primary metagenome ERZ779631 (study PRJEB29562, sample SAMEA4376710) | mouse gut metagenome | isolation source: Cecum | study: EMG produced TPA metagenomics assembly of the A DSS colitis mouse model was used to assess the...
GGCCCCTACCATATACCAACCCGGATTCACATCCCGGATGCGTGCCCCTGACGTCCGCCCCCTGCCTTCCCCCCACAGGGGGGAAGGTGGCATCGCCGCAGGCGATGACGGATGAGGGGGCCTCCAGGGGATGCGCCTACCATCCGCTACCATCCGCACCCTCCTCTGTGTAGGGGCGGACATTGTCCGCCCGCCCCTGCCCGGGACGCGGCAAAAAATGGCGGATGCGGAGAAGAAACGGCGGGCGCGGCGAAGATACGGCGGACGCACAAAGAAACGGCGAGCACGGCAAAGATACGGCGGGCGCACAATGTGCGCCCCTACAGAAGGGTGCCGTCTTTTTGAAAAAACGGTTGACAAACGCCTCCCCATCTGGTATGATATTTGGGCAAAAGGAAGCAGGAACGGCACCGCCGTCCTCACCCCCAGCCGCGGGCGAAGGGGTTTACATGGTGAGCTGTCCGCCTTGGGGCGTCGGCTTGTTGTGGACGTGGGTGCCTTCGCGCTCACGTTTTAACGTTTTTGAGGAGGTGCGTGACCATAGCAAGTACGGCTCATCAGATCAACGAGGAAATCCGCGACCGGGAGGTGCGCCTGATCGGCGCAGACGGCGCGCAGCTGGGCGTCATGTCCGCCCGGGAGGCCCAGGCACGCGCCGACGAGGCGGGGCTGGACCTGGTGAAGATCTCTCCCACCGCCGTCCCCCCCGTGTGCAAGCTCATGGACTACGGCAAGTTCAAGTTCGAGCAGTCCAAGCGGGAGAAGGAAGCCAAAAAGAACCAGCACGTGGTGGAGGTCAAGGAGGTGCGGATGTCCCCCGGCATCGACATCGGCGACTTCAACACCAAGCTGCGCAACGCCCAGAAGTTCCTCGGCGAGGGGAACCGGGTGAAGGTGACCGTCCGCTTCCGGGGCCGGGAGATGGCCCACACCGACATCGGCCGCAAGCTGCTGCTGGACTTCGCCGAGCAGTGCGCCGAGCTGGCGGTGCTGGACAAGGAGCCCAAGCTGGAGGGCCGGCACATGAGCATTTTCCTGTCCGCCAGGAGCGCGAAAACCAATAAGCAGTAAGAAACGCGGAGCCATCCCCCAAGCAGGCGAAGCGTGACACCATCAACTTACGAAAAGGAGACAAACCGCCATGCCTAAAGTCAAAACCCACAGCGGAGCCAAGAAACGCTTCAAGCTGACCAAGAACGGCCAGGTCAAACGCGCCCACGCCAACAAGAGCCACCTGCTCAACGGCCACGGCAAAACCCGCAAGCTCAAGCGCGGCCTGCGCAAGGCGGGCTACGCCGACGTGACCAACGCGCCCACCATCAAGCGCATGATCCCCTACAAATAAGAACCTGTGTTTACAGCTGAGGATGCCGGCTGGGCGAGGGATTTTTTCGCCAGACAAGGCAAATTTTCGCAGGAATACTTTGTGTATTGCAAGAAAATTTAACGCAGGATGGCGGAAAAAGACCCGTCCAGACGGTGTTTGAGGTTGTGAATACAGGTTCTAAGTTTTCGCTCCCCGTTCGGGAAAAGCAAAAACTTTCTTCCGCCCCCCGCGGGGCGGAACGAGAATTTTCACTTTCACTCAATTATAGGAGGCTGAAGAACAATGGCACGTGTGAAGGGCGCGATGATGACGCGCAAGAGAAGGAATAAGATCCTCAAGCTGGCCAAGGGCTACTGGGGTGCCAAGAGCAAGCACTTCAAGATGGCCAACGAGCAGGTGATGAAGTCCCTGCAGTACGCCTACGTGGGCCGCCGCCTGAAGAAGCGCGACTTCCGCCAGCTGTGGATCGCCCGGATCAGCGCGGGCTGCAAGATGAACGGCATGAACTACTCCACCTTCATGCATGGGCTGAAGCTGGCCAACGTGGAGATCAACCGCAAGATGCTGGCCGAGCTGGCCGTCAACGATAAGGCCGCCTTCACCCAGCTCACCGAGCTGGCCAAGGGGAAGCTGGCCTGAGCATAGCGCGGAACGCCCAGAAGCAGGAGCGGAGGGCGGGTAGCGTGACAGCAAGCAAACGCAGAAACGTCCGGTCTTTTGACCGGGCGTTTTTCATTGCCCCCGGATTGTCCAATATTTCCAAAAGCTCCTTGATATATCTGTATTTTTATGTTAAACTTGTGGAGTGAGCAAGTTTATAAAAAAGGAGGCCCTTCCAATGAAACGAATCTGTTCCGTCTCTGTCAAGACCTCCAATCCCCGTAACATTCCCCGCCGCCTGCTCTCCCTGGCCCTGTGCGGGCTGCTGCTGCTCAGCGCGGGCTGTCAGGCGGGCGTCCAGCCCACCGATCCCCCCAAGCCCAAGCCGTCCACCCTGTTTCTGGACGTAGACCTGGGCACCTTCACCGTCACCAACGGCGAGGGCCAGACCCTGTCCTATGACGGGGCCTTTTCCGGCACCATGGAGATTCTGGAGGAGTTCGGCGTTTCCAAGGACTACACAGAGTCCGAGCTGCAGGTCCTGCGGATCTCCTACAGCCCCCGGTTCGTCTATGAGCGGGAGGAGGCCCCGGAGGGGGACGCCCCGTGGCACATCTCCCTGGGCGGCTTCCAGGAGGGCAGCTTCTACCGGCCCCTGTTTGCCGTCAGGGGCGGCGGGCCCTACGGCGGCGGCGCGGAACGAGTGGAATACGATGAGGACGCCGGCACCCTCCTGATCCAGGGAGAGCCCCGGGGCGGGCTGGTGGAGCTCACCCTGTCCCTGCCCGACAGCAGCACGCTGGATCAGAGCACCGGCACATCGGGCTGGTTCACACTCACCGCCATGATCGGCGGCACAGGGGCGATCCGGCTGGCGCGGAAGGGGGATCTGGTCACCTTTTCCGGCCTGGAGCCTGGGGCCGCCACCTTGAAATGCGGGCCGGACGCCGGGTTCCATATCCTGCCCCTCAACCTGGAACGGGGGTCCGGCACGCTGGACTTCAGCGATGCGGGCCAGGGCCAGGGAAAGCTCCTGCTCCAGGAGGAGGGCCTTGCCTCCCAGACCCTGCCCACCCCCGTACCCAGTTCCTCTTAAAACGCGGAAACGCGCCCGGTCATTCGACCGGGCGCGTTTTTCTGTGTTCTCCCGTCAGTCCACGGGCACCACGCCGCCCTCGTACTTCTCCTCAATAAACTGCCGCACCTCGCTGGACCTCAGCACCTCCACCAGCTTGAGGATGGCCTCATCCTTCTCCCGGCCCTCCTTCACCGCCAGCACGTTCACGTAGGCGGTGCCCGCGGTGCCGTCGGGGGACTCCACCGCCAGGGCCTCGCTGAACTTCAGCCCCGCGCCGATGGCGTAGTTCCCGTTGATCACCGCCACGTCCACGTCCTGGAGGGTGGTGGTGAGCAGCTTGGCCTCCAGCTCCTTGATGCTCAGGTTCTTGGGGTTCTCCACGATGTCGGACACGGTGGGCTCCAGCCCGGAGCCCTCCTTCAGCTGGATCAGCCCCTGCTCCTGGAGCAGCAGCAGGGCACGGCCGCCGTTGGTGGGGTCGTTGGGGATGGCCACCACCGCGCCGTCCGCCAGGGCGTCCAGGCTGGCGGTCTTACCGGCGTAGATGCCGAAGGGCTCATAGTGCAGGCCCGCCACGCTGACCAGATGGGTGCCGCTGTCCTCGTTGAAGTTGTTCATGTAGGTGATGTGCTGGAAGTAGTTGGCGTCCAGCTGGCCGTCCTCCACGTTGTTGTTGGGCAGCACGTAGTCGTCGTAGGGCACGATCTCCAGGGTGATGCCCTCCTTGGCCAGGATCTCCTTGGCCTTCTCCAGGATCTCGGCGTGGGGCGTGGGGGACGCGCCCACCTTCAGGGTGGTCCCCTTCTTGCCGCCGCAGGCGGACAGCAGGGTCAGGCACAACGCCGCCGCCAGAGCCAGGGCCAGAGCTTTCTTTTTCATATCCGTATCTCCTTTTCGCTTGATGATATGTGAACCGCCTCGTCCGGCGGGCTTCACCGTCCCCGGGGTACAAAAAAACGCCCCCGACAAGAGTTTGTCAAGGACGAGAGCCGTCTGGCTTCGTGGTGCCACCTTGCTTCACCCGCCCCTCGCGGCGGCGGGCCTTATCGGGTACTGACATACCCTATCGCTGTGACGGGCGAACCCGGCGTGACCTGGGGCCGTTCCGCCCGTCGCCCACGCGGCTCCGGGGCCATGTTCAGCGCGTCCCTCCGTGCCCGTTTCCAGCTCCCCGGGCTCTCTGTGCCGTGGCCGCGCGCCTACTCTCCCCATCATTGCCTTTGCCATGCTATGCAGTTTGTATCCGCCCTACCGGGTGGACTTCTTATAGTTTAACGTATCAAAGCGTCTTTGTCAACTGTGCGTTTTGCACAGGGAAGCCCCCGCCAAAGGCGTCCGCTTTGGCGGGGGCGGCAAATTCAATGGGATTTCCGCTGCTTTTGCCCCGCGGCGGTCCTCCGGTCCATCCGGTTCACCAGATGGGTGCCCGCCGACTGGAACACCTGCACCAGAAGGACGATGACGATCACCGCGCCGTAGATCACCAGGAACTGCTGGAGGGCCCACCCCTTCATCAACGCCATGGCCCCCAGGCCGCCGCCGCCGATGGCCCCCGCCATGGCCCCGTAGCCCAGAATGGTGATGAAGGCGGTGAGGAAGCCGGACAGCAGGGAGGGCAGGCTCTCGGGCAGCATCACCTTCCACACGATTTGCAGGGTGGAGCAGCCCATGGACTGGGCGGCCTCGATCAGCCCCTTGTCCATCTCCCGGAGGGAGGACTCCACCAGCCGGGCCGCGAAGGGGAAGGCCGCCACGGTGAGGGGCACCAGAATCCCCGGCGTGCCGATGGTGGTGCCCAGAATCACCCGGGACAGGGGCATGACCAGCACCATGAGGATGAGGAAGGGGACGGAGCGCAGCAGGTTGACCACCATGTTCAACGCCTGCATGAGGGGGGCGGGGAGGGGGCGTATGCCGTCCCTGGCCCCGGTGACCAGCACCACCCCCAGGGGCAGGCCGATGAGGTAGGCGAACACGCTGGCAATGACGGTGGAATAGATGGTCTCCCAGACGGCGAAGGGGATGTTCCGGATGAGGAAGTCCACCTGGGCCGCCGCCTTGGGGTCGCTGAAGAAGTCAAACATGGTAGTCCCGCACCTCCTCCATGGTCACGTTGGGCTGGTTTTTGATGTAGGAAACGGCTTTGGCGGCCTCTGCCGGGTCCTCCGGCAGGCCCAGCAGCATGGTGCCGAAGGCCTGGCCGTTTACGTTCCGGGTGTCCGCCCCCAGTATGTTCACCTTCACGCCGCAGTCGATGGCCAGGGAGGCGATGAGGGGCTCGTAGGACGAGCCGCCGTTGAAGGCGATGCGGATCACGCTGGCGGCGGGAAGCTCCGAAATATGTACCCCGTCGGGGTATACTAAGCGTCGGCCCGCCTCGGTCCGGGGGTTGGAGAACACCGACTCCACGGTGCCCGCCTCCATCACCCGGCCGTGGTCCAGGATGGCCACGTGGGTGCAGATCTCCTCCACCACCGCCATCTCGTGGGTGATCACCACCACGGTGATGCCCATGCGCCGGTTGATGTCCTTGATGAGCCGGAGGATATCCCGGGTGGTCTTGGGATCCAGGGCGGAGGTGGCCTCGTCGCACAGCAGGATTTTGGGGTCGCTGGCCAGGGCCCGGGCGATGGCGATCCGCTGCTTCTGCCCGCCGGAGAGCTGGGCGGGGTAGGCGTCCGCCTTGTCGGGCAGGCCCACGATGTCCAGCAGCTCCCTGGCCCGCTTCTCCCCGTCCGCCTTGCCCGCCCTGGCGATCTCCATGGGGAAGCAGATGTTTTTCAGGCAGGTGCGCTGCATGAGCAGGTTGAACTGCTGGAAGATCATGCTGATGGACCGCCGCTGGGCGATGAGCTCCTTCCGGCCCATGGCGCACAGATCCGCCCCGTCGATGAGCACCTGCCCGGAGGTGGGCCGCTCCAGCAGGTTGACGCACCGCACCAGGGTGGACTTGCCCGCGCCGCTCATGCCCACAATGCCGTACACCTCGCCGTCGCCGATGGTGAGGGACACGTCGGTCAGGGCGTGAAGCTCCCCCTCGGCGGCGGGAAACACCTTGGAGACGTTTTTCAATTCAATCATGGGATTCTCCCCTCTCTCCCGGGGTTTTTGATCATGGCCTTTATTGTATGCTGAAACGGGGAGGTTGTCAAGAACCTCCCCGTTTTGCGGGGGGCTTTTGTAGGGGCGCACATTGTGCGCCCGCCGTATCTTTGCCGCGTCCGCCGTTTTTTGTGCGTCCGCCGTTTTTTGTGCGTCCGCCGTTTTTTGTGCGCCCGCCGTTTTTTGTGCGCCCGCCGTTTCTTCTCCGCGCCCGCCGTTTCTTCTCCGCACCCGCCGTTTTTTGCCGCGTCCCGGCAGGGGCGGGCGGACAATGTCCGCCCCTACACGTGGAGGAGGGTGCGGACGGTAGGCGCATCCCCTGGAGGCCCCCTCATCCGTCACCGCCTGCGGCGATGCCACCTTCCCCCCTGTGGGGGGAAGGCTACTCCGCCATATACCACCGCAGCACCTCCGTGCTGCCCGACCGCCGCAGGGCGGCGCAGGACACCAGCCCGTCCGCCCCCAGCAGGATGGCCGCGGGCGGGGCCAGCCCCGGCGGTATGGCGGCGAGGAACGGCTCCGCCAGGGGCTGGACGCCGTACACCAGCACCAGGGCCAGCACCGTCCAGCACAGGGAGAACACCGGGCACACCAGCCCGCCCAGGCTCCCCGGCATCCCCTGGTAGTCCCAGAATTTCACCCCCAGGGCGTCCCGGTAAAAGGCCCCCAGCACCAGCTCCGCCCCGGTGGCCGCCAGCCCGCCGGACACCGCCACCCACAATGGCCCCCTCCCCAGGGGGGCCAGCCAGAGGATCAGGCACGCCCCCAGGCCGTACACCGGGCACAGGGGCAGGAGGAGCAGGCACTTCCGGTCCCGCTTGGGGTGGCCGGAGATCCGGGCAAAGGCCACCTCCAGCAGGAAGCCCAAAAAGCTGTACCAATAAAAATACCAGAGCCACCGCGCCATAAAATGCCCGCCCCCTCATGTCGTCCTGACGGTTAGGATGGATCGGGAGCGGCGTTTCATGCGGGGTACTTTTTGGGAACCGCCGCTGAATCGGGCGCGGAGGGCGCGGCAAGGGCCGATGGGGACATCGGCCCCTACGGATATGGCCCCGGTTTCAGGGGCCGGTGTCCTCACCGGCCCGACCTGTATTGCACACGGAACACACCCAAAATTGGTTTCCGTCAACACCCGCTTGGCCCTATTGAATCCCGGCGGAATTTATGGTATCCTATAAAGTGTCATTTTTTCGAGAGGGGGCCGTCCATGAAACCCAACATCCTGGTGATCTGCGGCCCCACCGCCTCGGGCAAGACCGCCCTGGCCGCGGAGCTGGCCCTCCGCTTCGGCGGGGAGGTGGTGTCCGCCGACTCCATGCAGGTCTACCGCCGCATGGACATCGGCACCGCCAAGCCCACCCAGTCGGAGCAGCGGGGCGTCCCCCACCACATGATCGACGTGGCGGAGCCGGAGGAGAACTACTCCGTGGCCCGGTACGTGGCGGACGCCGTGCCCATTGTGGACGGCATCCTGGCCCGGGGAAAGCTGCCCATCATCGCCGGGGGGACGGGGCTTTACATCGACCACCTCGTGGCGGGCCGGCAGTTCGCCCCCTTTCAGCCGGACAGCGGCCTGCGGCCCCAGCTCCAGGCCCGCGCCAGGGAGGAGGGCCTGCCCGCCCTGTACGCCCAGCTGGCCCAGGTGGACCCCGACGCCGCCGGGAGCATCCACCCCAACGACGAAAAGCGGATCATCCGGGCCCTGGAGGTGTTTTTGTCCACCGGGAAGCCCCTGTCCCAGCACGACCGGGAGAGCCGCGCCCTGCCCAACCGCTATACGCCGCTGACCATCGCCCTGAACTTTGCCCAACGCCCCCACCTGTGGGAGCGCATCGACCGCCGGGTGGACCAGATGATGGTCCAGGGGCTGGAGGGGGAGGTCCGCGCCCTGCTGGAATCGGGCATCCCCCCGGACTGCACCGCCATGCAGGCCATTGGCTATAAGGAGCTGGCCGCCGCCATCCGGTCGGGCCTCCCCGTCCAGTCGGGGGCGGAGGAGGTGAAGCTCCGCTCCCGGCAGTACGCCAAGCGTCAGCTCACCTGGTTCCGCCGGAACCGGGACGCCCACTGGTTCGAATGGGAAAAAATACCAGGTTTTTCCGCCGCCCTCTCTTTTTCGACAGAACTTATCAGGGAAGCTGGATTACAATAAACTGGCTCGAATCCAAACGGAACCCGGGGCAATTTCCGCGCCGGACGGTCCCGCGGCTCCAAAATAAAGAGGAGTGTTTACCATGAGCCTTACATCCACCATTTCCGTCAACAAACAGCCCAACATCCAGGACGCCTTTCTGTCCGCCGCCCGCCGCGCCGCCGCCCGGGTCACCGTGTTCCTGATGAACGGCTACCAGCTCCGGGGGGTGATCACCGCCTTCGACCCCTACGTGGTGGTGGTGGTGTCCGACGGCAAGCAGCAGGTCATCTACAAGCACGCGATTTCCACCATTGCGCCGGAGCATCCGATTGAGTTGGACGGGTAGGGGGCGGGCCCCCTGCCCTATCCCTTCCCCCTCGCGGGGGACGCGCCTCCGGCGGGGGTTACTTTCTCTCACGCGAGAGAAAGTAACCAAAGAGCGCGCATAGGGGGTTCCCCCCTATGTACCCCCCTTGCTGGCTTGGAATACGTGTCTATGAGGTTCCGGCGCCAGCGGGTCGGGACTGGCTTCTCCCCTATTTCTGCTGCCGCCTGTGCCTGGGCACTGATTGTGGCGGGGCCCACGATTGTGCGCCTGCGGGATGCCCCAGAAGTTCGGGGCGCTGTGACGGAGCCCTCCTCCAGAGAAAGAAAGGAATCCTGACATGAAAGAAAGCACCCTCGCTACCAAGGTGATGATCGCCATCCTCTGCCTGGGGGTGGCGGTCTACCTTGCCGTCTACTTCGTCCAGGGCTGGGAGGAGCCGCTGGTCACCGCCCGGGCCTACACCTACACCCAGGACGTGGGTATGGAGGCCCGCGGCATCCTGGTGCGGGAGGAGATCATCCTCCCCGACGCCGGGGGCAGCTACGTGGACCAGATCCTGGCGGAGGGGGAGAAGGCCGCCGCCGGACAGGCCGCCGCCCTGCTGTACACCGACCCCGCCGCCCTCACCACCCGGCAGGCCATCCGCACCCTCTCCGCCGAGATTGAGCAGCTCCAGTACGCCCTGTCCTCCGGCACCCAGGCCACCGACGCCTCCCGGCTGGACGGGCAGGTGCTCTCCTCCATCACCGCCCTGCGCTCCCTCACCGCCAAGGGGGATCTCACCGCCCTGGAGGATTACGCCCTCAGCCTGCGCACCATGGTGTTCAAGCGGGACTACGCCTACGGCGACACCAACGCCGCCGGACAGCTGGGCCAGCTGATCCAGTCCAAGCAGGCGGAGCTGGTCCAGCTCAACGCCTCGCTGAACCAGGTGGCCAGTGTGGTGTACACCCCCGCCGCCGGGGTGTTCTCCGGCACGGTGGACGGCTGGGAGGGGCTGCTCACCCCGGATAAGCTGGAGGGGCTTACCGCCGCCGGGCTGGAGGCCCTGCTGGCCCAGTCCCCCGCCCCCGCCGCCGGGCCGGTGGGCAAGCTGATCACCGGCTCCACCTGGTACTTCGCCGCCCTGCTGGAGGGCACCGACACCGGGCTGAAGTCCGGCAGGACCTACACCCTCACCTTCTCCGGCGACTACTACGGCCAGATCCCCATGGAGCTGGACCGGGTGTCCCTGGAGGGGGAGCAGACCCTGGCCATTTTCTCCTGCCGCTCCCACCTGGCGGACACCACCCTCCTGCGGGCCCAGACGGTGGACGTGGTGATCCACCACCTGGAGGGCATTCGCGTCCCCCGGAAGGCCCTGCGGGTGGAGACGGTGGACGAGCCGCTGGAGAGCGGGAACCCGGACGGCCCCACCCGGCAGGTGAACCGCTACAAGGTCTACATCGTGGAGCGGTCCCAGGCCTGGGGCCGGGAGGTGGAGATCCTCTACACCGACGAGAACTTCTATCTGGTGCGCCCGGTGGACCCCGCCGCCGCCAAGCGGCTGCGGGCGGGGGATGAGATCATCCTGAACTCCTCCGGCATCTACGATGGGAAGGTGGTCCGGTAATGCGGGGGAGGGGCAGGCCCCTCCCCGGCAACGCGATGGACATTCCGGCATACAGAACGAGGGAGGCTGGCGCGGCATGGGTTTTAACGAAAACATAGCGAACATACGGGCGGGCATCGCGGAGGCGGCCCGGGCCGCGGGCCGGGACCCGGCGGACGTCACCCTGCTGGCCGCCACCAAGACCCGGACCTCCGGCGAGATCCGGGCCGCCATCGCCGCCGGTATCACCGCCTGCGGGGAGAACCGGGTGCAGGAGCTCACCGCCCATCTGGCGGACGACGCCTACCGGGGGGCGTCCGTCCACTTCATCGGGCACTTACAGACCAACAAGGTGAAGTACGTGGTGGGGAAGGTGTCGCTGATCCACTCCGTCTCGTCGGAAAAGCTGCTCCGGGCCATCGCCGCCCAGGCGGACAAGCTGGGGCTGGTCCAGGACATCCTGCTGGAGATCAATCTGGCGGGGGAGGCGTCCAAGTCCGGCTTCCCCCCGGAACAGGCCCTGGACGCCGCCCGGATGGCCGCCCAGCTGGAGGGCGTCCGCCTCCGGGGGCTGATGTGTATCCCGCCCCCGGCCCTCCGGCCTGGAGGAAATCTCCAATTTTTTGAAGCTCTGCGTCAATTAGCTGTTGACATAAGACGGGAAATAGGCCATAATAAGATATTGGACGTGCTGTCCATGGGCATGAGCGGCGACTACCGGGACGCGGTCGCCGCGGGTTCTACCTGTGTCCGGGTGGGCTCCGCCCTGTTCGGCCCCCGCCCGCCTGCTTTACCGGAGGGCTCACCGCCCCCTTTACCTCACGATGGAAGGAGACCCGTCAATGAGCATTTTTGATGAACTGAAGCGTCTGGCCCGCCCCTATGAGGACGAGGAGGACGATGGCTACGAGGAGGATTTCGCCCCCGTCGGCTCAGCCGTCCGGGAGCCCGCCAGGGATCGGGACCGCGACCGGGATCGGGACCGGGACATGGACCGCCGCAGCAACAAGGTGGTCAATATCCACACCACCACCCAGCTCCAGGTGGTGCTGGTAAGCCCCACCAAGTTCGAGAACGCCTCCGAGATCGCCGACCACCTGCGGGACAAGCGCACCGTGGTGCTCAACCTGGAGCAGACCGACAAGAACATCGCCCGCCGCCTCATCGACTTCCTGTCCGGTGTGGCCTACGCCAACGAGGGCACCATCAAGAAGGTGGCCCTGTCCACTTACATTATTACCCCCTATAACGTGGAGATTCTGGGCGATCTCATCGACGAGCTGGAAAACAACGGGCTGTATTTCTGACAACGGACACGGCGGTCTCCCCCGGAGGGGGAACCGCGCAGGCCGGATACCGCAACTGAGAGATATAAGGGGGATTGGAACCTATGCTGACACCGCAGGAAGTGGCCAGCCACTCCTTTGCCAAGGCCACCCTGGGCGGGTATAACCTGGCCCAGGTGGACGAGTTCCTGGACACGCTCACCGAGGACTATACCGCGCTCTACAACGAGAACGCCATTTTGAAGAACAAGCTGAAGGTGCTCTCCGAGACGGTGGAGGAGTACCGGGCCACCGACGACGCCATGCGCAAGACCCTGCTGGCCGCCCAGAAGATGGCGGACGACCTGGTGGGCGAGGCCAAGAAGAAGCAGGCCCAGCTCATGGGGGACGCGGAGAAGGACGCCCGGAGGCGGGTGAAGGAGCTGGAGAAATCCGTGGCCGCCGAGGAGTACCGCCTGAAGCAGGCCCAGGAGTCCACCGCCGCCTACGTGAAGAAGCTGGCCCAGTTCCACGAGCAGGAGATGGCCTTCCTGGCGGGCCTGGGGGAGCTGGTGCCCCCGGAATCGGCCCAGGAGCCCAGGGACGATCCCTCCGCCCAGATCGAGGCCGCCGTGGCCGCCCAGGTGCTGGCGGAGGCGGAGCCCCCCAAGGCGGAGGAGAAGCCCGCCCCCCGTTTAGTGGCGGTGGGGCCGGACGACGACGTGCCCCCCATGCCCGACGATCTGCTGCTGCCGGGGATGGACGACGGGGAGCTGGACGCGGACGCCACCCGGCGGTTCTCCGATATGCAGTTTGGGAGAGATTATAAGATCGAGTGACGAAGGAGGTTATCGAGATGGGCCAAACCGACAGCCAGTTCAAGGCGTTTATCCGCTTCATCCTGGACGACATCAAAGAGCTGCAAAGTGAGCCGGACGATGCGAAACGGTCCGCAAAAATTGATAAAATCATCGACAATCTTCAAAAAACCCTGGAGGATTAAGCTGCACGATCAAAAGGCCCGCACGGGAAGGTTTAATAGTGACAAGTAACTATTTGCCGCAGAGGGCGGCGTGACCGTGTGTCACGCCGTCTTTCTGCGTCCATAGGTAGTTTTAGTAATAACAGGTTCGCTGATTTCCGGTACTTCAACTTCCTCCAGGAAGTTAAAAACAATCTTGACCTTCTGCGTCCGTTTGCCGCTGGACTTGTCCGGGGCGTAGACGATGATCTGCTTGATGAACTCATTGACGATAGTTTGGGTCAGCTCAGGAATGTCCACATACTTTTCCAGCAGGGCGAGGAACTGGTCAACATTGTCCTCCATTTCCTCACGGGTCGCCACCCAATCGTCCAGACCGATGATCTCGTTGTTAAGCGCAGCCTGCTCCGCCTCGTAGCCCTCCAGCATCTTCTGGTAACGCTCCTGGCTCAGATTGCCGAGTACCATATCCTCATAGATACGAGTGATGAGCTTGTCGATGTCCGCCAGACGTTTCTTTGCCTTTTCCAGCCGCCGCTTGTCCTCCCGGATGGATTTCTCCTGTTCCTCTCTCCGGCACATCAGCCAGTCCTCCTGAAAGCCCTCCACATCGGCCCGGATATACTCCGTCACGGCTCGGATGCGCTCCAGCACCACATCTCGCAGAACATCCTCCCGGATATAGTGCGCCGAACAGGTTCCCCGTCCACTCTTGTATTTGGCGCAGACATAGTGATCCTGCTTGCCGTCAAAGTTCTTACAGGTTGCAAAGTGGAGCTTGCTCCCACAGTCGGCGCAGACTGCCAATCCGGCAAACATCCCCTGACGCTCTCCCTTGACAGGGCGGCGCTTGTGCTGGCGCAGCTCCTGCACTCTGTCCCACTGCTCTTTCGGCACGATGGCCTCCTGCGTGTTGGGCAGGATAAACATATCTTCGCTGGTGTTGGGGATGCGCTTTTTGAGCTTATAGGACTTGGAGTAGGTCTTGAAATTGCAGACGCAGCCGGTGTACTCCATCCGTTCCAGAATTCCGACAACAGACTGTTCCACCCAGTGGCAGGGACGCTCCGGCATGGGCTTGCCCCTGCGCTGGGCGTAGAGAGCTTTGGTAGTCAGTACACCGTCCGCTTCCAAGATTCGGGCAATCCGGGACGGGCCTGCTCCGGCAATCGCCAGGTCAAAGATGCGCTTGACAACCGGGGCGGCATCCTCGTCCAGAATCCAGTGATCTTTGTCCTGCGGGTCAGGTTGATAGCCATAGGGCGGCTTGCCCAGGTGCTTGCCGCTGGTGCCACGGGTTTTCATCACAGAACGAACCTTTTTGCTGGTATCTTTGGCATAAAAATCGTTAAAAAGATTACGAAAAGGCGTGAAATCGTTGTCTCCCCGTTCGCTGTCCACGCCATCGTTGACGGCAATGAACCGCACATCGTAGCTTGGAAAAACGATTTCCGTATACCGGCCCACTTGCAGGTAATCCCTGCCAAACCTGCTCATGTCTTTAACGATCCAGACGCCGACCAAGCCTTGCTCTACCAGAGAAAGCCCCTCCTGTACGCCGGGGCGGTTGAAGTTCGTCCCAGTGTACCCATCGTCCACCAGAATGCGTGTGTTTGTGAAGCCACGCTCAGCGGCGTATCGGGTCAAGATAGCCCTTTGATTGGCAATCGAATTTGACTCCCCGTCAAGGGCGTCCTCATTACTGAGGCGGCAGTACAAAATCGTGATTTTCTGCTGATCCACGTTGTTGTCTCCCTTCTTGT
>ERZ779631.472-NODE-472-length-14128-cov-8.087259_pt1 | contig 14128 bp, 21 predicted proteins | sample MGYA00514193_ERZ779631 | MGnify/ENA primary metagenome ERZ779631 (study PRJEB29562, sample SAMEA4376710) | mouse gut metagenome | isolation source: Cecum | study: EMG produced TPA metagenomics assembly of the A DSS colitis mouse model was used to assess the...
CCTGGCCGTTTCGGCCGGGGGGGTTCCACGCCCCCCCCCGCCCACAAAAACCACCCCCCCTTTGGGGCGTGCTTCTTTTTGGTGCGCGAGGCGCTACGGTCCGCTTCGCGGACCGCCCCGCCGTTGACGGGGTTTTCATTGAACATGCGGGAAAAACCCGCAAAGGTTTTTCCCGCATACACCCTTTTCCTTGCGATGCCAAGGAGTGCGTCCGAGAAAGGGGGGACGAGAGTGGGAGGCGTTATGGAATATTCAAATGAAGAGCTGCTGGAAGCAAGGCGGCAGATTGAGTCCACACTTCACAAGCTGAGGGAAACGGTGAAGACCCTTCGGGAGAAGGAGAACCCGGAGCGGTACAAATCCCAGATCACCCTGGCGGAGCGGCGCGTTCGGGCGTTTGAGATTGCGGTCCGACTGCTGGAACGGGAATCGGCCCGCTGATCTGCGCAAAAGAGTTCCGACGCCGGCCGGACGGCGTCATTCCACGAAGTGCGCCACGTCTTCTCTTTTGGCCAGGAGGGCGCCTTCCTCCAGGGGGTAGCCCAGGGCCGCCATGCACCATACGGCGTGGTTCTCCGGTACGCCGTATTCATCCAGGAGCCGTTTGACCGGCTCCTTTTTTCTCAGCGTCATCAGGGGATTCAGCCACACGGAGCCGATCCCGTAGGAATGAGCCGCCAGGAAAATGTTTTCCGCGGCGCAGGAGGCGTCCTGGCAGCCGTAGCGGTTTCGCTCGTCGTTGGAGATCAGGATGACGCACGCGGGATTTTCAAATCCGTAGAAATACACCTGATTCTCCGCCGCCGCTGTCCGCGCCGCTTCCTTCAGGCGGGCGATCTTCTCCCGGTCCTCCAGCACCGTGAATCTCCAGGTCTGCATGTTGTGGCCGCTGGGGGCGTGGTACCCCGCCCGCAGGATCATGTTCAGGACCTCCCGGGGGATGGCCCGCTCCTCAAACCTCCGGATGCTCCTCCTGGTGAGGATGGCCCGCAGGACGGGATTCATCAGGGGCTCGCTCCCCTGGGACTCCCACAGCTCCCGCAGCTTCTTCCGGTCGATCTTCCGCATCGGATTCCTGGGAATCTCCGGCAGAGAGACGTACCGCACCGGCAGCTTGTGCCGCTCCAGGCGCTCCGCCAGGAACGCCCGCAGGCCCTCCTCGGAGTATTCGCCTCCCCCGGGCGCCACGAACAGGACAGGCACGAAGCCCAGTATGCCCTCCGGGTCCGGTACGCCGACACAGGCGCACTCCCTGACGGAGGGATATTCTCCGGCCAGATTCTCAATCTCCACCGGAGAGACCTTCTCCCCGCCCACGTTGATGATGTCGTCCGCCCGGCCCAGCATGTACACATAGCCGTCCGCGTCCCTGTACGCCAGATCCCCGGTGAGGAGCCACCCGTCCCGGATCGTTTCCGGGGTCAGGGCCCCGGCGCTGGCCTCGATATAGCGGAACCTCCCCATGATCTCCGCGAACCGGCCCTGCATCTGCCGCGCGATGGTCTCCACGGACGCCGGGACCACCGCCAGCGCCGTACACTGATAGGCGTCCAGGTTGTTCTCGATCTCCCTGGCGAAGGTGAAGCCGTTCTGGAAAATGACGGACGCCCCTCTGTAGAGCGCGGCCCGCAGGACCCGCAGAGCGAAGGAGTGGTTCATCGGCAGGGGCAGCAGGACCCTGTCCTCCTCCCGCATCCCGACGCCCTCCATCGTGTTGCGCAGGATGTGGTACACCGCCCTGTAGGACAGCATCACCCCCTTGGGCCTGCCGGTGGTCCCGGTGGTGAACAGAAGCTCCGCCAGCTCCGTTTCCTCCGGCATCGTGTACGGGACCTCATCCTCCTCCGGTTCTTCCGGGCCGGCGGCGCAGAGGCCCTTGAGCGAGTGGAGCCGGCAGGCGTCCCCGTGCTCCTTCATGGGCCTGTCCGTCAGGAACAGGACCGCGCCGGTCTCCCGGTATAGGAAAGCCGCCAGCTCCGGCGCCGCGTTCCGGTCCACGAACACCGCCGTCCCGCCGCAGTACTGGATTCCCAGATACGCCGCCGCCAGCTCCGGCCGGGACACCGCCGCCAGAAGCACGCGGCCCCCCCTCCGGACGCCCATCCGCCTCAGGCCGGCCCCCGCCCGCCTTGTCTTCTCCGCCAGCTCCCCGTAGGTCATCCGCTCCTTCTTGAAGGCCGCCGCCAGCTTGTCCGGCCGGCTTCGGGCCAGGGACAGGACGCGGTTCACCAAAGTATCGTACCGGGGCTCATACACGCCGAACACCTCGCTCTCCTCGCTTTTTCCTTCCGGCCCCGCCGCATGTAATCCATGCCGTCCAACAGGATATGCGCCTCATCCATGGTGGGATACCCGCCCGACACCACCTCGTAGGACAGGCTCCCCGCCGTTCCCGTCAGCGTGGCCAGACCCTCCGGGGAGAAATCCTCCCGGACCCGGGAGTCGTAAAGCGCAGCCGCGTAGCTGCACCGGTACTGTCCCCGCAGGTCCGTCTTCAGCCCCAGCGCCTCCAGCAGCGCCATGTCGATATCGCGGAGGCCGACGGTTGCCTCATCGGACACGGAGAGGAAAATCGCGTGCTCCCTCGTGTCCAGCTTCGCCAGCTCCATCAGCCGGCTCCGGAAGGTCCCCTCCTCGGCCAGCCTCTCATACTCCTCCGTTTTCGTCTCCCGGTGCGGGCCTCTTCCATGTTGGAATACCCGCCCGACGCGGCCACGTAGGGCACGCCCTCAATCGCGCCCCCCAGCATGACCGGGCCCTCCGAGTCCGGGGCATGCTCCTCCCGCACCCCGGAGGCGTGGATCACGGCCGCGTAGCTCCACCGGTACTTTTTCCTCAGCTCCGTATTCAGCCCCAGGGCTTTCAGCAGCTCGGCGCCCCTGTCCGACAGTTTCTCCGACGCCTCGTCAAAGATGGAGACGAAAATGATGTTCTCCCGCTTGTCCAGCGCCGCCAGCTCCTCAAGGTATTCATAAAAGGGAATGCCCTGCACGTACTCCTTTTTTCTGTTGAACTCCGCGCTGTGGTCGTGATACCGGTCATAGCCCGGCAGGGTCCGTTTGTCCGTGAACTCGTAGTTCTCCGACAGATATTTCCCCAGCCAGTCGGTGAATTTGACCGCGCCGGACAAATTGAAATGGGTGGGGTCATACAGGTCCCTGTGATGGACAAAGCCGATTTCCTCCACGTGTTCATTGACGTCAATGTACTTCAGGCCGTATTGCTCCGCCAGTCTGGCCATGGTGTTGTGCTCCGCTTTCGTGAACCGCAGCTTTTCCGTCAGCAGGACCAGCTCGACGCCCGCCTCGTCGCACAGTGCGGCCATCTCGGACAGGTACCTCTCGGCGCTCTCGGTGACGGGCGCTTCCGCGTCCGGATCGCTTGCGTCATAAATATTTTCGTAAGGGTCCGTCAGCGTGTCCAGCAGATAGACGTTTCCGTGGACAATATAGGGCCTGAAGGGCCGATTTAAATCGATTTTATCCGGATGCTTCCAATTTTCGTGGGTGTATTTCAGCTTTGACAGGAAGCTCCAGGATGTGATGTCCTCGTTGTAAAGCCTCGCCTCCTGGAGCATTCTCCACCCAACAGCGCTCCCCGGCGCTTCCCAGCACAGCCTCGGTCCCGGCCAGCAGGGCCGCCAGCAGGAGCGCGAACACAAAAGCCCTGGGGGGAACCTTCTTGAAAAACGTTTTCACAGCGCGTGCCCCTTCCCGTCATGCCTGCAGCCGTTCCACCATCCGGGCCAGTCCCGCGATCGAATTGAAGTTCTCCTCGATGATCTCCTCATAGGGGATGGTGATTCCGAATTCCATCGTCAGCACGGCGATGATGCCGATGATGGTCAGGGAGTCCAGGATGCCGTCGTCCACCAGCTCCTCCGAGGATGCGAAGTCAACGTCCGGGTATTCCTCCGACAGCAGCTTCAAGATTTTTTCTTCCATAGCCTCTTCCCACCCTTGTTCAATAATTCATGTAGATGAATGTGTCCCTGCTGACGCCGTAAACGCCGAAAATCACAACGATCAGAACCCCCAGGCACCAGACTCCCCACTGAAGCGGCAGCGGGGCGGCGGTGATCCTGTCCCTGAGGTTCACGTTTCGCTCCTGGAGACGCTCGACGGCCCACAGGACCAGCACGGCGATCACGCCCACGCACAGGTCCGGTTTGTCCAGACCGATCTGACACAGGGTCCCATCAAACAGAATCCCCGGATTCCATACCGCGGACATCCTGTACGCGATTTCAAGGGAGGTCCCCAGGTCCCCCGGCGCCGTCAGGAGCCGGCTGACCAGAAACAGGAAAACGTCCGGGCCGTCTGCGCCGCCCTGAACCTCCGGGACTCCGGGTTCACCTCCAGCTCGGCGTTCCACTCCTTGATCCTCGGCGCGTAGAGGTTCGACAGGATGATGAGCCCGCCCCAGTAGACGCCCCACGCGATGTAGTCCAGTCCCGTGCCGTGCCACAGCCCGGTCAGCAGCCACACGGCCGCCAGGGGAATGACCGTCATCAGCTGCTTGGCGAAGCGGGGGCCGAAGCGCTTCCTCGCCGCCTGACAGAGTCCGATCAGCCTGGGACTGGCGGCCAGGGGCATGAAGACATAGTCCCTGAACCACGCTCCCAGCGTAATGTGCCATCTCCGCCAGAACTCCGCCACGGTCCTGGAGAAAAAGGGTCTCCGGAAGTTCTCGTCCAGACGGATGGAGAAGGCCTCCGACACGCCCAGCACAATGTCCATCCCGCCGGAAAAATCACAGTACAGCTCGATGGCGGCGCAGATGAGGGCGACGACAAACACCATTCCCTCATAGGAGGCGTAATTTCCGAAAACCTCCCGGGTGATCATCGCGAAGCGGTTCGCGATCACCAGTTTCTTGAAGTACCCCCACCCCATCCTCTGCAGGCCGTAGCACAGGTCCCTGTACTGAAAGGGGTGCCCCTCCGTCAGCTGGGGCACCAGCCTCCCATGCCGGGGGATGGGTCCCTGGAGAATCTGGGGAAAATAGAGCATGTACAGCAGCAGCTTCAGATAATTCCTCTCCGCCGGCTCTCTCCGCCAGTAGACGTCCGCCTTGCCGCCGCCCTGGATTTTCGCGATGCGGAGCGCCGTGGCATAGGCCACAGCCCCCGCCGCCAGGGGGAAGAGCATCTTGACCACGCCGGCGCAGCAATAGAAATACAGGCTGGCCCCCAAAAGCACCAGCCAGCGCCGCCTCATCGGAACCAGAAAGTACAGGAGATACGAGGCGGCCAGAAAAACCAGAAACCGTACCGAAACAAAACTGATCATGGCATCCCCTCATTCAGGCTCTGTTCGAAATTCCTTTTTCAGGCGCTCGACGATATCCAGGACGGTCCTCTGCTGGCTCTCGCTCAGGTCGTCCAGGTAGAGGCGGGAACGATACTCCATTCCCAGCATATAGTCCAGGGACGCGTTGTAAAGCAGCGCCAGCTTCACCAGCTGCTCCACGCCGGGCGTGATGGTGTTGCGCTCATAGCCGCTGATCGTGGCCCGCGCCACCTTCAGCCGCTCCGCCACATCCGCCCGGGAAAGCCGCCTGCCCTCGCGCAATTCCTTCAGTCTCATGCCGAAATCGTAAACAGCCATATCCGCACCTCTATTCCACGGCCCTATTCTACAAGACAAGCAGAAAGTTTGACATTGCATAAAATCAGAAAATAAGACATTTATAATTGCGCATCCGGGGCGTTTTCATACCGGAAACCATGAGGCGCGGCGAGGCGGCGGACTGAAAAAACAGGGGAGGGGACCCGGCCCCGCCGGGTCCCCTCCCTCAGATCTCCTCCTCCGGCGGCACCGCCAGCTGAAACCCCCGCCAGTTGTACCTCTCCTCCTCGATCCCGGCCCAGGTGAATCCCACCTGATGGCAGATCTCCCAGGTCAGGTACCGCAGGCGGAACTCCACCTCCAGGTGGCAGGGCAGGATGTCCAGGATGATCTTCTCGATCTGCTCGAAGTCCTGGGGGACTCCCGCCGTGTTGGGAAACTCAATCAGAACCTGATTGGTCCCCGTCTCGATGGCCCGGGCCCGGATGCCGCAGCCGCTGATGGTGCGGTTGATGGCCTCCGGCGTCAGGCTGTCCCCGTCGATCTGGAGAAGGGCGGCGATGGCCTCCCGCCGCTCCTTCAGGGTGGTGGAGGCGGGGCGGCGGAGGAACAGCGCCTCCCGGCGGCGGAGCCCCTCGTCCTCCGCCGTCTCCGTCAGGCTCTCCCGCTCCACCTGGTCCAGGCGGGCGGAGACGCCGTCCAGCCCCTTCCCCAGGGCGTGGAGCTCCGCCCCGCTGAGGGAGTCCCCGTCCAGCCGGTAGACTCCCAGGGGCGCCAGCAGCGCCCGCAGATATTCCTCGTACATGCGCTCAGCCCTCCAGCTCCGTCACCCGCAGCGTCCCCAGCACCGGCAGCACCGTGCTGTCCGCCGGGATGTCCTCCGCCGGGGCGGTGAAGCGGTAGTTCTCCACGCCCTCCAGCTCATAGAGCCTGCTGCCCAGCTCCGCCAGCAGCACCGCCCGGCCCAGCAGCCGCCCGCTGAAGAAGTCCGTGACGGCCTTCCGGGCCGAGGAGAGCACCGCCGCCTTGTCCGCCCCCTCCCTCGGGGCCACCTGCACCGACACGTCCACCGTCTTGCTGGTGGGGGCCAGGGCCTTCACCGTCACCGCGATCTCCCGCTTCTCCCGGAACTCCGCCTGGAGCCCCGCCAGCAGCTCCTCGCCGGGGAGGCCGCCCTCCCCGGTGACGTAGACGTTCACCGTCCCCGGCCCCTCCGCCCGGCCCACGGCCTTGGCCGCCGTCACCCCGGGATAGCTCATGGCCGTGGCCTCGTACCAGGCGGTGTTGGCCCCGTTGGGCAGGCGCTGATAGCTCTCCAGGATGCGGGCCCGGAAGGCCTCGTCGTCCTCCTCGTCGGTGCCGCCGGTGAAGGCCCGGAGGTTGTTCACCGCCGTCACCGCCACGGGGCAGGCCGTCAGAAACCGCACCGTTCCCGGCACCAGATTGCCCGAAGACCCGGGCTCCACCGCCTCGGCGGGGACCTCCACCCGCAGCTGTCCCGCCGCCAGCACCGCGTCCTCCGTGGTCCGGACCCGGACCTCCGCCGCTGTCATGCACACCGTCCCCGCCGGGATGGCGATGTCCATGGCCGGGGCGTCCTTCACGGAGAACCGCAGCACCCCCGCCGACCGGGTGGCCTTCAGCCGCTTCAGCCCCCGCATGGCCCCGTGGCGGTCCAGGTAGACACCCTGGGCCGTCTGGGGGAAGCTCTGGTCCAGCACCCAGTCCGCCTGAATCTCCAGGGCCTGGAGCTCCGCCGCCGCGGCCCACAGCCGCACCGCCAGGTCACAGCCCTCCTCCGGCGCGAAGCCCGCCCTTTGGGCGAACGCCTCCAGCAGCCCCTCGTAAATCTCCTCAACGCTCCGCATCGTCTCTCTCCCCCTCGCTCTCCCGCCTCACGGCAGGATCTCCACCGTCACCGGCAGGTCCTCGCCCTCATGGCGCAGCCAGACCGTCACCGCCGTCCTGCCGCCGCCGTCCCGCTCCAGCGCCACGTCTCTCACCGTCACCGCCTCCCCGCTCAGGGCTTCCGCCACGTACTGCCGGGCGGCGGCCTGCCGCTCCGGCCCCGGGACCCGCCCCAGGGCCCACAGCCGGCTTCCCAGGTCCTCCAGGAAGGGGAAGGCCCCCCGCCGGGCCGTCAGCCGGAAGAGCACCCGCTGCAAAAGGGCCTCCCGTCCCCGGACCCGGCGCAGCCCGCCCGCGCCGTCGGGGACATAGTCCCCGTCCCTCAGCTCCAGCGCCATGGTCATTCCTCCTTTTCCGTCTCTCCCGGGGCCCAGGCCTGTCCGTTGACGGTGAGCTTCCCGGTGATGGACACCCGCTCCCCCCGGATCTCCACGCCACCGTCCTGCCGCAGGTACACCGCGTTCCCCCCGGGACCGTAGATGTACACCTCTCCCGGCCGGATGTCCGCCGGGTCCTCCGCCGGGCGGGCCCCGGCCACGCACTGCTCCTCGCCGCCGGGCCCGCCCTTCACCACCAGCACCGCCGTCCCGTTGGCCGGGGTCCAGAGATACCCCCCCGGCCCGTAGACCGGCAGGTCCCGGACCTCCCCCCGGGTCACCACGCCCACCTGCCTGCCGCTGATGGTGGTGACGCCCAGGTCCGCCCCGGAGGCCGCCGCCTCCGGCCTCATCTGCTTGGAAAGCCACATAAACATTCCTCCCCCGTCAGGTTTCCAGCGGCTTCAGCGTCAGCGCCGCCGTGGCCCCGTTTTGGCTGTCGAAGCGGTTTTCCGCCTCCGCCACCCGGAAGGTCCCGGCCAGCCCCAGCCGCTCCAGGGACACCGCCGCCCGGTCCCCCGGGAAGGCCGGGAAGCTCCCCGGCAGCGTCACCCGGGCGGTCCAGGCCTCCTCCCGGGACCGCCGGATCTGGTACTCCCCCGTGTAGCGCATGGCGTCCCAGGTGCTCTGCCCCGGGGTGTAGACCACCCGGCGGCACTGGCCCCCCTTGGCGATCATCTCCTGGTTTTTCACGGTGAAGTCCTTGTTCCGGGTCTTGTCGATGACCAGGGCCTCCGTCAGCACGCCGTAGTGGTCCTCCCGGACGGAGCAGGCCAGCACCGGGTCCCCCGCCCCGATGGAGACGGTCCGCCCCGCCCCCTCCGGCGCGGCCAGCAGCGCCCCCTCCCGGCTGAACCGGGGAGAAAAGCCGCCGTAGGTCCGGCAGAAGCCCTCCACCGCCTTCCACTGGCTGGACCCCGCCGCCACGGTGTACACGGACCCGGCCCGCAGGTCCGCCGCCTCGGCGCAGCTGACGCCATAGGGCTCCGCGTGGTTGCGGAGAATCTCCTGAAGCGTGGCGCTCTCATAGGTGACGGGCCGGGACTCGTTGTCCAGAAGCCGGGCGGCGTAGCCCCGGCCGGAGACGGTGGCGGTCAGCCCGCCGCCGTCCAGGTCCACGGTGTACTCGTCCACCACGGCCCGGAGCATCACCTGTCCCCCCTCCTCCGCCGTGAAGCCCGCCGCCATGGACAGCGCCGGGGCCATCTCCCTCCGGTAGACGAAGGTGGCGGTGAAGCTGTCACAGGGCACCGTCCCCGTGTGGGTGACCCGCCAGCTGAGGAGGGGCGGCAGCTCGAAAATCTGATGGTCCGCCGTGTAAATCCTTCCCGTCAAGGCACCCTCACCGCCTCTCCCGGATAGATCAGGTTGGGGTTCTTGATCCCCGGATTGGCGCGGATCAGCGCCGTCAGCTCCACGCCGTACGACCTGGCGATGCCCCACAGGGTATCCCCCTTCCGCACGGTGTGGACCCGGGCGCTTCCGGCGCCGGAGGCCGGCGAGGCGCTCCCGCCGCCCCCCGCCGTTCCGCCCGCCGCCTTCAGCCCGGTGTCACAGCCGCCGCAGTCCTCCCAGAACTCAAAGCGGTACCGCACATAGTCCGGCAGCGGCTCCTCCACGGCCTCCAGGGCGGCGAAGTAGGCCCGTTCCGTCTGCCACACCGGGTGGACCAGCAGCCCCGGCCCCTCCGACCGGAAGACCTCCGCCAGCTCCCGGAACCGCTGGTAAGCGCCCTCCCCCGCGAAAACGCCCTCCCCCTTCAAAACCCGGTAGGAGCTCCCCAGCTCCTGCATCACGCACCCGCCGAAGGGCACCTGATGGACGGCCACCCGCCGCCGGTACTCCATCGTGCACACCTCCGGGTTGTGGGGCCACGTGAACTCCTTGAACCGCATCGGCGTCAGCCGCACGGCGCATCCCTCCTTCCGCCGGCCCCGGGGCCGGCCCTTCCGTCAATATATGGTGAATCCGCCGTCATAGCGCCGGGCGTCCCGCTGCACCGCCCGGGACAGCGCCGCCGCGTCCTCCTCCGCCCGGAGGACCGCCGCCCCGCCGTCCCAGAGCCAGCCCCGCCGGACGCCGCCCTCCGGCCCGCCCCGGAGGAGGCGCCCGCCGAGTGTCTCCGAAGCCGCCCCGCCCCGCTCTCCGGCGGAATTTTTTTCATCCGGTCTCTCCCCGGCGCCCCCCGCCGCCTCAGGGGCCGCCGCCTGAACCTCCCGGAGGCCCGGGAGACGGAGCGTCTTCGCCTCCCCCTCCGCCTCCCGGGCCGGAGCCGGGACGCCCTCCGGCGTCCCCCGCCCCGGGAGTCCTCTCTCCTCTTCCGGAAGCCATGTCCCGCCGAAGGATTCCCCGGAATCCCCGCCGGTCTCCCGGGAAGAACGGTCCGCCCCAGCCCCACGGACCGCCTCCCAGGACTCCGGGTCCCCGGGCCCCGCCGTCTCCTCCTCCGGGACGCCTCCGGCGGTCCGTCCAGTACCGGCTTCCGCCGCCCCGGCCCTCTCCGGACCCCGCCGTTCCTCCTCCGGGTCCCGCATCTTCCCGCCCCCCGGCAGCAGCGCTCCCAGCGCCGCCAGCTGCCGCCTCAGCTCCCAGTCCAGATAGTCCATGCTCATTCCCCTCCCCGCAGCGCGTCGAACCGCGCCGCGTCAAAGGCCGGATTCTCCGCCTCCCGGGCGGTCCGGGGTCCTCCGCCCTCCTCCGCCAGCCGCCGGAGAAGGGCCTCCATCTGCCGCCCCGTCAGGTCCGCCAGGGCCTCCGCCCCGCCGGCGTAAACCCGCTCCTCCCGGAAGAAGCAGCACTCGGCGAGGATCCGCCCGTTGCACAGCAGCACCCGCTCCAGGGGGTCCTCCCGCTCCCGGCTCTCCCGCCACAGCGTCAGCAGCCTCCCCGCCGTCAGGGGCCGCAGCTCGTCGATCTCCCTCATGCCGGCGTCTCGATCCGCTTCGCCGCCACCACGGACACCTTCTCCGCCACCATGGCGTTGAGCTGGCCGTCCTCCTGGATGGCGCTCCACTGGCACCCGCTGTAGATGATCCGCCTGTCCGGCTTGCAGATCACCAGGGAGAAGTCCGCCAGGTCGTGGAAGTTGATCCCGTCGGACACGGCGCCGTCCGTGGCATAGAGCCGCGTCAGCTCCAGGGTATAGCGCTTCTGCCCCTCGATGGTGGCCACCGGCTCGCTCTCGCCGAAGGCCTCCACGCTCCGGGAGGTCTTGGACGCCTTGGCGGTGTAGCCCTGCACCACCGCGATCTTTCTGCCGTCCATCTCCAGATAGATGTCGGCGCTGGTGGGAAATCCCGTCATATTCCTTCCCCCTCTCCTCAAATCTCAATGTGAACGGTGAGCCGCACCTGGTTCAGCCCGTGGGCCACGGAGAAGCCGAATTCCACCAGGCACACCGTGGGGTCCTCCTCCGACGCCGCCACCGTCACCCCGTCATAGCCGGAGATGATCTCCGCCGCCAGCTTCTTCTCCAGCTCCACGATGACCTGGGACCGGATGGCCGCCCGGCTCCGGGCGGTGTTCTTGCTCCGGGAGAAGCGGCTCCGCAGGGCGGCGCGCACCGCCGGGATCACGTCGTCCACGATCAGGATGGTGGTCAGCTCCCGCCACGTGGCGTCCGCCGCCCCGCCGGTCTTCGTCCGGGTGGTGATGCCCCGCACCGGGGACACCACGCCCCCCACGCACTCCAGGGGGGTCACGCCGCCCCGGACCAGCAGGTCGATGTCGTTGTCGCCGTAGTCCCGGCTCAGGCCCGTCAGGCCCTTCAGCGCCCCGCCGTTCAGGGGCACCGCCGGGTCTCCGCCCGCCGCGGCCAGCGCCGCCACCGCCGCCGCGGCGAACACGCCGGAAAGGGGCTTCCCCCCGCCGTCCAGGGCGTCGGGCCCCACCAGCACCATCCGCTCGCTGTTCAGCGCCTCCGCCCGGGCGATGAGGTCCGAAACCTCCGCCCCGGCGCGGCCCACCACGGCGATCCGCTCGTGCCGGAGGCGGGAGGCCTCCTCCACCGCGTCCCGCAGAGCCCGCTGGACGTCCTCCTCGCCGCTGTCGCAGACCAGCACCCGGACCTCCTCCTTCCCCAGGGCGGCGAAGGCCCGGGCGTAGTCCTCCGTTCCGCCCTCATCGGCCACCCGGACCGCCGTCACGGCGGAGGCCCCGTTCTCAAACAGCAGCTTCAGAATCGTGCTCATCCCCGCCGTCTCGTCCTCGCCGAAGGCGGACACCCCGGCGGCCCAGCCCGTCACGGTGACGGGCTTGTCCACCGCGCCCTTCGCCGCCCTCGCCGCCACGCCGATGGCCTGGACGGCCCGTCCCCCGGACACCACCGAGGACATGTCGTACACCGAGTAGACCCCCGGCCGCTCATGCAGTTCACTCACTTCGCAAAACCCCTTTCAATCTGAAATCCAGGAACTCCGGCCCCCCGTCCCCGCTCTCCGCCAGGAACAGGGCCTCGCATTTGAGCTCTCCCCGGAGGAGGAACAGCCCCGTCTCTTTTTCCCAGGCCAGGGCCTCCCAGCGCAACTCCCCGGGCCGGACCCCCTCCGGCAGGCCCCCCAGCAGCACCGCCGACGCCGTCTCGGCCCCCTCCTGGCACTCCGCCGCCCGCCGGGCCCGGACGTCCACGGAGACGACTCCCTCCAGCCGCCTGCCGTAGACCTCCCGGACCTGTCCGTCCGCGCCCCGGCTCTCCCCCAGGTATCCGCGGAAGCCCAGGGCCCGGCCCTCCGCCGCCCCCACGGACACGCTGGCCAGGGCACTCTTCCGCTCCGCCGCCCACCTGGCGGGGAAAGCGGCCTCCGCCGCCAGTCCCCCGTCCCGCAGGGCGCATATCACCGCGTCCCGAATCTGTCGCAGCTCCTTCATTCCGCCTCCCTCGCCCGCTCCAGCACGGCCCGCCAGTGGCTGAGCTCCGTGCCGATGTAATGGGGCCGTCCGCTCCTGACCCGGAACCGCCGCCCGTTCCAGAGGACCGTGTCCCCGGCCCTCACGGCGGCCTTCCCCAGGTACAGCCACAGCCGCCCGTCCAGCCACCCCACGGCGGTGGTCTCCGGGACGCTCTCGTCCCGCTCCCGCACCGGCTGGAGGAAGGCCCGGACGGCCTCCGCCGCGCCGTCCCGCTCCACGGTGGCCTCCTGCCCGTACCGGCGGAGGATCCGGTCCACCCAGCGCGTCATCCCTCCACCCCCCGGGCCCAGAGGCCCTCCGCCCGGACATAGGGCTCCATCAGCCGCTCCGCCGCCTGCCGGAGGCTCTCCGCCCGCCGGGCCCGGTCCGCCCCGCTTTCCGGCCTGACGGACACGTCCCCGGCGGAGAAGGAGGCCCCGCCCCCCTCGCCCACAGTCAGGTCCGCCGCCGCGGAGAGGGCGGCGGCGCAGAGGAGGGCCTCGCCGCACTCCCCCGGCCGCACCCCCTCCCGGAGGCGGCCCAGCCAGCTCCGCTCCGCCGCCGCGCACAGGGGTTCCAGCAGCGTCCGCTCCGCCTCGCCGCCCCCGCTTGCCGCCAGGGCCAGCTCCAGAATCCGCTTCCTCATGTCCGCGCCTCTCAGCCCTGGGTCCCGCCGGAGGCGGCGCCCGGCTTCAGGACCTTGGACGCGTCGGTGAACAGCTTGGCGAAACCGGAGATGGAGGTGATGGCCGCCCGCTCCAGCTGCCGGTCGATGAGCTTGTCGTACTCCACGCAGACGTCGCCGCCCACCACCTGCTCCAGGGCGTAGTGCCTGTCCAGACCGATGATGGTCCCCGCCGGCATGGCGCTCGTTCTGAGGAGCCTGGCCCCCAGGGGGGTGGACAGCGTCCCCGTGCCCTGGAAGTTCAGCCCCGTCAGGGGGTTCTTGAACTCCTTGAGCCGCAGCAGCTTCAGCATGGTGTCGCCCCCCACCAGCAGGGTGTTCATGGCATAGGGGTCGAACTTGCTCCAGAACTCCAGCAGCGCGTCATAGGTCAAATCGCCGCTGAGGCTCACCACCTCCGCCGGGTTCTCGTTGCCGTCCCCCTCCAGAAGCACCTTGATGGCGTCCTGGAGGTGCATCTTCCCGATACAGGCCCCGATCTGCCGCAGCGTCACGGAGAACAGGTCCAGCCGCTGGAAGCGGATGGCCTCATAGGACGCCACCAGCATCCGTCCCCGCTTTTGGAGCTTCACCAGATTCTCCTGGGTCCGCACGGTGGTCTCGGGAATGGCGGCCCCCTCCGCCACGGGGACCAGCTTCTTCTCCTCCTCCGTGGGCACGGAGGCGATGGAGCGGTAGTCCATCCCGTCGAACTTCGTCAC
>ERZ779631.479-NODE-479-length-14027-cov-5.836673_pt1 | contig 14027 bp, 10 predicted proteins | sample MGYA00514193_ERZ779631 | MGnify/ENA primary metagenome ERZ779631 (study PRJEB29562, sample SAMEA4376710) | mouse gut metagenome | isolation source: Cecum | study: EMG produced TPA metagenomics assembly of the A DSS colitis mouse model was used to assess the...
CAGTCGGTATGCATGTGCATATGCATTGCAAAGCGCTTCGCCCGCTCTCTTACTCTCCGGATAGCCGGCCCGCAGCGTATTGCAGTCTAAATAACCTAAGTAATCCTCCTCGAATCTGTCCGTATCTCCTCGGTTTTCCCCGTAAATTTCTACCGATGAGACAAAGCAGAAACGTTCCGCACCACATCCCACGGCATAGTCTAGCAGGTTCTTCGTTCCTATCACGTTCGTAGTAATCGTCCCAACCGGATCCCCTGAATATTGCAGGGGATGGGTATTGCTCGCCGCATGAATCACATAATCTGCCTTGCCGCATTCCGGCAGCTGCTGATTCACGTCGCAGCAGATATAACGAAATTCCTCTCTATCCAGATACTCGCTCAGCCTTTCTTCTGCACGCTCTTCATTTCTGCTCAGCGCAATGATATTGATTCGTCTTTCCGTTACAATTGCGTCTGAAATGCCTGCGTGTTCCCTGATATCATCATTGTACTGCATCAGTATATCGACAATGCATTTCCCGATCATGCCCGTTGCGCCGGAGAGCAGTATCGTTTTGCCTGCTAATCTCTCCCACAGAAGATTTCTGTTTAATTGTGTCAGTAACCGGATGTCTTCTGTATATGCCCGCGTTTTCATACCTTATCACTTCCTACTGTTTTATACATCTATTTTCATATTTTTATATTTCTGTTTTCATATTTTATTTCCATGCCTTTTATGTCAGCCATATCTTCCCCGCATAGGCAATCTTAAGTTTATCCCGGTTCTTTAAGAAATACAACGTCGTCAGATTCTCGCCCAGATATCCCGCGAAGCGGTCCGTGCGCTCCCATCCCTTGGGCGCGGCATGTTCTTCCGTCCGTTGCAGCACCCGGAAAAGGAAACTGCAATAGTCGTCAAACACTTCCGCTTTCGCAATCAGCATATTGAAATTATGGAAAAATCGTTCTCCATTACGGATTCCTTCACGATAAATCTCAAGATATTCCGGTGCAGTTTCCGAAAGCGCCGAAAGCATCGCATTCCAGTCAGATTCTTTGACATAACGCATATGTTCCTTGGAAATATCGGGATAATAGACGGAAGGATATGGCAGAATCACATCCCATTTATCCTGTACCGTAAGCAAAGCCTGCATCTGCGCATCGTCTATATCAAAAATCCGTCTGTAATGGCAGATACCTTTATATGCTGCGCTACAGTTTTTCCATGCGTGATATGTGACGGTAAGCTCACAGTAATTGCGGTTTTGGGCAGATATATTGTCGCCCGTGTTATCCTGCAGATTGGCGACCGCCTGCGAGGTAAGCGCTGCTCCCGCCTGTATCGGTATGATATAATGTGGCATCGTATAACCTTGCCCGGTGTCGTCGCCATATAGCGGATTTGAGAAGCATACCGGCTTATGGGACGTAGGCTGTGCCGCCCCGCGAAGCGGTTTGTCCATATGGGATTTGGCTTGAAAAACCTGCACCTGCGTTGAAACGGACTCTATCGGAAAGGTAGCTCCTGTCTTACCGGGTTCCGGCATCTTCGTCTTTGACAATAATCCTGACACTGTTTCTCTCCCCATGCAAACACGATAGTATCGCTCCATCAGTTCGCTTTCCATTGCGCCTGTCACCGGGATTATACACGGATTACATAAGGACGCGTCGGATGCATTCGATACGTCAGACATTTTCAGAAGTTCAAAAGAATACGGCACACAAATGCGCAGCGTCTCGATAATCACAGCATGATGCTCCTCGGGAGTGGCAATGATATACGCTGCCGGAATATCTGTCATCCTTCCGACAGTCGTCTCTGTTTGCTCTGCCTGATTTCGGTCTGCTAACATTCTCTGTGCCGTAATCTGTTCCTGTCTCCACTCTTCCAGCCGCTTAACCGAGATCCCGTCAATCTCTTCCGGCGGTTTGTCAAGCCCTTCTTTATGCCCCGCATCCGATACAAGGAAGAAAAGAGGCTTCTTGTGATATAGCGTTCTAATTGCCGTATAAACACTTGTCGCAACGATTCCTGCGCCGTAGATACAGAAAGGGGACTGCAAATGCTTCTCTATAAATCTCATGAATCTGCTCCTCCTATGACCGTTAATCTGGCATGTTATCACACCATGCCACAAGTCTTATGTCAGGAATCGTTTCCCGGCATGTACAATACGATACCGTTTCTCATGATATAGGAAATAAACAGTCATCAATCGCTCCGAGAGGAAACCGATATACCGATTCTGATAACTGTCTCTATGTTCTCTGCCAGCCCCGCCGGAACATCTTTCCTCGCAATAACTAAGAATCGGAAACAGCCACTCACAATAATCATTCAGAATCTCTCTGCGCGCTATTAACATATTGTAGGCATAATAATATACACCGTTCTGTACGGTCTGAGCTGTTTCATAATAGTCCGGCGCCAAGTCAGCGATCGCCCGCATCATAATATTCCAGTCTTCTTCTATATGATCATGTATATAAACCGTCCGCACATCAGGAAAATTCAGCATCGGCACAGTCAGAATAACGTCGATGTGCGACTCTGCCAACAGTTCTATCATCTCCTGATTCAATGCAAAATGACGGCGGTAATGGCATAAACCCGCATAGCTTGAGGTATCGTTCTTCCATATCCAGTATAAAGCCGTTAGTTCGCAGTATTCTTGATTTTTAGCTGATATATTCTCACCTTGGTTATCGCATACGGGACTCGTCCTCGTCTGTGTCAGTTCCGTCCCGACCTGAATCGGAATCTCCCAGTCATATTCTGATAAATCTGTATGAATCTGCCTGTCCATATGACTGCAGGCGCGATAAATGTGAACGCCGTCGCAAGGCTGTCCCGACACACTAAGCCGTGCAACGTTATCATAAACGGTACTGCCATATGCATCATTATCACTGCTCATTCCAAACAGTGTCCGCTTCAGCGGCAAATATTCTCTGCCTTCCCTGCGCCATAATTCACTCGCATAAACCGCGCGCACCTCTTCCCATAACCTGCTCTCAAACGTCATAGAAACGAAATTCCTAAATCCTTCTTGCCGTAATGTCTGTACAATTTCCTCATAATACCGATCCATAACAGCAATCAAAATCACCGCATTTTCTCTATACTTACCGCCTTCACGGACATCGATAACCGGAACCCCATATAGTTCATGCACGCCTTCTATTTTCTCCGAAACCATAAAAGCGCTGACCAAGCAATAAAACGGGGCGCCCGACAAACAGTGGAAAACATGTCCGGCAATCGTCCCCGCCCCGTATATTACAATATTTCCGTACTCTCTTATGCCTTTTATATCTTTGATATCTCTGATTTCCTTTTCTGTTTGTTTTTTGCTGCAAATATCCATTGAATTTCCTTTACCCATCCGCTTCCGGCAATTCTTCTAAGAATACGCTGTCCAGAATGTCAGCATTGCCGAATCCTTTGCTTTGCAGATTATCGTAAATCTCCTTATGAAAGACCGCTCCTGTACCAATCAGAATATAATCATCCGTTTTCACCTGAAGCCGTTCCAATGTTCCCACCGGAATGCCTTCAACAAATTGACCATCCTTTGTCTGCTCAGACACAATAATTCCCTTGACTTTATGCAAAAGAACATTGTCCTTTAAATACCGGATAAATTTTCTTGCCATACCGCCCGCTCCATACAAGTATAAGTATGCCCGGTCCATTATTTTCCCGCAAAGGTTTTCTTCATAGTGAAGATAAAAGTCCTTGTCTTGTGACAAGATACAAGAAAGAGGTCTGACCAGATATTCGTCATCGTTCAATACTTCACACACAAGACAATTGATTTCACGCAGCAGACTGATCTGGCGAGCATCCTCAATGCTCACATAGCGGCAGATAATACTGTAATATTCATATTCCAGCCGCATCAATGACGTCTCAAACAGTTTATCCATCCTCTTCTCACGTGCAAACGATAAATTGTCACGCAGTCCCATCAATAAATCCGTCACTTTTTCCTTGGTAAACCTAGACGCCATAGTCGGCACACGACAGACATATAAAGCCGCATCGCAGAATGAAAACTGTCCGGCTGCATACATTGCCCTGACAAGGAAACAAGGATCCTGATATCTTCTGTATGCTGGAAAAGTTATCTGCTCTCCTTCCAGCATTTCTCTTGAAAACAGGAATCCCGTATAACCATAGTCAAACTGGAACGCCGAATACTGCAATATGCGATTGACCTGCGCCGCCTTTTTCACATCCGCCAATGTTGTATCGTCCGTAACAACTCCTTGTCTCAAGTACTTTAAAGCGCTTCCGCATACATTAACGTGATTCTCCTTACAGAATCGGTAGAGCTGTTCCAAAGCGCTGCCATCAAGATAATAATCGTCGGCATCCAGAAACGCAACAAATTCACCCATGGCTTCTCTCAGTCCTCTGTTCCTTGCCGATCCCGGTCCGCTGTTGGCCTGCCTGATTATCCTGATTCTGTCATCCCGCTGTGCGTACCGCTTCAGTATGGTATAGGAATCGTCTGTGGAACCATCATCGATACATATGATTTCCAGTCCCCGAATCGCCTGCGCGCATACACTGTCTAAACATGTCTCCAAATAGTGTCCGGCGTTGTAAACCGGAATGATTACCGATACTTGTACATTACTCTTCATTTCGCCCAATCCGCCTGCTTTACACTCCTTTGTTGACAACCCAGTCTTCTAATGCCGGCTCCTTTGCCGCTTCCCATGCGATCCTTACTTCCTCGCCACAGTATCTGCACGCGTCAACCGGTTCATATGGCTGCATAAATCGCTCCGCCAGCATAGACCAGTCCAGATTTTCATCCCAAATATCAATTCCGCCCTGCAGGCTGATATCAAGATTAAAATGGTCAAAAAAGTAATTGCCAAGCGCCTCAAAAGGACATTTATATATTTTGCCATATCGCAGAAACGCACATCTGCTTCCCCTGCATTTTTTCACCGCCTCACATTGATCCATCGAACCGGATAAATCGAGATTCTTTCCAAACTCCTTCACATCTTCCCTAAATATATAAACAATCCCATATTTATCCATAATCTCCGTGATTCTGTCTTTCAACCGCAAAGTAGGCGGATAACCGGATATACTGATTGTTACGTCATTCTCTGCGCAGCAGCGGAAAAACGTTTCTGTCTGCCGGGGAAGCAACAGACCGTTTGTGATCAGTTCTATATCGGAATATGGCATCCGTTTTCTTGCATATTCTATGTACTCCGTAATTCGTGGATTTAACAGAACTTCTCCACCCAGCATATTAAACTGATGGATATGGGCATGTTCCGTAATATGCTTTAAGTCTTTGCAATATACTTCGAACGGTACGCGGGTATCCCGATCAAACAAATTAGAAAAGTGGCTGCATCCCTTACAATTCAGGTTACAGCCATCTACAATATTGGTTTCCAAGCTTCTAAGAACAGGTCCTCCAAGATATTCGGCATCGTTCCAGACGATGTTCCGATCCAGCGTTAAGTCATCCGCAAGCTGCATTCCCGCTTCCAGCACCCTGTTCCATATAATACCAAACCGCCCGATATTCATCTTAGAGAGTAATCCGTAAATCTCTATGCCATTTAGAAATGCAACCAGCACGAAATCCAGTTCATCGGCATAGATTTCCTGCAAGCGTTCCGGTGAAATAATCTCCCTGCCGTTTATTTTCTGACCGGACACCGATTTGCTGCTGTCCACAAAATAACGAATACTGTAAGCGCCGTTGCTTCTTAGCTGATGTTCTATGTATTTCCCGAAAGTACCCGTACCCCAGATGGCAATGTTCATACCGACATACCTTGCCTTTCCTTTTTCCTGTCAAAATATCCCCTCGGACTTCCATACAGCAAAACGCTTCCGCGTTCCGCCTATGCAATGCACAGAAAGCGGTTGATATCTATTACTTCAATATTCTTGTCTCCCACTGCCCTGACCACATCTTCATATATAAAACATGCCGAAATGATAATAACTTGTATATCATTCGAAATTTCCTGTAAAGACGCAATCTTAAACCCGTATAATTCTGTCCCCTGCTTATCCTTCGACCTGTCAACGACCGCGCTGACATGCAGGTTATGCCGCCTACAGAACTCAAGCAATACTCTTCCGTTCTCCCCGGCGCCCCACACGGCAATCTTTTTGTCATGACTTTCACACTTCTCAAATAATGCGGTAACCTTATTTACGTTCTGATATAAAAATAACTTCAATATATTTTCTTCACGGTACCAGCCGGATTCAAAATCATTCTCGATAAAACATTGAAAGCCATTCTTTATATATTCATCCAATCTGTCATAACATCCACTGTCAATAGAACGGACATGGTCTATGCCTTCCTGCTGTAAGAATCCGTAGAATTGTTTTGCGCGCTCTCTGTTGCCATCCGCCAACAAAGCATCTCTTAAGGAATAAAATACTCTGTAATAGAAATGGGCATACAACTTATCAAACATGCTTAGAGCAGCCAGCTCCTGCCCAACCTTCATAAATGCGCGGTAAGTACACATAGGATCGCGATTCAAGGAGATTCTGCCTTCCGCGAAGTGGTCTCTGACATGCACCATCACTTGATCGTCCTCTACCATGACAGTCCTCTTGGAGAGCATAAGCGCCATAAAAACAAAATACAAATCGTTTCCGCTCGGTAAATCCTGAAAAGTAAGCCCATTGTCTATAATCAAGCTCCTCTTATAAAGCTTATCCCATGGTCCTAACGGCAACTGTAACACTTCGGCAGGCTCGTATTCCGATAGCGAAAAAGTCTGCCGGCAATACCTATTCTTATATTCTTCCGAACGGACCCGATATAGTTTGCGATAGATGTTTTCCGAGGATACATGCTGATATTGATAAGTAACAACATCCGCCTGCTTTGCTTCTATCGTCCGATATGCCTTTTCTAACATCATCGCCTCAAAAATATCATCGCCATCCAAGAAGCAGAAGTATTCTCCGTCCGCAGCGTTTATTCCTCGGTTTCTGGAATATGCTGCTCCATGGCGTTCTGTGTTGGATAAAATGCTGATTCGGCTGTCTTTGTCTTGAAAAGTCCGTAATATTTCCAAAGTCCTGTCTGTGGAGGCATCATTGATACAGATCATCTCATAATCCGTAAATGTCTGCTGCGAGACACTGCGCAGAGTTTCTTCCAGATATCCGGATGCATTGTATAGGGGCATGATGATTGATATTTTGGGCATGTCTACATCCTCTTTTGACCTGACTCTTTTACTATCTTTATCGCAGTGACTCTCCCAACCTTATAAGCTTTCCTCCAACACCTCATCGACAATCTCAGTAAGCGAGAGAATCGGATAATCAACTTTCCGCTCCAGCATCTCTTCAATTTCATCCATATAATGAATTGCAGTCACAACGATGGCGTCTACCTCATCTAAAGGTTCTTCCGGCGTAACGATATCTACGTCCGCATACATCATATCTGCCTTCTTATCAATAATATACTTCACCTCGACTTCAGAGTCCTTCAACTCATCAAGCAGCCTCTCTCCCAATTCTTTCATCCCATAAATTGCAATTGTTTTATAGCCGTTTTCCGTAAAATAAGAACGTATAGAACGTCCTTTCTGCTCTATCTCCAGCCATTTCAACAGCAGTCTGTAAAACTCTCCCATCTTCTGCAGTAAATCGTCTGTCGCCGCATTCTTTTTCTTTTGATTCATTCCTACTGCCACCGCTCCCGTCGATGCTCCCAGCAACAATGATAATCCTGTAAGCGTTCCTTTTTTCATCTTCCTTATTCTCCTTCTAATTTTTTGTTTTAACCGGCTGTCTTATATTCCGATTCCTGTCGTTCATGCAAAATTATCGCACATTCTTCGCTGCTTTTATGAACATTATACTTTAAAATATTTGCCAAAACAACTCTTGCGGTTATACCGTTTCAAACTTCCACTTTTCTCCGAATCGGTCTATTTCATTTTGAAGCCACATCTCCAAGCTCATGATACGAAACAGCTCATCCGCCCAATTTTTATCACCTCTTATATGCTCTGCGTAGATCTGTTCCAACGAATCGCTGTCAACTAAGTTTCTATCTTTAAATGCGTCTATATACTCTTTGATTTGTCCTTTAAACCGTTCGTCTCCCACCCATTTATCAAAAGGCGCCGGAAATCCCATCTTACTTCTTCTACGGGATATTTTCCTTGGCAAATATTTTTGGCAGCTTTTCCGCAGAATATATTTCGTCCATCTCCCGTTTATTTTATGCCGGTCCGAAAGCGTATAAGAAAATTCCACCAGTCTGTAATCCAGAAACGGCAGTCTCACTTCCAAGGAACTTGCCATACTGTTGCGGTCGACGTCATGCAGGATACGCGGCAATATTTTATACCAGAACCGCAGATACAAATCCTTCTCAAGTTCGCTGACAATGGACCCGTTTTCCCATAATTTGTTTTCTAAATCTATTTTATCGAATCCCGCCTGATATTTTATCCTTGTAGCGGATATATTGCTAATACCGTTTCTTGCTCTTTCTTTCTGTAATTCTCTATATCCTCGCGCACCCAATGTTCTTAACAGCAAATCGTTATTCAACAAATATGGTTGTTGCTGCCATTCTTGTTGAACCATCAGCGCCAATTTCACAGCCTTGATCTTAGACATAAAAGTATTTCGTCGTAATAGTTCTTTAAGCTTTGCATTATAGAAAGTCAGATAACCGCCAAAAAGCTCATCCGCTCCCTGACCATCCAAAAGAACTTTCACCCGTTTACCTACGCCGCGATACACACAATAACCGCTGTAGGGGCTTGCGCTGTGACAGGGTCCGTCATGATAATATATTAAATCTTTGATATCCTGCAAGATATCTTCTGACTCCTCCGGATAGATGTAATGCGGTATCGTATCCGCGTATTCATTCATGCAGTCAATATATTCTTTCTCATCGCAATTCTTCTCCTGATAGATGGAGGAAAACGTGTGCATTTTTGTATGAAATCTCTTGCCGGAAATACCTACTATCGTACTGGAATCCAGTCCGCCTGACAGGCTCGCCCCGACTTCCACATCCGCGCGCAGTCTAATCCGGATTGAATCTTCTAATAGTTCACGGAATTTTCCATACGGATTTCTGCACTTCCATCTTTTCCTAAATTCGGGGATATCCAGTTCCCAATACTTCTCATACTCCGCTGTTTTCGTATGCAGATCGTATGTCATATTATGGCTTTTCGGAAAATTACGGATATTTCTATAAAAGGTATGTGCATCCGCATCTTCCTGCAATCCCCTCAAGTATCTGGCAATCTGTATAATATCCACCATCTTCTCTTCCGGTCTTATCGCCGTGATACATTTTATCTCCGATGCAAATATCATCTCTTCTTCTGATTCATACATATATAACGGCTTCACCCCAAAACGGTCCCGTGAAAAGAAAACTTGTTTTTGCACAGTATCATATAATACAAGGCTCCACATACCATTAAAATATCTGGTACATTCTTTCCCCCAGTATCGGTACGCCTCTATAATTACCTCCGTGTCCGTACTGGTATAAAAAACTGCCCCTTCTTTCTGTAATGCATCTTTCAATTCTATATAATTGTATATTTCACCGTTGAACACCAAGATAAATCTTTGGTCAAAGCTTACCATAGGCTGTCTGCCGCCATCTGACAAATCTACAATCGAGAGCCTTCTATGTCCGAGTCCAATCCCGTCGTCTATGTAGATTCCTTCCGAATCCGGTCCCCGATGCGCCATGACGTCATTCATCTTCCTTATTTCTTCTTTCTCTATCCGGCTATTTTGTTTCTTGATGATTCCTGCAATTCCACACATAGCGCTCTTACTTACACCCTTTTATTTTCTTTTCTATCCGATAGAATAAAGTCATATATCTTTTGACCACGCTTACCATCAAGTCATGCGTACGCGAAAACATGATTTCTTGATTCAGATTACAAGTTACAATTTCACTCTTCTTTATCACTTTATAACATACCTTCCGGTATCTCAATTCAGAGATAACCGCGTAAATCTCCGAATAGGTATAAATATTATCAATATCGGGGGACAGCACCCATACTTCATCAAACCTGATGTCCGGAATCCGGCCTTCCCTCTTAATCGTTCTATAATCTATATATTTTCCTTTTGTGCCTATACACTGAATATGCAGACCTGATTCGCTGTAAATACTTATTTCACTTTCCGGCATAATCATATAGACACAATTGTTTAATGTATCAATACTGCAAAGCAGCCGTTTTGTTCGTTCTTCATTTACCGTCTTAAAAATTAATATATCCATTTTAATCTGCCGCACTTTCAAACAAATATTCGACGTACTGCCTGTCTAAGTCGAAATTCTCTATAAATCGTACCGTATTATTTTACCATTCAATCCTCGTTTGCGTAAATAAAAACATTACAACCTGTTGTGCCGTCCTATTGTGCCGTAATCAAAATCCATACTTTGTATACTTCCTGACATTTTCTGTTTCGAAACCATATCGATTTATGTTAGAATAATAAATAGTTATTTTAGCATTTTATGAACAGTGTTACTCAACAGAGGGGAATATCATCATATGGCAGAACTTAAAAGCATACAGGAATTTGAACAATGGCTTGTTTCTCAGAATAAAATATATCTTTACGGCGCTGCAAGGCTGTGTGACAAACTTATTAAAAAAATCCAACATATGGGGCTAAGAGACTCTGTACAAAGCATTCTGCTCTCAGACGTCAGCCTCAATTTCAAAACATTATTCGGCATAAGCGCCACAAAATTTAACGCAAATGAGATTGACCCTGCCAACCCAATTTTACTTGCTGTCGTCGGATCCCCTCAAAAAGAAATTGCAGCATATCTTCAGCAGCAAAATATCACTCATTTTGTACTGTTATCAAATGATTTTGAAAATCAATTAAACGAAGATTTAAACCGTTTGGAAACACCTGAACTGAAGGAATACATATATTCTTATTCCAAGCATAAGAGCGGGCAGCCCCAAAAGGACATTCTGTTTCTGTCCCCTCCGTATTGGGATTTTCATTCGCCGTTCAGCGCGGTTCCCTGCCTTGCTGCCGAATTAAAGCAACATGGTTATAGCGTGGCTCAATACGACATCGGCATTCATTGTATACATAATCTGATTCGTGAAAAATGGAAAGAATCCGCCGAACAGTGTTTAACAAAGTCTTTTTATAACAATACCTTCAAAAATTACAATGGTAACGTATATTCCTCATATGAAGAATATAAGAATGATATGTGGTTTTTTCAAACGAAAGAATTTGATGTGTCTCTGGTAAAAGATAGATATTTTGAGTTAAACGCCGTACAGAAGAGAGTCTTGGAAGCATTTTACTCCCGTATTTATTTCTTTGACTTAACAAATATAGATTTTGACAAGTGTAAAAATCTGGACTCCGCAATTAACAGGTGGTATTCGCGGAATATGCTCGACACTCTGTGTACAGAAGAACTCAAACAAATATTCACCGATATCCCTAATGTCGTCGGTATCTCCATTACCAGTACTTGCCAGTTTATTCCCGGCTGTATCTTGGCGGAATTGGTTAAAAAGTGCCGACCGGACGCCAAAATTATTTTGGGTGGAAGCTGCGCAGATTTATTTGCCAACAGTTCCTACCCTCATAAAGCGGATATCAAAAAATATTTTGATTATATTATTGTCGGAGAAGGCGAGACCGCCCTTGTCGGTCTTATGCGTTACTTTGATGGCAAGGCAGACATAAATACCGTTCCCAATTTAATGTTCATAGATTCCGATGATAAAATCCGATATTCGGAACAAATCGTCGAAGATGTAACAAGACTTCCAGCACCTGATTATGACGGCTTGAATCTGGATTTATATCTGTCGCCGAAACTCATCCTGCCCTATCAGACCTCGAGAGGATGCCATTACGGATACTGTGCTTTCTGCAATCATAATGAAAAATACAGACATAATTACCGCACCAAACAAATGGATGTTGTTGTGAACGATTTATTATCTTTATCCGCCAAATATAAGAACGCTTGCTTTCAATTCGTAGACGAAGCAGTCCGCCCGGATTGTTTCAAAGATATGATTGAGGAAATGGATAAACACCCGGAATTCAAAGATATGAAATGGTTCTACTATTCCAGAGTCAGCCGTCAGTATGATGAGGAGCTATTAAGAAGAGCACATAACAACGGCTGTGAAATGGTTATGTTCGGCGTGGAAAGTTTCAACCAGAGACTGCTTAACTTTATAAAGAAGGGAATTACTGCAGACACGTCAAAGTATTGTCTGGAATTATTTCATAAATGCGGCATCAAAACTTATGCATGGTTATTGTGCAATCTTCCGTCCGAAACATTGGAAGAGGCACAGGGTGATTTGGAAGATGTGAAACAGATGCAAGATCATATGAATGCTTTTTCGGTCGGCGCGTTTCGTTTAGAACGTAACACAGATATGTACGACAGTCCGGAGAAATATAACATAACATCTATTGACCAAAATGACCCAAGCAAATTCCAATCACACAAAGATGGCGTTCCGATTGACAAAAACAGTATTTTAAATTTCTGGACGCAGAAATACTTGCGCTATCAAACTGAATGCCATGCCTTGGGAAACAGATATACGGTTTTCTTTGAATAGCGCTGCTGCAATTTCCTATTACATAAAATATATGGGGATCTAATAATGTTGAAAATAAGCACAATCATTCCGGTATACAACGCCGCAAAATACATAAGCCGCTGTTTGGACAGTATATTAAGCCAAGGCATTGAAGAACAGGAAATTATCTGCGTAGATGACGGTTCCACAGACAGTTCATTAGAAATACTCAGAAAATATGAAAAAGCACACAGCAATATCCATGTATTAGCACAGCCAAACCGCTATGCAGGAGCCGCACGAAATAACGGTTTGACCATCGCAACCGGTGAATACGTTCATTTCATGGACGCAGACGACTATGTTCTGCCCGGCGCATATGCAAAGGTCTATGAGACTGCCAAAGCAGCTTCCGCAGACTATGTCAAAACGCGCAGCAAGACTTTCGATATGCAATCCGGTATTCTGTCGGAAAATAATTATTTTTCTATGTCCGGATTCCCCGAGAATATTTACGGAAAAGTATGCTCCTTAATCGATTGTCAGGACGTCCTCCTAAAAACCGCAAGAGCTCCGTGGACGAGTTTTGTAAAAAGAAGCTACCTGAACGAGTATAATATAAGGTTTAACTCCCTTAAATGCGTCAACGACCGTTCCTTCTATATGGACGTAATCATGCATACAAACAGAATCGTTATCTGCGACTGCTATATGGTATGTTACCAGATGAATAATAAAGAATCCCTAATGGGCATCAGGGACGACAACTTCATATGCCTTATTAAATCCTATCAAATCATAAAAGAAATGATATCGGATATGCCGTGCGAACTTAGGAAGAAAGTTCTGGCACATGAATTTAACAGCTTAGCCGGAAAGTATGATAAGCTTGACATGTCACAGCAAAAAGAAGTTGCTGATGTGTTAGAAGCGTTTCTCCAAAACATTATTTGGAGTGAACTGGATGAAAGCGTCTTAAGTGCTCCTGCCGCCAAACTCCTCTATGAATCTCAAGATATCAAATTTCCGGATGAACATCGGTTGAAAAACCTCCCTGCCTTGACCAAACTCTATACCAATGCAAACAAAATCATTCTGTATGGCGCCGGGCAAGTATGTCTTGCGCTGATACAATATCTTGCAAAGCACAATGATAATCCGGATAAGATACTCTGCATTGTAGTGTCTGATAAAGCGGATAATCCCGACCTCATCATGGGGATTCCGGTATATTCCGTGCAAGAATATGATTTAGCTTCTGCTGACGAAATTATCATCGCTACTTTTGAGAATGTGCAGCTGCCGATTTATCGCAGGTTATCGCAAAGTACTGTCTGCGGTATATGGGGTCTTACGGCTGATTTATGGCCTTGAAAATCTCCATTATCTGTTTCAGACCTGCCATTCTCG
>ERZ779631.513-NODE-513-length-13589-cov-6.798286_pt1 | contig 13589 bp, 12 predicted proteins | sample MGYA00514193_ERZ779631 | MGnify/ENA primary metagenome ERZ779631 (study PRJEB29562, sample SAMEA4376710) | mouse gut metagenome | isolation source: Cecum | study: EMG produced TPA metagenomics assembly of the A DSS colitis mouse model was used to assess the...
AATCTTCACCGTGCCGTCGCCGAGGGCCGTGATCTCTTTCGCCGTCTTATCATAATTAAGGCCGCTGTAGTTCACGCCGTTGACGAACACAACACCGTTACCGTTGAAGGAGTTGTTGGTGGCAGTGTTCATCTCGAGGTCGTTGTAGATCTCGGTGATGGAGACATTGCCCTCATAGGTCTTGATGGGAGCCTCGGTGTAGGTGCCGATCTTCTCGCCGCGATAGGTCCAGGTGCTGGAAGGACGGCCCAGATCATCAGTCGTGTACGCGCCGTTCCAACGGTTGTTCCACTTGTACTGGCCGTTGTTGCGGACCAGACGGGGGAAGTAACGCTCGCCGAACTGAACGATGGCGTAGTTATCCCAGCTGGTAGCACCCTGGCTGTCCTGGCCGCGGGCACGGGACTCGTTGATGATGTTCCAGTTGTTGGTGTTGGAAGCCTGGGTCTCAGCGGTGACGCTCTTGGCGCCGTTGCTGCCGCCGATGGTCACGTCGACGCCGCCGACGGTAGCGGTGATCTTGCTGTCATACTCCACCAGGTCGGCCTTCAGGGTGTTGAAGGCGAACAGGCAGGCGGTCTGACGGTCAACGGCGGAGGTTCCGGAGAAGCCCTCGGCCACGCCCTCGAGCAGGCCGATGCCGTTGGCGATCTTCGCCACGTTGATGGTCCAGTTGGAGCCGGTGAAGCCCTCAACGGTGCCGTCATAACCCAGCGCGCCCTCGAGCATCTTCAGGAAGGCGTACCCGGTCAGGGTGCCGCCGGGCTGGAAGGTGCCGTCGGAATAGCCGTTGATGATCTTCTGCTGGGCGCAGTAAGCGATCTGAGCGGCAAAGGTGTGGTTGGCGGGGACGTCCTTAAAGGGCGCCACGCTGGCGGTCAGGCTCGCGGAAGCGGTGGGGCCAAGGATCATGTTGCAGATGATCTTGGCGGCAGCGCCGCGGGTCAGAACCGTGGTGGGCTTGAAGCTGCCGTCGGAATAACCGTCGACAACTCCGATGGCGGAGATCACGTCGATGGCTTCATCGTAGTTGATGTCGCTCTCATCCGTGAAGTCCGCCGCTCCAGCGCTGATGGTGACCAGAGACATGGTCATAATCAGAGCCAGGAGCAGAGAAAGGAACTTTCTCATAGGATGGTTTCCTCCTTTTGAATTTACCGTACGCGTTCGCGTCCGGCATTTGAGATTTGGAGCGGCTCCGTCTTTTGGTTCGCCCGGTGCACATACCGTGGCTAGCCAATACCGTATCTGTACCGGCATCGCCTCCAGGCGGCGCTGTCCATGGATGCATCATAGCAAATGCCCTGACAAAAATCAAGCGTTTTTTTCCCCTGTAATAAAACTGTAACATAACGGGAAGTCTCTGCCGGAGTCGGAAAACGATGCCTATGGGGCGGTTTTGATTCCTATCCTTCCTCAAAGCAGGAGAAGGCTGGATAGTAGCGGAAGGGCACGGGGGGGCCCAGGGCGGCGGTCCGGTTTTTCAAAATTTTCAGCTCCAGCTCCCGGGGGTCCTTCCGCTTCTCCTCGTCGATGTTGAAGCTCCGGCTCCCCGCGCCCCGGGCCTGGAGGCCCATCAGCACGTCGGCGCTGTAGTCGATGCCGCCGGATTCCTTGAACGCCGACATGGTAGCCTCCACATTGTAATTCTCCCGGTTGAAAGAGGAAATCGCCAGGATGGTGAGCTCCTGCTCCCGGCTGAGCTTTTTCAGGGCGCAGACCGTCCGGTCCAGGTTCTGCTTATCGGTGAAATGCACGTCCGCCGGGGCGATGATCTGAAGATAATCAACCAGCACCACCGGACGCTCCCCGGTCTCTGCGATATGGCGCACCGTTTCCCGACGGATATCCTCAAATCCGGTTTCATGGTCTCCCTCCCGGAACCAGACCGCTCCGGCATAGGAGGCATACCGCCGCTTCGCCTCTTCCAGGTGCCGCCGCTCCTCCCGGCTGTATTTCACATACCGCCTTCCGTCCAAAACGCCCCGGACCGTCTTGGCGAGCTGCTTTCTCCGGCTGCCGTCCGCAAGAAAGGTCTCCCGGGAGACGGACCGGGCCATCAACTCGAAGGCGGACATCTCCAGGGAAAAAATCAGTACATGCCTGCCTTGCTTCGCCAGCTGGTCCGCCAGCTGCATGCAGAACGCGGTTTTCCCCAAAGAGCTGACGGCCCCCAGGACATAAAGCCCTTCATAAAGTCCCCCGTCCAGGGCTTTGTCCAGGGAGGGAAAGCCCGTAAGCAGGGCGGGCCTCACAGCCCGGTCCTCTATGTAGCGTTCCAGGGCCTCCATCCGCCCGGCGGCGGAGAGGTCCCCATAAGGCGGAGGCCGGTGCTCTCTCCAGTCCTCCAGGCACTCCGCCAGATACCGCGCCGTTCCGTCCCGGTCCGCCGTCAGGCTCTCGTTCAGGTCCTTCCCCTCCGGGACCGGGGGACAGCGGTACAGCCAGGGGAACTCCTCCGTCAGGGCGGAGGCCCAGGCGTCCCCGGCGGCATCCTCGTCCGTCACGACCAGCACGGCCCCCGGCGTCTCCCGGGCCCGCAGCAGCGCCGCCGCCTTTTCCCGGTTTCCCGCCCCGTTCAGGGCGCAGGCCCGGAAGCCCAGCTCCTCCGCGCTGAGGGCGTCGAAGGCTCCCTCCGTTAAAAAGACCGGTTCGTCCCCCGCCAGCAGCTCCGGCTGGAACAACGGGGACGGGACGCCCTTCTCATTTAGATACCGCTTCTCCCCCACCGACCGCCGGACGGCCCGCCCCCCCTCGCAGGGAATGACTACGCAGTCCCGCTCCGGGTCATAGCGCAGGGAAAACCGGCGGGCCGTTTCGGCTGACAGGCCCCGGCGGGCGAAATAGCCCTCCCCGCCCGCCGGGGGGGCCTCCGCCGGACGCGGCGGGGCGGGCGGGCGCTTCGGCTCCCCGCGCCCGTACCGGCGGGCGGCCTCCGCCAGGGCCTCCCCTGGGGAGGACAGCCCCTCGTCGATGGCCAGCAGGTCGAACAGGTCGTAGTCCGCCCCGCAGGCGAAGCAGTGGACCTTATGCCGCTTGGCGTCGTAGCCCATGGAAGGGTTCCGGTCCAGGTGGGCCGGGTTCAGGCACCGGAAGCGCTTTCTCGGGTTGATTCCCTTGTCCTGGAGGTATTCCAGGATGCGTGGGCGAAACTCTTCAAAGCTGTCCGCCATAGGCTCACACCCTCCTTTTTCAAGCCGTATTTTATATGGAGCCGGAGGGCAGCGGGTTCTCCGGCCATAGGATATCCTAAGATATCAATAAGGGGCGGGCGGCGAGCCGGAGCCCTTCCGCCGCCGGGGCTGGGAGCGGGGCGGCGCACGGGGCCGGGTCGGTCCTGCACGGGTTGGGGTCGTTCTGGCACGGGACGGAGTCGGAGCGGGGCGGTTCCCGGCGGGATGTTTTCCACAGTTGGCGGGGTTTTGTGCATGGTTCCCCGGTTTTTTTGCGTTTGGGAGGGCGGAACGGCGGGCTTTGCCCTCGTTTGTGGAAAGACGGCCCGCCTTTTTCCACAGGAGGGCGGGCGTCGCCCCGGAGTTCCGACGTGAAGTCGTGCATCATTTCCCGGATTCCCGGTCCTCTTTCCCCCGTTTTTTCTTGGCCTCCAGCTGTTTCGCGGCCTTGGCCCTGTCCAGCTTCTGGCGGTAGTCCTGCATGGCGTCGTCGATGCCCACGGTGAGCTGGCCCGCCAGGAAGGTGTTGATGTTGTCGTAGTCGATCTCGATGTCCAGGGAGCCGCCGGAGATCTGGCGGATTTCCTCCATGGCCTTTTTGAAGGGCCGGAGGATGGCCTCGTCGTAGTTGCGGTTTTTGACCTCCTCCTTGGTGGGCAGGCCGATGTACTGAATCACGTCCTCCACCCGTACCCGGAAGCTGCCGTCCTCGTCCATGGGGGCCTTCCGGGCCCGGTAGTAGAGGTAGAAGGCCATGCGGTAGGCGTTTTCCCCCAGGCGCCCCATCCAGTCGGGGATGAGCTGGTAATACTGGGTCAGGAAGTGCCGGACGTTCTCGGCGAAGGCGATGCGGACCTCCCCGGTGTATTTTTTAATGGAGGCCTCCGTGGCCAGGTGGGTGGTGTAGAAGGATTCAAAGTATTTTTTAAAGGACTCCGCCGTCAGCTTCATCCCCGTGATGGACTGCACGTCCTTTTTCAGCTGCCGGTAGGCCGCGTCGCGGCTTTTCAGGCCCGCCCATTCCATGTATTCCGTGATGTTGAACACGGCGGTGTTGTTCCGCCAGTTCTGGGCGTTGCCGCGCATCAGGGTGTAGATCAGGAGCCGGTGGGCCGTCCAGGAGAGGTTGCGGGTGTATTCCTTCACAGTCTCGAAGATCAGCGTCATCTCATAGTCCTTGTTGCGGTAGCGGATGTTCTGATTCCCATAGGCGTCCGGCTGGTCGTAGGTGACGGTGATGCCGTTGGAGGCCGGGTGGAACTCCCGTCCCCGCTTCATGTTGGCCCACACGCCGCAGATGAAGTAGGTGGCGGGGCTGTTGCCCAGGATGTCGTATTCCGTGGCCCGGGCGGTCAGGTTTGCCTGGAAGATTTCCAGCAGGGCGGCGGCGAAGGCGGCGGTTTCCTCGTCGGGGTCCGCGGCGGCCCGGGCCAGGTCCTCGGCGGTGTCCAGGGTATGGGTTTTCAGGAATTCGTCCATGATGGGGTAGATTTCCTGGAAGTCGAACTCCGCCAGACGGCGCTTAAAGGTCCGGGGCTTGTCCTCGGCCAGGGGCTTCAGGCGGCGGTAGGTCTGGAGCATCTCCTGAAACTGGCCGCTCTCCAGGAAGCGGGCGCCGGCCGCCTCGGCGGGCTTGGGAAGGGTCTGGTCCATGGGGGCCTCCTTTCGTCGGGACATGATAAATCAGGATGAAGTATAGCATAAAACTGGGAAAAAGGGAAGGTTTTTTTCCGGGGGCCCGCTCCGTGAAAAGCAGAAAAGGCGGACGGGCACGTTTCGCGGCCCGTCCGCCTTTTGTCATGTCCTCGTCCCGCTGATGATTTTTCGGATCTGCCGGACGCTCAGGCGGTACTGCGCCGCCAGCTGCCGGTAGTTTCCCCCGTCGAAGCGGGCCCGGATGGCCCGGTCCCGGGGCCCCCGCTCCAGGCTTTCCCGCTTCGGGATGTACAGGTCCTGTCCCCCGCACAGGGTAATGAGCTTCAAAAACGCCTTCATTCCCAGCGCTTCCGCCACCTCCCGGAACTCCTCCGGCACGTCCTCCATAGTGACGGGGCCGTTCCATGCCGCGTTGGTCATATCGTGTCTCCTTTCCATGCAAAAAACTCACGTGAGTTTTGTCCATCGGACCCACGCCCCCGCCGTCAGCTTATAGCCGCGCGGCGCCGCGCAGAGGGCGTTTTCAGGCTCATTACCGTGCTCTTGGCGCGGCCCCGGATGGGTGGGAGCCTCCTTTCCTGCGCCTCCCGTCCGGGAAGCGGTTCTACAGGATGGGCGCACGGGGAAGAAGGTTGCACGGGGCGGTGCGCCAGGAAACGAAAAAGTTTTACCGGGGCTTGTAAAGGCGGTGGTTTTGTGGTATCCTGAAAAAACGACAGGATACGGCAAGGAGTAGATATGGAAGCCTTTGATATGGAATTTTGGAGAGCGGCGGGACAGACCTTCCTCATGGCCACGGTCCCGGTGATCGAGCTGCGGGGGGCTCTGCCCTTCGGCATGGCCCTGGGGCTGCCGGTGTGGGCGGCGTATCTGGCGGCGGTGCTGGGGAACCTGTTCCCGGTGCCCTTTATCCTGCTGCTGCTGCGGCGGACGTTCGCTTGGCTGCGGCGCTTCCCCCGGCTGGGGAAGTGGGTGGCCGCCCTGGAGCGCCGGGCCCACCTGAAGGGGCGGACCGTGCGGAAATACAGGCTGGCGGGGCTGGTGCTGCTGGTGGCGGTGCCCCTGCCGGGGACCGGGGCCTGGACCGGGGCGCTGGTTGCCGACGTGCTGGATATTCGGATGAGGACCGCCTTGCCCGCCATTGCCCTGGGGGTGCTGATCGCCGGGGCGGCGGTGGCCGCCGTCTCCTGCGGCGTGCTCGGCGCGGCAGCCATATGAGGCGGACAAAACTCACGTGAGGCCGGACCCGGAAAGGGCCTGAAAGCAAAGAAAAAAGCGCCCCGCCCAAGGGAGGATTCCCAAGGGCGGGGCGCTCTTAATCAACTGGGGTTTTTTACGGTTTGAGGTCCCCTGCGGGGCAGAGGGGGCGGTATTCGCCGTCCAGCAGGAACAGCCGGCCGCTTCCGCCCAGGGTTCCGGAGAGGCTCTCCAGGACCTCCAGGGAACGGAAACGGGTCCCCTCGTACCTGGCCAGGAGGAGCCTTGCCCCGGTCGGGGCGTTGACGGCCTGATAGCCGCCCCCCGGGGTAGTCTGGATAGCAGCCCCCTGGCGTTCGGTCAGGGTGAAGTCGCTGAAGCCGGTGAGGACGAAGGAGGCGTACCATTGGCCGCCCCTCTCGAAGACGGTGTGAAGCACCTCCTCACAGCCGCCGTCCGCCCGGTAGTGCAGAATGGCCAGGAAGTCCGGGTTGACGCCCGTCGGAACGGGGAGGGTCACCTTGACGGGAACCGCCAGGTCGTGAGGAGTCACCGTGTTGAGAAGGGTCATGGAGAAGTTCACCGCCAGGGCGGAGTCATAGACGGCGTCCAGAACATGGTCCGCCTGGGGCTTCCCGATGCTCAGGATTGGACTGCCCGCTCCGCTCGGGTCGTTCAGCGCCGCCCCCACGATGGAGACCTTGGCCGCGTCGAAGACGCTTTGGAGCTCCGGGGCTACCTCAGGCGTTGCCGGGCCGCCCAGGTGGGCCTCCAGCTTCGAGAGGGCTTCCGCCGCGCCGGTCGGCGCGCCCGGGATGTCCGCCGCCAGGGCGCTTTTCAGCTCCGCCGGGTCCAGGGCCTGGACGGCGCCCCGGAGCTCGTCCGCCGGGAGGCCGGCCTTCAGGATGGCGTCCAGGGCTTCCAGGGTGTCCTGATGATAGCCTTGGGACCAGCCGGACCACTCCCCGCAGCGGCGGGCCTCAATGTTGGCGCTGACGGGGCGGACCCGGAAATAGTACCAGCCCGCGCCGAAAGAGCTGAGAATCTGCTCCTCAAAGAAGTCGTTCCTCTTGCCGCTGCGGAGGCGGGCCGTGCTGCCCGCGCCGCAGATCTCGTCCGGGCTTGCCGCCTCCGTCTTGGACCAGCCGTATTCCACCAGGTAGCCGTCCACATCGGGGTCCGTATCCTGCCGGTCGTCCCAGACGGCAATGGGCCACTCCCAATGTCCGGCGGCGGGGGTCTCCAGGGCCGTGTTCGGGCCGGGCTCCACGTAGGCGTACACGCCGGAGGAAACCTCCGCGCTGTCGCTGTACGCTGTGCCGTCCCCCAGGTTCTGGACAGTGAAGAAATAGTTCCCGGAGGGCAGGTCCTGGCTGGCGAGGGCATGGTACTTGAAATAGGAGGCCTCGAAGGGACCGGATTCCCCGGCGCCGTGCTCCAGCTGGGCGCTCCAGATGGGGGAGGGATCGTTTTCCTGGTAGAAGGAGAGATAGCAGAAGCCCTGGTAGGGCCGCGCAGTCTCCCACCGGACGAGGCCGGGATGGTCCTTGTCCCATTGGAGATTGACGGGATTCCCCAAGGGGACGGAGCCGGCGGCAAAGGCCGGCGTGGCTAGGGCCAGAAGGGCTAGGAGCAGCGCCGGGAGAAGTTTACATTTCATAGGGATGTCCTCCTGTATGTTTGATTTGCACAATTTATCAAACCTATCATAGCGGAAGCCCCTGATTCTGTCAAGGCCCTTCTCCTTCCGGCCCTCCGGGTTCCGGCGCCCGGACAGTGTACAAGCGGCTGAATGACGGCCCTGGAGCTGAGCGGGCTGCCGCCCGCCCCGGCGGAAAAACAGCGGAAAGCCGACTTGATTTCGTGCGGGATTCCGGGAAGCGTCTTCCCAAAGTCCGAGCCGGAACCGTGAGAAAAGCGGACGGGAAACAGGCTGAGACGGCGGAAGTCCGACGTGGATTCGTGCGGAATTTGGAGAAGGATTTCAGGGAAAACCGACTTGAATTCGTGCGGAAAGCCAAGGGGAAAAAGGCCCCCGCCCCGCCGCCGAAGGACGAAAAACGGAGGACGGCCAAAGGAGCGGACAAGCCTCACATGAGTTTTTGGCGGGCCGGGAGAACGCCGGGAAAGTGCCGGTTACGGCTTCCCGGACACAAAATCTGCGGGAGATGGACCAAAACCGGCTACAAGATGTTGCGGTTCGGTCCCCCAAAAGTAATGAATTGGTTCCGCCGGAGCCGAGGCCCAAGGCTCCCCAAAGAGCGGCCCGCACGAAACGAAGTCGGAGCTTCCAAGGAAGCTGCACGAAAGGAAGTCGGAACCAGGCGGGCCGGAGGAATCCGCCCCGCACGAAACCAAATCGGAATCCCGGATTGAACCGAAGAGAACGGCGCACGAAAGCAAGTCGGAACCGGCGCACGAAATGAAGTCGGATTTTGTTGAACTGCCCCGGGGGCCGGGGACGGGGAGGAGCGGTTCAACCGGCTTCTGCTGGAGGGCCGGCGGCGGACGGGGGCTGCTGAAGATGAGGCTCAAGACCTTCCGCCCCGTGAAGTGCTTCTGCTTTACAGCGGTCAGCCGCCGGAAACCGTTCCCGCCATGCTCAAGCGCCGGCGGGATTCGGGGGATCCAGTGCGGCTCATCCTCTCCGGGAGCGGCATCAGACGTGTTCCTCACCGGACCATGACGGAGACGCTGCGGGAGGGTGACAAGGATATGGGCTTGACAGTTGCCCGGCGGGCATGGTGAAGGACGCACCGGCCTTGATGGAGGCGGCGCTGGGGGAAATGTTGATGCGGGTGAAGCTGGAACAGCCGTCAAACGCCCATTTCCCAATGGAAGTGACCGTGTCGGGGAGGGTCGCGGAGGACAGGCGGACGACGTGCTCTACACCTGGGCCGGGCCGGAAATCGCCGTGCCGGAGACCCGCTCCCTGCTCCAGCCGCCCCTGAGCATCGTACCGCTCCAGCGGGGCTGCGACATCGGCACGCCGAGAAACCTGGCGAAATCGGTGACGGTGGAGTAACCGGAAGTGAGAAGGGCGCGGACTCTTGCCCCGCGCCCTTTCATGTTTCCGGCTCCGCATCAATGACAGCCGCGCTTTGGCAGCACTGCCAGTCCAGCCGCTGGCCGCAGCGGTCGCGGAACGCGGTATGCTCCCGTTCCATGATGCTTCCGCATTTGGGACAGACAGAGTATGCCGGCGCCAGATGGCAGTGCGGAAAGATATGAATTTCAGTAAACGGTTTGAGGAAACGGTCCGCGTGTCCCTGGAAAATTGCGGGTAAAAGCGGCGGCAGGGCGCGTTACATCATGCTGCCGCTTCCCCCGGCTTTGCGCTTGAGCGGACCGGGTTTCTATAAAAACAACGCAGCCGTTAAGGGGTGGGAAAATACCCTCCCTTAACGGCTGCGTTTCCGCTTAACGAATGTCACTGAGCGAAAGCAGGGCCGCTTCCGCCCGGTTTATTCCAAAATATAGACCATGCAGTCCCGCCGCCCAAAATTGATGCATTCCTGGTAGGTGTCGAAGTAGAGGTCGATGCGGTTCCCCCGGACTCCGGTATCCTCCGCCACGGCGTGGCCGTATACGACGCCGCCGTTGGCGACAATATACAGTTTGGTTCCCAGGGGAATTACCCGGCGGTCCACCGCCACCACGCCCTCCCGGACGGCTGTGCCGCTGGCGGTACGGGTGCCTACTCCGCCATGCCCGGCGGTGTAGGCGGTGGCGGTCATGGAAATGGCCTTGGAGAAACGCAGCGTCTCGCCGTTGGAGAGGGTCAGAGTGCCGCTCTCACCGGAGGACTCCGCATCCCGGCTGACGGATACGCTGGCCGCCTGGGCCGGCCTGGCAGCCGCAGGCTTGACGGCGGTGCCGTATTCAATGATTTCGTCCACCGGCTCGCTGTCCAGCTCCTCCACCAGCTGGCGGCTGAGCTCCGCCCCGTTGGACCAGACGACCTCGTATACGCCGCCCTTCTCTCCGATGGAGCCCACCTGTACCACGTCCTCCTCGCCTTTTGCCATGGCGGGATTTGCCCGGCGTATGGTCTGGTAGGGCGTTTCCACCGCGTCGCGCTCCCAGTAGACCAGGTCAGAGGCGACGGTAATTTCAATGGAGCCACGGGAAATTTGAATCAGCACGCCCTCAATGGGGCTGGGCTGGATGCCAAGTCGGCGGAGTGTAACGGTAATGGGTTCCAGCTTGGAGTCGTCCGTAAAGGTCTGGCCCTCATGGTGAATGGTCAGCTCCTGGCGGGCGGCGGTGGCCAAGTCCCGGCTTCGCCCGTTCTGGAGGATGGTTAGGGGATAGCCTGCGAGGTCCGGAGCCGGGCCGGAGCCGTCGATCAGGAGGGGATCGTCTTCCAGGCGGGTGACAATGTAGGTTATGCCGCTCCAGGGAAATGTCTCCGCAGCAAAGGCCTGGGGCAGGACCGGGCAGACCAGCGCGGCCGCCAGAACCAGGGCGGCCGCCCGCCGGAGAAGGGAGGAAGGGAGAGAAGCGCACACAGGGATCGCCTCGCTTTCCGTCCGGCCTCCCCGGGGGAAAGCCGGAAACAAATTGTTACTTTTGAGAAATGCTTACAAAACAGGTTTTAGTATATAGGAAATCCCCACAATTGTCAAGTTTATTCCTTCAGACCGGAAACCAGCTCCCACTTTTTAAAAATTTTTTTGAAAAAGAAGTGGCATGAGCGAGGAAAAAGCAGGCGTCAAGAAACGATTTGGAAACAAAACAGAAACATTTGTAAGAATGAAGGCGAACGCGGCAGGCCCCCTGGCGCAGTGCGCCAGGGGGCCTGCAACAGGATGCTTTTTTGGCAGTAAGGCTTTACCAAGAGCGGCCCGGCATTAGCTCCTCCGCGTCAAAGGAATAGGGCGGGATGACAGGCGCGCCGTACTTGTCCCAGGCAATGAGCTTGCAACGAGGCAGCTTGCTGCCGGGAAATTTTGCTTCTATTCCGCCGCTTTGGGAGGATGTTTTTGACGCGAGGCCCAGCAGCTGGCCGCTGTCCCGGTCGTACAACGCAAGAGCCAGGGCGGCCGCTTTATTTTCCTGGTAAAAGGACGGGTTGATTAAAACGCGGACGGTATTTCCCTCCGAGGGAAGATAGGCGTTGAGGTAACTTTTTTCGTCCAGCTGTTTAAGCCATATGGCGTAAAGATTCAGAACCCCGGGCTTCTCAAAAACAATGGGGCGCGCATAACCGTAAGCGATTTCCGTGCTGCCCGGTTCTGTAGACCAGCCGCCAAAGGACCAGCCCTGGGGCTCCCGGAACAGGTATGGCATATATATGGGCGGCATGATGTCAGAATTCCCGCCGCCTTCCTGGACCAGGGCGGATCCGCCTGCGGCGGAGGGGAAGGAGCCCAAGTGATAAACGACAAGATGGGAAGCGGTGGGGCTGTACTGGTGGCCATAGAGCGGTCCCTTGGGGGCGCTGTCGCCCGGCGCGTACCACGCGCCGGAGAGGAAGGAGTTTGCGTCCGCTTCGGGCTGAAGACGGGTGGACCAGCCCAGCAGGGCTGAACCGTTGGTATAACGGATGTCTCCGGCAGTGGGAAGGGGGCGTCCGGGCGTTTGGATAGAATACCGCTGCTGCTTTACAGCGCCATCCCGGGGAGAGGGATTGACAAAGGTTCCGGACAGGGCGTTCAGGGTGGAGCCGGACGGCGCCCAGTAAGCGTACAGCGTGGTATTGGTGACCCGGTAACGGGCGTTTATGGGAATCAGATTTGAGGGGGAGGCGGGACTTGGGAACCTGTTTGTGGTCCAGCCTACTTGGATTTTATTGGACTGGGTACACAGGTAGTCCGCCAGGTCCACAGTCTGGTATGGGCGCTGGGCGGAGATGGAGGCGGCGCTTGTGGCGCCATTGGGCTGGGTTCCGCCGTTGGGGTTCAGATACAGCGTGTAAAAGGACCTCCGGGCCGCGGCGTCTGCTGGAGCCGGGGAGGGGACCGGAGCCGCGGCCGCCGGGAGGGCGGACAGCACAAGGAGGAGCAGAGCCAGATTCAGACAGGCGAGCCGTTTTTTTAAAAGGCGCATAAGACATTCTCTCCTTTTTATAAGTTTTCCTCCGTCCGGCTGGGGCCGCCGGAGGAGTTCAGAAGACCCAAAGCCAGCCAGAGGTATGGTGTGGAAATGGGAGAACTGACGCCAAAAAACGCTTGAATGCAGTAAGCCAGCGCCGCGCCGCCGCACAGGGCGGCGGTACGGTTCGCGGGGGCCTCCCGGACCCACCGGCGGGCCAGGAGAATCAGGGCGGCCAGATAACAGCCCAGGGCAGGGGCGCCCTGGTTGATCAGCACGCCAAGGTATTCATTGTGGGCGGAGTCCACGGCGGCGCGGATGGTCTGCCCCAGCTCCGGGTCCCAGCGGGTAAAGGCCGCGTCCGTCCGCAGGCCCAGGGTGTCGGGGCCGCCCCCCAGCAGGGGCCGCTCTGAAAACAGGGGCCAGACGCTCCGCCAGATGTACAGCCGCCCGGAGCCGAAGGCATCGTCCCACCGGCCGTGGAGCAGCTCGGAGGCTTCATGGAAAAAGCCCCCCATGCGTCCGCCCCAGAAATAGACGATGGGGAAGGCGGCCAGGAACAGGCACAGGACCCAGATGACCAGGATTTTTCGCCGCCGCTTATCCGCCGCCAGTACGGGCAGGGAAAAAGCCGCGCCGCCGCAGACGCCCAGAACGCCCCCTGCCACAAAGGAGCGCAGCAGCGTCCCCAGGGACAGGGCCAGGGGGACCAGCAGCCAGAAGCGCCGCTTCTCCCGGAGCTTGACCAGGGCGGTCCAGAACACGGGGATGGCTATGGACAGAACGGCGGCGTGGATGTCGGCGTTGCCCAGAGTTCCCAGAAATTCTCCGGAGTATAAACGGTTTCCGTCGTAATACGTCATCCCCTGAGGATAAAGGCGGAAGGGGTTGCACCCCTGAAACTGGCAAATGGCAAGGAGACAGTTGAGGCTGACGGCGGAGGCGAAAATCCACAGGTGCCGCTTTCTGGCCCGGCCATACCGGGAGAGGAGGAGGAACCCGCCGCAGTACAGCGTCAGCGTAATCAGCCCCTCCCGCCGGGGACTTCCCCAGAAGGCGGTGTTCCGGTTCGGGGAAACGAGCGTTGAGAGAAGGGAAAAAAGCCAATAGCCCAGGACGCAAAGCTCCGGGGCCCGCCAGGGACGGCGGGGCGGGGCCGCGCCCACCAAGGCCAGCTCGCCCCGCAGCAGCAGCGCCGCCGCCAGGCTTCCCCCGCCGGCCAGGAGGTATGCCAGGAACTTCCATTCCGTCAGGTTCGCGTAGCCCTCGAAGCCGAAAAACAGCAGATAGGGGCCCAGCATCAGGCATAAGAACGCATCCGCCAGAACCTCCATAGGGGACGGGGAAGCCGGATTGCCCCCGGCGCCGCGGGGATGTGGTTTCATGTCGTTTCCCTCCCGGTTTGGCCTTAGAGCCTGTTTAAAATCTCCGTGCATACCGCCTGAGCGGGTCTTTTTCCGCCACTCTGCGTTAAATTTTCTTGCCGGGCGACAGCCCGCCTTCAAAAATTTGCCTTGATTGGCAAAA
>ERZ779631.518-NODE-518-length-13534-cov-7.514652_pt1 | contig 13534 bp, 13 predicted proteins | sample MGYA00514193_ERZ779631 | MGnify/ENA primary metagenome ERZ779631 (study PRJEB29562, sample SAMEA4376710) | mouse gut metagenome | isolation source: Cecum | study: EMG produced TPA metagenomics assembly of the A DSS colitis mouse model was used to assess the...
GGAGCCGGGAGAAGGCGGAGGAGGCCCGGCTGAGCATCAAGAAGAAGCTCAGCGGCAGCGTGGACATCGCCAACCGGGTGCAGAAGTTCGTGGACTGCCGGACGAAGGACGTGGAGCGCCGGGAGATCTACATCGTGGAGGGCGACTCGGCCCTCGGCAGCGTGAAGCTGGCCCGGGACTCGGAGTACCAGGGCATCATGCCCATCCGGGGGAAGATTCTCAACTGCCTGAAGGCGGACTACGCCCGGATCTTCAAGAGCGAGATCATCACGGACCTCATCAAGGTCCTGGGCTGCGGCGTGGAGGTCACGAACAGGCACGCCAAGGACGTGTCCTCCTTCGACCTGGGGAATCTCCGGTGGAGCAAGGTGGTGATCTGCACCGACGGCGACGTGGACGGCTTCCAGATTCGGACCCTGGTGCTGACCATGCTCTACCGCCTGACCCCGACGCTGATCCGGGAGGGGTATGTCTATATCGCGGAAACCCCGCTGTTTGAAATCAACTGTGGGGAGAAGACCTGGTTCGCCTACTCAGACAAGGAGAAGAACGACATCGTCCGGGAGCTGGAGGGGAAGAAATACAAGATCGACCGCTCCAAGGGCCTGGGCGAGAACGACCCGGACATGATGTGGCTGACGACGATGAACCCGGAGACCCGGCGCTTGATCCGGGTGATGCCGGAGGATGTGGAGCGGACGGCGGCGGTGTTTGACCTCCTCCTGGGGGACAACCTCCAGGGGCGGAAGGACCATATCGCGGAGAATGGGTACAAGTATCTGGAGATGGCGGACATCTCGTGAACGATTGGGCACAGAGGAAGCCCCTCCGATTGCGGGGGTATGATTACGGCAGGACGGGGTATTATTTTGTGACGGTTTGCACGGCTGTGCGGGGAGAAAACATCCTCGCGGAAATTTTTCCCGGGGATGCACCTGTAGGGGCGATTATTAATCGCCCGATTATTAATCGCCCGATTGTTAATCGCCTGATTGTTAATCCCCCGTTTATCAATCCCCCTCCCCCAAAGGTTGCCCTGACCCCTGTGGGGAAAATTACGGAACAAGCCATTTCCGAAATCCCCTCCCATTATCCAAATATAAAGGTAGACACATATGTCGTTATGCCGGACCATGTTCACATGATTTTGGAAATCCACGCAACGGGGGACGGGCGGCTGATAGCCGCCCCTACGGGGATGGATTTATCGAAGGTCATACAGCAATTTAAACGAGTGGTTTCAAAAACTGCCGGTTTTTCCATCTGGCAGCGCAGCTATTACGACCACATCGTCCGCAATCGAGAAGACCTGGAAAACATCCGCCAATACATCCAGACCAACCCTCAGAAATGGATATTGAGCAAGGAATAACCACCACGCCAAAGAAGAAACCGCCCAATCCCTCACGTCTACAGGAGGCCCCGAAATGAAACAAGCCCTCTACGCTCTGGCGGTGTCCATCCTGGCCTCCGCCCTGGCTCTGTGCTGGGCCGTCAAAACCGCTTCCCCCGCTTCTCCCGCCTCCCCCGCCGCGCCGGAGGACCCGCGGGCGGAGATTTGCGCCCAGGTCCGGGACATGGCGCTGGCCCGGGAGGTCATCCCCGCGGACTATCTCCGCTTTCTGGACCAGGACCTGGCCGCCCAGGCGGAGGAATACAACGCCGAGACCGCCAGCCTGAAAAGCCAGTACACCGTCTACGCCAAGGAACAGATTCACAGCATGTTCCAGTATTACCGGGAAAACGAGCCGGAGCGGCTGAACTACTTCGCCAGCGAGGAGCTGATCTGCGAGGTGGCGGCGCATCTGGCCCGCTGCGCCCTCTACCGGAACGCCCAGCAGCTCTTTTACGAGGACCCCGCCATGGCCTACGCCCTCTCCGGCGAGGAGGGGGGCTCCGGCGAACTGTGGGCCGCCGCCCTCCACCAGGGTTTCCAGGCGGGGGGAAACCTCGTGATGGAAGTCGAGGCCTATCTGGATCAGGTGGACGCGTTTGTGGACGCCCTGGACGGGGCCGCGCAGTAAGGGGCCCCGCGTTTCCCCCAGACTGAATCTTCAAGTAAGGAACAAACCATCATGCCAAAGAAGAAAACACCCGACGCCGGAAAGCCCAAGTCCGGCAACCCCAACGTCCTGGGCCTCCACGCCGCGGTTGTCGAACAGCCCATCACCGACACCCTGGAGACCAACTACATGCCCTACGCGATGTCCGTCATCGTCTCCCGGGCCATCCCGGAGATCGACGGCTTCAAGCCCTCCCACCGGAAGCTCCTCTATACCATGTACAAGATGGGCCTGCTGACGGGGGCGCGGACCAAGTCCGCCAACATCGTGGGCCAGACCATGCGGCTGAACCCCCACGGCGACGCCGCCATCTACGACACCATGGTCCGTCTCTCCCGGGGTTACGGGGCTCTGCTCACCCCCTTCGTGGACTCCAAGGGCAACTTCGGCAAGCACTATTCACGGGACATGTCCTGCGCCGCCCCCCGGTACACGGAGGCCAAGCTGACCCCCATCTGCCAGGAGCTGTTCCGGGACATCGACAGCGACACGGTGGACTTCGTGGACAACTACGACAACACCATGAAGGAGCCCGCCCTGCTGCCCACCACCTTCCCCAACATCCTGGTCTCCGCCAACATGGGCATCGCCGTGGGCATGGCCTCCCAGTTCTGCGGCTTCAACCTGAAAGAGGTCTGCGACACCGCGGCGGCATACCTCAAGAATCCCGACTGCGACCTGCTGGAGACCCTGCCGGCCCCGGACTTCCCCACGGGGGGAGAGCTCATCTGTGACCGGGACGCCCTGCGGGACATCTACGCCACCGGACGGGGCGGCGTGAAGGTCCGGGCAAAGTGGCGCTATGTGAAAGAGGAAAACCTCATCGAAATCACGGAGATTCCCTACTCCACCTCCACCGAGGCCATTCTGGACAAGGTGGCGGAGCTCATCAAGGCGGGGAAGGCCAGGGAGATCGCCGACATGCGGGACGAGACGGACCTCTCCGGCCTGAAGCTCACCATCGACCTGAAGCGGGGGGCGGACCCGGACAAGCTCATGGCCCGCCTCTTCAAACAGACCCCCCTGGAGGACGCGTTTTCCTGCAACTTCAACGTGCTCATCGGCGGACAGCCCCGGGTGCTGGGGGTCCGGCAGATTCTGGAGGAGTGGACCGCCTGGAGGACGGAGTCCGTCCGGCGGCGGGTGTTCTTTGTCCTGGGGAAGCGGAGGGAAAAGCTCCACCTCCTCAAGGGCCTCAAGCGCATCCTGCTGGACATTGACAAGGCCATCCGCATCATCCGGGAGACGGAGGAGGAGTCCGAGGTCATCCCCAACCTGATGATTGGCTTTGGCATCGACCAGGTGCAGGCGGAGTACGTGGCGGAGATCAAGCTCCGGAACATCAACAAGGAGTACATCCTGAAGCGGGTGAAGGAGACCGAGGCCCTCCAGGATGAGATCGACGACCTGGAGGACATCCTCCAGGACCCCCGGCGGGTGAAGAAGATCATCCTGGAGGAGCTCCGCGAAGCGGCGAAGAAGTACGGCGAGCCCCGCCGCACCGCCATCGTCTACGCCCACGAGCTCCCCGACGCGGAGGAGGACGAGGGGCCGGAGGAATACCCCGTCCACGTCTTCCTCTCCCGGGAGGGGTATTTCAAGAAGATCACCCCCCAGAGCCTCCGAATGAGCGGAGCCCAGAAGTACAAGGAGGGGGACGGCCTCCGGCAGAGCTTCGAGACCACCAGCCGCGCCGAGGTCATGTTCTTCACCGACAAGTGCCAGGTCTACAAGACCCGCCTGGGCGAGTTCGAGGACGCCAAGGCCAGCGTTCTGGGGGACTACCTCCCGGCGAAGCTGGGGATGGACGCCGGGGAGAGCGTCATCTTCATGGTCCTGCCCGGGGACTACTCCGGGGGCCTCCTCTTCTTCTTCGAAAACGGCAAGGCGGCGAGGGTGGAGATCAAGGCCTATCAGACCACCTCCAACCGGCGGAAGCTCACCGGGGCGTACTCCGACAAGTCGCCCCTCAAGGCCATCCTCCGGGTGGACGCGGAGATGGAGCTGGCGGCTTGTTCCACGGAACCCCGGTGCCTGATCTTCCACACCGCCCTGCTGGCCCCCAAGACCACCCGCTCCACCCAGGGCGTGGCGGTGATGACCCTGAAGCCCAAGTACCAATTGGACTCCGTCCGCCCCCTGGAGGAGACGGCCATCGTGAACAAGAGCCGCTACCGGGTCCGGGCGGTGCCGGCGGCGGGGGCCCTGCTGCGGCAGGAGGACACGGAGGAAACGCAAATCACATTGGAGGAATGAGATATGGCGAATTTTGAAACCGTCAAGAAGAACCTGGAGGCCCGGGGCTACACCGTCCGGGTCTTCCCCACCGGCAGAGATGCGGCGGATTACCTGGACGCCGCCATCGACGGAATGTCCGTGGGCTTCGGCGGGTCCATGACCCTGGACGCCCTGGGGCTCTATGACCGCCTGAGGAGCCACAACAAAGCGGTCTGGCACTGGAAGTGGGAGGACCCCGCCGCCGCCCGGCGGGAGGCCATGGACACGGATGTGTACCTCGCCTCCGTCAACGGTCTGGCGGAGACCGGGGAGCTGGTCAACATCGACGGCGCGGGGAACCGGGTGGCCTCCACCCTCTTCGGCCACAAGAAGGTGTACTTCGTCGTGGGCCGGAACAAGCTGGCCCCCTCGTACGACGAGGCGGTCTGGCGGGCCCGGAACATCGCCTCTCCCCGGAACGCCAGGCGGCTGGGGAGGAAGACCCCCTGCGCCGTGAAGGGCGACCGCTGCTATGACTGCAGGAGCCCGGAGCGCATCTGCCGGGGGCTCGTGACCCTCTGGGCCCCCATGACGGGCATGGAGGCCGAGGTGCTGCTGATTGATGAAGACCTGGGCATGTAAGATGGATCCCCTGTAGGGGCGGCAATCTGCCGCCCGTCTCCGGGGAAACCGGAGCCCTTGGGGAGGCGGGCGGATGATATCCGCCCCTACAGGATCACATCTCCCCATCGGACACGCCCCCTTGTGTGGAATCACGGCTGAAAAGAGAGGAGGCCCGCCATGCTGAGGAAACTGCTGGTCACGGCCCTGGCGCTGTGTCTTCTGACGGGGTGCTCGGCCCTGCTGGAGCGGACCTACTCCACCGCGGAGCCCCACAGCAGCAAGTTCTGGGAGAGCGAGGCCGCCGGCACCCTCCGGGCGGAGAACCACCAGGACGTGGTGAACGACCTCCTCCTGCTGGTGGGCCGGCACCAGGAGACGGCCGCCCTGCGGCTGTACGAGTTCGAGAGCGACCTGGAGGTGGCGGACACCCTGGAGCGGGCGGCGGCGGAGGTCCAGCAGGAGACCCCCATGGGGGCCTACGCCGTGGAGTACATCACCACCTCCAGCCACGCCCAGCGGGGCTATTACGAGGTGGCGGTGCGCATCGGCTACCGCCGGACGCTGGAGCAGCTCCAGGCGGTGGTGAACGCCACCAGCCCGGAGGCGCTGTACAGCCTGCTGGCGGGGGCCCTGGACGAGGAGAGGACGGAGCTGGCAGTCCGCATGGGCTACTGGGGCCCGGACGGCGGGACCCGGGTGGAAGAGGCCATGGCGCAGCTCCGGGAGGAGCGGGAGCTGACGGAGACAATTCCCTGGGTGGTGAATTACTATCCCGCCCGGGAGAACCCGGGGCTGGTGGAGTTCCTTCTGGACCCGCCGGAGCCGGAGGAGCTCCCGCCGGAGGAGGGCGGTGAGGCCCCTGAAGGAGAAGGAGAAGAGGGGGCGGCCCCTTCCGAGGAGGGCGGAGAGGAGCCCTCCGGAGAAGGGGAGTCTCCGGAGCCCGGCGGCGCGCCGGAGGAGGAAGCGCCCCCGTCCGGCGAGACGGAGCCCGCCGGAGGGCCGGAGAAGCCGGAAGAGGACGCCCCCGCCGCCCCCTCGGAGCCCGAGGAGGGCGGGGAAGCGCCCTAGAGGAAATTTTTTCAGAGAGGGGCTTGACAAGGGGGAAAAGCTCTGCTAGAATACTCCTTGTTCTTACGGGCATAGCGCAGCCCTTGGCGGCTTTACCGCCTAGGGATGCGGCATACCCCTTGCGGGCATAGCTCATCTGGTAGAGCGCCACCTTGCCAAGGTGGAGGTAGCGAGTTCGAGCCTCGTTGCCCGCTCCAGCTCAGGAATTCCCACCACCGTTCCGTTTCCGGCTCCGCCGAAAACTGCACTATGGTGGGAATTCCTTCGCTTCCCCACCGGAACCGCTCCGCTTACGTTCCGGCGGGGGCCCCCCCAAAGGATTCCTACCACCGCTTCGCTTTCAGCCGTGAACCACGTTGTTGGGTTCACGGCTGATTTTTTACGAGGGACGAAAAACGAGGGGGCGGGGGTCTTGGTCAGTGCCGGGTCAGCGGCAGCGAGGAGGGCCGGACAGGCCTTGCATCGACCTCCAAAACCCCCGCTCGCACCACGCCGCGGGCAGAGACATGCGTAACAAACAGTCAGCACGTCCTGCGCGCCCCTCGTTTTCTCTCTTCCACCGTGCACGGCGCATTCTCTCTTTTCGCAAAAGAGAGAATGGGGGGTGCATTGGACCAGCTGGCATCTAGCTGCAATCTTCCCCGCCCGAAGGGCCGAAAAAATCCCCCTTGCGCTTTTCTCAAAATCTGCTATACTATACATGTAAAACTATCTCTGAGGTGATCCTATGATCGGCGGCATTACGGGAATCGGAACATCCGGCATGAGCTCCGTGGGGAGCTGGTACCAGTCCCGCTTGGCGGAAAACACCCGGACCGCCCGGGGGAGCGCCCGGCAGGGCCAGCTCTTGACGGTCCGCAGAAGCTCCTCCCCGGAGACGCCGGTGGAGCCTGTGCGGCCCGTGCGGCCCGTCCTGCGGGACGAGGCCTCCCTCCCGGAGCTGACGGCCCGGCTGGAGAACGATCCGGCGGCCATGGCCGGGCGGATGCGGACCCGATATGGAAGCGTCAACGAGGAGGGCCTGTTCATCCCCGACGACGGGGAGAACTCCCCGGTGCTGGGCTCCAGGAAGAACGCCCTGGAGGGCCGGCTGTTCCGGGCGGAGGACGCCCTGGACCGGAACGACCTGGAGGGCGCGGAGGACGTTTTGAACAACGGAGCGCCGGGGGCGGACGGCATCAAGCTCCCCGGCCAGGAGGAGGAAGAAGAGGTCATTCCCGGCCTCCCCGGCCAGGAGGAGGACGGCCCGGACGTGGAGGCGTCGGGGGCGGAGAGCGCCCGGGAGGCCAGGGAGGACGGCGAGTGCGAGACCTGTGAGAAGCGGAAGTACCAGGACGGGTCCGACGACATGGGCGTCTCCTTCAAGACCCCCACCAACATCAAGCCGGAACAGGCGGCCTCCGCCGTCCGGGGCCACGAGATGGAGCACGTGGTCCGGGAGCAGGCCAAGGCCAGACGGGAGGGCCGGGAGGTGGTCAGCCAGAGCGTGACCATGCACACCGGCATCTGCCCGGAGTGCGGCAAGGCCTTTGTCTCCGGCGGCACCACCCACACCGTCACCCGGGCGGCGGCGGAGAACGACTACGCCCGGCAGGCGGACGAGGAGCGGAAGCCCACCCAGCCGGAGAAAATACTGCTGAAATGAATCGCGGAAAAACGGGGCCGGAAGGCCCTGTTTTCATAACCGGAAGGAGGAGGGAACATGAAAGACCACAGCCCCTGGCTGGACTGGGCGGTGGAGCTCCAGGCCCTGGCCCAGGCGGGCCTGCACTACGGAAAGGACCCCTTTGACATCGAGCGCTTCCAGCGGGTCCGGGACATCGCCGCCGAGATGCTGGCATATCAATCGGACCTGCCGCTGGAGAAGGTGAAGGACCTCTTCTGCGATGAGAGAGGCTATCAGACCCCCAAGCTGGACACCCGGGCGGCCATCTTCCGGGACGGGGAGGTGCTGCTGGTCCGGGAGAACGACGGGCGCTGGTCCCTTCCCGGGGGCTGGGTGGACGTGAACGTCTCCGTGCTGGAGAACGTGGTGAAGGAGGCCCGGGAGGAGGCGGGGCTGGAGGCCGTCCCCCGGCGGGTCGTCGCCGTCCAGGACCGGGAGAAGCACAACCGGCCCGTCTACGCCTGGAAGATCTGCAAGGTCTTCGTCCTCTGCGACGCCGTGGGCGGGGCCTTCCAGGCCAACAGCGAGACCACGGAGAGCGGATACTTCCCCCTGGACGCCCTGCCGCCCCTGGCGGAGGACAAGAACACGGCGGAGCAGCTCCGCATGTGCCTGGACGCCAGCCGGGCGGAGCACTGGGAGACGCTGATCGACTGAAAATGTCTGGATTTCCCGGAACCTTTCCCCCGGAAAATCCGTCTATACAGGTAAAGGCCCCGGGTGGAAGACGGGGCGGAAAAGGAGGATGAAAGGATGAAGAGAGGACTTGCCCTGTTTCTGGCCGCCCTGGTGACGGCCCTGGCCCTCACCGGCTGCGGCGGCGGAGCCTACGGCGGGGGGACCGCCTCCGGCGCCCCCGCCGACAGAGCCCCGGCCGCCAGCGAGAGCCAGACGGCCTATGACACCGGCGGCGGAGAGAACTGGAAATCCGAGATGATGGACTTCGGCTTCGACGCCCCGGCGGACGCCGAGGCCCCCACAGTCACGGAAGGAGCGGACGGTCCCGACGAGCCGGGGGCGGCCCCCGAGGAAGGTCAGGCCGAGGACCGGCTGGCCAACGCGAAAATGGTCTACACCGCCAATATCGAGGCGGAGACCCGGGACTTCGACGCCTGCACCGCCGCCCTGGAGGAGCTGGTGGAGAAACTGGGGGGCTATCTGGAGTACGCCTCCACCGACAGCTACGGCGACGGCAGCCGCAGCGCCAGCTACACCGTCCGGATCCCCGCCGGGGAGTTCAAGGGCTTTTTGAAGACCGTGGGGGAGATCAGCCACGTCACCAGCCAGAGCCGGGACGCGGACAACATCAGCGAGATGTACTACGACACGGAGAGCCGCCTGGAGACCCAGAGGACCAAGATGGAGCGGCTCCAGACGCTGCTGGCCAAGGCGGAGAACATGGAGGACATCATCGACCTGGAAAACGCCATCAGCGAGACGGAGTACCAGATCGAGCAGCTCACCGGCTCCCTCCGGCACTACGATTCCCTGGTGGACTTCGCCACCATCGACGTCCGGCTCCAGGAGGTCCTCCGCCTCACCACGGTGGAGGAGGCCCCGCCCACCTTTGGAAGCCGCCTGGGCAACGCCTTCACCGGCGGGCTCCGCGGCTTCGGGGACTTCCTCCAGGACGTGGCCATCTATCTTGCCTACAACTGGACCTGGATGGTTCTCCTGGCCCTCGTCATCCTGGCGGTGGTGAAGCTCTCCAGGCGGGCCCAGGCCCGGCGGGGAGAGACCTTCCGTCAGGCCCGGGAGCGGAAGCCCGGCGGCTTCTTCCGCCGGAGGAAGGACGAGCCGAAAAACCCGGATGACAAACAGATGTAAAACTGGTATACTGAGGGAGCGGACATAGTCCGCTCCCTATTTTTGACAACCTGCAAGGAGGAATGACATATGAAACTCACCTGGCTGGGCCACGCCTGCTTCCTGGCGGAGCAGGACGGCTGTCGCGTTCTGCTGGACCCCTACACCGGCGTGGAGGGCTACCCGCCCCTGGCGGACCGGAAGCTCCGGGTCCACAAAATTCTGTGCAGCCACGGCCACTTCGACCACAACGCCGTGGATCAGGCGGAGGTTGTCCCCTTTGACGGCCCCTGCCCCTTCACCGTCCGCACCGTGGAGACCTTCCACGACGGCCAGGGCGGGGCCCTCCGGGGGAACAACACCATTCACATCCTCACGGCGGGCGGCGTGTCCGTGGCCCACCTGGGGGACCTGGGCCACCAGCTCTCGGAGGAGCAGGTCAAGGCCGTCGGCCCCCTGGACGCCGTGCTGATTCCCGTGGGCGGCTTCTACACCATCGACGCGGCGGGGGCCCGGGCCGTCTGCGACGCCTTGAAGCCCAAGTGCGTCATCCCCATGCACTACCGCCACGCCCCCTACGGCCTGCCGGCGGTCGGCGGGGTGGAGGACTTCCTGGCCCTGTGGCCCGCGCCGGAGGTCCGGCGGCTGGAGGGGGCGTCCCTGGACGTGGACGGAAGCGCCCGGGGCGTCATCGTGCCCGGCTTCACCGGGGAGGGCTGATATGTACCGCTATATCCTCTTCGACCTGGACGGCACCCTGACGGACTCCCGGGAGGGCATCGTCCACTGCGTCCGGGAGACCATCCTGGGCTATGGCGACCCCCTGCCGGAGGAGGAGACCCTCCTCCGCTTCATCGGCCCGCCCCTCCAGGACTCCTTCATCCGCTTCTGTGGCTACGGCGCCGAGAAGGCGGCGGAGGCCGTGGAGCGCTTCCGCCTGATCTACGAGCCCGTGGGCCAGTACGAGAACCGGGCGGCTCCGGGCATGGAGGCCGTCATGGGCCGCCTGAGGGAGAATGGCCGTGTGCTGGCCCTGGCCTCCTCCAAGCCGGAGAACCTGTGTGTCTCCATCTGTGAGCGCTTCGGCTTCACGCCCCATCTGACCGCCCTGGTGGGCAGCCCGCCCCACGGGGACTGGGAGAAGGAGGACGTGGTCCGGGAGGCCCTGCGGCAGCTGGGGGTGACGGACCCCTCCCAGGCGTTGATGGTGGGGGACCGGAAGTTCGATGTGTGCGGGGCCCGGGCCTGCGGTGTGGACTGCGTGGGGGTGGAGTTCTTCGGCTATGCCCCGCCGGGAGAGCTCCGGGAGGCCGGGGCCGTGGCCGTGGTGAAGACGCCGGAGGAGCTGGAGGAATTTATTCTCTCTCATTGAGCCCCGGAGAACGGCTTGTAGGGGCGGACACACAGGTCCGCCCCTACGGACGCGCCTCGTCAACCTTCCGCTTCGGGTCCATGGGAAACACCGTCAAATCCTCTCCCCCGCCCCAGAGGGCCAGGAAGACCTCCCCCTCGTCCCGGTAGCCCTGGCGGAGCAGGGCCCGGTGGACCCAGGCGTCCTCCTTCCCGGATTGGCGGACGTTGCCGTGGAGCAGCTTGCCGTCCATGACGAAGGGGGTCTGGACCTGGGACTGGGAGGGGTTTTTGTTCAGGTCCGCCGGGGTGGCGGGACGGTCCGACTCCTTGGGCAGGAAGCTGACGGTGCCGTTGTGCTCGAAGACCGCCGTCTGGAGCTGGCTCAGGTCAAACCAGCCGCCGATGCGGCAGTAGGTCAGAAACTCGTTCAAATCCAGCTTGGCCTTTTTCAGGTTCTCCCGGTAGATGACCCCGTCCTCCAGCAGGACGATGGGCCGCCCGGAGACGAGGGCGCGGACCTTCAGGGACTTGCAACACAGGACGGAGATCAGCGCCGCCGCCAGACCGTAGACGATGATGGCGGTGAGGGGCTTGTGGGGCTCCTCCAGTTCCGTGGCCAGCTCCGCGGCGGCGGAGCCGATGGTGATGCCGACGACATAGTCGAACATGGTCATCTGGGATACCTGCTTGGCCCCCATCAGCTTGGTGAGGAGGAACAGGGCCAGGAGGGACAGCAGGGTGGTCAGGACCGTCATGCCGGTGTCTTGCAGAATCTGGGTCATAAAGAAACGCCTCCCGTGGCAGATACTGTTTGGGACAGTATGCCATGGGAGGCGGATTTTATGCGGGGCCCTTTATGGACCGCTCGTACAGGGCGATTTTCCCGTCCAGGTTCTCCAGGTACTCGTCCCACCGGCGGCGCTGGTCCAGGACGTATGCCCGGTGGCGGCGCAGCACCTCCAGCCGCTCCGGGACCGTGGCGTCCCCGGCGTAGCGCAGGTCGGAGTAGCGGCGGATGTCCCGCAGGGGCATCCCCGTCTCTTTCAGGCGGCGGAGGAATTGGACCCAGGCGAGATCGCCCTCCCCGTAGTCCCGCCGCCCGCCGCCGTCCCGGGGGATTCGAAGCAGGCCCTTTTTCTCGTAATACCGCAGGGTGCTCTCCGGCAGGCCGGCCCGCCGGGACATCTCTCCGATGGTCATGAAAAACACCGCCTTGAAAAAAGTCTTGACATCAGGCCGTCAAAAAGTATTTTGCCAGCCTGAGCAAGTTTTCAGCTGCGCTGAAAACTTCTGATTGGAAACGAGAGAAACCCCTCCTGGGTTTCTCTCGTAGCTCTTTTCCTTCCCGTCGTTCGAGTCTTTCCCTCTTCTTCAAAAAATTGGTCTTGACATAAACCGTGGTTTAAGGTTTACGCTCCAATCACAATCCATTTCAGGAGGTAACGGAACATGGAGCAGACACGGTTTGAACGGGGCATGGAGCTGCTGGACAGAATCGACGGCAGGGGCGGCGGAGCGGTGCTCCGCTCCCTGGAGGGCGTCGCGCCGGACCTGGGGAACTACATCGTCGAGTTCGCCTTCGGGGACGTCTACGCCCGCCCGGGGCTGAGCCTGGAGGAGCGGGAGATGGTCACCCTGGCCAGCCTCCTCACCGCCGGGGGCTGTGAGCCCCAGCTGGAGGTGCATCTGAACGCCGCCCTGAACGTGGGCCTTTCGCCGGAGAAGATCGTGGAGGTCCTTCTCCAGTGCGTCCCCTACACCGGCTTCCCCAGGGTGCTGAACGCCGTCTTCGCGGCGAAGCGGGTCTTCGAGGAGCGGGGCGGAGCGCCGGAGAGGGCGGACAGATAGGTCCGCCCCTACAGGGGGAGATTCGCCTCCGCCGGAACCTCGTTCTCCACCGGCCCGTCGTTGGTATGTACGTTGATGTACCGGCCCTTCAGCTTGGAGTGCAGAATCGTCTGGCTGGAGTACAGCCCGCTGTAGCCGGAGAGGACGTAGCTGACGCAGCAGGCCAGGGAGAAGCACAGAAGCCCCTCCCCGCCGAAGAGCTCCACCGCCAGGGCGATGGAGGCCAGGGGGCAGTTCGTCGCCCCGCAGAACACCGCCACCAGCCCCAGGGCCCCGGCGAAGCCCGCCGGAAGCCCCAGCAGCGGCCCCGCCGCGCAGCCGAAGGCCGCCCCCACGAAGAAGGAGGGCACCACCTCGCCGCCCTTGAACCCCGCGCCCAGGGTGACGGCGGTGAAGAGGATCTTCATCAAAAACGCCTCCGGGCGGACAGTCCCCTGCTCCACGGCGGCGGCGATGACGTCCATGCCCGCGCCGTTGTAGTCCGTGGTGCCGCAGAGGAGGGTCAGGACCATGACGGCGCAGCCCCCGGCAAAGACCCGGAGCCAGGGATTGGGGACGCGCCTGTGGAGCTGCCGCTCCGTCAGGCGGATGGTCCCGCAGAAGACCGCGGAGAGCACGCCGCACAGCCCCGCCAGCACCGCCGCCCGGACCAGCAGCCCCGCCGACAGGGCCGGGACCTCCACAGAGAAGCGGGTGGGGGCCACGCCGAAGAGGCGGGACACGCCGTAGGCCTCCAGGGCCCCGATGAGGGCGGGGAAAAAGGCGGCGTGGTAGAAGGAGTCCACGCTGACCACGGCGATGGAGAAGATGGACGCGGCCAGGGGCGTGCCGAAGAGGGCGGTGAAAAAGGCCGCCATGCCCGTGGTGGTGGCGATGCGCAGGTCCCGCT
>ERZ779631.520-NODE-520-length-13511-cov-11.095645_pt1 | contig 13511 bp, 11 predicted proteins | sample MGYA00514193_ERZ779631 | MGnify/ENA primary metagenome ERZ779631 (study PRJEB29562, sample SAMEA4376710) | mouse gut metagenome | isolation source: Cecum | study: EMG produced TPA metagenomics assembly of the A DSS colitis mouse model was used to assess the...
CCCTTATTATCTGCTTTTCCTTCTCGTTTGTCAAGAGATTTTAAACGGGCTCTAACAGACCAGCCCGTCCCCGCCGGCCTCCCTGGGGAAGGCGGCGGTGAGGGCCCCGTCCTCCCCGGCGGTGATGGAGGCCCCGGGCTTGGGGGCGTCCTCCGGCTGGTCCGCCGGAGCGGGAGCCGCCTCCTGGGCGGGAGAGGGCTTCTCCGTGGTGATTACGCACGTGCTGAATTGGTCCGCCCCGCAGGCGCTGAGGGTCCCCAGCAGCAGCCCCGAGGCAAAAATCCCGCAGAGCATCCAGATAAACTGCTTCATGGCTCTCACTTCTTTCTTGTGCCGTCTTTGGCCGCCCCTATTATAGACGATGGCGCGGCGGCGTTTGTTCCAAACTTTGCGGAAATTTTTTAAAAATTTTCTCTCTGTATGCCAGGCCCTTCTTTCACATATACTATACGAAGCAACCGCCATGAAAGGAGAACCCTATGGAATCCCATTATCCCTTTACGCTCCCGCCCCTGCCCTACGGCTATGACGCCCTGCTGCCGGAGATTGGGGAGCGGACGCTGCACTTCCACCACGACAAGCACTTCCAGACCTACGCCGACAACCTGAACAAGCTCCTGGAGAAGCATCCGGAGGTTCAGGACTGGCCCCTGGAGCGGCTGGTCCAGGAGTGGCCCCGCCTGCCGGAGGAAATCCGCCAGGGCGTGCGGAACAACGCCGGGGGCGTCTATAACCACGACCTTTATTTCAAGACCCTGGCCCCCGGCCCCGCCTCCTCCCCCATGGGCCCCCTGGACGGCGCCATCGTCCGGGACTTCGGGGACCTGGAGAGCCTGAAGGCCGCCATGAAAAACGCGGCCCTGGGGCAGTTCGGCTCCGGCTGGGCCTGGCTGGTCAGCGACAGCGAGGGGCGGCTCTCCGTGGTCAAGACCCCGAACCAGGACGTGCCCCTCCCCCTGGTCCCCCTGTTTCTGTGCGACGTGTGGGAGCACGCCTATTACCTGGACTACCAGAACCGCCGGCCGGACTACTTCGAGGGCTGGTGGCGGAAGGTGAACTGGCCGGACGCCTCCAGGGCCTACGACGCCCTGCTGGAAAACCGGCCCCGCCGGGCGGAGTGAAAACTCCCTATTGACAAAACGGGTTTGCGTGCGTATGATAAGCCTTGCAGGTGTCAAGACACCTGCAAGGCTTATTCTCGCTTACGGCGGTCCACAAGCGGCCTCCGCGAAGGAATCTTAAGAAAGAAACAGGTGCTTCCCATGGAAAACGTCAAGGCGTTCCTGAAACGCAAAAACATCGTGATCGACCCCCGCCGCTACGGCATCGACGCCCTGGGGGCGATGGCCCAGGGCCTGTTCTGCTCCCTGCTCGTCGGCACGATTCTCAACACCATCGGCTCCCAGTTCCATATCGGCTTCCTGACCGCGCAGATCATCACCATCAACGAGGTGGGCTATACCATCGGCGGCATGGCCTCCTTCATGAGCGGCGCGGCCATGGCGGCGGCCATTGGCTACGCCCTCCAGGCCCCGCCCATGGTCCTGTTCTCCCTGGCGACGGTGGGCTACGCCTGCAACGCCCTGGGCAAGGCCGGGGGGCCCCTGGCGGTGCTGTTCGTGGCCATCATCGCCGCCGAGTGCGGCAAGGCCGTCAGCAAGGAGACGAAAATCGACATCCTGGTGACCCCCATCGTCACCACCCTGGTGGGCATCGGAACGGCCTGGGTCATCGCGCCCCCCATCGCCAGCGCCGCCAGCGCCTTCGGCCGGCTCATCATGCGCGCCACGGAGCTCCAGCCCTTCCTCATGGGCATTCTGGTCTCCGTGCTGGTGGGCGTGGCCCTGACCCTGCCCATTTCCTCCGCCGCCATCTGCTCCGTCCTGGGGCTGACGGGCTTGGCGGGAGGCGCCGCCGTGGCGGGCTGCTGCGCCCAGATGGTGGGCTTCGCCGTCATGAGCTTCCGGGAGAACGGATGGGGGGGCCTTGTGAGCCAGGGCCTGGGCACCTCCATGCTGCAAATGCCCAACATTGTGCGGAATCCCAAAATCTGGATCGCGCCCACGGTGACCTCCGCCATTACCGGGCCCATCGCCACGTGCCTGTTCCGCCTGGAGATGAACGGCGCGGCCATCAACTCCGGCATGGGCACCTGCGGCCTCTGCGGCCAGCTGGGGGTCTGGACCGGCTGGCTGGCCCCCAGCGAGCAGGCCCTGGCCAACGGGGCGGCGGCCATTGCCCCCGGGGCCATGGACTGGGCGGGGCTGATTTTGATTTCCTTCGTCCTCCCCGCCGTCATCTGCCCGCTTGTCAACCAGCTCTGCCGGAAGGCGGGCTGGGTGAAGGACGGCGATTTGACCCTGGCGGGCTGAATCCGGCGAAACGGCAAATAAAACGGGAGGCTTAAGGAAGCGCTGATTTAATCAACGTGTGCAGATTTGCGCCAGAAATTTTCGCTGGCAAGGAAGAAAATCGCAGAAATCCTGGCGGATTTCAAGATTTTCTGACGCAGATCAGCGGAAATTTATGGCGTAAAGATGTGCGCGGGGATTAAATCAGTGCTTCCTTAAAGGAAGCCTCCCGTTTTTTTCATTCCCCGCCCCGCTTCCAGGTGAAGCACACCGCCGCCGCCAGCAGAAAAAGCAGCACGCTCATTCCGTTCCAGGCGTCCGGCGGCGGCGCGGCCTCCAAAAGATACAGCGCCCCGTTGATGGAAGCCGTCAGCCCCGCCAGCAGCAAGCACGCGGTCCCCAGGGCCCGGGAGGTCCTGCCCATGCGGCGGAAGGCGGCGTAAATCAGCCACAAAAACACAAAGGAAAGAACGGCCATCGCCGTCCCCACAGCAAACACCGCCCGGACCCGCAGCAGCCGGCTGAGACTGTATAGATAGGGAGCCGTGAACACGCTGAGGCTCAAGAGGCTTCCCGCCGCTCCTCCCCGTTTCAGAATGACCCAGGGGAGAAGCGCCGCCCAGGCGTACCCTGCGGAAACCGCCACGATCCGCGACCAGCCCAGTCCGCCGGTAAGGGCCGTGTCGCAGATGAAGCATACCAGCGCGCCGGTGAACAGCCCCCCGGTCAGCAGGAGGGCCAGCCGCCGCCGCTCCCCCCGGCGGGGAACGCGCCCCGCGGTTTCTTTTGGAAGCGAAGGGGCGCTCTCCGCCGCCTTGGCCTCCCGCCCCCCGCTGAGAAGCTGGTCCGCCGTGATGTCCAGGATTTCGCACAGCGCCAGCATGATGGAGGAGTCCGGCAGGCTTTTGCCCGTCTCCCATTTCGACACCGCCCGGTCCGTGATATTCAGCCGTTCCGCCAGCTGGGCCTGGGTCAGCCCCCGCTCCTTCCGGCGCTCCATAATAAAGGTTCCGATTTTGCTCTGGTCCATGTCCGCATCCCCTTTCCTCCCCGATTCTATTCCCGCCGCCCCGGCTTTTCCAGGAACCGCCGGTGGATTTCCCGGACTCAACCGCCGGTTGAGTCCCGTTTTTCCCATTTTAAGGAAGCACTGATTTAATCCCCGCGCACATCTTTACGCCATAAATTTCCGCTGATCTGCGTCAGAAAATCTTGAAATCCGCCAGGATTCCTGCGATTTTCTTCCTTGCCAGCGAAAATTTCTGGCGCAAATCTGCACGCGTTGATTAAATCAGTGCTTCCTTAACACAGCCCTCCGGCGGTTTCCATCCTGTTTTTCCTCCGGGAAAATCCTCCCGGCACCTTTCCCGACGGGTTTCTTCTCCCTCCGGCGCTACAATGGGAGAACAACATTTCGAGGAGGGACAAGCTGTGGTACACGGGCAGCTGATATTGGAACGGGAGCGGGCCGGACGGCTGGTGCATCTGGGCGTCCGCTTTTTTCTCTCGGCGGCGCTGACCGCCGGGCAGACCGCCGGAGGCGCCGCCCCCTTCGCCCTGGGCTGGATGGCGGCGGCGGGGCCGGGGCTGGAGGGGGGCGCGGCCCTGGCGGGGGCCTTTGCCGGGGCGGCGCTGTTCCTGCCCTTCGCGGGGGCCCTGCCCTTCCTGGCGGCGGCGGTGCTGATCCTGGCCGCCTCCACGGCCCTGGGGGGCACCTGGATTCCCTCCCGGCCCCGGCCCATGGCGTTGACGGCGGTGGGCCTCTTCGTCACCGTGGAGGGCATTTACATCCTGCAATCCCTCTCCCCCCTGGACCGGCTGGCGGACTGCCTGGCGGCGTCGGTGCTGCTGGGGGCCTCCGCCTGGCTGTTCTTCCCCCTTCTCCGGGGCGGGGAGGGCCGGGAGATTGTGGACGGCCTCCTGTTTCTGGCGGGGGCCCTGGTGACGGCGGTGGAGGAGCTGGAGATTCTGGGCTTCTCCCCCGCCCGGGCCCTGCTGTGCTTCCTGGCGGTTCTGGCGGCCTATGACCGGGGCCCCGCCGGAGGGGCGGCCTTCGGCCTGGGGCTGGGGCTGACGGCGGAGCTGTGCGGAAGCCGCCTGCCCCTCACCGCCGCCCTGGGCCTGGCGTGCCTGGCGGCGGGCTGCCGCCAGGGGCGGCGGCGGGCCGGGGCGGCGCTGGCCTTCCTGGCCTCGGCGGGGGCGGCGGCGCTGGCGGAGGGCCAGCCCTTGCCCCTGCTGCCGGAGGCGGCGGCGGGAACCGCCCTGTTCCTGGCGGTGCCCGGGCGCTTTGTGGCGGGGAAGCGGGTCCGGCCCGCCATCCCCCCCGTTGAAAAACCGGCGCGGGCGGAGAACGCCGTCCCCGCCCCCTGGCGGCAGCGGCTGGACCGGGCGGCGGGGGCCCTCCGGGACCTCTATGACAGCATTGGCCGCGCCGCGCCTCCCGCGGCGGACGAAAACCCCGCCATTGTCTTCGACCGCTCCGCCGAGAAGGTCTGCCGGGGCTGCGCCCTGTGCGAGCTCTGCTGGCAGAAGGACTACACCGGCACCTTCAACGCCATGAACGACGCCACCCCTTACTTACTGGAGCGGGGCCGGGCCCTGGCCAAGGATTTCCCGGACTACTTCACCGGCCGCTGCGTCCACCTGCCGGACCTTCTGGCGGCCATCAACGCCGAGCTTTCCGCCTTTCTCCTCCGGCGGCAGTACCGGCGGCAATTGGAGGAGACCCGCCGCAGCGCCCGGGGCCAGTACGCCCAGCTCTCCGAGCTGCTGACGGCCACCGCCGCCGGGCTGGAGGCCGCCGCCCCCGCCATGGCGGCAGGGGCCCCCTGCCGGGTGGGGGCCGCCCTCCGGCCCAAGGAGGGGGAGACCGTCTGCGGGGACACCGTGGCCTCCTTTCAGACGGACCGGGGCCTCTGGTGCCTCCTCCTGGCGGACGGCATGGGCAGCGGCGAGCCCGCCCGGAAGGAGTCCGCCCTGGTCTGCCGCCTGCTCCAGCAGTTCCTGGAGGCGGGGGTGGCCCCGGAGGCGGCGCTGAAAACCCTGAACTCCGCCATGGGCCTCCGGGGGGCGGAATCCGGGGCCTTCACCACCGTGGACCTCTGCGTCTACGACCCGGGGGCCAGGGAGGCGGCCTTCTACAAGTGCGGCGCGGCCCCCAGCTACATCAAGCGGGGGGGCGTGGTCCGGCGGGTCACCGGGGCCAGCCTGCCGGTGGGCCTCCAGGGCCCGCCGCCGGACGTGACCAAGGCCCCCCTGGCCCCCGGCGGCTTCGCCGTCATGGTCAGCGACGGCGTGGCGGACCCGGCGGAGGACGAGTGGCTTTTAAACCTGCTGGCGGGCTGGATTGGAGACGACCCCCAGGACCTGGCGGGGCTGATATTGGCGGAGAGCGTCCGCCGGGAGCGGCTGCGGGACGACTGCGGGGTGCAGGTGCTGTACTGCCCGGAAACGGAAGCGAGAGAGGCGTGACGAAAAACGGGCCGCCCATGGGGGCGGCCCGCTTTCGCGTTCACGCATCCTCTATGATTTGAGGAACCACTGATTTAATCTCCGCACACATCTTTACGCCTTAAATTTCCGCTGATCTGCGTCAGAAAATCTTGAAATCCGCCAGGATTTCTGCGATTTTCTTCCTTGCCAGCGAAAATTTCTGGCGCAAATCTGCACACGTTGATTAAATCAGTGCTTCCTTGAATATCCATCAGGGTTGTATTCATCATTTCTATACCTCTCTCCGTCCCCCTCAACAGGGAACGTCACCACCGCCGTAAAGAGGTCCGCCACCGTCTCCACCCGGAAGCTCCCGCCGCAGGCCTCCGTAAAGCTCTTGGCGATGCTCAGCCCCAGGCCGCTGCCGCCGTCGGTGCGGCTGGAGTCCCCCCGGACGAACCGGGCGGTGAAGTCCACCCCCTCCGGAAGCTCCGTGCGGGAGGTGCTGCGGACGCTGGCTTCGGCGGTTCCCTCCGCCGTTTTCAATCTGAGATAGACCCGGCTGCCCTCCAGGGCGTAGCGCAGGGCGTTGTCGAGAAGATTCTGGAACACCCGGTAGAGCCGCCTGCCGTCGGCGGTAATCATCACCGGCTCCTCGGGAAGCTCCGCCTTGAACGTAAGGGCGCTTGCCTGAATGGGGCCGTCCATGTCCGCCAGGGTCTGGCGGAGGAGCTTGGCAAGGTCCAGCCGTTCCAGATGGACGGGGAGCTGGTCCGCCGCCGCCTTGCTGACGTCAAACACGTCCTCCACCATGGTTTTCAGCCGCTGGGCCTTCTGGTCGATGATCTTTGCGTAGTCCGCCGCCGCCAGGGGCAGGTCCTCCTGCCGGAGGAGCTCCGCGTAGGAGAGGATGGAGGTCAGGGGGGTCTTCAAATCGTGGGAGACGTTGCTCACCAGCTCCACCTTCATCCGCTCGCTGCGGGTCTGCTCGGCCAGGGCGGCCCGCATCCCGGCCTGGATGTCGTTGAGGCTCTCCGCCGTCCGGCGCAGGTCCGCGTCCTCGGGGAGAATCAGGGGCCTCTCCAGGTCCCCGGCCCGGACGGCCTCCACCTGGTCCGCCAGGGCGGCGATGTCACGGGCCAGCCCCCGGCTCCGCCAGGCGCAGTAAAGGGCCCATACCAGCAGCACCTCCAAAAGGCAGGCCAGGAGAAGCAGGCACACCCCCCAGATGCCGGGGTAGGTCCGCACAAAATTGACCAGGACGGCCATTGGGAACAGGGAGAGGACAAAGGCCGCCAGCAGCACCAGCAGCACCAGGCCGCCGCTCCGGCTCAGCCGCTTCTCAACAGGCCGCTTCAGGTCCCTTGCCCGGAGGAAGCGAAAAAGAGTGTGGAGGAGGGACCTCCGGACCTCCCCGGGGTTGTGCTTATGGTCGTTGCGAAGCAGCCACCACAGCCAGTACAGGGCGATGAGACCGGGGAAGTTCACCAGGGCCAGCCGGAGGACCGCCATGCCCCAGGAGGCGAAGGAATACCCGCCCTCCCAGTCATAGCTGTAAAGAAGCTCATAAACCACGTCCAGATTGCAAAGGCCCGGCAGGAAGGCCCACAGCAGGCACGCCGCTGCCAGCAGGAAGCGGACCTCCGTCCAGACATGGACCGTCCAAGAGGCGATTTTCCGGTTCACCGGCTCCGTGGATTTGCGCAGGAGGAACCAAACCACCAGGCACCACATGGCGATGAACAGCAGCAGACCTTGGGTATAGTAGAAGGACTCGCTTTCCTCCACCTGCCGGGCGAGGCTGTAAAAGGCGGAGTAATAGCTGGTGCCGCCGGTTTTGTAGTCGGCGCTGTAGTACGGGATGGGCGTTTCCCGGACGGCCATGACCACCTTGACCCCCTCCAGCTGCTCGCCGGCAGGGAAGTTGTCGTAGCCGGGGACAAACCACCGGGAATCGCCGTCGTAGTATCCGTCTCCGTATACGTCCAGGGTTTGGCCGTCCTTGAAGATGGAGACCCTGCCGTTCACAAACTGGAGATAGAAGTTGTACCCCTCCACGGACCGGGCCAGCAGCTTGTCCAGGCCGGCGTCCATATTGCTGTAGACCTTCCCGTTCTTTATTTCTCCGTTCCGGATATAATAGAGGACGTTCTTGTCCGCCTGATAGGCCGCGTCCGGCTCCTTCTCCGTCTCCTTCTCCGTCTCCGGCTCCGCCGGGGGAACGGGCTCCAGCGTTCCCTGCTCCACCATCGTGGCTTCCGCAGCCTCGCCAAAGCCCCACCAGGTCCGAATGGCCTCCTGCTCCACCACCGCGCCGTTGCAGCCGCCGTCCCAGTAGTACGCCCCATCGTAGAAGTCCACCGTTCCCCCGGCTCCGATGGTCAAAAACTCCCGGAGATAGTGGGAAACCTCGTCCCGGAACGCGTCCGTCTCCTGCCAGTCCCACTCCCACCGGGGAGAGGGGTCCCGCTCCCAGGCGATCCGGTTTCCCACCGCCCCCAGGGCGGAGAGGGCCAGCGTCATTCCCAGGAAGAAGGCCAGAAAACCGGCCGGCGCCTTGACCCGCCCGCCGGGGCGGAGGACCTTCACGCCCTTCCCCGCCTCCACGGCCTCCCGGACCTCCTCCGCCACAAATTGCTCCAGGGCCCCGCCGGGGTCCTTATCCGTGCTGTTCCAATTTGTATCCAATGCCCCACACCACCTTAATATAATCTGGCTCCTTGGGATTCAGCTCGATCTTCTCCCGAATGCGGCGGATATGGACCATCACCGTGTTCTCACAGGAAAACGCGTCCTCGTTCCACACCCGGCGGTAGATTTCCTCGGCGGGGAAAACCTGCCCGGGGTGGCGGAAGAGAAGGTCCACGATCTTCGTCTCCGTGGGGGTCAGCTTCACCTCGTCCCCGTCGGCCCGGAGCACCCGCCCGGCGGGGTCGTAGGTCAGCCGCCCGTTTACCAGAAGGCCCTGCCGCTTCTCCGCGTTCACGTCGCCGAGAGACGTGTACCGCCTCAGCTGGCTCCGCACCCGGGCGATGAGCTCCTGGGGGTTGTAGGGCTTGGTCACGTAGTCGTCGGCCCCCATGGAGAGCCCCAGGATCTTGTCCGTGTCCTCGCTCTTGGCGGAGAGGACGATGACGGGCAGGTTCCGCCTCTCCCGGATGCGGAGCAGGGCGGAGAGGCCGTCCAGCTTCGGCATCATCACGTCGATGAGGATGAGCTTCACGGCGGGGTCCAGGCATTGGTCCACGGCCTGGAGGCCGTCATAGGCCCGGCGGACCTGCCAGCCCTCCCGCTCCAGGGTGATGGCGATGGCGTTGACGATTTCCGGGTCGTCGTCCACGACTAAAATACATTCGTTCATATCGGGCTTCCTCCCTTGAGCTGAGACTAGGATACCAGGCAAATCTTACGAACGGCTTGACAAAATTCTTAAGAATTTCTTACGATTAGGCCTTGTTTGAAAAAAGTCTAAACGCCCAAAACGGCGGATCTTTTTCCGCCAATTTTCAAACAAGGCCTAAAAAAGGCGGGGAAGCTCCCCGCCTTTCCACTATGTCAGTCCTCCAGGGCCTTTTGCAGGTTGTCAATGACCTTATTCAGCCTTTCCTCACGCGCCGCCGGGTCCTTTTCCTTTTTCACTTCCTGCAGGCTGTCCAGCACAAAACGGATAAAGGCCTTGAACTGGCTGTCTGTCATTCCCATGCTGAAACGCTCCTTTCCTGGCCGGGATAATTCTATTTTACCGTAAAAGCGCCCAAAGGTCAAGGCGCTAAAGCCCTATTTCCTCAGCGGCACGGCAAACACAAACCGCGTCCCCTCCCCGCCGCTCTCGGCCCGGAGGGTGCCCTTGTGCTCCTGGGCGATGACGGCGGCGATGCTCAGCCCCAGGCCGAAGCCGCTCTTCTCCCCCCGGGAGGCGTCCGCCCGGTAGAACCGCTCAAAGAGCCGGCCGAGCTGCTCCGCCGGGATGGGCTCCCCGGGGTTGGAGACCGTCAACCGGGCCTGGCGGTCCGTCTTTTCCAAAGTCAGGGTAATGGTTCCGCCGCCGGCCCCGTACTTCACGGCGTTGTCCAGCAGGATGGAAACCAGCCGCCGCAGCTTGTCCCCGTCCCCCAGGACCAAAACGCCCTCCGCCACCCGGTACTCCAGGGGCTTCCCCGCCTCAAAGGCCACCGGCTCGAAGGCCAGGGCGCAGTCCTCCGCCGTCTCGGACAGGGAGACCTCCGCCAGCACGGGGGGCAGGGCCAGGTTGTCCGCCCGGGCCAGGGTCAGCATCTCCTCTACCAGGCGCTTCATCTGATGGGATTCGGAGAGGATGTTGTCCGTCCACCGGGCGGGCCGCTCCTCCAGGGGCAGGGCGGAGAGGAGCTCCGCGTTGGAGAGAATCACCGTCAGCGGCGTTTTCAGCTCGTGGGAGGCGTCGGAGAGAAATTGGCGCTGCTGGCTCCAGGCCCGCTCCACGGGGGCTGTCGCCCACCGGGCCAGGATGGCGGAAACCCCCAGCAGCAGCAAAAACGCCGCCAGGGCGATGACCAGATAGGACCCCATCATCTCCCGGAGCATGGCCCGCTCCATGGACATATCCACAAAGGCCATCCTCTGATAGAGCCCGTTGTCCCGCCGGAGATAGCGGAGGCTGTAGCTCTGAATCACGCCCTCCGGGAGCTCCTGGCCCAGGCAGTCCTCTAAAATGGCGGTGAGCTCCGCCGTGTCCTCCAGAGCGGCGTAGGTGCCGCCGGTGACGTAGGCGGTGTAGGCCCCCCCGCCGCCGGGCCAGACGCTGACGGTGAAATAGGGCAGCAGCACCTTGTCCCCGCCGATCTCCACGCCAATTTCCGGCCTTCGGCCGCCAGGCTCCTCTTGAATGACCCGGTGGAGCACCTCCCGGCTCAAGTCCTCCACGTTCCCCCGGAGGGCGGCGAAGATGGCGACGCAGACCACCGCCAGCACGGCGGTGACCATGGCCATGCAGACGGCCACGAATTTCAGCCGGAGCTTACGAATCATGCCTCCCATACCCCTTGTTGATAAGTTTGTGGAAATTGTGTAAAACCGCCAGAAGGCTGTGGATAAGATGGGCGGAACTCACAGTTGACGAAACGCCTGTTTCAGCCGTTCTCTTCCAGGCAGTAGCCTACCATGCGGATGGTGCGGATGCGGACCTTGGCGTGGATATGGGCCAGCTTCTTGCGAAGGAAGGAGATGTAAACCTCCACGTTGTTGTCCTCCGCGCCGGACTCATAGCCCCAGATCTTCAGCAGCAGGGACTCCTTGGTCAGCACCAGGTTCCGGTTCAGCATCAGCAGCTCGCAGATGTCAAACTCCTTCCGGCTGAGGCGGACGGACCGCTCCCCGCAGGAGAGGGTGAAGCTGTTCTTGTCCAGCCGCACGCCGCCGAATTCCAGGGCGTCGGGGTTCCGCAGCTCCGGCTGCCGCCGGGTCAGGGCCCGGACGCAGGCCAGCAGCTCCTTGGGGTCGAAGGGCTTGGTCAGGTAGTAGTCCGCCCCCCGGTCCAGGCCCTCCACCTTGTCGGCCACCTCGGACCGGGCGGTGAGCATCAGCACCGGCGTGGCGTTTCCCGCCTCCCGGAGGCGGCGGAGCACCGTGAAGCCGTCCAGCCTGGGCAGCATCACATCCAGCAAGATCACGTCGTAAATGCCCGTCAGGGCGTCGTCCAGGCCGGACTCGCCGTCGTGGCGCACGTCGGCGGTGTATCCGTTCAGCTCCAGCAGGTCCTGAAGCGTGGCGGCCAGCCGGGTTTCATCCTCAATCACCAATACCCGCATGGGCGTTCCTCCTTATTCCCGGGAGTTCTCCTGCCCCCCCCCGCCGGGGCGGGGTCCTGGGCCGCGCCCCGCATCCCCGCCGCGGAGATGGTCATGACCGCGTCGATGCTGCCGGTGGCCAGGGCGTAGATGGCCCCGTCCTCCTCCAGCCGGACGTAGCGGCCGGACCCGTCGGGCATCCGGGCCCCCACGGCGAGGGTGAAGGTCTGGTCCGCTCCATTGGCGGCGTACTCCACCTTTAAAATGGCGTCGGCGTTTGGAAAGCCGCAGATTTCCGCCGCCTCGTCGCTGGGGAAATAGTCCACGCACTTGGCCATGGACATGGTTTTCAAGTCGTACAGCAGGTCCTGGAGCAGGGGGCTGGCGGTGACGTTGTCGCTGCCCTCAAACCAGAGGGTGGACTGGTTCTCCCCGCCGGAGCTCCGGGCGTTCAGGACGACGGCGGGGCGCTCCGGCGTCTCTGCGGGCTCCTCCGGGTCTCCGGAGCTCTCCTCCCCGCCGTCTCCGTCCTCCTCCGCCGGGACGGGGCCCTGGATGGTGACGGCCCGGAGGTTCCCCTCGCTCAGGTCCGGCAGCTCCGGCAGGACGCACATGTCGTAGATGGGGGTCTGCATCAGCTTTACCAGGGTGTCGGCCACGATGTAGACCGTGGACTCGTCCCCGTTCATGCACATGTAATAGCTGTCCCCGTCGGTGGTGGTTTTGCCGAAGGCCAGGCTCTGCTCCCCGGTTCCCGCCGCGGCGGTGAGGGTGGCGGAGGGCGTGTCCAGGCCGTACTCCGACTTGTCCTCCCCGGCGGGCAGGACCTGCTGGAATTTCAGGGAGGCCAGGGCCTCCAGTATGGAGGTCACCGTGCCGTCGTCCAGCGGGAAGTCCGGCCCGTCTGCCCAGATCCACCGCCCGTCCTCGTCCAGGGCAAAGGAGAGGGTGGCGGAGCCGTTGTAGCAGCGCAGGGCGCTGTAGGCCCCCGGGTCCGCCGGGGCGCCGGCGGCAGTGATGCCGGCGGCGGCGGTCTTCCCCGCCAGGGCCTCCTCCCGGCCCTCCCGGTAGATCATGCCGAAGACGATCAGCAGGGCCAGGAACAGCGCCCCCGCGACGCTCAGCAGTATGGTGACGGTCCGTCTCTCTTTCCAGGTCATGAAGCGTCCTCCTGTGTCCAATCCGGCGGCGGGCCGCCGGGAAGTCGTTGTCATTGCGCGTATGGGCAGAGGCCATTATATCCCACGGGACCCGGATTTGTCAATTTTACGGCCCCAGGCTGAAAGCCGCCTGAAAAAATTTTCCCGGAAGGTTTACAGTTTATTTATAAAATATCCAGATTGATTTCAAATTTCCGGGGTATGCTGATACCATCCTCTGCGGAGGAGACACGATTTCCTCTCTTTCTGTTTCTTTTCCCTCTTTGCAGCCGGCGGCGGGACCCTTCCCGTCCGCCGGATTTTTTTGTGTTCCCCTCAGGTTCCCCGCTATTTTTCCGCGCCGTTTAATCGGTTGCCTGGGAGCAAGAACCTCTTGCAATGTGACGGAACGTCCGCTATAATAGGCTTGGACCAAATTGGTTGCCTATTATACAATTATCAGGCGGGGCGCGCCGTCTGAAAAAATAGGAGGAGACTGCTATGAGAGGTGTACACAGCGCGGTAGACGATATCCGCCGTACCGTATTTAAAGAAGTGGCCAAGCTGGCCTTCGAGGGCGGGGACCCCCGCCTGCTGGACCAGATCCCCCTGAAGATGATCCAGGGCGAGGTGGCCCGGCACCGCCACGACGTCTTCCTGGAGCGGGCCATTGTGGAGGAGCGGGTCCGCCTGGCCCTGGGCCTGAACATCCGCTTCGCCGGGGAGACCATCCCCGTCAGCGAGGACCTTTTGTCCGCGGAGAAGTCCCAGAAGCACTTCCAGAACCCCCTGGTGAACATCATCCCCTTCGCCTGCAACGCCTG
>ERZ779631.531-NODE-531-length-13360-cov-5.836002_pt1 | contig 13360 bp, 17 predicted proteins | sample MGYA00514193_ERZ779631 | MGnify/ENA primary metagenome ERZ779631 (study PRJEB29562, sample SAMEA4376710) | mouse gut metagenome | isolation source: Cecum | study: EMG produced TPA metagenomics assembly of the A DSS colitis mouse model was used to assess the...
GGGTTCCGGCTGAACCTGATCTCCGTGGACGAGAGCTACGAGGATAACACCGGCAGGAACCAGTCCTACTTCCCTGTGGACGAGGCCATGGTCACCGCCCCCAACTGCGGCCACTTTATGTACGGGCAGATCACCCAGATCGACTTCGGCAGCACCGAGTACACCTCCCACGCTGGCATCCGGGTACCGAAGTTCTCCATCAAGCAGGACGAGGATATGCGCAAGCTCCGTCTGGCCTCCCGCCCCCTGTCCGCACCCAAGAACTACTGCCCCTTCATCCGGGCAAAGAAGGCGGTGGCCTGACATGCGCGATGTTGTGATCAAGACTGGCGTCTATGGCCGCAGGGATGAGAAGGGCCGGGTATTGCCCGTGGCCAAGGGGGGAAGGGTGACTCTCCCGGACAATGAGGCGGCCCGGCTGGTGGCTCTGGATGTCGCTTACTATGCGGACACCTCACCGCAGGCCGCCGGCACGCCCACCGCGATGCCCCCTGACGGCGGTGTGGAGCCGGAGGCGCCCCAGGATACCCCTGGCGCTGAAGCCGTCGCAGAAGCCGCCACAGGCGGCGGGGAAGGGGAGCCTGCCAGCGCAGAGGCGGCAAAGCTGGAGCGGATGCGGAAGGACGATTTGGAGCAGATGGCCCAGGATCTGGGCGTAGATATCTCCGGAGCAAAAAACAACCGTGAGAGGGCCATTTTGATTGCGGCGGCGGAAGCGGCTGATGGCGGAGAGGGCCTCCCGGATCTGGAAGACGGGGATATCGTGCTATGAGCGGCTTCAAGGACAGGGTTGCCAGGGATATCCACAAAGTATTCCTGAATGTGAACGAGTGCGCTGAAGAGCGCACAGTTATTTATGACGGCGTGACATATGACGGCCCGGAGCACAAAGGGATACCGGTTACACTGATGGGCCCTGTGAAGGAGGACCGGGAACAGCTGAAGGACGACCATATCCAGGGGCTGCACCTGGTTACCCATACGCTCTACTGTGCCCAGGAGGATCTGGGCGGCAAGCTGCCTGAACCGGGAACGAGTTTCCAGATCAACACCAAGACAGGCGGGAAGTTCTTCCGCAGATACTATGTGGCTGCCTCCGCCAGCGAGATGGGGATGCTCCACATAGAATTGGAAGAGATCGCGGAGACGTTCCGATGAGCTTTGGAGAGAAAGATATCAGCCGCGAGGCGCGTGTGCGCGTCAAGGGGAACCAGTTCCAGGGCCCGTCCAGCGGCTCCTATGGCGTCCATGTAACTGCTGCGGATGGGGATGCCCTGGCGTGGGCGGAGCGGATGCTGGAGGGCGTCCCCAACGGCATGGAAAAGGCACTGTACAGCGCCATCAACCGGGCGTCTGCCCATATTCGCTCAGCCAGCGCCAAAGCCGTCCGGGAGCGGTACGCCATCTCCGCCGCCAATGTCCGGGCGGAGGAAACCGTAACCGTGGCCTGCACCTACCAGAACGGGGTACAGGCTTATGTCCATTTTGCGGGGAACCGGATCCCTCTCTACCGCTTCGACGGCGCCGGCCCGGCCCAACCCGCTTATGACACCAGCCGCTGGGTGCCGGTGAGGATTGGCGTCCTGGCCAACGGGGAGGGGAAATGGCGGATGGTACATCCCGGCGCCGCTGCTTACGGCCATGTCCTGAAAAGCACAGCTCCCAAGCAGTTCCAGAATGCGTTCGTGGCGAAAATGGGTTCTACCGGCCATACAGGGATCTTCGAGCGCACCGGCGGCATGACCAGCAGCAATCTGGATGAGATCGAAGAACTGTTCGGCCCCTCCGTCCCGCAGATGCTGGGCAGCCAGGAGGTTGCGGAGAAGCTGGCGGGCGAGGCGGTGGAATCCTTTGAAAAGAATCTGAATCAGTATGTGTATGCCCTGCTGAATGGCTTTGTGGGGGTGAGATGAGATGACGAGGGTCATCCTGCTGGAAAACCTGAAAACATTTACATGGGAGGCCACGAGGGATCTCATCATGCCGGTGGCACCCTCGGAGGAGGAACCGGAGCCGAAGCCCCGCGCCGCCGGCGTACATATCTGCGGCCTGTCGGAGTTCAGCGCCGTATCCCGCAGGGCGCCCTGCATCCTGCATCAGATTGTCACCAGCAAGGATGTACAGGTTCCAGGAGAGCGCCTGCCCCGGTCGGCAGCGGTGGTGCGCACAGCCTTCTGTGTGTACTGCGAGGATGAGGATGAGGGCGGCCTGATGCTGCTGGGCCTCATGGAGCGGCTGCGGATCGCGCTTCTGCGGAAGGTCGTGATTGGGAAACAATACAAGCTGGATCTGGAAGCGGGGCTGGAGACGCTGATCTATGATTCCACCCAAAGACCCACCAAACCATACTATTTAGGGGAGATGATTTCCGTATGGAAACTCCCCTTCACCATTGAAAGAGAGGTGCCCTATGACAAAAGGGGAGAAAGCAATGTCCGGCCAGGAGGGCCGGGAGCGGGCTGCGGCCAGCCCTGCGGCGGTCGATTCCTTGGAGGCGTCGTCCCGGGCCCCGGAGGTAAAGACTGAACGGCGTCAGCATGAAGTCAACAACTCTGGGTTTTACATGTACATCGGCCCCACCATCCGGGGCGTCATTCAGAACGGCGATATCTATCGCGGCACCCGCGCCGAGGCGGTGGAGAAAGCCGCCAGCGCCATTGAGAAATACAAGCTGGTAAAACCCCTGATTGTCTCTGGGGATGCGCTGCCGGTGGCGAGGCTGCGGCTGAAGGAGCCGGGCAACGCTTTCTACGTCAACTACCGCAAGCTGTCCAAGCAGGTGATGGAGACGCGGAAGGATACCGCCCGGAAAAATGCGACGCCGGAGGAATCCGCGGAACTCGCGGCGGCTGAGGCGGAAAAGAAGGGGGGCTAATCTATGGCAACTCTTGGTGTACGAGTGCGGGAACAGGCTACGGCGGTCAGCATTCCTGTTGTAGCCGATTCCGGCCTGCCCTATGTGGTAGGGGCCGCTCCCGCGCACATGGCGGAGAAGCCGGGTAAGATCAATAAGCCTGTAATCGCTACTTCCTGGGACGAGGCGGTGGAGAAGCTGGGCTTCTCTTACAACTGGAAGAAGTATCCCATCTGCGAGGTCATTTACTCGCACTTCCAGCTGTTCGGCCAGCAGCCGGTTATCTTCTGCAATGTCCTTGATCCCAAGACAATGAAAAAGGATGCTGCCGCCCGGGATTACGAAGTGGCCGATCACAAAATCACCCTGCCCCTTGACGCTATCCGGGATTCCATCAAGGTATCCAGCGAGGGAGCGGAACTGGCGGAGGACGAGGACTACACCCTCTACTATGAGCAGGATGATGAAACCTGTGTGATCGAGCTTCTGGAAACCGGCAGCGCCTACGATGCCACAGCGCTGCGTGCGGAGTATACAGCCGTTGACCCAAGCATGATCCAGGTTGCGGACATCGTGGAAGGTGTCACCGCTGTGGATGATTGCATGACGGCTGTGGGCAAAATCCCCGACACGCTGCTGGCCCCCGGCTGGTCCCACAATACTGTGGTGGCCGCTGTCATGGCGACAAAGGTGGGCCGGAACATCATGGGTCTGTTCGGCGGCAAGGCCATCATTGACGCGGATTGCAGCGCAAACGGTGTCACCGAGTATTCGGAGCTGGCAAATTACAAGAGCAAAAACAACTTCGTAGACCCCAATCAGATCGTTTGCTGGCCCATGGTCAAGATCGGGGACTATCAGTTCCATACCTCCACGCAGTTGGCGGGCCTTATGTCCAAGGTGGATACAGACAACCGGGGTGTTCCCTATGAATCCCCTTCCAACAAGGGCCTCAAGATGGATACCTGCTGCCTGGAGGACGGCACCGAGGTCAACCTGAGCTGGCCGCAGATCGAGATCATCACCGGGGACTATGGCGTGGTCACAGCCCTGAACTTCATGAACATGGGCTGGGTGGCAAAGGGCAACTACACCGCCTGCTATCCCGCCAATACGGACGTGAAGGACTTCTTCATCCCGATTTCCCGGATGTTCGACTGGGTGGGCAATACACTCATCCGGACCTTCTGGAGCCAGCTGGACAAGCCCATGAACCGGCGGCTGGTCGACAATATCCTGGATACCTGCAATATCTGGCTGAACGGGCTGGTAGGTATGGGGTATCTGTTGGGTGCGCGGGCCGAGATGCTGGAGAGTGAGAACCCGCTGCTGGATCTCATGGCTGGCATCCTGCGCATCCACATCTACATCACCCCGCCCGGCCCCGCGCAGCTATGTGAATTTACGCTGGAGTACGACGTCAGCTATGTCCAAACGGCTCTGGCAGCTTAACGAAAGGGAGGAACTGTAAATGAGCCAGCAACCTGCGGCATATATCAATCTGGAAATCTATGAGGACAGCGTCAATCTGATCGGCGTTGCCAAGGTAAAACTGCCGTCTATCGTCTTCCCCTGTGTGAACATCTCCGGTGCGGGGATGATGGGCGAGATGGAGGTCCCGCTCTACGGCATGGTCAACGCCATGAGTATGACGATCAACTGGCTGACACCCCACGGGGACGCGGTGCGGCTGATGTCGCCCAAGAAGCACCAGCTGGACATGCGCGTGGCGGAGGAATTCTGGGACGTGAAGCAGGCGGAGGTGGGCCTGTGGGCGGACAAGTACGTTGTGATTGTCCGGCCGAAGAATACGGATCCCGGCACCGTTGCCCCCATGGCCGCGGCGGACACCTCCGGAGAGTACGCGGTCTACTACTTCGCCGCCTACCGCAACGGCGAGCAGCTCTGGGAGATCGACAAGCGCAACATGAGATGCGTCATTATGGGCGTGGACTACATGGCCGATGTGCGCAAGGCCCTGGGCAAGCAGTAAAAGGAGGGCCGGGAGTGGACATATATAACGGTTATGTTGCGTTCGAGGTTCGCGCAGGCAGCGTACACATTGAGAATGTAAGCGGGGTTCTGCTGCCTGCGCTTGGCCCCACGCCAAGGCTGATATTGGATCTGGAATTCAACGGAATCCGGGACGCGCTCTCCGCGCTCGGTTCCTTTGGGGAAAAGCGCCGCCTGGAGATCCGGGCTGCGGAACAGCTGTGGAATAATGCGGGCGCTGTGTACGAGATTCTGGCGGACAGGTTTGTCCTGGATGTGACGCCGGTTTCGTTCATCACCGGGAAAATTCCCTGCCCTGGCGGATGTTCCAGTGTGTATCAGAAGGGTAAGCCGGCCTGCGCGGCAGCGATATGCCGCTACCGTGCGGACTACTATGCCGCCTATCAGGATGGTGGGCAGCTTTGGGAAATCGATCTGCCGAGCCGCCACTGCATGATAGGCGGTGTTGACTACAGTGGGGAGATGCGCAGGATTCTTGGAGAGGAACAGCCTGTACCGTCCCAAGTATGATAAAGGGGAGCCGCCCGCGCGGGCAGCTCCCCTTCTGATTGCCGGGATCATTGAACGCCGAGGCGCTCCTTTAAGGCGTCCTGGAGGATCTGGGAGAAGTTTACGCCGGCCTGCATGGCTTGGTCGTTGAGCCAGCTGGGGATTGAGAGGGTCTTTTTGACAGCGCGGTTGTCATGCTTACGCCGGTACGCATCGGTATCAGCGTAAACGTAGTTGACAAACTCCGGCGTTTCCACAGCGGGCGGCGGCTCCGGAGCCGGGATCTCTTCCTGCTGATCCTCTGCGGCCCACAGCCACATTGAGACCGCATCCCCGGCCATGTAAATGGCATCCGCCAGATCCTTCCCCTCCGTGATACAGCCGGGCAGGCTTGGTACTGTTACGGTGATGGAACCATCGTCCTGGTTCGGGTGGAAAACTGCTGGATAGACGTACTTCGCCATAAATATCTCCTTTCAATGGGGGCCTTTGGCAGGCGGGGTTATTTGATTCCCGCCTGCCGTAAGATCCCTTTTGCAGTCTGTTCATTCACTTCCTTGTGTCTCGGGATCGGGATTTTGACGCCTGGCCTCTGCGGGTGCTGCGCCAGATCGTGTCTCCCTCCGTGGATGATAACCCATCCGGCCTGCCGCAGCGCCTTGTCTATGTCTTTTCGTTTCATGTTTCCCTCACCTCATGTATTTATTATATCACGTAAAGATACGTATGTCAACAAGAATATACGTAAAATTACGTAAATTTTTTAAAAGGAGATTAACCAATGAACGACACAAAGAATCCCACCACAGGGATTGACCCCGTTGAGTACGACGCGGCCATGAAGGATGCGAAAAACAATCCGGACACATACACCCACGTATTTGCTCACCCCTTTACCTACGGCGGCCGGACCTACGAGAAGCTCACCTTTGACTGGGGGAAACTGACGGGCGCGGATGATCTTGCGATTCAGAACGAGATTGCCATCCAGGGCAAGCCGCTGGTGTCCCCGGAGTTCTCCGGGGAGTACCAGGTAAAGATGGCCGTCCGGGCCTGTACGGAGCGGGGCAGCGAGGGGCAGCGCGTGATCGGTGTGGACACGATGCAGGCCATGCCCATCCAAGACCACCGGCGGATTTGCAGCCGGGCCCGGTCTTTTTTGCTGAAATCGGGGCTGTAGCTGGGGACGGCGGGCTATGGCTCCGGAAGCAGTGCCTGGTCATGGCGCTCAATTGGGGAGACATTCAGTTTTGGCTCTCCCAGCCCCTGCGGGAGCTGGGCAGGTGGATTGAAGCCAACAACAGTGTCATAGCGGAGAGGGAAAGGAGGGCCCGGTCCGGTGGCAGGAAATAGGAAAGAGTATGAGATGCTGTTCCAGCTCAACGCCCAACTGGGCAGGGGCTACAGCACGGCCTTCACCAAGGCTCAGGCGGAGTTTACCCGGCTGGGCAGGGAGATCCAGTCCCTCCACCGCGTACAGTCGGATATCAGCACCTACCAGAAGCAGCAGGCAGCCGTGGAGGCGACAAACAGCAAACTGGACAACCTCCGGCGGCAATATGAGCTGATCCAGAAGGAGATCGGGGAAACCGAGGGATCCACCGCCGGCCTGGAGCGGGAAAAGCTGCGGTTGGGGCAGCAGATCAGCAATACCACAACCGCCCTGGAGCGGCAGAACCAGCGGCTGGGAGCTACCGAAGAAAAGCTGAAGGACGCGGGCGTCAGCACCGCCGACCTCACTGGTGAGAGCCAGCGGCTTGCCGCGCAGATGCTGGAGCTGGAGCGGCGGCAGGAGGACGCAGCCCGGGGCGCCCAAAGCTTTGGTGAAACCGCCTCCGAAGCCTTCGGAGCGGTGCAGAGCGCCATCGCCGCTGCCGGGATTGGCGCGGCCCTGCATGAAATCTATGAGCAGACCAGCGCCTGCGCAGACGCCTCCATGGCGTATGAGAGCGTCATGGCCGGCGTGCAGCGGACGGTAGGCGGCTCTGTGCAGGGGATCGCCCAACTGGGGGATGGATTTAAGGATCTGTCCACGGATATCCCGATCACCACGGGTGAGCTGGGCAAAATCGCGGAGAGCGCCGGCCAGCTGGGTATTGCCAGGAGCTATGTGGGTGAGTTCACCGAAGTGATGGCTATGCTGGGCACCACAACGGATCTGACGGCGGACAGCGCCGCCACGATGCTGGCCCAGTTTGCCAATATCACCGGCACCAATAACTATCAGCGCCTGGGCTCCACGGTGGCGGACCTGGGCGACGCCACGGCCACCACCGCCTCCAAGGTGGTGGAAATGGGCCAGGGGATGGCGGCAGCGGCAACCCAGGCGGGGATGGCGGAGACGGATATCCTCGCCATCTCCGCCGCCGTGGGCTCCCTGGGCATTGAATCCCAGGCAGGCAGCACGGCCATGTCCACCCTGATCCAGACGCTGTACAAGGCTGTAGAGACCGGGAAGGGCCTGGATGAGTTCGCGTCCGTGGCGGGCATGACCGCCGCCCAGTTCAAGACGGCCTGGGGCCAGGATGCCGTTGGCGCAATGGACGCGTTTATCCGGGGCCTCAACGACACTGAGCGCAACGGGCGCAGCGCCATCGTGATCCTGGAGGATTTGGGCATCACCAACGTGCGCCAGACCAAGGCCATCCTGGGCCTGGCCTCCGCCGGGGACCTGCTGTCCGGAACCATCCGGCAGGCGAATGACGCCTGGGAGGAAAACACCGCCCTCCAGGCCAAGGCGAACATCATGTACGGCACCACCCAAAGCCGGCTGGTTATGATGGACAACGCCTACGACAATCTCCGGATTGCCATAGGGGATAACTACACCCCGATTTTACGGGAGGCCTACGGCGTTGGTACGGATCTGCTGGTGGGCATGACGGAATTTGTCCAGGAAAACCCCTCCCTGGTACTGGCCGTCACTACGTTTACCGGCGTGCTGGGCGGTGCGGTGACAGTGATGACGGCTTACGCCGCCGTCTCCAAAGTAGTCAAGGCCCTGGATATGGCGGCGCTGTTCACCGGCCCGGCCGGCCTTGCCGTGGCGGCTGTGGCGGGCGTCGCGGGCCTGGCTGCGGCGGTGGTGGGCTTTGTCTCCGCCATGGACGACGGCATCCCCACCGTGCGGGAGCTGACGGAGGCCGCCCGGGAGCTGGAAACCGTGACGCGGGAATCCACTGCGGCCTATGAAGAGAGCGCCGGCGCCGCGGAGGCGGCGGCCAGCGTAGCGGATACCTACATCGGCAAGCTGGAGCAGATGGGCGACTACACTCGCCTGTCCGCCCAGGAGCAGGAGCAGTACCGCAACACCCTGGCCCTGCTGTGCCAGGTGGTACCGGAGCTGTCTGGCAGCATCGATGTACAGACTGGCCGCATCGAGGGCGGTACCGCCGCCCTGCGGGCCAACGCCGAGGCATGGAAACAGAACGCCATGGCCCAGGCCTACCAGGAGAGGCTCACCGCCCTATACGCCGCCCAGGCGGATGTGCTCATTGAGGCGGAGCAGAACAGCATCGCGCTCACCCGCGCCCGGTATGAGCTGGAGGCTGCCAGCCAGGAATATAACGATACCCTGGAACGGATGAACGCCTTGATGGGAGAAGCCTACGACGCAGGGAAGGATCTGCCAGCAGAATACCATGATCTGGAAGCATCCTTGGGTGATCTGGAGAGCCGGATGACAACCGCCCGGAAAGAGGTGGAGGTCTACACCCAGGCCACGAATGAGGGCAGCGAGGCGGCAGAGGCGGCGCGGGCGGAGATCGACCTGCTGGCGGAGGCCGCCAGCCATCTGACAGATCAGACAGCAGAGCAGACGGACGCGCTCCCGGAGCTGCAAGCGGCCATCACACCGGTCCGGGCAGAGCTGGAGCAGCTGGCCGCCGCGTACAACGAGGCTTACGAGGCCGCCGTGGAATCCATCTCCGGGCAGTACAGCCTGTGGGATGAGGCGGCGGAGGTGGCGGCAACCAGCGCCGGGAGCATCAACAGCGCCCTGGAGAGCCAGATCACCTACTGGCAGAATTACAACGCGAACCTGCAGACGCTGACAGACCACGCTGCCGATATCGAGGGGCTGAGCAGCCTGGTGGCGAGCTTCGCGGATGGCAGCGCGGACAGCGTCAACGCCATCGCCGGCATGGCCAGCGCCAGTGACGATGACCTGCGGGCCATGGTCTCCAATTGGCAGGCCCTCCAGACCCAGCAGGCCAAAACCGGGGAGAGTATCGCGGAGCTGGTCTCTGGCCTCCCGGAGCAGGTTGCCGGGCTGCGCACGGCCATGGAGGATGGCGTGGAGGGCATGAGCCTGCCGGATGAGGCCCAGGAGAGCGCCCGCAGCACCATCCAGGCATTTATTGATGAAGCGGCTCACATGCTCCCCGCGGTCCAACAGGCCTATGCGGAGCTGGGGCGGACCGCCGCCAACGCACTGGGCCTGGATCTCTACTATACCAGCCGCGGTCACAGTGGGGACGCGGGGGACCATCTGGCGGCCTATGCCTCCGGCACCAGCAACGCGCCCCCTGGCTGGGCCTGGGTTGGTGAGGAAGGCCCGGAGCTGATGCGGATGCGGGGCGGTGAAACCATCCTGCCTGCGGAGGTCTCCAGGGAATATGCTATATTGCAGAACGTGTACAAAAAGGAGATGGGGGTCTATCCCATCTACCCTGACACACAGGAGGCAGCCGCCATTTCTGTAGAGGCGGCGCCGGCGGCTGCTGCCAGTCCGGCAGGACCGGTCAACCAGGAGATCCCTATCCACCTTGAGGGCAAAACAAAGCCGGAGACCGTGCAGGCCTTGGAGGACTATGTTCGCCGGGGTGAACTCCAGGAGGTAGTAGCCGGCGCTATGGAGAATATCCGGATAGACGCACAAAGGGGGGCCTATGTATGAGGACCTACACCACCATGCAGGGCGATATGTGGGACAGCATTGCCTTTACCCAGTTAGGCGATACGGCCTATACAGACCGGCTTATGAATCTGAACCGGCAGTACCGGATGTACCACACGTTCCCAGCTGGCATTGTGCTGACACTGCCTGAGCCGGAAGGGAAGATCAGCGATACGCTGCCGCCGTGGAAAAGGAGGCGGGCATGAACAAAGCGGATCAGGCCCGCCGGACAGCGGTGGAAATCAAATTTGCCGGCGCGGACATCACCCAGGACATCAAACCCTATCTGCTGTCTGTCGTCTATACCGACAATGAAGAGGACAAGGCGGATGATCTGCAGATCCGGATTCACGACCGGGATACTGTTTGGCTGACAAGCTGGCTGGAAGACGTAATCCAGGCTGCGGCCGCCGCAAAGCTGAAGATCAGCGCCACCATCAAACCGGAGAATTGGGGGAATGACGCCGCGCTCCCTACTGGGGATTTTGAACTGGACAGCGTCGATCCCGCGGGTCCCCCGGCAGAGATCATGATCAAGGGGACGGCGCTGCCGTTCAGCTCACCCATCCGGCAGACCAGGAAATCCAAGGCGTGGGAATCCTGCAACCTTTCCGGCATTGCGAATGAGATCGCGGGCAATGCCGGGATGGCCTGTATGTATGAGGCGTCCAACGATCCCTTCTACCGGCGGGTGGAGCAGGTCAAAACCAGTGATATTGAATTCCTCTCCCGGCTTTGCCACAATGCGGGGATCTCACTCAAGATCACCGACAATATGCTGGTGCTGTTCGATCAGAAGGACTATGAGGGCAAAAGCCCGGTGTTTACCATCCGGCGGGGGTCCGGGAAGTACATCCAGTACAGGCTGTGTACCGGAGCGGCGGATACGCAGTACGGCTCCTGCCGGGTCAGCTACACAGATCCCGGCAGCGGGAAGTGCATCGAGGGGGTCTATACCGCCAGCGGCGAGGATGCCAAAAGCGGCCAATGCCTGGAGATCACCGCCAGGGTGGCGGATGCGGGCGAGGCGAAAGCCCTTGCGGAGAAGAAACTGCGGCTGCATAACAAATTCACCCGCACTGCCTCCTTCACGCTGCCGGGCAATACTGCCCTGGTGGCAGGCGTCACAGTCATGCTGGAGGGCTGGGGCGGCTGGGACGGTAAGTATATCATCAAACAGGCGAAGCACACGGTAGATGGTTCCGGGGGCTACACCACACAGATCGTCGTTCGCCGGGTGCTGGAGGGCTACTGATGAGCGAGTTTGAACATATTCTGTCCGGCCTTGTCCGTGTAGGAACGGTTACGGACCGCAAATTGGAGCAGCGTCTGGCCCAGGTCTGGTTCCCGGACCTGGGCATATCCTCGGACTGGCTGCCGGTGCTGATCAGCCAGGATGTCACACCGGAATACGAATACGATGATCCCCAGTGGACGGAGTTTGAAACGGAGGACAAAATGCCGCAAGCCGGTGAAACGCGGTATGTCCCGCACAAGCACAAGATCCTCCGTAAGCCCTGGATGCCCAAGGTGGGCGACGAGGTGCTGACGGTCTATCTCCCGGTCCTGGATGCAGACGGCTTTATCGTGGGAGGTATCAAGCGGTGGCGGTAATTGGCTATTTGGGTACCAGCGCCGAAGAGGGTATCATGTTTGAGACCTCTTCAGAAAAGACAGAAACGCCAGAGAATGTGGCTTGGTCCGGCTCGTCCCGCTATGCGGTCCACCAGCGGCACAATACACATGCGCTCACTGAGTTCACCGGCCTGGAGCCGGACAAGATCTCCTTTGATATGACGCTGGCCGCTGATCTTGGCGCAGATCCCATGGAGGAACTGAAAAAGCTCTGGAAATACAGCCGGGACGGTACGGCTCTCCAGCTGCTCATAGGTGAACACGCCTATGGAAAATACCGCTGGGTCATCAAGGATCTGAAGATCAAGGCTCAGTATTTTGATGTTCACGGCAACCAATACTGCACAAGGGTGTCCGTCAATCTGCTGGAATATCTCAATCAGGACTTCTAGGGAGGGGTGGCCGGTGAGCTACAAAGTGAACGCAGCCGATCTGACCCATATCCGTTTCAACGAAACGGATATGCTGTCGTCTGTTCTGCAAAATATCGCGGTCATTCTCTCCACACCGAAGGGCAGCGTACCGCAGTACCGGGAATTCGGGCTTACGACAACCATGCTGGATAAACCGACGCCTGTTGCCAAGATGATGATGCGGGCAGAGGTTCGGGAAGCTATTGAAAAATGGGAGCCGCGGGCGCAGTTCGTCAGTATGACATTTGATGAGCGGATCACCCAGCCCGGAACGCTCTGGCCGGCAGTGGAGGTGGAAATCATTGGAGACTAAGGAAATCAAGCGGAATCCCGCGTATCAGTTTGCATCTACCGACACCAACGGGATCATTTCTGATTTGATTGCGGGGTACGAGCTGATTATGAAAAATACCGTGCGGCCCGCCAGTCCTGAGATGCAGCTGATCCGCTGGATGGCTCACATCATCGTCCAGGAGCGGATGCTGAACAACTGGACCGGCAACCAGAACATCCCCAGCCGGGCGGATGGTGCAAATCTGGACGCGCTGGCGGAGCTGACCTATATCCGGTCCAGGCCGGAGGCAAGCCCCTCCGCCTGCACCGTGCGGTTTCAGCTGCCTGAGCCCCAGGGGCAGGCTGTGCTGGTTCCTGCCCATACCCGGATGACGGATATCAGCGGCACGCTGGTCTGGGAAACGGGGGAGGACTACTACATCCCTGCCGGGGAGCGTTCCATGGATGTGCCGGTACGCTGCCAGACCGTTGGTACGGCGGGCAACGGCTATGCCATCGGGCAGATCAACCGGCTGGTGGACGCCTTCCCCTTCCCCCTGGAATGCGCCAACATCACCGTATCGGACGGCGGCGCCAATGAACCAACGGATGATGAGTTTTACGAACTGATGAGGACATCTATGGATGCCTACAGCTGCGCCGGGGCGCGGGGCGGGTACATCTATTTCGCCAAGCAGGTGAGCCCGGACATAGCGGATATTGTAGCCAACTCCCCCACACCCGGCGTGGTCAAGCTCTATATCCTGATGAAGGGCGGGACGCTGG